>OJIS01000247.1_pt1 | contig 19578 bp, 15 predicted proteins | sample 1595671 | NCBI WGS metagenome assembly OJIS01 (sample SAMN05416814, study PRJEB24817) | seawater metagenome | isolation source: Sea water | place: Canada:Atlantic | collected 2013-07 | reverse complement strand
TCTACACAGAGTAGATCGTCGGCAGCGTCAGATGTGTATAAGAGACAGGTTCTATGCCTGGAGGAACAAGCTTTCATGGCCGGCGGTGGGCGACGGATTTGCGATTGTGGCTCCACTCGGTGTGTTTTTCGGGCGGATGGCGAACTTCATCAACGGCGAGCTTTATGGCACGGTGACCGATGAGAAGAAATGGTGGGCGGTGAAGTTCCCCAAGTCCTTGTATGAAGGGAGCGGAGAAAATATACAGGCGGCCTTGAGACAAGCTGCGGTTGCCGATCCGGAAACAGTTGGCCCGGTTCTGGCTCCGTATGCTCGCGATGACGGTTATTTCGGACTTCCCCGACAGGTTTTTGAGACAGAGCTGGAGCCCATCGCACGGGAGAACCCTGACGTGTTACAAGCGTTGGCAGATCACACCCCGGCCCGGCATCCTTCACAGCTTTATGAGGGGATCCTGGAAGGCTTATTGGTCTTCCTCGTTCTTTATTTTCTGCGGATCATGTTTCCCAGGCTTTGGCACGGGGTGATTTCCGGGGTCTTTTTCATTCTCTATGCGATTTTCCGTATCGGAGTGGAAAATGTCCGTGAACCGGATGCTGAAAAAATCCTCGGAGTGACCAAGGGGCAGTTCTACTCCTTCTTTATGATCGGAATTGGCATCGCCTTTTTGGTCTATGCCTGGCGGTCGAAGAAGTCTCTCAGCTCCACTTAAGGGCACCTTCCTGGCACCATTTCTTCTCGCCAAAGGTCTCGATGTTGTGACCCATCGATTGCGCGAGGGTGAGGAGGAGACGGTTGTGAGGCACCTTTTGGCCGACGTTGTGGAAGCCGGGGTTCTTTGAGCCTTCACCACCGACGATGACGATGGGGAGGTCATCAAGAGTGTGGCTGTTCCCCTTGCCGAGCTCGTTGACCCAGACGATGGTGGTGTGGTCGAGCATGTTGCCGTCTTGTCCGGCTTCCGGCGTGTCGTGAAGCTTTTGGGCGAGGTAAGCGAGTTGCTCGGCGAACCAGACATTGATCTTCTCAAGCTTCGCCTGGGCGTCGTTGTTTTTGTCAGGCTCGTGACTAAGGGAATGGTGGCCTTCATTGATATCAAGCCACCGCATGCGGGCCTGACCGACTGAGCGCATAAACTGGAGAGAGCCGATCCGCGTCATGTCATTGGCCATGGCATTGATGAGGAGGTCCATCTGCATGCGGGCGATTTGAGGAGTGTTATCATTCACCAGTTCGATATTGGGATCGAGTTCTGGTTCGGGATGGACAAGCTCGCCAGCCTTGGCGGCCACTTCCATTTTACGCTCCATTTCGCGAACAAGCGTCATGTGCTGTTCGAGCATTGCCCGGTCTTCCGCAGCGAGACTTTTGGAAACGCGCTTGAGATCGGATCCGAGGGAGTCGAGGACAGAAGCGTAGGTTTGACGCCCTTTTGAGCGACCATAGAGCTTGTTGAGCATCTGATAGGGGTCGTCGAGCGGGGCCAAAGGTTGATTGGAGCCTGCGTAGCACATGCGGGTCCAGGGATCGGCGCGCTCGGGGACGGCGACTCCGATCTCGAGAGACCCAAAGCGAGTATGGGTGGCCTCGTTTTTCTGAAGGAAGTTCTTAATCTCCTGATCAATGGAGATGGCGGAGGCCCATCCGGCGGGACTATCCGATCCTCCCTGGATATTGCCAGGGTGAAGTCGTGCGCCGGTGAGGAGGCAGGACATTCCACGCATGTGCCGGTCGCCATCTCCGCCGACGCGATTGGAAATGCCTTTGAGAACTGCGGTTTGGCCCTGGAAAGGGGCGAGAGGGGCCAGGATTGGAGAGTTGGCGAGGTTGCCTTCCTTGTCCGGCCAAAATTTGGTCGGAACGGTGCCATTCGGCGAAAACATGAAGATAAGCCGCTTTTTGTTCCCAGCCGTAGGTCCACCGGCAAACGATGGAAGTGAGGAAAGAAAGGGAAGCGCGGCACCTGTGATACCAAGCTTTTGGAGAAATTGACGGCGACTTGTCATTGTATTGAATACGGGGTTCAGGGCGGGATTCTTACTCTTTGATGGGGACGGTTTCCTCAACCATGGCTACGATGATCTTGCGGATATGGAAATTGGAATTTGTGAAGATTCCGTGGAGTTGATCCATCTGACCGTAACCGTAGGCATTGATGGGTTGCTGGATGAGATGGTGGAAGAGGTGCTTGAGAAAGGCGCGGTGAGCGCCGGGAGACTCGACGGCCAGCTTGGCCAGGTCCGAGGGGCCGGTGATTTTGACGGTGGTATCCTCGGGAGTGAGGTATTCGCTGACGGTGTTGATGGGCTTGTCTTTTTCGTGAGTGCGGAAACGCCCAATGGCGTCATAATTTTCGAGGCTGAAGCCGACGGGGTTGATGATGGAGTGGCAGGCCATGCAGTTTTCGTCCTTGGTGAGGTGGGTGACTTTTTCCCGCATGGTGAGGTCGGGCTTGAAGTCGGCGTCCTTGAATTCAATGGCATTGGGGGGAGGTTTCAGGAAACGCCCGAGGACATTTCGGCTGAGATAGACGCCGCGGTGGATGGGTGAGGTTTGCTTGTGGTAGGAGAAGGCGGTGAGGACGAAAGGGTGGGTGAAGATTCCGGCTCGTTTTTTGTCAGGCGTGGGGAGTGGCTCGAACTCGTTTCCTTCGGGAGCCTGGGCGCCATAAAAGTCAGCGAGTCGGCGGTTGAGATAGACGCGATCTTCCGAGAAGAGTCGGCGGTAGTCGGACTCCTCCGACCAAACGACGTCGTTAACAAAGAGATCGAGCGAGGTGCGGAGATCTGAAATGATGTGCTCATCAAATCCGGGAAAAAGATTGGGGTCTTTGTCGAGATCTTCTTTCTCGGAGAGATTGAGCCAATGGTGGAAAAAACCCTTAAGCTTGAATTTGGAGCGCGCGTCTGCGACCGAGCTCCAGATGCTGTCGGTGATCTGTTTGTCATTACTGAGCTCCCCTTTAGAAGCAGCTTCGAGAAGGCGTTTGTCCGGGATTGAATCCCAGAGGGTGAGCGCGATATGAGCGGCGGTGGTGTAGTTGTCGGGCTGCCCGTTTTGATCTCGATTCAAGGAGGGATAGAGGAAGTAAGGCGAGGTTAGAGTAAGCATGAGCGACCGTTTGGCGGCGGTGTCGAAGTCGCCATCCGCGTAGGCGAAGACGTCTTCAATATAGGTCTTTTTTTGCTCTGCAGTCAGTGGTCGGGAGAATGCGCGATACGAAAAGTCCGCACAGAATTTCTTGAGTTTTTCGGGTCGGTCGGATTGCTCCGGTTTGGTGCGGGCGAGTTCGTCGATATCGTCAAAAATGATCTCGGTCGCTTCAATGGCGGCATTAACGACGGCTTCCTTCCAGGCTTCGGAAATGGACGATCCGCGTTCGTATCCGAGTGAGGCATCATCGGGCGGGAAAGGAGTGGAAATCAGGACGGCTTCCGGAGATCCATCGGTGTGAAGAACACGCGAGGGAATGGTCTCCCAGGTGCCGTGAGGGGGCTTCCATTCGATCAGAAGGGAGGATTGTTTGCCTTTGTAACAGACGAATTCGATGAAGACTGAGACGGGGTGACCGGCAATGAGGAAGGAGGTACCCTCGACCGTGCGCTTTTGGTTTCCCGAAGAGACCCAGGCATCGATGAAGGGACTTTTGCCGTGGTCGGGTTCGTTCAGATAAAAGCGGACTCCGTTGGGAGAAGTCATGCGGAATCCGTAGGTCCCGGTCTCCGGTGGGAGAATGGAACCGGTCCAGAAGGCTGAGTGAGCGTCAGGGTTGAGGCCCTCGACCCCGTGATTTTGGCGGAAGTCGATATCGATGACCGGATCGACCCGCTTGATGAGGGCTTTCTTCCGGTTGTTCATTTTTTCCTTATTGAAGTAGTGACCTCGAAGGCCGTGCTCCTCGCCCATCCAGGCGCGGCCACGGAATGACTGGACGATGTCAGTGATGGCACGCCGGTGTTGATGCTGGGTGCGGCGGAGGAAATCCCGGCGGACGGGCTTTAGCTTGGCCTGGGCTTCGGGAGAATAAAAGGCGCTGTGAATGTATTCAGAAACGAGGCGGGCGTCTTCGTCGATGACGGCATCCTCGTCATCCTCCGGCATGGTGCGGTGAATGTATTTCGCGAGGGATTCGACAGACTTTTTACCGACGAGCGCTTCGTCGTATTCATCGGCGACACCTTCTCCCTGATCGCCGTGGCAAGAGGCACAATGTTGGGTGTAAATCTTGGCTCCCCGATTCCCGAGCGCAGGAAGAACGGTGAGAAGTCCCAGAAAGATCCAATGGTGCATCTTTCCATTACGGACTTGGCTTCTTTTTGTTTCAGGAAGCGATTGCGGGCTAGCTCTGAGGGAGGAGCTTTTGGACGTATTTAGCGAGAAGATCGGCCTCGAGGTTGACGATCTGACCGGTTGTAGCCTCGCCAAGGTGGGTTGCTTTCAGCGTGTGTGGTGTAATCCAGAAGACGGCCGAGTGGTCGGTCAATTCCGCGATGGTGAGAGAAATGCCATCGATGCAGAGTGAGCCTTTGTCGATGCACAAGGCGTGAACTGATTTGGGGAGGCTGATCTCAAGTCGGTAATCCTGACCCGATGGGGAGAGATCGAGGATCTCTCCGGTATCATCGACGTGGCCTTGCACGAAGTGGCCGCCGAGGCGGTCACCAATGGCGAGAGCTCTTTCGAGATTGACGAGACGACCTTCGCTGAGGCCTCCCAGTGAGGTGACCCGGAGGGTTTGGCCGAGGAGGTCAAAGCTGACGTGGTCATCGAGGGCGGCCACGGTGAGGCAGCAGCCGTTGGTGGCCACGGAATCGCCGAGGGCCAATTCATGGGCAAAGGGGATTTCGAGAACAAGGCTGGCTTGTTCGCCTTTCTCAACAAGGGAGACAACTCTGCCGGTGGCTTCGACCAATCCTGTGAACATTTTAGGAAGAGGTTTTCTCGGAGTCAGGCTTATTGGCATTAGGATCCGGGTCGACCTTCATGCCATCGGTTTTAAGGAGCATGAAGCAGGCACCCATGATGATTGTCGGGATAATGGCAGCTTTGACAAGATTCATGGGAGAAACTCCTCCTTTGAAGTAACGCCCGAGAACCGATTGTCCGGCGGGATTGGGAGCGTTGGCGATGACCGTGAGTCCGCCCCCGGTGACGGCTCCGGCCAGAACAGCATATTTAGAGGCTATCGGTAGTCCTGGCGCTTGGGATGCCAGGTAGGTAATAGCGGCGTTATCGTTGAAGGCCGTCAGGACGGTGGAGCCGATCATCAGGAGCCATTCATTTTCGATGGAGGTCAGGAGAACGGAAATCCACCATCCCTGGCAGCCGCCATGAATCACCAGTCCGGCAAGGAAGAAGCCAACCAGAATGGGGCTCTTCATATTGACATCGTTTTGGTGGTGGCCGGTGGCTTGGGTGAATCCGATGAAGAAGAGGAAGCCGAAGATGAAGACCATTTGGTAGTGGGCGGTCATCACGGTGAAGGCGAGGAAGAGAAGGTGAACGACGGTGATCCAAGCGGGGATGGGATCTTCCCGCTCGACCCAACGGAGGGGGATGTGCATGTCCCGATTTTCCTTGCGGCCCATGTTGGCGAATTCTTTTTTAAAGATCGAGAAGTAGAGGATGTTGGAGAGAAGGATCCCGACGACGGCTTTCCAACCGAAGTTCAAGAACATGTATTCCATCCCAAAGTGCCACTTCGAAGCGATCATGAGCACTGGAGGCGCCGCGAAATGGGTGAGGGTTCCGCCCACGGAGATATTGACAAAGAGGAGACCGAGGGTGGCGTAGGCGAACTTATTGGACGGGTTAAGATCAAAGAATTTCTTGGCCAGCAGCATCGCGGCGATGGTCATGGCTGCAGGCTCGGTGATGAAGGATCCGAGAATGGGGGTGATGGTCAGGGCGGAGAACCACCAGGCGGCGGGGGTGCCTCCGAAGAGCTTGGCGACCTTATCGACCATGGACTCGGCAAAGCGAACGACGGGCCGGGTGGCGGCGATGGCCATAATGATGACCACGAAGAGGGGTTCGGTGAAGTTGACGTCCTTGCCGACGTAGAGTTCGAGTTGTTTGAAGCCAGCTCCCAGGCCGTCGCCTTGTATCCCAAAGAACCAGAGAATGGCGGCACCGAGGGCGAGCACCCAAATTCCGAAAATGGCTTCAATCTCACCGAGAAAGTGGAAGAGATTCGCTTTGAATGAGACGTCGTCCTTCGCGTCTTCGTGAGGTTTGGCATGACCGGTAAGGCCGAGTTCCTTGATCATCTGCTCGTGTTCTTTCTCGTGATGGTGGGCCATCTCAATAAAGTAGCCACTGAGGAAGGTGTGAAAGATGGCACACAGGAAGATGATGGTGGCGACGATGTTGAATCCGCCTTGCTCGGTGGCGCGGTATTTCAGCTTCTCCCAGATTCCCCAATCTACGTTGGCGTTCTCCTTAACCTCGTACTTGGCGAGGGGGAGGGGGAATTCTGCGTATTGATCGTCGTTGAGAGCAAGTTCACCTTTGGGATAGGCGGGCGGGTCTTCCGCCGCAAACGCCGAGGCACCGGAAAAGAGGAAGAAGAGCGCGGCAGCAAGAGGGAAGATGGCAAGGGACTTCACGAGGCGTGACTGTAGCGGTGGCGGAGTGCTGGGCAAGTAAAACGGCCGCGATTACATGGAATTGATTTGGCTCTCAATGCTCTTGAGTTGGTCGAGTAATCCCTTGCCCTCGGGAGACTTCTCGGCAATCGATCTCCGCAGTTCCTCTATCTGCTTATCGGAGCGTGCAATCCGATCTTCGGCCTCGCGGATGGCTGGAAGTTCTCTGGTCAAGTGGTAAATTTTAGTGGTGATTTCGAGAACTTTTTTGGAAGCTTGCTCGATCTCAAAGTCCCGTTTGGAGGCTCTGGCAGATCTTTCGTTACTTCTCCAGAACAAGAGTTCTGTATTGAGTTTTTGAAGACTGGGGTGGCTGCTTCGAATCTTAAGAAGATCGTCGTTGGCCTGTAGCTTTTCTTGCAGGACTATTTGCAGATCTCCGCTGGGATCGAGCTTCTTTGCGGTGATCAACTTATTGAGCTTCTTTTGGATGTCTCGTTTCTGGTTGAGCAGGAGGGCGCGATCGACGCTCCGGGACTGCTTTTGCTCGAGGGTTTCTTCCTGAGGAGAGTTGGTTACGGGCTCCTTTGGCTCACAACTGACCAGGAGAAGAGGGGCTGCAGCGAGTGCGAGAAATTTCATGGGAAAAAGAAAGCATGGATTGTCCACCATTGCCACCCTTGGTAGGCTGTGGTTATTTATTTTCAGGATGGCTGAGACCAGAAAGGGAGGTTCCTTTGACCGTTGGCTCTATCGCAACTACCGTCAGGGGAGCGCGGTGAATGCCTTTGTGCGCCAGCGGGTGCAGCCAGCGGCTTGGCTTTTGATGGTGGGAGGCGGCGGGAGTGCGCTGATGGGTTCGAGCCTGGACCAGAGTATCGTGATCTTGCTGACCTTGTTCATGTTCAGTCTCCTTTGCATGGGGTTTATTTGGGCTGTTTTTCGGCGAGCACGGATTTCAGTGATTCGAAGTCTTCCGCCCACTGGCTCCGTGGGTGAGGAATTGAGCTATATTGTGTCGGTGAAGAACGAGGGCTCGTGGGGACTGCGGGAGGTTTATCTGCGGGAAGCCGGAGACGATCCACGGCCGACGGAGTGGGAGTTTACCCATCTCAGGGAACCAGGGGAAGAGGATCGCAATGTCTTTGACCGTATTTTTGGATTTTACCGCTGGAAGTGGCTTCTGGGAAAGGGCGGATCGTGGCAGGGGCTGGGTTCGTCGGAGCGATTGGACCTCGCTCCGGGAGAGGTGAAAAAGACGAGCCTCTCATTACTCCCAACGAGGAGGGGGTTAATTTCCCTAATTGATCTGCGGGCGGAACTCCCTGATCCCTTGGGATTGTTTCAGCGGAGGCGCCCAACCTTGAACGAGGGATCAGAGGTTCTGATTATCCCCAAGCGGTATCGCCTTCCCAATCTCGATCTCGGAGGAAAGTCCGAACTGAAGACGGGCGGCGATACGGCGTCGACTGTTCGTGGAGAAGGTGGCGAATTTATGGGGCTGCGCGAGTATCGGGCCGGCGATTCCCTGCGGAAGATCCATTGGAAGGCTTGGGCCCGGACAGGCCAGCCGATTGTGAAGGAGTTTGAGGAGACGCGATTTCCGAGGTACGGCTTGGTGCTCGATACGAGCTTGAAGGAAACGGGGCCTGATATGCTGGAGGAGGGGATTTCGGTGGCGGCTTCTTTTGTGGCGACGATGGAACAGGAGAGCTGCCTTCTTGACTTGATGTTTGTCCGCGAGGAACCGGAGGTCTTTACGGCGGGGCGCGGGGTGGCCCGGGTTGATCGTTTGATGGAGGTCTTGGCCCGGGTGGAGGGAAGTGAAGAAGGTGGCTATGAATCGCTCGGAAAGCTTGTGCTGCGATACGCGGACGAGATGACGGCTTGCGTGCTGGTTCTTTCCGGATGGTGCCCGGAGAGGAAGGAGTTTCTTGGCCGGCTCCGGGCCAGCGGAATGGAGGTTCGTGTTTATGTCGTGGGAGCAGGAGCGCCACCTGTCGATGATTCGTTGGCCGGGGTCCATTGGTTACGGTGGAATCACGTGCAGGAGGATTTAATGACACAATGAGAGAGCGCAAAGACAAGATGATGTTATCCGAGCCGCCTCGTTTGCTGCTTGGGGTCACCTTACTGTTCTGGGGCGGGATGCACGACCGGCCGATGGCTGCTTTGATCGCTGCAATTTTGGTAGAAGGGCGTCACTGGACGAAGTTACGCTGGGATTTCGGTGAGAAAGGATTTGCACGCTCGTGGCAGCTTTCTGCGGTGATTTTGATTGTTTCGGCGATCGGGCTCCTCTCGGAAGATAGCTTGCAGGCAGCTGATTTTCTGAATCTGCTCTCGTGGTTGCCCTTTATGATGCTCCCTCTGATGCTGGCCCAGCAATATGCCAGGACGGGCGGCATTCCGATTGTCACCTTCTCATTTATTGCGAGGCGTAAGTTGGTGGCAGATCGAAAGGCCGGCCGGCCGGTGGACAACTTTGCGATTCAGCTGGGCTACCCGTTTATTGTTCTCGTCGTAGCGACAGCAGGAATGGGAGTGGGTTCACTGTTATTATTGGGATCAGTGGAACTTCGCTATGTTGTCGGGGTCGCTTTTCTACTGGGCTGGGCGCTGTTTAAGATGCGTGAAAAGAGAGCTCGTCCGATGGCCTGGAGTGTGGCCTATCTTGGTTCGATGGTGATAGCGGTGGCCATTTCATTCTCCCTCCTTGCGATGTATCGATACTGGAAAAGTTCCCTTTCCCAGGGAGGCTCACAACAAGTGTCAGCACTGGAGACCCAGACTGCGATTGGTCAGGTCAGGGAACTGCAGCTTAATCCCAAGATTCTCTGGCAGTATTTTCATGAGAAAGGAGAGGTTCCGGAGCTTCTGAAACTAGGGGCCTATAATGAGCCTCTTGGTGACATGTGGCAGGCGAGGACCCGAAGGGTTGATCGGATCCCGCCCGAACGTGAGGTCGGGGGGGATTTCGAAATGTTCCTAAGCGACGGGCAGGACCAATTCATTTACCACAAAGAGGATCGTGATCATGTCGACTACTTGGTCGAAGGACGACTCGTGGGTTTGGTTTCCGAACAAACGCTGATTCCGCACCTTCAAAAAACGAAGCGATACGAAGGAGTGCCTGCAGACATTATCGGAGTGAACTCGTTTGGAGCGGTGCAAATGGTGGGGGTGAATCAAGGCGCGATGAATACCCGGATGCTTTCCGACCGGAGATTGAAGGTGATCGAGCTCGATCCTACAAATCTCGACATGACCTATCCGACAAAAGAAGAGGGTGGCTTGTCGCAATTTCTGCAGGAGATCGGTCTTGATTCACCACGCGACGGGATCCATCCGGAGCGGTCGCTCTCGAATATGGTTTCGCCCGAGTCACATCCTCCGAATGTTACGGTGGAAAAATTTCGTGAAATTGAGGCGAGAATCGCTTTGGAATTTGGGCGTAATTTTCAATATTCGTTGTTTCTGACCGGGAATAATTTTAACGAGCCGATCTCGGAATTTCTCAATGAGACACGCAAGGGGCATTGTGAGTATTTTGCGGGGTCGACTGCGATGTTGCTCCGCCGAATGGGAATTCCGACCCGCTATGCCGTGGGGTTTGCAGTGCAAGAACAGGGTGATGGAGGTGAATGGATTCTGCGAGGGCAGCACGCTCACGCATGGGCGCAGGCGTATGTTGGCGGGATCTGGGTCAATGAGGCAAAGGGCTCTAAAGACGTGTGGAGGTGCCGTGGGGGTGAGTGGGTGGATGTTGATTTGACTCCACCGGATTGGTTGTCCCGGGGAACGAACCGGCCTTGGTATCAAGGCTTGTCGGACTGGTTTCAGAAAGTTCGTGCCGATTTGGTCCTGTGGTTTGCCCGGCCCGGTGTTTTGGAGGGATTCAAGATCACGATGATGATTATTGTACCCTTGTTTGTGCTCTATCTCGTTTATCAATTGATCAAGACCCGCGGGCGTGAGGAGTCGAGCTCTTGGGATGACGCGGTTGGCAAAGCGGGACTCTTGAAAGACTTCGAGCGGTGGTTGGCCAGGAAAGTTGGACCACGCCCAAGATCAATGCCAATGGGAACGTGGTTGCGCCAGCACCTTCCGCCCGATGCGGCGAGTCTGGCGGATTCTTACGAGGCGGCAACCTACCGAGAGGACAAGGTGACGACTGCAGAATTAAAAACCCACGTTCGAAACGCCAAGCTCAGTTGGAAAGCACGAAAAAACCCCGGAACCAAATAGTCCACGGGGTTTTCAAAAGAAAAATCCGAAATGGATTTAGCCGGCGATTTCGGCGTTGTAGAAGTCCTGCCAATCCTCGAGGTTATTGAGGTTTACGGCGTCAAGGATGGCTCCGGTGTCGGCAATGCCGACGGACTCGAGGATGGCTCCACGGGTGGTGTCATCGTGATTGTAGCCAACCACCGCAGCGTTGTGCTTATCGATGGCGTCATTGTCGAGAGACCCCCCTTTTTGGTCCAGGATCCACTGCTCGCATTTGGTGTAGGAAGGTTTGCTTTCCTTGATGTATGCGAGGAAGGTTTCGCGCTCGATACCGAGAGCGTCGAGAGTCATCTGGTCGAAGCCGGCACCCGCGGCGGGGTAGTCGCTGTGAAGCTTGCCGGCGGCGTCGAGAGAGGCTTTTTGCCAAAGACGTGGCAGGTGAAGCACGCCGAGAGGGCCAGCGATTCCAGAGGTGACGAGAGGGATAATTTGGCTCATGTCTTAGGTTGTTTTGGGTTTCGTTTGAGAGGAAGCCAAAAAAGCTTGGCGACTTACAGGTAGTTAGCCAGAGGGGCGTTGTATGGCAAATGCTAATTCGTGGGAAGTTCCCAACCTGCACTTGCGTTTTGGACGGCTCCGGAGTTCTCTTCACCCCTCATCATGTCGGCAGGTTTTTCCATTGAGTCATTAAATAAGGCCCAGCGCGAAGCCGTTTTGACCTTAAATGGTCCGGTTTTGATTCTGGCAGGTGCCGGGACCGGGAAGACCCGGACGGTGACCTGCCGCATGTCCGCCCTGCTCGAGAACGGGGTGCAGGCGGAAAATATTCTGGCGGTGACCTTTACCAATAAATCGGCTGCCGAGATGGGTGAACGTGTGATCGGAATGGTGGGTAAGAAAAGAGGCAAGGCGCTGACTGTCTGCACTTTTCACTCGCTGTGTTTGCGTATTCTAAAGAGAGATATCGAATTTCTGGGTTACAAGAAGAAGTTCGCAGTGATGGCGGGTGGTGATCAAGCGGGGATGATCCGCCAGTTGATCGTGCGCAAGGGGGGGGCAAAGGTGAATCTCAAGCCGGGGGAGGTGATGTCTGAAATCTCACGAACCAAGAGTGCCGAACTTCCATTGTCCGAAATTCAGGACGATCTCATTGCGGAGATCGCAGTGGCGTATCAGAACGAGTTGCGTGCGCAAAATGCCGTGGATTTCGATGATCTTCTATTGCTGGGTGAAAAGGTTTTGCGGGAGCATCCGGCGGTCCGAAGCTACTGGCAGGATAAGTTTCGCTACATCACGGTTGATGAGTTTCAGGATACCAACAGCCTTCAGATGAGGCTTTTGCAGCAGTTGGTGGCGGAGCCCTACAATATCTGCGTGGTGGGGGATGATGATCAATCGATCTATGGATGGCGGGGAGCGGAGGTTGCCAATATTTTGGAGTTCGAGAGGTTTTTTCCGAATCCAAAGATCATTCTTCTCGAGGAGAACTACCGGAGTTCCCAAGCCATTCTGGAGGTTGCCAATAGTCTGATTGTTCACAATGTAGGGCGCCGTGAGAAAAAACTAAAGCCCACGATTCCAGGCGGTGATTTGGTGCGATTGGTCTCAATGCCGGGTGACGTGGAGGAGGCTGATTGGATTGTCTCGGAGATCGTGACCCAGCGAGAGGAGGGCCGGGTGCTGGAGGATTTTGCAATCCTGTTCCGGACAAACGGGCAGATTCGCAAGATGGAGGAATCGCTTCGGGAGTCCAAAATCCCTTATCGGATGGTGGGGGCCCAGAGTTTTTATGACCGCAAGGAGGTTCGTGATATTCTGAGTTACGCCCAGGTGCTCGATCAGCCCGAGTTGGATATTCCACTTTTACGGGTCCTGAACACGCCGCCCCGGGGGATTGGGACGACCACTTCGATGGCAGCCCTTGAATGGAGCCGGGAGAAGGATCAGAGTATTTGGCTGACCTTGGTCGATGATGATTTTCTGTCCCAGTTGTCATCCAAGGTCCTGAATTCGATCCGGACATTTACGACCCAGGTCGAGGAAGGGCGTCGGGCGTTGGTGGATGGGACCAATGCGGGTGTGGTGTTGGATCAATGGCTTCGCGAAATGGATTTTTACGATTGGTTGATGCGCCAATGTAAGACCGACAAGGAGAAGGACTCTCGCAGAGAAGGAATGAGCACGACGATTGCGTCCATCACGGAAGCGATTAAGAAAGGGAAGAAGCTGAGGGAGTTTTTGGACAAAACAGCCCTCGATGCGGAGAAAGAAGATGATCTGGATAAGAAAAGTGGCGTGACTTTGATTACCCTGCATGCTGCGAAGGGATTGGAATATCCAGTCGTCTATTTGGTTGGACTGGAGGAAGGAATCCTGCCTCACAAGCGAAGTATTGAAGAAGGCACCCGTGATGAGGAGCGGAGATTGCTTTACGTCGGGATCACGCGGGCGAAAGAAAGGATGACGATGACTTACTGTTCCACGAGGATGAAGTGGGGAAAGGAGGAAGCCTGTGAGTCCAGCAGCTTTATTCGTGAGTTGAATCCGGATTGGATTCAAGAGGAAGACTATGATGACATCATGGGCGCCGAGGCTTCAGAGGATGAACTCCGCGGTTTTTTCAGCGCAATGTCGGCGATGTTGGAGGAATAAAAAAGCCTTCCTCCTGGATAGGGAGAAGGCTTTTGAAAGTTAAAACAGGAAGATTCTTACCGACGACGACGGGAGCCGAGTAGCAGTCCACTACCCAGCAGCAAGATCGATATTGAAGATGGCTCTGGGACAGGAGAAATCGAAGTTGAGAAAGGGTTGCCGGGATCTTGCCAGAAAAACCCCGTTGCGTCCGGGCTATTGATAGCAATTTCGGCGGTCCCGATCTTGGGGACGCTCGGGTCTACAGGTGGTTCAAGTTCTGCGTCTGAACTTGATGAAGTCACTGTGTTAAAGTTGGCACCCGTGATGTCATCACGGCTGTCGAAGATACGGAAAGCGATCCTCACGGGATCAAACGCACCTACGAAGACGTCTGGATCCGTCACCACATTCCTCAACGCGAAGCTTGCAGGAAATGCACCAAAAACATTTTCGGTGGTGATGGACTTATTGTCAGGAAAGGAAAGGCCCGCCCCTGCAATGGGTGTAAAGGCGCTCCAGTCCGAATCTGTAAACGAACTTGGGGCCTTATCCTTGGAGACTCCAAGGAAATAACCGACTTGTACGACCGAACCGTCGAGGAGGTTGATTCCTTCCGAATTTTTCAAAGGAGCCAATATATTTCCGGTAATGGAAAGACTGGCAGCACCGCCCTGAATAATAGAGATTCCGAGGATTATGCCAGTGAGTGCAGTTTTGTTCATAGTGATTTTAAAAAGAAAAAATTAGGTTTAGGTGTTTGGTATTCTATTCAGCGGGGCCAAATGGGTTGTAGGGCAAGGTTGGAGTAATCGAGCCATTCTCAGGAGAGGTGGCACTGCCACGGCTCACAAAAACGGCGCTATTACCATTGACCAATAATGAGCTAGCGTCTTCGAAATTGACCGAATTCCTCCATACCCCTCCAAGGAAACGGTATCCGACCCACTCTTTATTAGCGGCATCCCAGAGATAAACTCGATCACCATTGGAGTCATCCCAATTGGCATTCCCAATATTGAGGTCAGGGAAGGCTGTCGGAATCGGGTGGCGAGTGGCGAGGAATCCTGAATCTGTGAGAGTTGCAATTTGAGGTGCTGCAGGAACTTCTCCAAACAATGTCAAAACAAGATCTAAGGCAACCGCACGCTCAATGAAGAGACCCTCTTCAGGAAAGACGACGGTGTTACTGGCGTCAGCAAAACTGCTGGAATCTCTCCAAACAGTTGCGACGAGGCGAACGCTCTGCCATTGAGATCCATTCCAGAAATTGACACGATCGTTGGCATCGAAAGGAACGGAAGGGCTTGCGAGAATGGTGCTGATTGTATTGGCCTTTCTGATCTTTATGGAAGGATTTGCGGGGAAACGGGTGCTGATGTCCGAGTCGGTTGCAATTTTGAAGGTGCCCGAAGTCGTGTTTTCAAGAATGAGAAATGCTTCTTCGGCCGGGGCGATCCCATCCGCGTTATTCGCATCATCGGCAACTGAGATGTATGCGAGGTGGTGCATTGCAGTCCATTCGGTTTCTGTCCATGTCGCTCCTCCCGAAACTGAAATTTCTTGCGAGCTATATTTGTTTCCCTCGCCGTCTGTGAATGCCTGGGGATCGGTATCTGGAATAAAGGCCCCTAGAGTTGAGGCGCTAGAATGAGCGACATCATTGAGCAGAGAGACTGAAATAGCAGAGAGCTTTGGCGTGACGCTAGACCCATCATCATCAGCGCTCGCAATCGTGATCTTGGTGTAACCTTGGGGTATCGTGTAAACCGTGTCGGCACCGAGTGGCACGATTATGGATAGAGTAGCGAAGATAATACGAAAGTTCATAGTCCTTAAATGAAGTAATGGAGATATGGCCGACCTTAGGCAACCAAAAAGTCGATGGAAGTTTCGTGAAATTGCATTTTGCGAAAAAATCTCGGTTGAAAGTTTTGTGAATCGGGCCGGGCCTTCATGGAAATTCTAACGGAGACTTTTTAGGGAGTTGCAGTGTGGTGGGCTTTGAGTAGCCTAAGAAAAAGATTTGAAAGCGGGATATACGATAGGAAATGAGAAGCTGGTGAAGGTCCTTGGTGGGGCTTCCGAGCACTTGCTGGGGCTTTGGAAGAAGCAGGGCAAGGAGGATGGAGCGTTGAGAATCGCCGTCGTCGGAGGGGGATGCAGCGGTCTCCAATATCAGATGGATCTGGTCGATGGTCCCCGGGATCGCGATATCATGGTCACCAGCAATGGTGTCAATGTCGTGATTGATCCCAAGAGTGCTCTTTTTGTAAGCGGGAGTGAATTGGACTATTCGGACGATCTTCAGCAAGGAGGGTTTAAAGTAAGTAATCCGAATGCGGTGGTGACCTGTTCCTGTGGGGAGAGTTTTGCGGCGTGATGAATCCATTTGAGGCCCTTGGGCTGCCCCCCAGGCTTGATCTTGATATGGGGGAACTCGAGCGGGTGATGCGAGAGGCGAGCCTGAGCTGTCATCCGGATTCGGGTGGAGATGAAGTTGAATTTCAAAAAGTTCGACAGGCTGGCGCTTTGCTCAAGGAGCCTTCTGCCAGACTTAAGACAGCCCTGAAGATTGGCGGGGTTTCCTACGGGGAGCGTGGAGGTGTTCCGGGTGAGGTCATGGATTATTTTTCACCGGTGGCCGGAATTCTAAAGAAGGTGGATGATTTTACGAATGAACGACGCAGGGCGCTCAGCGGACTTGGGAAGGCCGTTCTGGATATTCGAATTCCCGGTTTGAAGACAGAGCTGGAAGGCTTGATTCAGAAGTTGGGGACGCTTGAGGCAACGATGATCGCGCGCTTTCCTGAATTCGATGCCCGTGGTTGGGAGCAATCCGGGGAGGAAATGGCAGAGGTCTTCCGCGGACTCATTTTTGTGAGCAAATGGCTGGGCCAGCTACGGGAGGCGAACGGAAAGATCTTTGAAGCCTTGCTCGGCGGGTAAGTTGGCCTTAACTCCTGACCATGAGCGAGGTGATCATCGGGATAGATCTGGGGACAACACAATCAGCGGTTGCGATTGTTGATTCGGGTTTTCCGATCTTACTTGCTGATGAGCAGGGCCGATCTCTGACTCCGAGCGCGGTTTGGTATGGGGCGGAAGGTGAGATCGAAGTTGGCCACGAGGCGCTTCGGCGTTCCGGTGTGGATCGGGTCATCACAAGTGTGAAAAGTTTGATTGGGCGGAGAGCGGATGAGGCGGATGGAGCGCTTTTAGCTGACGGGAGGCTGGCAACGGCAGCAGGGCCCCTTTTCCCCGAAGAGGTCTCTGCGGAAATTTTGCGGAAGCTGAAAGGAATTGCGGAAGATCGTTTGGAGACCGGGGTGGTCAAAGCGGTGGTGACCGTTCCGGCGTATTTCCACGATGGACAGAGGGCTGCGACCAAGCGTGCCGGGGAATTGGCCGGGCTTGAGGTGGTAAGAATTCTGAGTGAACCGACCGCAGCGGCTCTTTCCTATGGTCTCGATCGCCTGGGTGACAGTTCGCGGGTGGCCGTCTTTGATCTGGGTGGGGGCACGTTTGATGTTTCGATTTTAGAGATGCGGGAAGGGGTTTTTGAGGTTTCGGCGACCTCGGGAGACACTCGTTTGGGTGGAGATGATTTTGATGAAGCGCTGGCACGATTTGCAGCCCGTAAGCTGGGGGTCGAGCTTGAGGCGATTGATGCGCTGGAGAAGGTGGCTTGGGTTACCGAGGGGAAACGGGTGAAGCACGTGCTCAGCGATGAGGAGGATGCGGTGTTCCGAATTCCGTTTACGGGTGAGGTGCCAGTTTTCCGGGAGGATTTTCTGCGTTTGATGGAGCCGTTTTTAAATCGAATGGAGTCGTGCAGTCGTCGCGCGATGTTGGATGCTGGAGTTGAGGCGAGTGATCTCGAGGCGGTGGTGATGGTGGGCGGGAGCAGCCGGATTCCCGCGGTCAAAGAGCGTGTCCGGGAGGTGTTTGAAAAGGAGCCGGATTTGAGTCAGCATCCTGATGAGGCGATTGCGAGGGGCGCTGCGATTCAGGCCGGAATTTTAGCTGGAACGGTGAGAGAGGTTCTCTTGTTGGATGTGACGCCGCTCAGTCTTGGTATTGAAACCATGGGTGGCTTGATGAATGTGCTCATCACTCGTAATACGACTATTCCTTGCAAGGCGGGGGAGATGTTTACCAACGCGATTGATGGTCAGACCTCGATGAAGGTGCGGGTTCTCCAGGGAGAGAGGGAATTAGCGCGTGATAATTGGGAGCTCGGAGCGTTTGAGGTTCCATTTGAGTCAGATCGGAGGGGGCAGGCCCGGGTCGGTGTCGAATTTCGGATTGATGCTGATGGGATCCTGTCGGTTCTGGCTCGCGATGTCGCGACAGGCAAGGATACCGTGATTGAGGTGGGGAGCGCGGCGGTGGATGTGACAGAGGCCAAGGTGGAAAAAATGGTGAGTGAAAGTGTGGAATTCGCCTTCGAGGATATGAGCGCGAGGGTTTTCGAGGAAGCCCGGATGAAGGCGGATGAACTCCTGCCGGCGGTGGGAGTGGCCCTGGAACAGGCCGGAGCCTTGCTGGATGAGAGCGAAATCAAAGAAATCAAGGAAGCTCGTGATCGCGTGGAGTTAGCGATTAAAGACCGTGAAGTGGCCGCTTTGAAGTCGGCGGTTGAGAAATTGGATGAAGCGACTGAGAGTTTGGCGGCCTTGCTTGTCCAAAAGGCGACTGCGGCGCTTTTTTCGAGTCCACAAGATTGACGGGGACGGAGAGGCCGCCCACACTCCGTCTCTGAAAATATGACTGGAAAAACCGGAGTGTTTATTTGCCCCTCATGTCAGGCTGTCGTGAAAAGCGAGAAGTCATTGGAGGAGGGCTTGATCTGCGGTGAATGTCTGCACGCATTTGGGAAGCCGGATTCTTCTGATCCCGGTAAGATCAATCAGATGCCCCGCGGACGGAGCGAAAAAGGTTCGGGGAGTGTGATGCGGGATCTGACGGCAAAAAAAACGACCCCAATTCGAGCGATGGGAGTGATTGATGCGCCACCCGTTTCTGCGAAATCTATCGAAGCAGCCAAGGCTGAAACAGCCAATGCCAATGGAGATGAGGAGATGATTATGCCCGATGGCACCCGCCGCGTTCGTCGACGCAAGAAGCGGGCGAAGAAGGAGCGCAATAAAGGGCTCATTCTTTTTCTTGTTGGGTGGATGTGCGTAATCGCAATCGTCTTCGTCCTCTTCAAGACAGGTAAAATTGGTGGAGGGAAAGAAGCGACAGGTCAACCTCCTGTTCGAGGTTCTGATTTTTTAACCGATACCGAAGTGGAGATTCTGAAGCAGAGTATTCCCACAATTACTGATCAGTTCACTAAGTTTCTACGTTATCAAACTCTGAGCGGAAGAGAGCAATTTATTGATCGGTCAGCGGATCTTTCACTCGCATTCAACCGATTCTATCAGATTAATACCTTCCCGAAGCCCGAATCAGATTTGAAGAGATTTGGAGCAAATGTCCTCAATCTTTCTGACACGGCTGTGGCTGTTGAGAGTGTCTGGGGTGATGAAAAAGGGAACCGCTGGGGAGCGGTTCATATCTTCGACAAAAAAGAAGGATGGAAGCTGGATTGGGAGGCCTTTGCTCCTCACTCAACGGAGTCTTGGTCGAAATTTAGTTCAGAACTCGGATCGAAGGAAGGAGTGTTCAGACTTCTTGTCAGAAGAAGAAGAACGAGCGATCAAAGTAAGAAGGTCTCTCTTAGTTTTTATCGGGCTCCCAAGGTTTTTGAGACCGACAACGAGTTTCGTAATACCGAATCTCCCGAGGTGGATCTTTTGAGCGAGAGCGACCTCGGGAAAGAGTTTTTAAATCTGTGGTCAAGTCACTTGGACGGCAATGCCATCTATGGGTCTATTCTGGGAAGGGCGCTTGATCCCGAGGGATATCTCAGGATCACAGTTCGTCTCGCTTGGGAAAAGAATGAACGTGATCAAAGTATCATGGTCTTAAAGGAAATTGTAGGTGCCGGCTGGTTTGGTCAGACCATCCAAAAGCTTCATAAGGATGCTCTTGAGGCAGCGACCGAAGAAGCAAAAGAAAAACTCTCGGAAGCCTCACAATCCGAATAAAAAGATTCATTCTTAATGAGCTGTCTCTTATA
>OJIS01000245.1_pt1 | contig 19691 bp, 18 predicted proteins | sample 1595671 | NCBI WGS metagenome assembly OJIS01 (sample SAMN05416814, study PRJEB24817) | seawater metagenome | isolation source: Sea water | place: Canada:Atlantic | collected 2013-07 | reverse complement strand
AGATCAGCCTCGGTCTCGTGGGCTCGGAGATGTGTATAAGAGACAGGTCTTCAAGCGCCCCACGCCAAAAACAAATTCCTAGCAGCTGCGATGGTGTTAATGTTGGCCCTGCCGGTGGCGGTATTGGCTCAGACCGAGAAAAAATATCACCGTCCCGCCATCATTGCGCTGGAGGATTTGAAGGAGTATCCGGATCTGTCGCCGGAGAGGAAGAAATTGCTCAAGACGGCGTTGGAGACGGCGAAAAAAACACGAGCGACCGTTTACAAGTATGGTGGGTCGTCGCCGGAACAGGGAGGCTTCGATTGCTCGGGGGCGATGTATTACGTCCTGCAGAAGGAAGGTCTGAAAGTTCCAAGGAGTTCAGCGCAGCAATTTCTGTGGATCCGTGATGCAGGGAACATGGTCGAAGTGCCGCCGACGGTGAAATCCCTGGGTAATGATCTATTTAAGAAATTGCAGCCGGGTGATCTGGTTTTCTGGTCGGGAACCTATATCCCAACAGATGCCCGGACGGTGAAGGTGAGCCACGTGGGAATGTATTTGGGGACCGAAAAAAAGGACGGTCGACCGGTGATGATCAATGCCACCAAAGGTCGCAGCTATCGAGGGAAGGCCGGAGATGGTTTTGGGGTCTATGACTTCAGGATTCCCTCTGCGAAGAGTCGTTCAAAATTCGTCGGTTTTGGGTCTCCGCCAGGGCTCAAGTAAGCGGCTTTGCCAAGAGGGGGCTTTTTTTTGAAGTTCATATCCTGTTTAAAGTGTCAGCCGATTAACAGGCCCTGTTGTTGTCCGCAAGGGCATGGATCGCGAGAAGGCGGGAGTGCGACATACCCGCGGGCCGACAAATTTTGCCCCGAATAATTTCGCGAACGTATCATAAACTGCCGAGCAACGTCGATTGCGCCTTCAGATCATAGTCACGGGACTCGGACCTCCGCAACCACACCTCCGGCGATATCGGACGGGAACACGCGGATGTAAGCCCACTCGACCTCCCTTGATCGGTTTTCCATGTAGTCCCTTCCTCTTTCCGCATATATCTTCAAAAGGTTTGCAGGCAGGATAAAGAGGCCCTCTCCCTGTTCTCCAAACAAACTATGAATATCGTGTTTCCGCAGATTGGGGATAGAGTGAGGGAAGGGAGTAAAACAGACGGAATAGCGTTCGTTGGCGCGAACTTTTAGGCTGAGCTTGGCGTCTTGATCGGCACCTCCTTGGAAGGCAAAACGAATCGTCACCTCTTGCGGCCCCTCGGGCAGTTGTACCCCACGTTTTGCCGATGAGAGCGTCTTGCCGCTAACACTCACAAACTTTGGATGTAGAATTCGGGCCTGGGATTCTCCCGAGCGATCGAATTCGATCAGGGCATGGCCTGGCTTGATCGCGTGATGAGTTGTGCAACTCGAGAGCGCGGCCAGCAGCAGCGAACCGGTGGCCGAGAGGATCGTAAGACTGTCTTTCATATTGCAGATGGTATCGTGGTTGGGCCGCTCGTGATGAGTGTCTCCATCTGACAATGCGTGATTTCATATTGGAAAGGATCATCGAATCTTTCTTTCCGAAGCGAAAAGCCAAGGTGACAGGCAAAGTTGTCCTGCCAGGCCAGAATAAAAAGGGTCGACGTTGGATTGGATTGGAATGGAAGCTCGATGAGAGCTTGTCAATCAGAGGGGGAAACGCCCCGGCCCCTTTTGAGTTGCGGGGCTTCCCGCCGGTGGGGTGTGGTGGTTGTTAAGAACCTACCGCTTGCCTGATTCTGTCTCCGGGAGTCATCTCGGCCGGAAATCCCACCACTTCTTTCGATCCACCACCGAGGTTTCATCCGCTTTCTCTGAATAGCTCTGAATGATTTCGTGAACTGAGATATTTCTCTTCTTTTGGCCGCCGGTTCTCGAGATGTAATTAGCCATAGGTCGAGTTTAGAAAATTCATGGCAGAAGTTTGGGAGCCGGCGATTCATATTGCGTGGAGCCAGCTTGCGTTGATGAAGGAAAATAGATCATCGAAATTTTGTGGCGAGTTCAATCTCAGCGCGCGGCATGTCGTCTCCAGGCTCACCTTGTCAGGACTCATCGGGAATCATCTCCTCGGAATGGATGAGGTCTGAACACTCAATCAAGAATGTCGACTCACTCTCGAATAACAATTCGTGAATGATAAGCCCGTCATGTCCCAGGCGGATTTCGTGGGTGAGGAGGTCGCCGTGCGCTGTCTGCTCGAACCTCGGCTCTCCGTATTGCGGTGGGGCACCAAAAGTATAACGAGTGACCCCGGTATAATGAAGGTGAATTCGTCGATCGTGAAAGGGGCCCAGTAAGCTGATATTAACTTCCATGCTGCGAATCTCCTTGCGCTCTCCACTGGCAAGCTCGCGAACGGTCAACGACTCAAGCCACGCGTCATGTAGCGAGCTGTGTGAACTCAAATCGAAATAGCACGGATCCGAAGCGAAGGAATAAACATGCGGGGGGATTTTATCCCGAATGGATGCGATGTAGGTAGAATAACGTGTGAAATCGATACCCTCGGTCTCCGGGTTGATGATGTGCTCCATGTCTTGGTTTTCTGATGGGACGAACCTGATCGCTTATCCGGCAACCTGGCTAAGACCGCCCTGTCGAAACCGGGAAGGTGTCGAACCACTCATTCTCTTGAAGGCCCGGACGAAGTTATTCGATCCGGAATAACCAAGTTGGCAGGCGAGTTCCTTGATCGAGCAATCGGAGGTCTTGAGTTGCAAGCGAGCCCGATCAAAGCGGACCTTGTCGAGAATCTGTTGGTAAGTAAGCTCTTCAAGTTTGAGCTGGCGGTGCAGGGATCTGGAACTGGTGTCACAGAGATCGGCCATCAGCTTCAGGGTCGGGCAGATGCCGCCGACGCCAATGATTTCTCCCACCAATAGTTCCAGCTTCGTAGACACCGGTTCATCTTTTTCAAGTAAACCAAGACTACGATCTTGCTTGTGGTTTGGGATGTTGGATGGGCCTGTTGATCGCAGGAGCCATTGCGCGGGAAAAGCAAAGCCGGAGGCCGTTTCACGAAATTTGAAGTCGATATCGCAAATTCCCGGGACCTGGCGATGGCTGTCGGTAGGCTCCGTTTGAAGCACCGCTTTATCCGGATACCAGGATGGTCCGGTAACGAGACGGACCAGGTTGATCATCGACATGAGTCCGGCCTGGTCCGCGATGATCCGGCCTGGTTCCGCTGAGATGGACTTCTCGTTGAAGAGCCAGACTTCTCCACCGTCGCCTTCTTCCAGCCAACAGTGGTTTCCCTCGACATGGCGATTGATGAGTTCTCCGAAGGTTTGAATGACGCCTCCCAGGCTTTTTCGCCGGGCCATGGCGACTCCGAGGTCGCCCAGGCAATCCGGGGTGAGGTGCTCGCCGACGACGAAGCCCACTTCCGGCATTTTCTCCCCGATCGCGATGGCATCAAGAAAGCCGTAGAGTTGATGTTTGGTGATCCATCCTTCCCCCGAGGTCACTTGCGCCCATTCGATTTGGATCTGGTCACAATAGGGCTCGAGGCTGATGCCTTTGCCGGAAAAGTAGTCCGCAAAAGGCTTGAGCCAGCAGGTGTGGATGAGGGGAATTTCCTTCAAGGGAGACACTTTCAGGGATTGAGGGCCAATTGCAAATCGAATGGCAGAAAAAGAGAACGTTTATGGGGTGGCACCACGGCTCCATCGGATAGGGTAAAAAGGTTAACGATTGTTATTATGAAGCCAAAGTCACGATTCATCCCCATTGCCGTTCTCTCCAGCTTACTTTTCCCAAGTGCGCTCTCCGCTCAGGAAGAGAAGAAAGAAGAGGCCCCGAAGCAGGTCCTCTTCACCGATGTTCAGATTTTCAACGGCTTGGACGATAAGTTAAGCCCAGGCAATGTATTGGTAGAGGGCAATCTGATCAAGGCGATCGGGAAAGACGTCAAAGCGGGCGAAGGCGCCACCGTGATCGATGGCGGTGGACGCACCCTGATGCCGGGCCTGATTGACATGCACTCCCACCTCAGCATTCACGAGGGGATGCTTGACGGTCGCGATGACTGGGATCAGATGGCAACTGGAGCAATTTCTCAGGAGCGCTTGCGTTCCTACCTCGATCAGGGCTTCACGACAGCCCGTGATGCCGGAGGCAATGTGCAAGGACTTGCCAAGGCGGTTCGGCTCGGTCGTATTCCGGGTCCACGCATTTATCCCAGCGGTGGCTTTATCAGCCAGACCGGCGGTCATGGTGACGTCGGTCGGTGGAACGATCAGCCGGGTTCGACAAATTACCTTTCTGCGAATGGCTTTTCCTACATGGTCGATGGGGTAGATGAAATCATGAAGGCCGTCCGGACCAATATCCGTAGCGGCGCCACCCAAATCAAAATCATGGGTGGCGGCGGAGTCGCCAGTGAGTTCGACCCGCTGCACCAAGTACAGTTCACCCTGGAAGAAATGCAGGCTGCCGTGAAGGTTGCCGCAGACTCCGGGACCTACTGCCTGGTCCACGCCTACAGTGATGAGTCCGTCAACCGCGCCATCGACGCTGGAGTCAAGTGCATCGAGCACAATTTCCTGGTGACCGAAGACACCATCAAACGCATGAAGAAAGAGGGAATTGCGCTCTCTTGCCAATCGATTATCTCGCTCGTCACTTTCGCCAACCCGGAGCAGATCACTTTCTTCTCTGCTGACCAGCAGACCAAAGCGAAAAAAGTGAATACGGGTGCTTCTCAAATGTTCGAGTGGGCCGTGAAACACGACATTATCATGGTAACCGGCGGCGACATGTTTGGCGTGGCCGATGGCCCTCGCCAGGCGGTCAACATGACGAAGATGGTGGACGTCGGTCTGAGCCCGTTCAAAATCCTGAAGATGGGAACTTCCGATGCGGCCAAAGTTATCGGCTGGTGCGGCGAGATGAATCCCTACAAGGACGCCTACCCTGACAAGACTCCGGAAGAGAAAGCTGAGCAGGGCATCGGCCTCGGGGTCATCCAGGAAGGTGCCTATGCCGACATGATCCTCCTCGACGGCAATCCGCTGAAGGACATCAAGGTCCTCGAGGATTACACCAATAACTTCAAGGTCATCATACGTAACGGCGAAGTTTGGAAGAACACGCTGAAATAGCGCCGACGTTTTTTTTCGAAGAAAACCAACCCACACAAATTTTAACATGATAAAACTAAAGAAACTCACAACCATCACCGCCGCTCTCGGCTGTGCCGCGCTTGCGCCGGTTTCCGCTCAGGATGCCGAAAAGGGCAAACTTGAAATCCCACCCGTGATGCTGATTCAGAACGTCCATGTCTGGGACGGAACCAGCGATACTTTGAAGAAGGATACCGATGTCCTGATCGTCGGGGACAAAATTAAGAAGGTCGCCAAAGACATTCCGACTCAAGGAACGGTCGAGGTGGATGCGGTGCGCAAGACGGCGAAGCGGGTCATTGATGCGCCGGGACTCGAAGCCGGAACCTATGGCTTCAAAGTCAAGAACGACAAGGGTGAGGTGGAGAAGGTTGAGGCCAAGATCACCGTCATTGACGGCAAGGGCGGTTACCTGATTCCCGGGATCATCGACTCCCACCAGCACGTCATGTTGTCAAAGAATACCGGCCCGCTGGACATCATGAACAACCAACTGGTCTACACCCCGGCTTACAACGCGATCCCCCAGGGAATGACGATGCTGATGATGGGCGTGACCACCATTCGTGACACCGGCGGCCCATCGATCGAACTCGGCCAGGCCATCGACGCCGGATACGTGGATGGACCCCGTATCTATTCCAGTGGTGCCGCGGTGAGCTGTACCTCCGGTCACGGTGATTTTGGCGGAAAGGCTCCCGGCCAAGGGCAGATGTATCCTGGTAGCTCCGCGCAGTGGTCGTCTACGGTGGGATTCATGACTCTTGCTGATGGTTCTCCCGAGGTCCGCAAGGCAACTCGTTGGGCCATTGCCCAAGGAGCGAGCCAGATCAAAATCATGGCCGGTGGAGGGGTCGCCTCACTGAAGGACCCGCTTGAGAGTGTGGGCTATTCGGAGTCGGAAATGCGCGCCGCGGTGGAGGCTGCCAGCGATTACGATACCTATGTCTGCGCCCATGCCTACAACGACGAGAGCGTGAAGCGCTGCATCAAGGCCGGGGTTAAGGACATCGTGCACGGTCATTTGCTCAGCGAGGAAGTGGTCAAGATGATGGCTGAAAACGACGTCTGGCTCGGCAGCCTTTCCAGTCCATACGGCCTGATGGAAGTGCCGTGGTTTACGGATGAAAACCGCCGGAAGGGCAAGGAGGTGCTCGATGGCTACGAGAACGTGATGAAGTTGGCCAAGAAGCACGGCGTCAAGATGGGCTTTGGCACCGATGCTGCGGCGGGGATGGTCGACACGATTCTTTATGAATTTGAGAATCGCGCCAAATTCTTCACGCCTATCGAAGTGCTCAAGCAGGCCACTTCTACCAATGCAGAGCTTCTGCGTTTTTCGAACTCACGCGATCCGTATCGCGCCGCGCCACTCGGTGTGATCGAAGAGGGCGCCTGGGGTGACGTGTTGATCTACGATGCGAATCCGCTTGAAGACCTCATGGTCGTCACCAAGCCCGCCGAGCACCTCAAGCTCATCGTCAAGGGCGGCAAGGTCTACAAGAACGAGCTGAAGTAAGATTGCTGGCCGCAATGAACCAGAACTTATACGGCCGTGCTGGACAACAGCGCGGCCGTTTTATTGATCGGAATATGAAAAAACAAATCACCACCATTTTGTTGGCGGGATTGAGCGCTCTGCACGTCTCCGGACAGGAAGAGAAATCTCCCTGGATGCCATTGCCCAAAGGGCCGGTCCAACGCATCGCCTTCGGCTCCTGTGCCAAGCACTGGCAGCCGCAACCGATCTGGGATGGGGTTCTCTCCCAGAAGCCTGACCTTTTCCTCTTTATCGGCGACAACATTTATGCCGATACCGACGGGGAAACGGCCTGGCAGGTGAGCAAGGGTCAACTCACCGGCGAGTGGAATCGTTTGGCCGACAAGCCGGAATTTCAGAAGGCCCGGTCTGCGATGCCCTTTATGGCGACCTGGGACAACCATGACTATGGATCCCATGCCGGCGGAGCAGAGCATCCGGTCAAAGTCGAAGCCAAGGAGTGCTTCCTGACCTTCTTCGAGGAACCAAAAGATTCACCACGGTGGAAGCGGAGCGGGATCTACGACGCCAAGGTCATCGGTCCGGAAGGAAAGCGGGTGCAAGTGATCCTGCTCGACACCAAGTACAACCGCAGCGCTTTCAAGAAAGATCCCACGCCGAAAGAAGAACGACTCAAGGTCGGCAAGGTTGGAGGTTATCTCCCTGATGAAGACCCCGCCAAGACACACCTCGGAGCGGAGCAATGGACTTGGTTGAAAGGGGAGTTGAAGAAGCCCGCCGAGCTGCGGCTGGTATGCTCCAGCACCCAGATCATCCCGAATCAAAAGGGGATGGACGAGTGGGGCAACTTTCCCCGCGAACGCCAACGCCTCATTGATCTATTGGGAAAGACGAACGGTGTCATTCTCCTCAGCGGAAATGTCCACTTTGCCGAGATTTCACAATTGTCCGATGGCCCGGCTTATCCCCTAACCGAACTGACCTCCAGCGGGATGACTCATATCGAAGAGCTCTACGGAAAGGCACCAAACCGCTTCCGGGTTAGTAAGCCCCTGATCGAGTTAAACTTCGGGTTGGTGGAAGTGGACTGGGAAGCGGGTCAAGTCAACCTAAGTGCGTGCGGTGTCGATGGAAGCGTGAAGGTCAGCAAGAAGCTCTCGCTCGATTCCTTGAAGTAGCCAACTTGCTCAATACGCGAGCGTCCACGTCAGGGAAAACAGGCCGCAGCCGATCAGGAGCACGGCGGCAGCGCCAAGAACTCTCGCTTTCCTTGCGAAACGCTCACTCTTCTCCCTGCCCATACGTTGGTCGGCGACACGGCGTCCAAGCAAGGCCAGCACCCCGATCCCGCTCATCGCGACGGCCATTCCGACGGAAATCGCCACCACCAACAGAATGGCGGGCATCAACAAATCGTTGGCCATTCCGAAGAGAAGCACCAGCAAGGCGCCGGTGCAGGGCACCGAGCCAACAGCCAGCGCCAGCCAACCGCTCATCCCCTTCGCATTGACTGACGCACAGGCATCGCAGCCGTCATGGTGGTGGTGATGGTCTTCCTCCTCGTCGGCATGAGCGTGAGTATGTTGCCCTGCCCTCAAGGCTTTCCAGAGCATCCAGGCTCCGATTCCCGCGATCGCCGCGTAGCTAATCAACTTCACCAGGCGGTAATCCGAAGGAGCAACGCCTGTCACCTGCCGCACCGCAAAGTCGGTGATCCAAACAACCACGATGGCAGAGAAGACGTGAAAAATGGCAATTTTGGTTCCCATGGCCACGCCTTTCATCAAGTTGCCGCCTTCACCGACGAAGTAGGAAATCACGACCGCTTTCCCGTGCCCCGGTCCCAGGGTGTGAACCAGGCCGTAGAGAAAGGCCACCATCAGACCCGTCCACAAGGGACCCGATGACTTCCGGTCACGGATCGAGGTCATCGTCTTGGTAAACATTAGCGAAACCCGGGTCTGGATATTCTGAAACCAACCATGATTTGCCTCGAAATCGGGGATCTCGACCTGAGCCAATACGTCCGACTCGAGGGCGGAGTAATCAGAAATTGCCGCACCATTCATGGTGTAGGCAACCTTGACCTTCATCGTGCCATCAACGAGAAATAGCTCATACTCGGACGGTTTTAATTCGATCATTCCCTCCAACCAAATGGCACCAAATCGTCCCTTGTCTGGAACCCCGCCCGGCACGCGCACATGGACCATCTGGTTCGGCGGCGGCGGGGGCGTATGGATGCAGGCACCCACCCACGGGACCAGGAGAAACTCGGTGACCTTCTTTGACTCTGACTTCAGTGGCAGCATATAACCGGGGATCCGGACTTCCTTTCCGTCGACCCCTTCATCGACTCGTTCCGCTGCCGCCCGTCGCTCCTTTGCGACACGATCACGTTGGGAAATCAACCAGTCAACTTTGACTCCCTGCGCTTCAAGCTTGGCCGCAATTTGCTTTGATTCCATGGCATCGGCACCGTCTGGCTTGATTTTCTCGCTCTTCAGAAGGAGGCGAATTCGTGCCACCATGGAAAGGTCCTGCAATTGCTCACCGGAGAGTTCCTTAAATGGATCGTCAAAGTCCGCCTTCTCTTTCGGCAACAAATTGTCCCAGCTTAGTTCCTCCGGAGCCGCACGCAATTGCCCCACACATAAACACCCCCAAACGATCGTCCCAATTAAAAATCTCACTGTCTTAAGTCCTACGGTTAAATATTTTCCAGTCCACGAAATCCACTGCGAACCTCTCTAGACAGATCTCCTCTACCTCGTCATCCCAATTGATCCGTAGAACAAATGAAATCGGCAATTCAGAGTTTTTTATCCAAGACAGAGTTAGTGAAACGATCACGCGCCATACAAGAGAGAATCATTCTGAATTTCTGCCAAATTAAAAAGCCCTTCACAGCCTGAGAGTTACAACCTGGCAGCAAAGCGGCTAACGATCGAAAAGGTTTCGCCTTCGAAATTCACCAGGCGTGAAGCCGCTCATCCGCAAAAAGGCGCGGCTGAAATTATTAGATCCGGAATAGCCAAGTTCGTGAGCGATCTCTTTGAGCGAACAATTTTCCTTGAGCAACTCACGTGCGATCTCGAAGCGAATCCGCTCAATCATCTTGCGATAACCACTGCCCTCGGCCAACAGCGTCCGGGACAGCGTGCTTCGGCTCACCCCGAGGATCTCGGCCGCCTCAATTGCAGAGGGAAGACTATGGTCGGTAATCCGGGGACTCAAAACAAGTCGCAAGGTTTCACCCAAGGAACGGGACGGGCTTCCCTCCTGCAATCCTGGACTGGCTGGCGAAGATAAAGGCGATCGGCAAGTCATCTGACTCGCCAGCAATTCTGTCTTAAAAGCGACGGCGCTTCCAACTTGCTCAAACTGACACTCACGGTCCCCCACCAAGGAAATCTTGTCGACAGTTCGAGTAGCGGCACTTTGAAAACGAATCTTCTCCGGCCGCCAGTCGGGTCCGGCCACCATCCGAATCACGGAACTGAGAACGACGATAGTGAAATGGTCGGGAACCCGGGTCTCGAGATCAAGCCCGTCGGTAAGACACCACAACCATGAGATCACAGGCCCCCGCTCGAGCCACACGGTATTTCCCTCGGCAAAGCTCGGAATCAGTCGGGAAAAGGTTTCGATGGCATCCTGCAGAGTCGAAGACTGGCGAAGGATCGAGCCGAGTTCACCAAGATCATCAACGGAGAAAGAATCCCCGTCGAGAAAGCCGAGAGAATCAAGCCCCTCCCGGCGCTGGACTTCCTCGAACATTTTCCAGGCTTGGCGTTTGATGATTTTGCCCTCCCCGGAATCGACTTGAGCGGGAGAAATCCATTGTTGTTCGAGGTAATGTTCGACCTCAAGACCCCGCCGCTGCATGCAGTTCACGAAGGGCTGGAGAGCCCCGGCCTCACATAGATCGATGGGTTTCATTCGAAGAGAGTCTCAATTCCGTAGAGTGGTCTTTTTCAATTCCACAAGCACGGATGAAAAGAGACCGTATGTTAGGGCTCCATTCCACGCAGCGTCTGTTTCGCAGTGTGGTCCTCTGACTTAATAAGCGTACGTACCGGTCGATCGAGATCAACGATGAGCATGATCACGACCGAGAAAGATACGATGAGAGCCGTTGTCGCGAACCGGCTTCGTCGGCCGTGGAGTCCGGAACTCAGTCCAATCATCGTAATGGCGACGGTGCCAAGAAAGCCCAGGGTGTACCAAAGGGCCGGAGGGAGGCGATTCACCAGCGCGACGTTTCTCCGTTTGGTGTCGGTGTCAATGAAGTCATTGAGCGAGCCAATAAACAGGTTCATCGAAGTGCTCGTTGTCTGGCTCTTCGCGATTACGGTGGTCTTCCACAACTCGGACTGGATTTCCGAACATTTCTCAAGGTCCGAGGCAATGTCTTCGACCTTGCGCTTCTTCACTGCTTCAGCCCGTATCTGAACATACTCGCGAATGAGGTCTTTCGTAGGTTTGACGTGTTGCTCCGGGAGGAAATCGGCGCGGAGATACAAGGTTCCGGCAGCGTTGGCATCCTCAATGGCGAGGTTTCGCCGATGAGCCTGGCGGGCCGCCACCGTTGCGAACGAGAAGCCGAGCATAAATGCCATCAGGCTCAGAATTGCGGTGGTCACCGAGGCCTCGACCGGATGTTTGCTCAGTCCCTCTCCGCCGCCGATTCGCTTACCGACGCGGTACCCTATTTCGATGATGATTGAAAAGGCGATGACAATAAAGAGCCCAAGGACAAGTGGGTGAAACGAATCAAATGAATTCACATTCGACCTCCTATACCGCGCAGAAATACTGACAAGAACGAAAACAATCAGCGAGCCGCTACAATGCCTAACTGCAGAAGGAAGATTTCGAAAAGCCGGGGTATGCCAGCTTCCTATTCAGCGAGCCAATGACCCAAAATGAGAACCTTCACACAAAACCGGCAAGACCGCGGTGATCTGGAATTCCCAGACCTCGACTCTTATCGACGGGGATTTGAAGAAGATAGCGCTGCTTAAAGAAATGGGCGTCGCCAGCATCATTCTTTCCTACAACGACCTTTTCCGTGCCGGATCCGGAGGCCTCGCTGAATACAACGGGAACACCACAGGCGTCACGGCGTGGGGACTCGCCATCGTGGACGAAATGGTGAAGTACGGCATCATGGTTGATCTAAGCCACATGGGACCGATCACGACCAAAGGGATTATGGATCACATGGATAAGACTCACCCGGGCGTTCCTTACGTCTTTACCCATTCTCTCCCGACCGGCCTTTACAAGAATGAGCCAAAAGCGACCAAGAAGGGCTGCTATCGCAATATCAGCGATGAAGAAGCTCTGCGCGCCGCAAAGTCCGGCGGCTATATTTCTCCGACTTTCACTGAATGGATGATGGACGGGGTCTGGCCGGATGACATTTCTCCGAAGCAGTGCGCCGACATGATCGACTACTACGTAAAGTTAGTCGGAGTCGATCACGTGGGCATCGCCACCGACGACATGTTCACCACCAAGCCAACGATGAATTTCGTGGACGCCAATCCCAACCTCTACAACGACGGCGGCTACATGGTGAAGGCCTTCAAGGCCGGCGCCGATGGTTGCGGTGAACTCGCAAAAATTCTCGCTGCCGTTACTGATGATCTCTGGGCACGTGGCTATTCCAACGAAGACCTCAAGAAGATCTACGGCGGGAACAAGATGCGCGTTTATGCTCAAGTCTGGGAAGGAGAAGGCGAGAAGCCCAAAGCCAAGTAGCTTTTTTTTGGAGGGCGCAGAGAAAGGTTGTCAGGAGTTGGCAGGAAATGAGAAGAGCCATCCCTTGTCTTCTTTCTTCGTGCCGGTAAAGCTACCATTCAATTCCCGCCAAAGCTTTTCGCCCAATTATGAATGACCGTCTTCTGCTCCTATCCGCTGTTTGTGCCATTTCCTTATCTGATCAAGCGCTGGCTGAAGCCCGTGAAGGTGGTCCGGAATCGGTCGATGTCCTGATCGCGGAACAGCGGCGCGAGAAGCAGTCGTGGTGGGATCAGAATCTCCTCGCTCCCTATGATACCTGGAAGAAGGGTGTCGCCGAAAGGACCGGTTTCAGCTGGGGTTCGGACTATAGCGCCCAGTATTTCACCGCGACGGACAGCATGGGAGACTCTTCCGCAAGTGCTGGAATGTTCCGTCTTTATGGTTCCTGGGATCTCTTGAATCGTGGTGAAAAAAATGCCGGCGGGTTGCGCTTCAAGGTTGAGCATCGGCATTCCTACACTGGCACGACGCCATCCGGATACCAGTTGAACCTGGGTAGTGCCGGAGTGATGGGCGGCCCCTTTAATGACGATGGCGTGCGCCTCACCAACCTCTATTGGAGACAGCAATTCGGTGATCAATTGGTCGGCTATCTGGGGTTTTTGGATGTCACTGACGTCGTGGATGTCTACGGGCTGGGTTCTCCATGGACCGCCTTTTCCAACTTGAGCTTCAGCACGGGATCCTCGTCGATGGCCTTGCCAAATGATGCCGCACCCGGGGCCTATCTCGGGGGCTGGCTGAGCGAAAATTTCTATTTGTCCGGAGGGCTTGTCAGCTTGAATTCCGATCCTAAAGATCCGGGCAAGAGCCTTGAGCGTGCCTTTGACGATGCCGGGTTCTTCAAGTTTGTTGAGTTTGGTTGGACCAGTTCAAAGGACCGCTTCTACTTTGACAACGTCCATCTGACCCTCTGGAGTGTTGATGAGATCACCGATACGGCAACGCCCGATGGCTGGGGTGTGAATGTCTCAAGTTCGTTCTGGGTCGACGACTGCTACATGCCCTTCTTTCGCGCCGGCTATGCCGATGACGGAGGCTCCTTGTTAGAGACATCCTTGAATGCCGGGGTCGCCTGGAATCCAAGGAAGGATGACTTGTTCGGCATCGCCGCCAACTGGGGGCGTCCGAATGCGGACACCTTCGGGCCGGGCTTGGACGACCAATATGGCATGGAGATTTTCTATCGGGCTCAAGTCACAGAGAACCTGCGCATCACACCCTCCCTGCAACTGCTCGCCGATCCGGCTTTGGATCAGGATGAAGATTTCGTTGCGGTCTTTGGCATGCGCGGAGTGCTTTCGTTCTGAAAGACGCCGGGGGGTGAGGAAACTGGAGAGCTTGGCCTTGTTTCAGTGATGTCATGCGCCGCCTGCTGCAACACGCGGTCGGGCAAAGACCCATCCGAAACGTGGGGAATGATCATTCGCGGGCGGGGGATTAAGAAAACGAAATGGTTTGGGGGATAAGGTTCTTCATTTACTGCGGGAACTTATAACGCAGGCCCACACAGGCCGGAGAGGATGAAGGCTCAAAAGGATTGGCTAATCGGGTAGACGGTAGGTTCTAACCACCACCGGCTATACGGATCCGAATCCGACGTTGCTCTCCACATCAGGGAAGCCACCGCCGGTTCCTCGAAAAATAGTAAGCATATCGTCTACGCTGCCGAACCAGACGCCGCCGCGCCACACGCGTTGGCAGCGCAATATTCTTTTTGTGGAAATGGGCGTTTATCGTTTTTACAACGTCTGCAATTTCGATAGAAATACAGCCCTGTAAACACCCTTACCTATTGTCATGAATCTAAGATTAATCATCCCACTTGTCGCCCTCTCCCTGAACGCATGCATCGTCGTCGACGAATCCAGCACCTCAGGCGCCCAGAAACCCAATGCCGGACGTCCAAACCAGGCTGAAGAAAAACCATCTACCGCCGCGGTGCCTCAGAACGTTATCGACGATTGTCTTGCGGCCCTGCGCAAACAAGTCGGCGAGAGACCCATGCAAGTCATCAGTGCCAGGCGAGGGGAAGCCTCATTCATCGTCGATGTAAGAGTGGACGATGTTCCCAAACCATGGCGCTGTTATCACGACGGAAGCACCTGCACTGGGACAGAATACCAAGGAGAAGGCTAAGCGAGTTTCCGCGAATTCGAAGAAACTGGCGCCTCGCTTCTGCGCGACAACGGCATAGTCGAGCAACTGTTTCAGCAACGAATGCTTCAGCCAAGGACACTTCACCTTCGTTACCGCGTCGGAGGCGGAGATTCTTGCCTTTGGCTCTTACCGTGTCGTGAAATTAGAACTCGAACCCACGGATCTGACGGTAGCATTCGACAGTTTACTTAAGCTCTACGTATCAGCTACGGTTGCGGAAAATGTCGCCAACGCGGAGTCACCTAACTCCGGTTTCGTCCAAAGTGACGATCGTCTCTTCTTCCGCCTGAAGGCAGAGCTCCTTCCCTGGATCTCAAAGGTGGCCTGACCGTCCGTCCCGGTCATGATGATTTGCTGACAGATCTGCTGCGGAGATCCACGCCTTGCCATGCCTCCCCGGATTTGATGATCTGTGGGAAAGCTCGCTCATGAAGAAAATCATCCCCGCCATTCTACTCTTATTCACTGGTTCTCAATCAGCCATCGCCCAAGAGGAAACAGACGCCCCCAAAAAGCCCAACTTCATCTTCATCCTCAGCGATGACATCGCACAGGGTGATCTTGGAGTTTATGGACAGGAGTTGATCAAAACGCCCCGCATCGACCAGCTCTCCAAGCAAGGCACCCGCTACATGCAGGCCTACTGCGGCACGAGCGTGTGCGCTCCCTGCCGGTCCGTCTTTTTCACCGGACTTCACTCCGGAAAGTGTCCCGTTCGCGGCAATCGTGAGATGGCTCCCGAAGGACAATGGCCCATCCCCGCCGAAACGGTCACCATTGGCGAAGTCGCAAAATCAGCGGGCTACGCCACCTCCACCTTCGGGAAATGGGGCATGGGATTTTTCGACACCAGCGGCAGCCCCCACAAGCAGGGCATCGACCGCTTCTTCGGCTACAACTGCCAACGTCACGCCCACTCCTACTTTCCAACATATCTTTACGACAACGACCAAGCGGTCCGCCTCCCCGGAAACACCGGAAAAGGCATCGGCAAAACCTACGCCCAGGAACTCATCCAGAATGAAATGATCAAGTGGGTGAAGGGGAATGCTGAAAACCCCTTCATGATGTTCTACGCCATCACCCTCCCCCACGGCGCACACGAGATTGACGACCTCGGAATCTACAAGGACAAGTCCTGGTCCATGAAACAAAAATCCTACGCCGCCCAGGTCACCCGCATCGACTCCGACATCGGTGAACTCATCGACACTCTCCGCGAACTTGGCATCGACAAAAATACCCTCATCGTTTTCACCGGCGACAATGGCTCTTCTTTCAACCCCAAGTCCGAGATCGGCAAGCTCTTCAAGCAAGATGCCAACGGCCTCCGGGGCTACAAGCGCGGCATGTACGAAGGAGCCTTGAGACAAGCCGCCTTCGCCTGGTGGCCCGGCACCGTCCCCGCCGGTCGGGTTGACGAATCCCCCTGGGCCCTCTGGGATCTCATGCCCACTTTTGTCGAAATGAGTGGTGCCAAGCCACCAAAGGGCTACGAAACCGACGGTCACTCCCTCCTCTCCTACCTCAAAGGCGGCGAGGCTCCCAAACGCGATTACTTCTACTGGGAACTCCACACCGGAAATCCCATCCAAGCCGCCCGCTGGGGTGACTGGAAAGCCGTTCGTAATGGCATCAAAAAGCCCATCGAAATCTACGACCTCGCCAAAGACCCCGGCGAAAAAAACAACCTCGCCAAAGGCAAACCCGACCTCGTCAAAAAAGCCGAAGAAATCTTCAAGGATGCCCACCGTGTTGACCCCGAGTGGCCCCTCGCCGGCCCAACCAAAAAACAAAAGGTCGAAGCTCAAAAAGCCTGGGCCATCAAACGTAAGCGCGACAAAGACACCTGGATCCCACCCAACGCCAAGCCCCTTCGGTAGGCCCACTTTGATTATGCCCCTCTTCCTCGTTTTCGTTTGGGTGGCCCTCGCCTCTCTTCCCGCCTCGGAAATTCCTCACGACAAACGTCCTGCCGTCACGGAGTCGATCAGTGAAGGAGATCTCTCTTCGCCAACCTTTCAGATCGTTCCACACGGAAAGCGCCTTCGGTATCGACTCGACGGGCTGGACCCGGACTGGACCGAGGACCGCGATGAAATGAACCTCGTCGCACGCTTCGTCAATCAAAGCGGCGACGATATCGAACGGGTGGCCTTCAGTGTCACAAGAAAGAACCCCGGTTGGGATCACAAAGATCCCGACCAGCGCTTTGCACTACGTAGGGAGGTGATTACCACCCCTCCGGACGCCACCGCAGTCCAAATCATCATCACCTCCTCGGGTTCTCCCCAAGCGATCGGGACCTACACCGTGAAGGATCTTTCCATCACAGCCAGCGGCCAGGGTGGTTCCAGGGTCCTCATGAAAAATGGAATGAAACCGGAGTGGGATCAACCCGGTTGGAACAGGTCGGGAACCCGCCCATCCATGGCTCTGGAGAATCCGGACCTTCCCGGCGAGCTGTCTCTCGTCGATACCGATCTCTCCGCGCATGCCGACTGGGCCTGCCCCGCGCTCCCCTTCAGCGGTGCCCAACTCACCCTCGAATGGCGGGAATCCTACAACATCGGAAGTGGCGGCCTTAAGTCCATCACCTATGATCGGCTTCCTCCGGGAAACTATCACTTCCAAGCCCAAGACCTCGACCTGTTCGGTAACCCGGACGGCCCGATTACCACTCTGAATTGGGTCGTCCCTCGCCCCGCTTGGCAGACCTGGTGGTTTTGGCTCCTCTGCCTCCTTGCGATCGCCCTCGTCATCTTTTTTATCACTCGCTCCGCTGTTCAACGCCGCGTTCGACGCGCTGTCCGTCACACAAGGCTCATCGAAAACGAACGCCTCCGCATCGCAATGGACCTGCACGATGACATCGGGACCCGCCTCTCACAAATCTCCCTGATCGGTTCCCATGCGCGCATGAAAACGAGCGACCCAAAGGGCAAAGCCTCCTTCGAACAGATCACCAAACTCACCGGAGAACTCGCCGGCGGCTTGTCCGAAACTGTCTGGATGCTCAGCCCTAAAAACAACGACCTTGAATCACTGATCGGGTTCCTTTGTCGCCTCACCAGCGAACTCTGCCGTATCGGTCAGGTCCGTTGCCGTATCGATGCCGGGCCCGTCGATGAAGACATCCCCATCACCCGGGAATTCAGGCATCACTTCGTCCTCTCGGTCAAAGAAGCCCTGAATAATGCCCTCAAACATTCGCAAGGAAATGAGATCGGCCTCGAAATCAAACTCAAAGACAGGCAACTCAGCGTCACCGTAAGAGACGATGGGATTGGCTTCGATTCTTCAAAACCACAGCATGGGAATGGCCTCGAAAGCCTCCGCCAACGAATGCTCGATCTCAAAGGTCACTTCTCTGTCAAATCTCAGAAATCCGGCGGAGTTCACATTTTACTGATAGCGCCCCTCAAGCAAGAGCAGTATTAATTCCGACCTATGAACGACGAAAGAAAACAAGTCGCCTTGGTAGAAGACGACCGCCTCCTTCGCGATCAACTCATCAAAATCCTTGGCGACACTGACGATGTTGAGGTGTGTATCGCCGTTGCTTCAGGCGAGGAAGCGCTTGAAAAAATCTCCGCCTCCGCTCCCGATGTCATCCTACTCGACATTAACCTGCCCGGAAAATCAGGAATCGATTGCATCCGTGCGCTCAAAAAATCCTGCCCCGGTGCCGAAGTCATCATGCTCACCGCTTACGAAGAAGAAGACAACATCTTCAATGCCCTGCGCGAAGGAGCCAGCGGCTACCTCCTCAAAACCAGCACCCCCGAGGAACTCTTCGACGCCATCCGCGACGTCCACACCGGCGGCGCCCCCTTCTCCAGCCACATCGCCCGGAAGGTCACGCAATACTTCCGCCAAGACCGGGAGATTTCCGAGGAAAACGAATCCCTTTCTCCCCGCGAACGCGAGGTCCTAAGACTCCTTTCCTCCGGCTACATCTATAAGGAAGTCGCCGACCAACTCGACATCACCATCGAAACCGTGCGCACCTACGTGAAGCGTATCTGCGTCAAGCTCCACGTCCGTAGTAAGGTCGAGGCCATCTTGAAGTTCCGCCGGTAACGGGCGTCCTTCCCCACCCTCGTCCACCTGAGGTTGGGGCGCTTTTTTTTCACCCTTCACTGTGCCAGATTAAATCTGACCCTGGTTTGTGGAGGCCACAAAAAAAGAGCAAAGAGGCACAGACCTCCTTGCTCCCTAGGAAAATGAACTCCAGCGATTAACGGCGACGAGCCATCAAGCCCAATAGAGCGAACCCGCTCAGCAAAGCAGAGCTCGGTTCGGGAACTGGACTGGTGATGTCGAAGGTGAGTGCGTTTAAACGGTAACCTTCAGCTGGATCGCCAACCGCTTCTTCTTCAAGAACCTCAAAGCGAAGGAAGCCACCATTGGCGAATGATAAGCCGGCTGCGCTCGTATCCACTGCTCCCACTCCGTGGTTAAAGTAATTCATCGAAGTTGAATCTGTGGTGACTGTGGGATCCGAAGCCGCGTTGCCCGTGAACGTAAAGGCATCGAGCGCAACCGCCACTGTTCCCGAAGTAACCGTGAAGACAATACGCTCAATATTTGCATTAGCGATAGTCGTGCCGTCGATCACACTGGCGTTGTGCCCAAAGATACCAAGGGTGCCCCCGCCCTGAAGGCCATCACCGGAAATCCCAACGGCATCAAAAGTAGTCTTAGCGTTGTTTCGCCGCTCGCCTGCTGCAGTCACGGTAAACGAAGTCCCGAACAGGGCGGCATCGGAGACGGTTCCCGCAGGGCCATCCCAACCATTCACCGTAGCGATGGCACTGGCATTCGCGCTCGGGGTCGTCGCATTAACAGTCACGTTACCGACATCATCGACAGTGAAATCGAAAGTGAGCGAATTTCCAAGATTCAAACGGGTTGGTCCGAAGAATGCAGAATCAACAGGGAAGGTAAGCGACACGGCCCCGAAGGCACTGCTCCCAACGCCGAGGGCGAGGAGACCGATCATATTTTTATAATGAGATGCTGTCTCTTATACACATCTGACGCTGCCGACGATCTACTCTGTGTAGA
>OJIS01000244.1_pt1 | contig 19735 bp, 13 predicted proteins | sample 1595671 | NCBI WGS metagenome assembly OJIS01 (sample SAMN05416814, study PRJEB24817) | seawater metagenome | isolation source: Sea water | place: Canada:Atlantic | collected 2013-07 | reverse complement strand
AGATCAGCCTCGGTCTCGTGGGCTCGGAGATGTGTATAAGAGACAGATTTAAATGTAGATGTGAATATCTATAGATTGGGCGGATAAAATGAGCCAAGTTAGAGCAAAGTCCATAAAAAGAAAGATAAAAAACGTAAAGTCCAGACGTGACGTAAAAAAAAGACGAGCAATTAAAATTAAGAAAATGAAGAAGAAAAACGCTGGCAATGTCAGAGAGATATCAAAGGCAAGGTTTGAAGCATTAAGTTATGCTCGAATACCATTGGTAAAATCTATAGCCGAAGAAATACAGTGGTTTTCAAATGAAAACAATGCTGTTTTAGGGGCTTTGCTAGTCGACAAAATTGATAATGATTTTGTCGCGATTGTTATGGGGCGTGATGAAGTAGGGGTTTTCAGACTTATTGATTGTCGCCATAGCATTGAAGACATTAATGATGCCAGAGAGGTTTTGTTTTCTCTTATCTTATTTCACTCTGAAAGTGGTGCCGAAGAGTATCCTCAGGGTGTTTCAAAAAGGAAAAAAAATCTTATTTTTGAGCCAGTAGTTAAAGAAAGAGTAATGCATGAAGATTATAAAGTTCTTACTGGTTCAGATTCAATGTCACCCGCAAAAGAGCTTATTCAGGAAATGGCTTATTCTTTCGAAGATCCAGATGGTAATTACATTGAGCAATTCCAGAGCTCGGGATTTAACCCTCGATTGTGGGAATTATACTTGTATGCGCTTTTTCATGAGCTGGATTTTACGATCAATAGAGATTATAGCGCGCCTGATTATGTTATTGAAAAACTGGGCATAAGATTTTGTGTTGAAGCTGTTACGGTGAATCCAAGTCAAAATGGATTTGATGAAGATGAGCCAAAAAATAGTGAGGAGATGCTTGATCTTTTATCAAATTACATCCCAATCAAGTATGGGAGCCCGCTTTTCTCCAAATTGAATAAAAAATACTGGGAGAAGAAGCATGTTGCAGGTAACCCTTTTGCCATTGCGATACATGACTTTCATCAAAGAAATTCTATGATGTGGAGTCGACCTGGCTTAGAGGCTTATCTTTATGGAGTAGTAAGAAAAAATAAGATAAACGCTGATGGCATTATCGAAAGGGTATCAGATACGGTTGATTCGCATCAATGGAAAGGGAAAGAAATCCCTTCTAATTTTTTTGCGCAACCAGGGGCCGAAAACATAAGTGCCGTTATCCATTCAAATCAAGCAACCATTGGAAAGTTTCTTCGAATGGGTTACTTGGCTGAGTTTGGTCGTCGTGATTTAGAAATTCGGTTAAAAGGCAGGGCAATTATTTATAACAACGATAAACCTGTTGATTATGATGTTGCTGTTACTGATCCAGAATATAACGAATTTTGGAAAAATTCAGTGACTATTTATCACAATCCAAATGCTAAAAACCCTTTGAATCCATATCTTTTTGAGGGGGTGGCCCAAGTCTTTTTTAAAGATGGTGAGTTCAGAGATATAAAGCCGCCGTTTTACCCATTAGATGGAAGAACGATGTATAGGGTCGTACAGTGATCGGATCACGGGGGTCAGGTCTTGCCCCGTGCCCTTTATCCCGACAAACCAGCATTAACCCAATGCATACCCCTCCATGCACCCCGATCAATGCCATCGATAACGCCAACTGGCTACACTGTGGTCTTTGCCGTCGAATCTAAGACTGGAGACCGCCGTGCCCGTCCCGTTTTCTGCCATCCTGATCGCTAACCGTGGCGAGATTGCCATTCGTATTGCCAACGCCTGTGCGGATCTGGGGATTCGGTCCGTGGGGGTGTTTGCGGGGGATGATCAGCATTCCCTGCACACCCGCCAGGTGGATCAGGCAGCGGCGTTGCCGGGGCGGGGGGTGCCGGCTTATCTGGATGGGGCGCAGTTGATTGCGGTTGCCAGGGAGCAGGGTTGTGAGGCGATCCATCCCGGGTACGGTTTTCTGGCCGAGAATGCGGAGTTTGCCGACCAGTGTGCCCGGGCCGGGCTGACGTTGATCGGGCCGGGGGCGGAGACATTGCGGTTGTTTGGCGACAAGGCCTCGGCCCGGGCGTTGGCGGCTCGTTACCAGGTGCCGCTGGTGCAGGGCTCGGCCCAGGCGGTATCCCTGGAAGAAGCGAAAGCGTTTATGGCTTCGCTGGATGGCCGCGGGGTGATGATCAAGGCCCTGAGCGGCGGGGGCGGGCGCGGTATGCGAGCGGTTACTGACCCGGCAGCGCTGGAGGCGGCCTTTCAGCGTTGCCAGTCGGAGGCGAAGGCGGCTTTCGGTAATGAGGCGGTGTATGTGGAGCAGCTGGTGCCCGCTGCACGGCACATTGAAGTGCAGGTGCTGGGCGATGGCAGCGGGGCGGTGAGCCATCTGTGGGAGCGGGACTGCACCCTGCAGCGTCGTCACCAGAAGCTGGTGGAGTTCGCCCCGGCGCCGGGTCTCGACGCCGCCCTGCGCGACCGCATTATCGACAGCGCGTTGACGCTGGCGAAGGCGGTGAACTATCTGGGCATCGGCACTTTCGAGTTTCTGGTGGAGCCGGGGCAGGGCCGTTTCTACTTTATGGAAGCCAACCCCCGGGTGCAGGTGGAGCACACTGTCACCGAGCAGGTCACCGGGGTGGATCTGGTGCAGAGCCAGATCTGGCTGGCGGCCGGGGCGAGCCTGGCCGACCTGAACCTTGAAACTCCACCGGCCTGTGATGGCATGGCGGTACAGCTGCGCCTCAACCTGGAAACCCTCAAGGCCGATGGCAGCACCGCGCCCTCGACCGGCACCCTCACCGCCTATGAGCCCGCCAGCGGGCCGGGGATTCGGGTGGATGGGTACGGCTATGCCGGTTACCCGGTCAGCCCGGCCTACGATTCCCTGCTGGCCAAGCTGATCGTCACCGGCGCGGACTATCCCTCGGTGCTGCAGCGCGCCCGCCGGGCCCTGAAGCAGACCCGCATTGAGGGCGTGCAAAGCAATCTGCCGCTGCTGCAGGCCTTGCTGGCCAGTGATGCGGTGCAGGCCAACGCGGTGACCACCCGCTATGTGGAAAGCCACCTGCCAGAACTGTTGCGGGCCCTGCCCAGTGATGTGGCCCCGGACTTGCCGTCTGCCGATTCATCAAACCAGCCTGACACCCTTGCCACCCCGGCGGGTTGCGAGGCCCTGACCAGCCCCACCACCGGCGTGCTGGTGTCCCTGCTGGTGCAGCAGGGCGACACGGTGCAGGTGGGCCAGGTGGTGGCAGTGCTGGAAGCTATGAAGATGGAATTCGAGGTGCGCGCCGCCGCCGCCGGCCGGGTGCACAGCCTGGCCGCTCAGGAAGGCGATGCCCTGAACGACACGTCGCCGCTGTTGTTTGTGGAACCCGGTGACGTGGAGGGTGACGCCATTGCCACGGAGGAAAGCGTGGACCTGGATCATATCCGCCAGGATCTGGCGGAAGTGCTGGATCGCCATCAGGCCATCAGCGATGCCGGTCGCCCCCAGGCGGTGGAAAAACGCCACAGCAAGGGCAAGCGCACCGCCCGGGAAAATCTCGACGATCTGCTCGATGCGGACAGCTTCCAGGAATACGGTGCCATGGCGTTGGCGGCCCAGCGCCGTCGCCGCAGTGCCGAAGAATTGCAGGCCATGAGCCCGGCGGATGGCCTGATCGGTGGCACCGGCACCGTCAATGCCGAGCAGTTCGGCGACGAGGCCGCGCGGGTGCTGGCCATGAGCTACGACTACACCGTGTTCGCCGGCACCCAGGGGATGATGAACCACAAGAAGACCGACCGCCTGCTGCAGCTGGCCGGCCAGTGGAAGATGCCGCTGGTGCTGTTCGCCGAGGGCGGTGGCGGGCGACCCGGTGATACGGACTTTGTCGGTGTGGCCGGGCTGGATTGTCATACCTTTGCGGCCATGGCCCGCTTGTCCGGGCAGGTGCCACTGGTGGGCATCGGCTCCGGCCGGTGCTTTGCCGGCAACGCGGCCTTGCTGGGTTGCTGCGATGTGATCATCGCCACGAAAGACGCCAGCATCGGCATGGCCGGCCCGGCCATGATCGAAGGCGGCGGCCTGGGCCGGTTCACCCCGGAGCAGGTGGGGCCGGTGACGGTGCAGGCCCCCAATGGGGTGGTGGATGTGGTCGTGGAGGACGAGAAGGAAGCGGTGGCGGTGGCCAAGCAGTACCTGTCCTATTTCCAGGGCCGGGTGAGCGACTGGCAGGCCGCCGACCAGCGCGAACTGCGCCACCAGATTCCGGAAAAACGCACCCGGGTCTACGACATTCGCCAGGTCATCGACACCCTGGCGGACCGCGACTCGGTACTGGAGCTGCGCCGCGAGTTTGCGCCGGGGATGATCACCGCGCTGGTACGCATTGAAGGGCGGCCCTTTGGCTTGATCGCCAACAACCCGGGCCACCTGGGCGGCGCCATCGATGCGGTGGGCGGCGATAAGGCCGCTCGGTTTATGCAGCTGTGCGAGGCCTTTGGTCTGCCCATGGTGTCTTTGTGCGATACCCCCGGTTTCATGGTGGGGCCGGAGGCGGAGCAGCAGGCCACGGTGCGCCATGTGTCCCGGATGTTCGTCACCGCCGCCAGCCTGACGGTGCCGTTCTTCACCCTGGTGCTGCGCAAGGGCTACGGCCTGGGCGCCCAGGCCATGGCGGCGGGCAGTTTCCATTCACCGCTGTTCACCGCCGCCTGGCCCAGCGCCGAGTTCGGCGCCATGGGCCTGGAAGGGGCGGTTCGCCTCGGCTTCGCCAAGGAACTGGCCGCCCAGCCCAGCCCGGAGAAACAGCAACGCCTGTTCGACAAACTGGTGGCCAAGGCCTACCAGCAGGGCAAGGCCCTGAACATGGCCAGCTTCCTGGAGATCGATGCGGTGATCGATCCCATGGAGAGCCGGCAGTGGTTGCTGCGCGGGTTGAATGCGTCAGGGCATCGGGGTGGGAAGGGTGGTCGGCCGTTTGTGGATACGTTTTGAAAAGCCAGGCGCGAGGTACGAGTTTCGAGTTGAGAAAACCTGGATGCGAAGCCGCTGTAGGAGCTCATGCTTGCATGGCGAACCGCGCTTGCGCGGAAATCGACCGTAGGGCGATCAGGGTTTTCAGCGCTCGACAGGTTTCAAAAAAGATTGCTGCCGCTCGAATCTCTGTCGCCTCGCTACGCTCGGTTCGCCATGCAAGCATGGGCTCCCACAGGGGCTAGAAGGGAGGGGGTGCGTGAAGGCGGCGCCGGTACCGCCCCCGGGCGGGAATCTCTACACTGTTCGGAAATTATCGCTGATCCGGACTGATCCATGACTCAAGCCCCTGCCCGCGCCTGGCCCTTGTTGCCACTGTTGTTTTTTATGGCGGTGTTTTTCGGTAGCGGGATCTATTACAGCCTGCAGGGCACCGAGTTCGCCTTTTACCAGATCAAGGCGCCGGTGGTGGCCATGGCGGCCATCGTGCTGGCCTGTGTGCTGGCGCGCCAGGCATTGAGCCGTAGTGTGGAGCGCCTGCTGGCGGGGATCGGCCACCCCAATATTATCCTCATGTGCCTGGTGTTCCTGCTGGCCGGGGCCTTTGCCAGTGTCAGCGACAGCATCGGCAGTGTGGATGCCACTGTGCAGTTTGGGTTGCGCATTATTCCCTCCGACTGGGTGCTGCCCGCCCTGTTTCTGATTGCCGGTTTTATTGCCACGGCCATGGGCACTTCCATGGGGACTGTCGCCGCCACCGCGCCGATAGCTGCCGGGTTTGCCCAGGCCACCGGACTGCCCTTGCCGCTGGCGGTGGGGGCCGTGGTGGGCGGCGCCATGTTCGGCGACAACCTGTCGATGATTTCCGATACCACCATTGCTGCCACCCGCAGCCAGGGCGTCTCGTTGAAGGACAAGTTCCGGGTGAATATCTGGATTGCCCTGCCGGCGGCGCTGGTGACCGTGGCGGTGCTGGTGCTGCTGGGTGGCGGTGATCATCAGGTGCAGGCGGAGCCGTTGCAGCCCTGGCTGGTGCTGCCGTATCTGCTGGTCTTCGCCCTGGCCCTGAGCGGGCTGAATGTGTTGGCGGTGCTGATCATCGGCATCGCCGTGGCCGGGGTCACCGGCATGGTGCAGGGGGCGGACTATGGGCTGGCCCAGGTGAATGGGGCGGTCTACAGCGGTTTTGAAAGCATGTTCGAGATCATGCTGCTGTCCATGCTGATCGGTGGGCTCTCACAATTGATGACGGATCAGGGTGGCACTCGCTGGTTGATTGAACGGATCCACGGCCTGACCCGCTGGCTGAAACTGCCGCTGCAACGGGCCGGGGAAATGGGCATTGCCCTGTTGGTGGTGGTAGCCAATGTGTTCGTGGCCAACAACACCGTGGCCATCGTACTTACCGGGGAGATGGCCAGAGACATCGCCGAAGACCATGGCGTGGATCTGCGTCGCTCGGCCAGTGTGCTGGATATCTTTTCCTGCGTGGTGCAGGGGCTGATTCCCTACGGCGCTCAGGTGCTGCTGGCCTGTTCCATTGCCGGGCTGTCGCCGCTGGCCCTGATCGGTGCCATCCATTACTGCTGGGCGCTGGCGGTGGCCGGGGTGATCGCTATTGTCATCAACCGGCCACGGCTGCTATCACTCAAACAGGGATAGGTACTCCCCGTAACCCTGTTTCTCCATCTCGGCCTTGGGCACAAAGCGCAGCGCGGCGGAGTTCAGACACCAGCGCTGGCCGGTGGGCTCCGGACCGTCACTGAACACATGGCCCAGGTGGGAATCCGCGTAGCGGCTACGTACTTCCGTGCGGGTGGCCCATAGCTTGTTGTCTTCCTCCAGCGTTACGAATGCCTTGTCGATGGGCTGGGTAAAGCTGGGCCAGCCGGTGCCGGATTTGTACTTGTCCGTGGAGGAAAACAGCGGCTCACCGCTGATCACATCCACGTAGATCCCCTCGGCTTTATGATCGAAGTATTCATTCTGGAAGGCCCGCTCGGTGGCGTCTTCCCGAGTCACCTGGTAGACCAGCTTGGGCAGGGATTTTTTCAGCACTGCATCGCTGGGCCGCTGGAACTGGTCCGCTCCCTGCCAGCGCTGGGTGACCTGGTCGGTGAGCCAGGGGCGATGCTTCGGGTCGTCCCAGTGCTCTTGCAGAAACTGGTCGCGACCGGAGCGGTAGCGGTAGTACTTGTACTTGAGGCTGTGGGTCTTGTAGTAATCCTGGTGGTAATCCTCCGCCGGGTAGAAAGCGTCCAGCTCGGTAATCTCGGTGATCACCGGTTTGTCGAAGCGGCCGCTTTCCTCCAGTGTATTGCGGGAGGCCAGGGCAGCGGTTTTCTCTGCCTCGGTCTGATAGAAAATCGCGCTGCGGTATTGCTGGCCGCGATCCACGAACTGGCCATTGGGGTCAGTGGGGTCCACGTGCTGCCAGAACCAGGTGAGCAGGTTGTTGTAGCTCACCACCGCCGGGTCATAGATGACTTTAACCACTTCCGTATGGCCAGTGCGGCCATGGGCCACGTCCTCGTAGCTGGGGTTCTTCTCGTCGCCGCCGGCAAAGCCGCTGATGGCCTCGCTGACGCCATCAAGCTCTTCAAAATCCGATTCGGTGCACCAGAAGCAGCCGCCGGCGAAGTAGGCCTCTGCGGCCAATACAGGGCTGCTCAGAACAAGAGCGGCCAGAAACAACAGTGTGCGCATAATTGATACCTCCTGAAGCTTGGATGCCCGGCAAACGGATTTGTTGCAAAACCGGTGATCTCTTACGCACTGGCGCTGCGATTGCGCACAGAGCCGGGCCTGTCCTTCAGGCACAGTCTGGGGCCGCGAGCGAGAATAAAGGGAGAAGACCGTGAAAATACCAGCACGACAAGGATGTCTGCGGGTTGGCCTGATAGTGCTCATGTGCCTGCTGGTGGCCGTGGCCCAGGCCAGCGAGCCCCCTTTGCAGCTGGCCAGGGTGTATCAGGCGGGCATGGATCTGCAGGGCTACTGGGTCAGCGAAAAGCTGGATGGGGTGCGGGCCTACTGGGACGGGCAGCAGTTGCTGTCACGGGGCGGCAATATTATCGCCGCGCCGGACTGGTTTCTGCGCGGTTTTCCCGCGCAGCCTCTGGATGGCGAGCTGTGGATGGGGCGCGGCCGCTTTGCCCAGGTGTCGGCAGCGATCCGCCGCTTACAGCCGAAGGCGCAAGAATGGCGGCAGATCCGCTTTATGGTGTTCGATCTGCCGGCCAGTGGCGTGCCATTCAGCGAACGGGTGGAAAAGATGCGTGGGCTGGTGGAGAAAACCTCCTCCTATCACCTGGCCATGGTCGAACAGCGACGGGCCACGGACCACGGTGCGCTGCTGGCACGCCTGGATCGGGTGATGGCGGTCGGCGGAGAGGGCTTGATGCTGCATCACGGTGACAGCTTCTACAAAGCCGGCCGCACGGCGGCACTGCTCAAGGTGAAAACCTTTCAGGATGCGGAAGCAACGGTGGTGGATTACAGCGAGGGGAAAGGCAAATACCAGGGCCAGGTAGGGGCGCTGGTGGTGAAGACCGGGGACGGTCGCCGTTTCAAGCTGGGCAGTGGCCTCAGCGATCACGAGCGGGCGGACCCGCCGCCGCTGGGCAGTACCGTGACCTATAAATATTACGGCCTGACGGCTACCGGGTTGCCGCGCTTTGCCAGCTTTCTGCGGGTAAGAAACGACGAGCCGGCGGCGCCGACTCGTCGGGTGTCGCAGTCCGATTGATCAGGGCTGCAGGTTCAGCTCGTAGATGGCTTCGTTGCCACTGTCATCCAGCAGGGAGGCCATAAAGCTGCCACCGGCTCCGGCCACCGCGTCGGCCACGAAGTTTTTGGCGCGGTCGGTGTTGGGTACCCGGAATACGATTTGTAGATCGCTGCTGTAGCCCAGGATCGGCGCAAACGACCAGTTGTTATCGGCGGTGGGCGTTACCGGGCTGTTGGCCTGGATGTAGTTGCCGACTACCTGGCGGTTTTCGTCCGGAGATTCGATCACCACATGGTCGCCACCGGTACCGGCGAAGTGGCCACCGGTGGCACGGTAGTTGTTGCTGGCGATGAGGAATTCCTGGGTCGGATCGATGGCGGCGCCGTCGAACTGCAGGTCAACGATACGGGTGCCGTCGCTGATCTTGGCGCAGTCACGATCGTAACGGGCCGGTTCGGTCACATCGATCTGGTAGGTGACGCCGTCGATAACATCGAAGTTGTAGGTGGGGAAGCCACTGAAATCCACCAGCTCTTGCCGGTCGGTGGTATCGGTAATCTGGAAAAATTGTGAGGCGGAACATTCCAGCCACTGTTCCAGTTCGGCACCGGTGACTTTTACCGCCATCAGGGTGTTGGGGTAGAGGTACAGGTCGGCAATGTTCTTCACTTGCAGCTCGCCGGCGGGCACCACGGTGAAGCTGCTTTCCTCGGCGCAGACCCCGTCACGGTCACAGGCCTTGAACGGGGCCGCCGCGGATAGCACCGGCAGGCCATCCAGCTCGGTGCCGACAATGGCGTCTTCCACATAGGCCTTCTGGGCATCGCTGACGATCTGGATGGAAGGGTCATCTTTCACCACCGCCAGGAAGCTGAAGATGTCGTCGGTGGATTCGCCGATCACCTGACCCATGTATTCCAGGGTGGCGTCGTGGTCGGGTTTAACCAGGGCGGTGAGGGCGGCATCGGCCTCCCCGTCCGGGTCCAGGGCGCGGGCTTCCACCTTGCTGTCCACCACGGTCCAGCTTTCACCGTCCTCATTGAGTGCCAGGCTCAGGTCGATGATGCCCAGGTGGCTGCCCCAGTAGCCGGGCATTACCGAGGGCACGCCCTTGATGGTGCCTTTTTCCAGATCCACGTTAGCGGTGTTGGCAAAGCTGTCTGAGGGGAAGGTCAGGTGGCTGTGGCCGAACATGATGGCGTCGATGCCGTCCACGTCCGCCAGGTACCAGCTGCTGTTTTCTGCCTTGGCCTCTTCCGAGTAGGCGGTGGTGTTGATGCCGGAATGGGGAATGGCGACGATGATGTCCGCCCCTTCCGCCTTCATCTGTGGCACCAGTAACTCCGCGGTGGCCTTGATGTCTTTGGCGGTGACCTTGCCGTCCAGGTTTTTCTTGTCCCACTGCATGATTTGCGGTGGCAGGAAGCCGATAAAGCCCAGGGTCAGTTCGTGGGGGTTGCCGTTCCGGTCGTAGACCGTCTTGGTGATCAGCTTGTACTGATCGAAGTAGGGGGTGCTGCCGTCGGCGCTGAACACATTGGCGCTGATGTAGGGGAAGGCGGCGTCGTCCACGCTTTCGGCGAGGAAATCCAGGCCGTAGTTGAATTCGTGGTTGCCGTAGTTGCCCACGTCGTAGGCCATTTCATTCATCACCTTGTAGACCGGGTGCACTTCGCCGCTGGTAAGCCCTTGCGCCTGGCGCCAGTCGCCCATGGGGCTGCCCTGGATCAGGTCGCCGTTATCGACTAACGCAGAGTTTTCCGGGTGGGTGATTTCGGCACGGGCCTGCTTGACCAGCATGGCGGTACGCACCAGGCCGTGGCCGTTATCCACGCTGTCGCTGTAGTAGTTGTAATCCATCACGTTGGCGTGGATATCGGTGGTTTCCATCAGGCGCAGATCCACCCGTGGGGTGGTGTCCTGTTGGGCGGGGGTGTTGTCATCATCGCCGCCGCAGCCGCTGAGCATGGCGCCGCCGGCCAGGGACAGGGCCAGCAGGGATCGCAGTGAAGCCTTCATGGTATTTCCTGTGTTTGGGTTCAAGGAAGGGCGGCGCGAACGCCGCCGGGGAATTTTTAAAAGTCAGGGGCAGTTACTGATTACGGTGAGAGTGCTCACCGATTCCAGGCTGGGGTAGCTCATGTAGAGGTCGCGCACGCCGTCCACTTCCAGGGTCTGGCCGACCATGGCCGGGTTGTTGGCGGGGCTGTATTCGGCGCGTTGGTCGGATTCCAGCTTCACGTAAACGCTGGTGCTGCTGTTCAGGTCGCCCAGTTCCAGGGCGTAGGGGTCGTTGACGCCGCCGATCACTTCGCCCACCACAGTGAGCGGGCTGCCCTGGCTGCTGGCGTAGGCGTCGCTCACCGACACCGCGCCGCTGCTGCCACAACTGCCGCCGCCACTGCTGGCATCCACCAGCTGCATGTCGGTGACGTACTCGATGCTGGGCTTGCCCATGTAGACGTCACGCTCGCCGCTCACCTGCAGGGTCTCGCCGATTACGGACGGGTTGTTCTGCGGGCTGAAGTCGTTGCGGTACTGGCTGTCCAGTTTCACGTAAAGGGTGGCACTGCCGGCACTGTCCTCAATTTCCAGGGCGTACTCGCCGTTGATGGCCTGGGTGATCACGCCTGCCACGGTGACTGTGGTGCCAGTGGGTTCGGCCAGCGCCTCGCTCACGGACAGCACCTCACCGTCGCCGGTGCTGCCACCGGGGCCATCCGGAGCACCGTAGGCGCCGTAGTCGAAGGTGCTGGCATCCCAGGGGTTATAGCCGCCGGAGGGCGTATTCCAGGGCTGGCCGTTGTCCGGGTCGTCCAGTTCTTCGCTGGCCATGGGGGTGGGTGTGGCGGTGCCGGCCGGGTGGGCGCTGCTGTTGAACTGGGTATAGCTTTCCGGGGTGGCCAGCCAGTCGATCAGGTTAATGCTGAGCTGGGCGGCGTTGCCGGCATCGGTCCAGCCCGGGTAGGTGCTTTTGGTGTTGCCGTTGTCCTGGCGTTTGTACTTGGGCGAGGCATCTTCGATGGGGCTGGAGTCGCCGATAAAGGCGGCCTTGCCGGCGCCGGATTTGGCGATGGCTACGTAGGGGCCTTCGGCGGTGCCGCCGAAGTAGAGCCCGGAATCCACCGCATGGCTCCAGCGGCTGGGGCTGTCGCTGGTGGAGAAATACACCAGGCCCTTGGCCTTGTTCGGGTCGGTGATCGCCAGGGTGGCGCCACCGGCCATCAGTACCGGGCCCACGCCGGTGGTCAGCCCCTCTACCTGACTAGCCGGCTCAATGCCGCTGGCGCCGCTGTGCCAGTCGATGGCATTGAAGCGAAAGCGAATGCCGAATTCCTGCGCCAGCCAGCCGCTGGCGGTGCCGGGATTGCGCAGGTCACCGTAGCTGCCGCCCACATTAAACTGGGACAGGGTGGAGCGGTTATAGCCGTTGAACACTTCGGTGCTGTCCCAGGTGTTCAGGTTGCGGTCCGCGTTGTAGTGGTCAGCCACAAAGAAGATGCCCTTGCCGGCGGCCACAAAATCTTCCAGTGCCTGTAATTCTGATTGGGTAAAAGGGCGGTTGCTTTCGGCCAGCACCAGCACATCCGCATGGCTGATGGCGCTGTAGGTGATGACCGCTTCATTGGCGTTGCTGTTGGCGGTGGTCGGGTTGGTGTAGTCATCCACAAACTGGATAACGCCGTCGCTGTTTTTATCCACCCCGCGGTATTCCTGCACGGTGTAACCGGCGCTGACCAGATCATCGGCGAAGTCGGAAAAAGCGCCGTCGATCACCCAGTCCGCATTGCCTTCCGTGCCGCCGTGGGAGACATCGAAGAGCACGACCTTGCCGTTATCGTTAGCGCCGGGGGATTTAATCGGCGCCGGGTAGTTCCAGTCGTAGGGGGCAGCGTTGACGCTGGCGCAAAGGGCAGTGAGCAGAGCGGTGACGGCCGGTGTTGTGAGAACGTGCCTGTTCATGTGCGGTCATCCTTGAATGAAAGAGGGAGACCAAAAGGCTGACGCCGTGACAAGAAAATGCGGTAAAAAGATCGTGATAGTTTGATGAATTCCGCTGAATGTATGGCAGGGTTGGCATTCAGGTCAGGTTTTATATTCCTGTCATCAGGGCATCATGACAGGGAGCAGAGAGGACGAGGTATGCGCATCGATTGGCAAATTGACGGGCGACCATCATGGCCAGCGCCGAGACAAAACGGTGAGCGCCAATGAGCCAGACACCATCCGGTTCGACGCCCACGCCGGTGTCATATTTTTCACTGGTGGCCGACAGCGATCAGGCGTTTACCCTGCGTGTCACCCTGGCGCGGCTGGCGCAGCGCACGCTGGATGTGCAGTACTACATCTGGGATGACGACACCACCGGCAAGCTGCTGATCTACCGGGTGCTGGAGGCGGCACGCCGGGGCGTGAAAGTGCGCATGCTGCTGGACCACGCCAACCAGCTGGGCCGGGATGTGAAGTGGGCGGCGCTGGATGCCCACCCCAATATCGAGGTGCGCCTGTTCAACGCTTTCCGTGGGCGCTACAAGCATTTCCTGCAATGGCTCCATCACATGCCGCTGCTGAATCACCGCATGCACAACAAGGCCTGGATCGTGGATGGCGAACGGGCCCTGGTGGGCGGCCGCAATATTGCCGATCACTATTTCGGCGTGAATGCGTCCACCAACTTTCGCGATCTGGACCTGTACGCCCGCGGCCCCATCGTCGCTGATACCCAGGCGGCGTTTGACTGCTACTGGGACAGCCCGCTGGCCATGCCCATGAAGACCCTGCGTCGTTACCGGGAGTCGGCGGCGGAGCGTGTCTGGCAGTGGTTGCGACAATGGCGCCGCTCCCTGAAAAACTACCCCTACCTGTTTCCCCAGCACGAAGCCTTCTTCACCGATTACCTGGCAGGGCAGGATCGCCAGTGTGTGCAAGCCCATGCGGTGTTGCTGTTCGATAGCCCCGACAAGGCGGCTGGAGTAAAGCAGACCCTGATGGGGGATCAGCTCGCCCACCTGCTGGCCCGGGACGATCATCAGGAACTGCTGATGGAGGCCAGCTATTTCATTCCCGGCGATGCCTTTGTGGCGGAACTGGCGGAGATGAAACAGCGGGGTGGTCGCGCGGCGGTGCTCACCAATAGCCTGGCCACCAATGATGTGATTGCCGCCCATGGTGCCTATGCCCGTTATCGCGATGGTCTGCTGAAAGCCGGGGTGGAGCTGCATGAGCTGACGCCCAACGCTCGGGCCCTGCATCGGCAGGTGCGGTTGTTCAAGGGCCGCTCCCGGGCCAGCCTGCACACCAAGGCCATGGTGCTGGATCGGCGCGAAGTGTTCGTGGGCTCATTCAATATCGATCCACGTTCGGTGCATCTGAATACCGAGATGGGCTACTACGTGGCGTCTGCGGAACTGGGCCAGCAGGTAGCAGCCTTTATCGAAGAGGGGCTGGCGCCGGAAAACAGTTATCGAGTCGACAAAGAGCAGGGCAAACTGACCTGGGCCGGTGATGGCCATGACGGTCGTCCACTAGTGCTTCACAACGAACCCGGCGTGACGGTATGGCGGCGGATGCTGGCATGGTTACTGTCGCTATTGCCCATTGAGCGAATGCTGTAAGCCCGGCAAGCTCGGGCAATGCTCAAAACCCTCTTATTTCCGCTGTTGGAGCTATGCTTGCATGGCGAATGGAGCATTGTTCGCCATGCAAGCATAGCTCCAACAGTTGCTTCGTAGAGTATTGATACGTTTTGGAGAGAGTCATGTCCCAGCCGTTCTGTTTCCGCTTTCGAGTTCGTTACAACGAATGCGATGCCCAGCAAGTGGTTTTCAATGCCCGTTACGGGGACTATGTGGACCTGGCCATGACCGAATTCATGCGCGCCATGGGTTGTGACTACAACCAGTTGCTGGCGCAGGGGCTGGATAATCAGGTGGTGAAGTTGACCACCGAATGGCAATCCTCGGCACGCTTTGACGATGTGCTGGACGTGTTCGTGTCACTCCAGCATCTGGGTAATACCTCGTTCACTCTGGAAGCGGATATACGCCACGCGGACGAAGGACGAGCCATCGCCCGTGCGGAAGCGGTGTACGTGATGATGACCACGGAACCGTTCGCAAAAACTCCGGTGCCCGACGATTTTCGCGAGTTGCTGCAGACCGGAGCGCCGGGTGTGGTGATTGATCAGAGTGGGCGCCCGTAACGAAGGGAGTTACGCCTTTGCTGATCTCTCTGCGCCAGATTCCCAGCAGCGAGAGTGCTGCTCGAACTGAAAGCCAATGGCCTTATCCTGCAACACCGCCAGATATTGGCGGACGCATTCAATATCGATTCGTGCTTGGAGTATTTGAATGCCGAAATGGGCTACTATGCGGCGTCTGAAGTAGTGGGCCAGCAGGTTGATGCCGTTACCGAAGAGGGGACGGTGATCACACCGTCGGATTTTTGCTGTCCCGGTAGTTCTCCACACGCTACAACCCTCCTGCCGCCATGCAAGCATCGTTATTTGTTCCGCTGACTCTTCGGACCGTCCCGTATTGAAAAGTTTTGGAGAGTGTTATGCCCCAGCCGTTTTGTTTCCGCTTTCGGGTTCGCTATCAAGAATGCGATGGCCAGCAAGTGGTTTTCAATGCCCGTTACGCGGATTACGTGGACCTCGCCATCAAGGAATTCATGCGCGCACTGGGGTGCGAATACAGCCAGTTGCAGGCACGAGGGCTGGATAATCAGGCCGTGAAGCTGACCCTGGAATGGCAATCCTCGTCGCGTTTCGACGATGTGCTGAACGCGTTCGTGTCAGTGAAGCAACTGGGCAATACCTCCTTCACCCTGGAAGTGGAAATCCGCCACGCGGACGATGACCGCGCCATTGCGTCTTCGCAAGCGGTGTACGTGATGATGACCAACGAACCCTTTGAAAAGACACCGGTGCCGGGCGACCTGCGCGAATTGTTTCAGGTCGGGGCACCGGGTGTGGTGATTGATCAGAGTGGGTGCGGCTGATGCCTCAGCGGTAGGCGCGGTGATCGTGACGTAGGGTGGATTAGCCGCAGGCGTAATCCACCATGCTGTCCTCTGCGAATCACCACCACCCTGAAAAAAGGTGGATTACGCCTTAGGCTAATCCACCCTACGCCATGTTGTTGCGTTACAGGTCCGCCGCCTGAATGGCGGTGAGGGCGATGGTGTAGACGATGTCGTCTACCAGGGCACCCCGGGACAGGTCGTTCACCGGTTTGCGCAGGCCCTGCAGCATGGGACCCACACTGATGCAGTTGGCGCTGCGCTGTACCGCCTTGTAGGTGGTGTTGCCGGTGTTCAGGTCCGGGAAGATGAACACGGTGGCGCGGCCGGCCACCGGGCTGTCCGGGGCCTTGGCCTTGCCGACGCTGTCGATGGCGGCGGCGTCGTACTGCAGCGGGCCATCCAGCAACAGATCCGGGTTGGCCTCGCGGGCCAGGCGGGTGGCATCGCGGACCTTGACCACATCGTTGCCGGTGCCGGAATCGCCGGTGGAGTAGCTAAGCATGGCCACCCGCGGGGTGATGCCGAAGGCTTTTGCCGAGGCGGCGCTCTGCCGGGCGATCTCCGCCAGCTGCTCGGCGTCCGGGTCCGGGTTGACCGCACAGTCCCCGTAGACCAGCACCTGCTCGGGCAGCAGCATGAAGAAGATCGACGACACCAGGTTGTATTCCGGGGCGGTCTTGATCAGCTGCAGGGCTGGGCGGATAGTGTTGGCGGTGGTGTTGATGGCGCCGGACACCAGACCGTCCACTTCGTCCAGGGCCAGCATCATGGTGCCCAGCACCACGGTATCTTCCAGCTGGGCGCGGGCCATGGGGGCGTTGAGGCCCTTGTTGCGGCGCAGCTCCACCATGGGTTCCACGTACTGTTCGCGAATGCTGTCCGGGTCGAGAATTTCCAGGCCTTCCGGCAGGGTGATGCCCTGGGTGCGGGCCACGGATTCCACGGCTTCGCGTTTGGCTAGCAGCACGCAGCGGGCAATGCCGCGCTCCTGGCAGATGGCCGCCGCCTGTACGGTGCGCGGTTCGCTGCCTTCCGGCAGCACGATGCGTTTATTGGCTTCGCGGGCACGCTGCACCATGCGGTAGCGAAAGGCCGGCGGTGACAGGGTCAGCTCGCGGGGGCTGCCGCAGCGTTCGCGCAGCCATTCATGGTCCAGATGGCGGGCCACAAAGTTGGTCACCTTTTCCACCCGCTCGCTGTCGTCCACCGGGATTTCCCGGTTCATGCGATTCAGGTTGGTGGCGGTTTCGTAGGAGCCGGTGTCGACCGTCATCACCGGCAGGCCCGCATCCAGGGCACTCTGGCACAGGCGCATTACCCGCGGGTCCGGCTGGAAGCCGGTGCACAGCAGCAGCCCGGCCAGGGGCACGCCGTTGCTGGCGGCCAGGCTGGCGGCAACGATGATGTCGTCCCGGTCGCCGGGGGTCACCACCAGCACCCGTGGCTGGAACAGCTCCACGGTATTGGGCAGGGCGCGGGCGCAAAGCACGATCTTTTCCATGCGCCGGTGCTCGTCATCGCCGGCATGCAGCACGGTGGCGCCGAGCAGCTTGGCCACATCCCGGGTGCGCGGCGCATTCAGTTCCTCCTGCCAGGGCACGCAGCCGAGCAGGCGCAGGTCGCCTTTTTCCAGGGCGGGAAATTGCTGCTTGAGTTGCTCCGGCAGGTTGTCGTCATGGACCTTGTTGAGCACCACCCCCAGCACCTTGTCATTGCGACTGCCGCCGAACTGGCGGCAGTGAATTTCCAGGCTGTCGGCCAGGGCGGACACGTTACCGTCTTCCGGTGCCGCCACCAGAATCACGTCGGCGCCCAGGCTGCTGGCCAGTGCCGCGTTAAGACGAGCGGCATAGCTCACCGTGCGCGTGGGCACCATGCCTTCCACCACCATCACGTCCTTGCCTTCGGCGGCCTGATGAAAGCGCTGCACGATCTGCTCCAGCAGGTCGTCGAGCTGCCCGTCGCCAAGGTACTTTTCCGTTTGCTCCAGGGGCATGGGCGCGGGCGGTTCGATGGAGAAGGTGCGGGTGATCAGTTCACTGGATTGTTCCGGGCCGGTATCGCCGGGGTGGTGCTGGGCGATGGGCTTGCAGAAACCGATCTTCAGGCCGCCCTGTTCCAGGGCGCGCAGCAGCCCCAGGCTGGTGGAGGTGAGCCCCACGCCGAAGCCGGTGGGGGCAATAAAGTAGATCTGCATTATGTCTCCTTATTGGCGCCGATGGCGGCCAGGGTTTCCAGGGCGATCTGGCGTTCCTCGTTGGTGGGCACCACCAGAATGCGGGGGCTGTTGTCGGCCTGGATTTCGCCGCTGGTGCCGCCCACGCAGCGACGGTTGGCATCGTCGTTGATGGCAAGCCCCATGAGCGCCAGATGGGCCACGGTCTTGGCCCGTACCAGAGCCGAGTTCTCGCCAATGCCGCCGGTGAAGATCAGGCCGTCCAGCCGGGTCAGGGCGCAGGCCTGGCCGGCCAGGGATTTGGCCAACCGATAGCAGAACACCTCAATGGCCAGGGTGGCGCCCTCATGGCCTTCGCTGCTGGCCTGCTCCAGGGTGCGCATGTCGTTGGACAGCCCGGACAGGCCAAGCAGGCCGCTTTCCCGGCTCAATACCTGATCGGTGTGTTGGGCGGACCAGCCCCGTTCCCGTTCCAGAAAAGCGTGCAGGCTGGGGTCCACATCGCCACTGCGGGTACCCATCACCAGCCCTTCCAGCGGCGTGAAGCCCATGCTGGTGTCGCGGCTGTGGCCATCCTGCACGGCGCAACTGGAGCAGCCGTTGCCCAGGTGGGCGGACAGCCAGCCACTGGTGTCCACCGGTAACCCGGTGAGGCTCGCAGCCCGTCGGGTCACATAGCAATGGCTGGTGCCATGGAAGCCATAACGACGAATGCGCTGTTGCTGATACAACTCGATGGGCAGCGCATAGCGGTAGGCGTGTTCGGGCAAGCTCTGGTGAAAGGCGGTATCGAACACGGCCACCTGGGGCAGGTCGGCAAACAGGGCCTGGGCGGCGTCGATGCCCAGCAGGTTGGCCGGGTTATGCAGGGGCGCCAACGGGCTGGCGGCACGGATCGCTGCCAGGGCGTCCTCATTCAGTAACCCGGCCGCGGTGAACTGCTCGCCGCCGTGGACCACTCGGTGGCCAATGGCGGCCAGCCGGTCCCCGGCGTAGGCCTGCACCCGGGGCAGCAGGGCTTCCAGGGCCTGGCGGTGATCCGCGTCTGCCAGCGGCTCTTCCTGTTGCTCGCCATCCTGCTCCCAGCGCAGTACCGCCTCGGGGCTGTTCAGTCTTTCTGCCAGCCCTTCCAGGGGAAACTCGCTGCTGTCTTCATCCACCAGGGCGAACTTGATGGACGAGCTGCCACAGTTGATTACCAGTACCAGCGGTGTGGTCATTCCTGCCTCCTTGCCATTGCGAGGTTCCACTATATACAAGGTAAGGCGGGGCTGTATCACCGGGTTGGTGGCGTTAATGTATGCAGGGTGCGGCGAAGGGGTAGAGCGCAGAAAATGCGCTGGCGCCGCCGCGATTATCGGGGATGACAATCGCGGTGGAACCATCGCTCCTACAAGTGCAGGCGGGGCGTATCAGGCGCCGGCAATATCCAGTACCACTTTGCCTTTGGCGGTACGTGAGGTGAGCGCGGCCAGGGCCTGCTCGTACTCCTCGAACGGGAACACCTGGCTAATGCGCGGGTTGATCTTGCCCTGATTGAACAGCTGCATCAGTTCCATGATGTTCTGGATGTTGGTTTGTGGTTCCTTCTGGGTGAAGGCACCCCAGAACACGCCGATGATGGAGCAGCCTTTCAGCAGCGCCAGGTTGGCGGGGATTTTCGGAATGTCGCCGGCGGCGAAGCCGACAATCAGCAGGCGCCCGTTCCAGGCCATATTGCGGATGGCCGCTTCGGTAAACCTGTCGCCCACCGGGTCGTAGATCACGTCCACGCCCTTCGGGTAACGCTGCTTGAGCGCGTCCTTGAGACTGTCTCTTATACACATCTCCGAGCCCACGAGACCGAGGCTGATCTCG
>OJIS01000242.1_pt1 | contig 19903 bp, 17 predicted proteins | sample 1595671 | NCBI WGS metagenome assembly OJIS01 (sample SAMN05416814, study PRJEB24817) | seawater metagenome | isolation source: Sea water | place: Canada:Atlantic | collected 2013-07 | reverse complement strand
TCTACACAGAGTAGATCGTCGGCAGCGTCAGATGTGTATAAGAGACAGGGCAGGGGACGGAGGGAACCTTGTTGGGAGCCCTCGAGGATCTCGGTAAGGAACTTTCCCCGGATGATGTTGAGTCGATTGGAGCCGATTTTTGTGATGAGTTACCGGTGTTGCTTAATGGCATAAACGAAGCCCTTGACCGGAAAGATGCCGCCGAGGCATGTCGCTATGCCCATTCCCTGAAGGGCGCCGCGAGCATTTTCCGGCTCCATGAGTTGGTCGAGGCCGCAGGGCGTGTCGAGAAACTGGCCTCCGAGGGAAGGTTGGGAGAGGCCCGGGAAGCGATTCCGGAACTGAGAAGCGAGTCCGACCGGGCCCTGACGGATTTGCTGGTAGCCTGTAGAAACTTCAGTCATTTTAGCTAATTTATTAATAATGAAAATTTTATACGTCCATGAATGTTTTGGGTCCCTCGGCGGGGCTGAAGCCAATGTCTTTATTGTGGCCGGTGAACTTGGCCGTCGTGGTCACGATGTTGGCATCCTGCACGGCCCCGGAACGGGCAAGAACGAGGACCGCTGGCGGGAGGCCCTGCCGACCCGGTTCGAACTCGATGCGAAGTCTCCCCGCGACTCGGTGCGGGCCGCCTTGTCCACCTTCCAGCCCGATGCCGTCTACGTGCACAAGATGGATGACCTTGAGGTGATCGGCGCTTTGGTGGAGAGCGGTGCCCCCCTGGTGCGGATGGTGCACGATCACGACATTTATTGCATGCGTAGCTATAAATATAACTACTTTAGCAGGAAGATCTGTACCCGTTCGGCCTCCCTCGCTTGTGTCTTCCCATGCCTGGCCTGTGTGGTCAAGAGCGACGGAGGCTTTCCGCTCAAGTGGGTCAGTTATCGCAAGAAAAAGCGCGAGATCAAACTCAACCATAGTTTTGATCGGATGTGTGTTGTGACCACCTTCATGCGGGATGAACTTTTGAAAAATGGCTTCGACCCGGCGCGGATCGAGATCCACCCGCCGGTGCCGAGACCAGGGGAGGAGGGATTGAGGTCGAAGTTTTCGGACCGCAATTTGATCATCTACGCGGGCCAAATCATTCGTGGCAAAGGCGTGGATCTTCTCTTGCGGGCCCTCGCCAAGCTCAAGGAACCTTTCGAGTGCATCATTCTCGGTGACGGAAATCACCGTGCCGAATGTGAACGTCTGAGTGGAGAACTCGGTCTTGTCGACCGGGTCCGCTTTAAGGGCTTTATCCCGCAGGAGGAGCTGAAGGCCTATTACCAGGATTGTTCGGTAGTGGCCCTCAGCAGTGTTTGGCCCGAGCCGATTGCGACGATCGGACTGGAGGTAATGCGCTACGCTCTGCCGGTGGTGGCCTTTGATGCCGGCGGAATCAAGGATTGGCTCAAGGACGGGGAGAATGGCTTCCTTGTCCCGTGGATGGACGTCGAAGCATACGCCCAACGGATCGACCAACTTCTGGCCGACAAATCCCTTGCCCGCCGGATGGGCGAAGCCGGCCTGGAATTCGTGAGCGCGCAATATGACTTTGAAGGGTATCTCACTGGACTTGAAAATCTCTTTAAGAAGGTCGGGTCCGAGAAAGGGAGGGTCGGTGGATGAAATTGGACGAGCGCTATGAGGCCGCCCTGATGTCGCGGCTGGAAAAGGCCGGGACGAGATGGGGGCGATTGCGCCTGCGACTATATGTGGCATGGAAGTGCCGAGCATGGCAGGTCACGATGGGATCGGCGGCCTTCGTGAAACGCCTTTCGGATGTGCTCTTTTCCGGGGTTCTTCTCCTGCCTCTGGCCCCTTTGATGGGGGTGGTGGCCTGGGTGATTTCGCGAGACGGTGGTCCGGTGTTCTTTCCGCAGGCACGGGTCGGTCTGCGGGGTCGTAAGTTCAAAATGCTGAAGTTTCGCAGTATGTGCGTTGATGCCGAGGCCAAGCAAAAAGACCTCATGCACCTCAACGAGAAGAACGACGGGGTGACTTTTAAAATTAAGAATGATCCGCGGATCACGCCGATCGGGAGATTCATCCGAAAGACGTCGATGGACGAACTGCCGCAACTCATCAACGTGCTGCGGGGGGACATGTCGTTGGTGGGACCGCGCCCTCCGTTGCCCAGCGAGGTGGAACTCTACTCGCTGGAGGACCGACGACGCCTTCTCGCCAGACCCGGGATCACCTGCCTCTGGCAGGTCGGAGAACGGGAAGGACGCTTGTTCGAGATTGGGGACCGCAATGCCATCGAGTTTCCCGAGCAGGTGGCGCTGGATGTCCGCTACATCGAGAGCAGCAGCTTCTGGCGGGACATCGTTATTTTATTAAAGACGGTGCCTGCGGTGCTGTTGGGAAAGGGGGGCATGTGAAACGTGTCCTGCTGATCTGTCCCGATAAGAATCCGGCGCTCGAACCCGTGATGGACGGCGTCACGCTGGCTCTCACCTATTTCCTCGGCAAGCCCCTCATCGATCGGGCTCTCGAGGGCTTGGCGGCGGCGGGGGGCAAGCAGGTTCGGGTTCTTGCGTGCGATCATCCGTCCGAAATACGCAAACACCTTGGCGACGGGGAGGCCTGGGGCATGGAAGTGGAGGTCGTGGCGGAATCCCGCGAACTCGATTGCGAGGCGGGCCTCGAAAAGCACGCGTCGTTCGGGGCCGAGGGGGCCTTGCGACTTGGTGAACTTCCCCAGGCCGGTGGGTTGGATCTCCTGTCCGATCCGGCGGCGTGGCATCAAGGCCGGAAGGAATTGCTCACCACTTTGGCAGCCGGGGAAGTGGGCTCGAGGGAGCTCAAGCCCGGAGTCTGGGTCGGCCTGCGTGCGGCGATCGCTCCGTCGGCGGAGTTGATCGCGCCGTGTTGGATCGGACCGTATGCCGTGGTTCGGGCTCGTGCCGTAGTCGGCCCCCATGCCTTCGTGGAAAGCGGCTCGTTGGTCGATCGACAGGCCGTGGTTGAGGATAGCACCGTGGCGCGACACACTTACCTCGGTGAGATGACGCACCTGAAAGATTCGGTGGCCCGTGGCGGATCCCTTTTGAATTGGCGGAATGGATCCTGCGTCGAGATCGTGGACTCGTTCCTAATGTCACCGATGCGCGGGTCTGCTTCCGGACGGACGAACCTACTATCGCGTCTCTTGGCCCTCCTGGTTTTGGCTCTGACCTGGCCTGTGGTCCTGTGGGCCGGCCTGAAGGCCATCTTCGGGAAGAAGCCGTTTTGGGATCAACGGGAGGCGGTCCTCCCCTCGCGCGGAGCCGGACGCCGCCGGGTCATTGGGTTCCGGGAGTTCGGTTCGATCCAGAATGGTTTACGGCGCTGGCCCCGACTGTGGCGCATTGTGACCGGACACTTCGGGTGGACCGGTAACCCTCCTCTGACACCTGCCGAGGAGGCCGAACTGGAAGGTGATTTTGAACGTCTTTGGGTGGATATCGCCCCCGGGTTCTTCACCGCTCCCGAAGGGGAGGGATGTGTGGCTCCGTGGAACGACGAGGCTCGGGCCCACGCCTCCCTCTTCGTCTGCCAACCCACTCTGGCCTGGCGCTGGCGGATCATCCTCCGAGGGTTTCGCAGCCTCATTTTTTCTCCGTCTCCCTAGACTTAAACAACTATGAAAACCGAAGTGCACAACACCATCCTCCAGGTCTCGGAGGTGCAAGAATTGACCGCAGGAACCGCCAATGAACTTAAGGAGGAAGTCCGGCTCCGGTTCGTGCCCGAACTCACCGACATCGAGCTTCACTGTGAAGGCCTCGAGTTCGTGGATTCGAGCGGACTGGGGACGCTGATTTCTATGCAGAAGCTAGCTGTCCTACGGGGCGGCTCTTTCCGTATTATCAATCCTTCTCCATCTGTCATGCAGGTGCTCGAGTTAACCCAACTCCATCGGATCTTTACCATCATCGGAAACTGAAATTTCGAGTTCATGACGATTAATCCCCCGGCAAATTCAATCTGTGGAGCCCAGGACATGGCGGCTTGGTGCTGGACAGGTTCCGGGACGCTCGTGTCAGTCCGCGAAGCGGCGATCGGGGCGCGGGGGTTTCTGGAGCGTTTGGGCATGAGCAAGGACGAATGCTCCAAGTGGGAACTCCTTTTGACCGAGGCCGGTAACAATGCCGTCATTCATGATGTCGAAGGATGCCGTGGCGAGGCTCTTGAGGTCCACCTTCTGGCCGGGGGGCACCGCATTCTCGCGCGTGTCATCGACCACGGTGAGGGCTTCGACTGGCCGGTCTCGGTGGAGTTGCCGGATCCTTCCAAGGAATCGGGTCGTGGGCTCTACCTCATCCAGACGCTTAGCGATGTTGTTGACTACCAGCGTGGGGCAAGTGGGAATACCCTGATCATGGAGCGCCAGTGTGAGACGTTCCCGGATCTTCATGGCGGGCAAGCGAGTTCCGAACTCGAAGAAACCCTTGATGAAATGACGGAGGAGTTGGCCGGGTGCTATGAGAGCCTCTCGGCGCTCTTCCGCTTCACCGAAGAATCACGGACCGATGGCAGTATCGAGGAAATGGGCCTCAACCTCCTCAGAAGCCTGGCGGCCGTCACGGGGTCCGACTGCGGGGTTCTCTGCCTCCTCTCGCCCGATACGGGAGAACTTAAGCGGGTTGCCTCCCTGGCGGTTCCAACCGAGGATCACTGGTTCTCGACGCCAGAAAGTGAGGAGATCGAGAGAACGGCGCTACGCTCGCGCAAAGACCAGTGGATTGCATCGGGACCTGACGCCGCCTTTTTGTCTGGCGCCAATCCACCCGCGTCCGGATTGGCGCATCCCTTCTTTGACAACGATGAGCCTGTCGGTGTTCTAACTCTTGCTCGTCTTCATCGGGCCGATCCGCTTCGGGCCGGCGAGGTAAATGTGATCCGCACCTTATCGGAATTTTTCATGCAGCGGGTCATGAGTTTTCGCTTCCAGAAATCCTTGATCGAAACTCAACTGAACCGCCGAGAGCTTGAGTTGGCGGCCGGGATTCAGAAATCGCTCCTGCCGATGTCAATGCCCTCCGTTCCGGGATTCTCGGCAGTTGGCCATTGCGAAAGCGCCCTGGCGGTCGGGGGTGATTTTTACGATGCCTTCCACAGAGAAAACGGCGGGGTCATCTTCGCCATAGCCGACGTGATGGGCAAGGGGGTGGGGGCCTCCATGGTGGCTGCGATTACAAGGGCTGCGATCCGCTCGGCAGTCGCTCACTTTGAAACGCCCGCCGAGATGCTCAAGCATGCCGGAGGACTTCTGTTTGATGACCTGGACCGTCTGGAGATGTTCGTGACGGTTGTCATTGGACTGGTTGACCCCGAGCGGGGAGTGGTTGAAATTGCCAACGCTGGTCACTGCCCGGTCCTTCTTGCCGGAGCGGACGGGGTCATCCTCAGTGCGGAACCGCTTGGCGTTCCGATTGGGTTGGAGCCTGATCCGGAGATCACGCAAAGCAGCTTCCCAATGGCGGAAGGCTCTTGCCTCCTCGCCTTCACCGACGGACTCATTGATCCCAGGGCCAGCCGGAATTTCGAATCGCCCGAGGCGGTCGCCGAATGGCTGAAGGCAAATGCCGCAAATGGACCGACCGCGGAGGAGGTCAAGGAAGCGCTCCTGGATCGGCTGCGGGACGACTCCGACGCGGCCCCGCTTTCTGATGACCAAACTTTCCTGGTGATCGCTCGCGATCCCTCTCCACTCGAACCAAATTAATCACCATGGCTAAACTCATTATTGCCGAAGACTCCAGCTTCATGCTCCGTCTGTTGCAAACTACCATCAAAAAGGGCGGACACGAAGGGATCGCCTGCAAGGACGGAGTAGAGGCTCTCGCCGCGACCCGCGAACACGGAGCCGATCTTGTCCTCCTCGATCTGGTGATGCCCCGTCTCGACGGGCTCGCTACCCTTGCCGAGTTAAAGCGGGATCCGGCCACTGCCGGGATCCCGGTGGTGATCCTCACTTCGCGTGGCGAGTCGCTCACTCGCGAGGAGTCGGAGGCGAGCGGGGCGGCCGCCTTCCTCACCAAGCCTTTTAGTCCGACCGCTCTGCTCGAAACCATCAAAAACCTTATCAACGAATGAAAGACGAATTGTCCCTATTTATCATGGTAGATGCCTGCGGTTGGGAGATCGTGAAGGATCGCCCCTTCCTGAAGGATCTGGCTCCGCACCGGCGGAAGCTCGAGAGTGTCTTCGGTTACAGCTCGACCTGTGTCCCCTCCATTCTTTCGGGGCGCTGGCCCGACGAACACCTGAACTGGTGCTACTTTGTCTACGATCCCGAACAGTCCCCGTTTCGCCCGCTGCGTTGGCTCCGTTGGCTTCCGGAGGCAGTGACGAGTCGGCGCATTTTTCGACGCCTGCTGACGAAGATGGTGCGGGTGAAGCTCGGGTTTCGGGGCTACTTTGACCTCTATAATATCCCGTTCCGCTATATTCACTTGTTCGACTTCACCGAGAAGAAGAGCCCTTTGAAGCCGAAGGGCATGAACCGCGGGCCGAACATTTTCGATCTCCTCGAGGAACGCAAGGTGCCTTATTTTGTGACCGAACCGACCCGTCCGGAGGAGGAAAACCTGAGTGTCCTTCTGGATGATGTCGAGACGGAGCGAATCGACTTCGCCTTCCAATATTGGGCTGGGCTCGACGGACTGCTCCACTCGGTCGGCAATGACTCGCCCCTCATCGGGGAGAAGCTCGAGAGTTATGACGAGTGGATTGAGCAGGTCGTGACGCGTGCCAAGAAACACTACCGGAACGTTAAGTTGACCGTCTTCAGCGACCATGGCATGGCGAACTGCGACCGTTACCTTGATCTGAGGGCAAAGATCGACGTGCTGGACCTGAAAATGGGCCGGGACTACGCGGTCGTCTATGACAGCACCATGGCGCGCTTCTGGTTCCTAAAGGACGGTGTGCGGGAGCAGGTCACGAAGGTTCTCGAGACTGTTCCGGAAGGTCGCATCATGGCCGACGAGGAACTCAAGAGTTACCGGGCTTACTTCGAAGATCACTCCTTCGGCGAGTTGATCTTCCTGGTCGAAGAAGGGGTTCTGATTGTTCCGAGTCACATGGGCGAGCGGCCGATCCGCGCGATGCATGGCTACCACCCGACCGATCCCCAAAGCTACGCGACGCTCTTCACGAGCTATGAGGAGGTGCCCGACGACATCACCCACATCCCCCACATTTATCGTCTCATGGAAGAGTCCGTGAATGCGCAGTCCTCTCAATCATGACCTTGCCTGCCGAGACTGAAAATCAGCGCATCGTACACGTGCCCCGGCGTTTCGTGGCGCATGAATGGGGCGGGACCGAGACGGTCATTCTCGAGACCGCCCGCCAGCAGCGCTTGCTGGGGCTGGATCCTGTGATCATGACCTCCATGGCCCTTGCAAAGGACCGCGAGGACGAGGTCGGGGGAACACCGGTCCGGCGCTACAAGCATCGCTATCCTTTCTTCGGGCTCACCGCGAGTGAGCGAGCCGCGATGGACAAGAAGGGGGGCAATCTCTGGTCCGGTTCCCTCTTCAAGGCCCTTTTAAAGGAGCCGGGGGTGCGCTTATATCATGCCCATGCCCTCAAACGACTCGGGGGGATGGTCCGTACTGCGGCCCGACTCCGGGGGAAGCCGTACGTAGTTTCCCTGCATGGCGGTGTCTTCGATGTTCCGGAAGCGGAGTTGGCCGAACTCACCGAGCCGATCCGCGGGAAGTTCGAGTGGGGGCGCGTGCTCGGGGCCTGCCTCGGCTCCCGCAATGTGCTGCGCGATGCTGATCACGTCATTTGTGTCGGGCAGGGTGAGGCCGACGAAGCCCGCCAAAACCTCGACCACGACCGGATCAGCTACCTGCCCAACGGGGTGGATTACGCGCGCTACTCTGAAGGGGATGGCGCTCGCTTTCGCCGTGATCAGGAAATTCGATCCGACGCGTTTGTGGTCCTCTGCATCAGCCGCATCGATGCCCAGAAAAATCAACTTGCACTCGTGGAAGCCTTCGCCCGGTTCCATCGTAGGGTGCCCGCCGCGCAGCTTGTGTTGATCGGCCCGGAAACCCAGCCGGATTACGCGGCGAAGATTCGGAGTGCGATTGACGAACACGGACTCGGCGACGCGGTGCGGATGCTTCCGGGGCTCTCCAATGAGAGCAATGACCTCGTCAATGCCTACCATGCCGCGGACGTCTTCGTCCTGCCTTCCCGGCACGAACCGTTCGGAATCGTGGTCCTTGAAGCCTGGTGTGCCGGCAAGGCCGTCATTGCCAGTCGGGTCGGTGGGCTACGCACCCTGGTGAAGGACGGAGAGAGCGGTTTGTTCGTCGATCCGGACGCGGAGGATCCCGTCGGAGTGCTCGCCCGGCAGCTTGAAACCCTTCATGCCGATCCCGGCTTGCGACAGTCCCTCGGCGAAGCCGGACGCCGGGAAGCAGAGTCGCGTTACGACTGGAAATGCATCACGGGGGAACTTGAAACACTTTATGAACAGGCCGTGGAGCATGCCGAGAGACGGAAGGGGGGAGAGGCGTGAAAACCCATGATGTCCAGAAAGCAGCGTGGCGGGGGGCCTTCTCGAACTACGGGCGGGTGGTCCTGCGGATGGTTCTCGGTCTCGTCACTTTCCGCCTCCTTTACCAGGGGCTCGACGCGGAGTCGTTTGGATTTTGGTCTCTGCTCTGGAGCGTTTTTGGTTATGGAATTCTCCTCGACTTTGGATTTGGATCGGCGGCCCAAAAGCGGGTCGCGGAGGCGCTTGCTGATCAAGACTGGGCACAGCTCAGCCGTGCCTTGAGCACCATCTTTTTCTTTTACGTCGGAGTGGCTCTCGTGATCGGGGTCCTTGGTTGGTGGCTCGCCGGTCCGCTCGTGACGCTCCTGGGGGTGCCCCCCGACCAGCTGGAAACCTACCGGCCCGCGGCCCGTGCCTTCTTTCTCGGAATGGCCCTGGGATTTCCGAGTGGGATTTTTCCGGAGGTCCTGCGTGGCCTTCAACGCATGGAGACGGCCAACCGAATCGCGATGGTCGGCTTGGTGGCTAATGCCATTCTAATCGCGGTGGCCCTCTTTCTGAAATGGAATCTGGTGGCTTTGATCACGGTGGCGCTCGCCTGCGTGCTCATTCCGGATCTCGTGGCCGGTTGGATGGCCCTTCGCTCCATGCCCGAGGTGAAGTTGAAGCCTTCGCTGTTCTCGATGGGGCAGCTCATGTCCACCAGCAAGTTCTCGCTCTTTGTATGGGCCAGCACGATGAGCCATGTCCTGCGTAATAAGTCCGACCAGCTTGTAATCGGATTGTTGATCTCTCTTCCCGCGGTGGCCCTTTACCAGGCGGCCGGGAAGGTTTCCGAAATGTTCGGGATGGGAACCAAGCAGGTCTCGGATGCGCTCTCCCCGGCGGCTGCCTACTTGCATGCCGACGGGCGGGGGGATGTCTTAAAGGACTTCTTTATGAACGGCTTGCGATTGACGGTGTTGGTTGCCACCCCGGCGTATGTGTGCGCGGCTGTTCACCTCGATTTTTTGGTTTATCTGCTGACGGGCGATGCCGCTCCGGCGTCCTCGACACTTCTTGTGGGGCAGCTTCTTCTCCTATGGTTCTACCAAATGTCCTTCACCCACCTGGTGTTCCGGCGCATGTTTATGATGTGCGGGCAGGAACGGCGCTTGATGTGGCAGGGACTCAGCGAGGGTGCCCTCAACATCGGACTCAGCATTGTCCTGACCCTCTGGATGGGGACGATCGTTGGAGTGGCTCTTGGTTCCCTGATTCCGGCCGTCGTCCTCGGATGGACGATCTTGTGGCCGTGGGCGGCCCGCCAAGTTGGGCTCGGCAAGATGCGTCTCTTTCGGGACACCTGCGGCCGGACAATTCTGGCCTGCCTGCCGATGGTGGCGGTTGGACTGGGAGTGCGCTGGCTAAGCGGTCTTTCCTATGGAGAACCGCAATGGATTAAATCGCTTACGGGTCTCGTTTTGATGTTGCTGACCGGTGGGATCGGCCTCTGGACAGTGGCTCTCAACGCCGGGGAACGAAGCCGTGTCCTTGGCGTTGTCAGGAGAATCTTTAGCCGCAGTAAGGTAGCCAAGGCGGGAGGTCCGGTATGAGTGAACCGCTCGTGAGTATCGTCATGCGCTCCTACAACGAGGCCTGGGCCTTGAAGGAGACACTCCCCGCCCTCGCTGCGCAGGATTTTGGACCGTGGGAGCTCATCGTAATCGACAGCGGGTCGACCGACGGAAGCGTCGATCTAATCCGATCTGCCAACCCGGCTCATTTTGTCCAGATCCAATCATCTGAATACAATCCAAGTCGTGTCATGAACCAAGGTGTCCGCCTGGCACGGGCTGACACGATTCTTTTCCTCAATGCCGACGCCACGCCGCAGGGGCCCGGGTGGATGAAGCCTCTCTATGACGCATTGCAATCACCCCGGACTGCGGCGGTTTTTTCCCGGCAGGTTCCGCGTCCGGATTGCCATGCCGTCTTTGCTCACGACTACGACCGTTGTTTCGGTGAGAACAGGGAATCGGCCGATTGGGACCACTTTTTCAGCATGGTCAGCAGCGGCATCCGCCGCGACGTCTGGGACCAGCGCGGATTCCGCGAAGACCTCCAGTATGCCGAGGACGACGAATACACCCGCTGGTGTCTTACCGCCGGCTATGAGGTGACTTATGTTCCCGACTCGGTCGCAATGCACAGCCATAATTACACGGTGGCCCAGGCCTATCAACGGGCCCGCGGCGATGCCCGCGCGATGGCCGCGACTTACGAAGGGGACCGCTCGGATTTCAGATGGTGGAAGTCGGTCCTGACCGGGTGGGCGGCTGATGTCTGGCGCGATGTGCGGTGGTTCAGGAGTCAGAACTGCTTGGGGGCACTTCCCGAAGCGGTCCTCGTCAGGCTGGCGCAACGCCGTGGGCGCTATCGCGGATTTCACGAGGGATGGAAAAATTATCAACGAGAAGAAGCAAAATCATGACCGGCTCGGCGAAGACAAAGGAACGACGCTATACGCGTGACGGCAGTGCTGAATTGGAGAGTCATCTGGCAGAGGTGTGTGCCACCATCGGCCGGGAGCTTTCCAGCATCATTCCCAGCGAGGCGCTCGAAGGGGTCGCCTTGGGGGGTGGCTACGGGCGTGGTGAAGGAGGCGTTCTCCGAACCGAGGATGGTGACAAGCCCTACAACGATCTGGAGTGCTTCGTGTTTGTCCGGGGGCCGGTGCCATTGAGCGATCGTCGATACGGCCCGGCGGTCCACGGACTCGGCCACCGGCTCACCGAGGAGATCGGGATCGAGGTTGAGTTCAAGATCCTGTCCCTTCAGCGCCTTCGGTCCAGCGAGGTCACAATGTTCTTTTATGACTTGGTTTGCGGGCACCGTGTGATCGTCGGTCCGGATAATCTCCTCGAGCCCTTCGACAGCCAAAGGGATGCCTCTGCGATCCCACTTCACGAATCCCAGCGCCTCCTGATGAACCGGTGTTCGGGATTGCTCTTTGCCCTTGAGCGGCTCGGGCTTGATGATTTCGATAGGGAAGATGCTGACTTTGTGGGGCGGAATCTCGCCAAGGCGCGACTGGCGCTCGGGGACGTCGTCCTGGCAGTAAGAGGTGAATATCATTGGAGTTGCATCGAGCGACACGCGAGGCTCCGTGAGGTGAAGGGGCCATTTCTTCCCCTCGAGAAAATCCACGCGTTCCACGAGGCCGGGGTTGAATTCAAGTTACACCCCGTCCGGGCCTCCGAGGACCGGGAGACGCTCGCTGAGACGCATGCTGAAATCTCGAAGGTGGCCTGGGCCGTCTGGCAGTGGCTGGCGGAGAAGCGCTTCGGGACAAAGTACGAGAGTCCTAGTAAATTCTCCACGGCCACGCGGTCGAAGTGTCCGGAGACCCGCCGCCTGAAAAATCTCCTGGTGCGAATGCGGGCCTTTGGCCTCTCCGCCGGGCTCCGCGCCGGTCGCTTCCGTTACCCGCGGGAGGCCCTGATCAACACCCTCCCGATTCTTTTGTGGGAGCAGGCGTCTTTCCCCGAATCCAGAGCCTTCATCGGGAAGCAGCTCAGCGAAGACCCCGGCACCTGGTCTGAGGCTCTCGCCGCTTACACGAAACTCTGGGAACAATTCAATTGAGTCATGTTCGAGAATTTGCGCCCCGACCTCTCCAGGAACCTGCAAGACTACGGTCGTGTCGGGTTTCTTCGGAAGCTGGCACTCTGCCTGACCCTTAACAGCATCCACGCCCTGCTCCTGCTTCGCTGTCAGCAGTGGTGTGCGAAGCACCGGCTTCCCACCATAGTGCCGGCCAAGCTCCTCTTCTGGTTTTTCAAGATCGAGATCAGCAAGCAAGCCCACATCGGGCCGGGCTTGCGGCTGCCACACCCGATGGGGATCATCATCGCACCCAACGTGACGGTCGGGGCGGAATGCGATTTCTACGCTGATGTCCGTCTTGTGCTGTCCCACGGCGATCCGCAGGGCCCCCGGCTCGGCGACCATGTCTTTCTCGGCGATGGGGCGAAGGTGCTTGGCAATGTCACGATCGGGGAGTGGTCCGAGATCGGCGCCTCCGCGGTTGTCACCAAGGACATCCCCGCCCATGCCGTCGCGGCTGGCATCCCGGCCCGCGTCCTAAAACAAAAACCTCCAGTTAAACCTGCCTGATCATCGTGAAACTCCTCGTCTTTTATCCCTACATTCCCTGGCCCCTCGACCGGGGCACCTACCAGCGGACCTTTCACCTTCTCAAAGCCCTCGCCCGCGATCATGACGTCGATTTTGTCGCTCTGACCGAGGAGGAAGTAACCCCGGAAAAGCGCGCGGTGTTTGAAGAATTCTGCCGGAAGGTCGAGTTCATTCCCTTCGAACATCCCCCTTGGCAACGCCTTTTTCCGCAACGTTTGCTCAACCCGCTGCCATCCAACGTGGTCCACTGGCAGAGCGCGCGGGTCGCGGAGCAAATCGGTGCCCGCATCCGTCAGGGTGCCTATGACCTGGTCCACATTTGTGACCTCGTGCTGGCACCCTACGCACTTCCGCACCTCGCCCAAACGCCCTTCGTGGTGGATCGGAGCCGGGTCGATTTGCAGTTTCAGTTGATGGAACACCGAACTCTCGATCTGCCGGTTCGCACCAGATTACTGCGCTGGGAGAGTTACGCCAAGCTCTGGCGCTACGAGAAGAAGGTGGCCAGCAAGGCCGCCCTGGAGGTGGTGTGCGGCCCTGATGACGAGAAATTTATCCGACGTCACGTCGACCGGGAGGCCCCGGTCATGGTCGTACCCAATGGCGTGGACCTCGATTACTTCCAGCCCGATTCAGTCCCGGATCCCCGCAGCGCCGAGCCCACGGTCATGTTTTGCGGCGCGATGGATTACAGTCCGAATGTCGATGCCCTCCGCTGGTTTTTCTCCGAGATTCACGAGTCTCTGCTGCGGCACGTTCCGGAAGTCCGTGTCCTAATTGTTGGGAAAAATCCGATCAAGGAAGTGCAAGCCTATGCAGAGCGTCAAGGGGTTTTGGTGACCGGTGGCGTGCCGGATGTCAGGCCCTACTACCGTCGGTCGTGGATCCAGATGGTCCCGCTCCGCATCGGAGGAGGAACCCGCCTCAAGATCGTCGAATCTCTCGCGGTCGGGACTCCGGTGGTCTCAACTACAATTGGGGCGCAAGGGCTCGAACTGCGGCATGGCGAGGACATTTTCCTGGCCGACGATCCGGAGAGTTTCGCATCCGGGATCGCCAGCCTCCTCGAGGATCCGGCACTGCGCGACCGGCTTGAACTCGCGGGCATCGCCGTCGCGAAGGAACGCTTCGGGTGGCCCGCCATCGGTGAGCGCCTGTCCCAGCGATACCACGATCTTATTCACTAAACCCCAACCCTTCACTTTCATTCATGCCCACACATATAGTCATCACCGGAATCACGAGTTTCAGAAACCACGGGGTCGAGGCTCTCGTTGGTAGCACAATCTCGGAGGTGCGAAAGCGTCTCCCTGAAGCAACCTTCACGGTCCTCGACCGGTTCCCGGACTACGATGTCCACCAACTCCGGGGAGACCATGTTACCTTCCGTCAGGATTACACGATCCGGCGGCTTTACGCCGGCAAACTTCGGAGCATCTTATCGCGCTTGGTTCCAGCGACCGATCGCTTGGCTGTTGCGGCTGCCAATGTCATCCGGTCAGCTTCGGCAGTCGTGGCCAGCGGGGGTGATGTCTTTTGCTCCGAATACGGCCACCGCTCGCTCCTTTCCCACCTGCAGCCCTTGGAGATTGCCTGCAAAGCGGGTGTTCCTGTGATCCTGCACGCCCAGTCGATCGGACCTTTCACCAACGAAGAGGATCGGTCCGCCTTCCTGCGGATCGCGCGCCAAGCCGCTGCGATCACGGTTCGTGAAGCGGCTTCCTACAAGTATGTCACCGGGGATTTACAGCTCGGGGAGGACCTTTGCCACCTGGTCGCGGATCCAGCCTTCCTGCTCGGGCAGCCCGATCCGGAGGAAGGGGAGCTTCTCTTCCGGCACCACCGGGCCCGGGAGGACCGGCCGACGGTCGCGCTCTCGAGCAGCGAGGCCATTTGTCATTGGAAAAACTCCGACGGGACCGGCCACCTCGACACGTGGCTTGAGATCGTGAGCTGGCTCCGAAACGACCTCAAGGTGAACGTGATTCTCATTCCCCATGTGCAGGAGATCTCACCACTCAATGATGACCGTGTTCTTGCGACCGAGATCCAGCGGCGTCTTGGTTACGATGATGGCGTTCGCCTTGCCGGCGGCAACTTCAGTGCAGAGGAGTTCAAGGCCATCATTTCGCGGTGCGATTTTCTGGTCGCGGAGCGGATGCACGCCGCGATTGCTGGTCTTTCGACCGGGGTCCCAACCATGGTGGTGGGATACTCGATCAAGGCGAAGGGAATTCTAAGCGACCTTCTCGGGCCGGAGCTCACCGAGTCGTGCGCTCTCATCCCGCTCGAGGATTTCCTTAAACCAGGAGCAGGTGCGGCTCGTGCAAAAGAGGCTTGGGCGAATCGGGACACTCTTTCGGCACGTCTTCGTGAAAGCCTTCCCGCAGCCAGAGAGCGTGCCACTGAAGCCTTCAATATTCTGCAAAGGGCGATGAATACGAAGCAGGATTGAGTCTCTCATCCCGCATCTCAATTCATATGGGAAGGAGTGTTGATGGGGCGGGTAATACCAACTCTGATTCGGTCAAACCTACCTCGCGAGTGCCAGGTTTTTTGGCGTTTGCAGAGAGGAATTCGGCATTGGGAAGATGGGATTACTCTGATGGCGTAGAGCGGAGCCAGGAGAGAAGATCGGCCATCGCCTGAACATCGAGGGCACTTTCGAATCCGGCGGGCATGAGGAAGAGATCGGTGGGGCCAAGTGATTTGATGTTGTCCCGGAGGATGGGGTGGTCGACGCCTCCGGGGAGGCGGAAGGTCAAACTGTTCGCGGTTTCGGCGGCGATGATTCCGACGAAGGTTTCGCCCTGGTGGGTGGTAACGGTCCGGGTGGCGTAGCGGGCTTCGATGGCAGCGGCGGGATCGAGGATGGCACCGAGGAGCCAGTCGGTGGGCTTTCCGCGCACCATTTCTAGATCGGGGCCGACTTCTTTTCCTTCTCCTTTGAGGCGGTGGCAGATCGCGCAGTTGGTTTGGAAATGGAGGTGTCCTCTTGTTGGATTACCTTTGGTTTTTGCCACGTCGGCATACCGGGCCATGACCCGCGCTCGGTCGGCATTGCTGGGTTCTATGTCGAGTTCGAGAACGGCAATTTTTGGTTTTTCGGAAGTGTGCAACGAGGCGAAGAGTTCGCTTTCAGGGGACAGGGAAGACATGATGGCGGCGCGGATCCAATCGTCGTCGGCATCGCGGGCGGCGATTCTTGAAAGGAAGGGTTTGGATTTTTTGGCGGGCCATTCGCCGAGGGTGAAGGCGGCCTGCATCCGAACGCGCGCTTCGGCTTCATCGGCAAGAGAAGAAACGGCGGCGAAGAGGGCTTCGGTTTCGACTTTGGCGAAAGGCTCGGACTGACGGAGGGCTTCGATGCGGATGCCGGGGTGTGGGTCTGTGAGGGCGGACAACAACGAGGCGGTGCTCAACTTCCCAAGCATGCCCAAAGTAGCGAGGGCCTGGATGCGGACCTGGGGGCGGTGACGGAGAGCCAACAAGGTTTCCAGTTGGGATAGGGTTTCCCCATCGGGGCCGTTCTCCAGCAGGAGGCGCTGGGCGGTATCGCGCTGCCAACCATTCGAACTGTTGATCGATTCAACAAGCTGGCGGGATGTTGATTTGGAGAGATCGGGGATGGGACGACGGGACTTTCCTTTCGGACTGATGCGGTAAATGCGACCTTTGTCCTGACCGGCGCGGAGATCGAGACGGGCCCGGGTTTCTGGAGAAATCCACTCGGGGTGCTCAATGACGAAGCGGTAAAAATCGGCGACGTAGAGGGCACCATCGGGACCGGTGCGCGTGGTGGTGGGTCGGAACCATGGGTCCGTCGAAGCGAGGAATTCGCTGGCATGTTCACCTTCGGCGCGGTGGCTTTTGAAGCCGGATCCGGCGGGCTCCAATACTTCGAGGTGGACGCAGTTGTGAACGGGTTCGGAAATGAAAATGCTCGTGGCAAATTGAATGCCGAAGAGGTCGTCGCGATAAGGGGACGGGCTGCAGGCGCTGGTGACGTGATTGAGCGACCACGGTTGGTTGGGACGTTGCGCGGGACTACTCGCAGGAAAGACCCGGGTGGGGTTCTCGTAGTTGGCGAGGACGCGTTTTGGGCTTTTGACGGCGAGTTTTGGATTTCGGCGGAGGTAGCGTTCGGGGAGTCCGATATGCCAGAGCCAGGTTGGATTGTTGTTGCCAAACCAGTTTCCAAAATCGTCGCGGCGGCGGCCGAACTGGGACTGGGAAGAGACGGTTTCGATCTCCCCGGTGTCCGGACGAAAGCGGACATCGCGGCCGGAGATGTTGATGGTTGTTCCTGTCTTTTGCGACTCAACGATACCGCCGCTATCACCGTTGGCGGCGTGGATCCAGCCGTCGAGCCCCCATTCGAATCCGTTGACGCGGTGCTGTTGGTTTCCGGGCAAAAAGCCACTGAACAACACTTCTCTTCTATCGGCTTTACCGTCACCGTTCGTGTCTTCGGCGTAGAGAATTTCGGGGGCGGCGGATATGATGACGCCGTTTCGCCAAGGAAAGACGCCGGTGGGGCAGGGGATGTTTTTAAGGAAGACGGTGGCGGTTTCGTAGCGGCCGTCGGCATCGCGATCTTCCAACACTTTTACCACGCCGCCGGGCTTGCCCCTGCCATCGAGGCCGGAGGGGTAATCTCGCATTTCGACGACCCAGAGGCGGCCGTCGGCTCCCCATGCGAAGGAGGCGGGATCGACGATTTCAGGTTCGGCGGCGGCGATTTCGATCTGGAAGCCGTCGGGAAGTTGAAAGGTCTTGAGGGCTTCTTCGGGAGATTTTGGCGAAGGGATGTCGAAGGCGAGGAGACGATCAAGGGGGATGGGGATTTCTTTTTTACCGGGTTTGGTGACGAAAAGAACACGGTCTTTGATCTGAAGCCTGGCACCGAGGAAAAGTGGCGGTTCATTGGCAGCGCCGGTTCTTTTGCCGGAGCGGACGAGCTGCGACCAGCCCTTCGTCCAGCCAAGCTGCGGCTTCACCTGCGTGGACCAGAGGGCGATGTGGAAATGGGTCTTATCGGAGAAGATGAGATCTTCGAAGCCGTCGCCATTGAGATCGATGAATTTCAATGAGGCGGTTGCCGTGACTTCGGATGGGAGTTGGAAGTCGGCGTCTTGCCATGTTTTTGATTTGGATTCGAACGATTCGATGAGGATTTTTCCCTCACGCGTGACGATGCGCTCGTCGGAGCCGTCGTGATCGAAGTCACGGGCGGTGGCCGATAGGGAAAACAACGCGAAGAAGTAGAGCTGTCTCACTTTGGCCGGGAGAGTTTTTTGATGATGTTCTTGGTGATGCGTTCGACGACGGGGTCGCCTCCGCGGAGGCCGTGTGCCCAATCGGTGGTCCCGGTGGTGACGACGGTGCCACCCCTTTCGTAGATTCCGAGGACGGCGTTTCCTTCGCGACCCTTCTCCCATTTTTCATACCATTCGGAATCGTCCGGGTGCCAGCGAGCGGGGGCGGTGGCGAGGATTTTAAAGTTCTTCGGGGTGCCATCGCGGTGGGTGGGGAAAGGGAGTTTGTCCCGCCATTCGATCTCGCAGCCATCGCATTCGTAACCGACGACGGTGTCTTTGCCGCCGATGGCGTCGCCGCGTTTGAGATCAGTGCCTTCGAAGACCCAGTGATCGGGGTGGTGGGCGGTGAAGGCACCGCTTCCATCCATGAGTTGGCCGTGGCTCTTGTGGTAACCTCCCCAGAGGAAGCCGACTCCGGTGAGGGTGTTTTCGGGGCGGCCGATGAGGTGGTGACTCCAGAGGGAGGAGAGGAGGGCATGGCCTTTTTCGGCCTCGAAGACGGGATCGGATTGGTAGCTCTGTTTCCAGCAGGTGAGGGCGTTTCCGTCGTCTTCGCTGCGAACCTGCCAGCAACAGGTGTTGCCGCTGAAGAAGGCGACATTTCCGCCATCGCCGATGAAGGATTCAAGGTGGTCGCGCATGGGGGCGGACCAGTATTCGTCGTGGCCGACACTGATGACAAGGCGGCGCTTTTTGAGAATGTCAGGGTGAAATTCGAGATCACTATTTGCGGCGAAGGCGAGTGGGATTCCCTGCTTCTCGGCCCAGGCGACGAAATGGTGTTCCCAGTTTCCGAACAGGCTTCGTGGCGGCCGGTGGAAAGAGACGCGGTGGCCCTGGACTTTGTCCCGGCCGTTATAAGCGTAAAGGCTGAAGCCCCCCCAGTTGTTATAGGCATTGTAGGTGTTGGTGGAGAGTTCAAGGAGGATGGCTGCTGGCTCGGCGGTGTCGGGAGATTCGCGGAGGACGAAGTAGCAGGAAGAGTCCTTGGCCTCAGGTGCGCTGAGGGTGACGTGATAGTATCCGGATTTCCAATCTGCGGGAATGGGGACGCTGATGGCAGAGGGCCAGTTGCAGCCATGCGAAGAGGCATTTTCGGGAGTCGGATGGGCGGCGCCGGCGATGTTTTCCATTTTCCAAACGGAGACCCGCTCCGCGCCGAGACGGGTGAATTCGGCGGAGAATTTTGGGGCGGTGCTGGAGACATGAAGGGTGACGCTTTCGCCGGGGGCGTAGCTGACACGGCCTGCATAGCCCTCGACAGATGCCGCGCAGAGAGAAATTGGCAAAAGGAGAACGGTGAGGAGGATGGATCGTTTCATGGTGCTCTCATCGAAGCGTGATGAGTTGTTAGGAGATTTCTTTTCGACCCCAGGGGCTCCCTGATTCGGTTGGGGAGAGGATGCGGCGCAAACTTCGATTAGCCCAGTGTGCTCGGGAATCGTGGGCTTCTTCAAGACTGAAGTTGGCCTGGGCTCGCAAAACGGTCTCAACCCAAACGACAATGGTGTTCCGGGCAACCCGGACACGGATGGTCTGGATAATACCGGCGAGTTGAGCTGCGGGTAGTGACCCTCGGGATTCCGACCGCGACACGAGCACCATCTAGAAACTCATCGCCGATCTCCCGCTTTCCGGACCGAGAGTTTTCTTTTGTGTTCGGCTGGAATAAGCCGTCCACAGAGCTTCCAATTCTCATCGAAATTTCTGTGATACGGAGGTCCTTATAAGGTTCACAAACCCTCGCTCTCACCAAATTGACTGATTTTAAGATTCCCTCGGGCCCTTCATTTACATAATTCTCCAAAGTCTTATGAAAAAAATTGTCACTCTCGTTCTGGCAAGCTTCTCAGCTGTCTCTTATACACATCTGACGCTGCCGACGATCTACTCTGTGTAGATC
>OJIS01000241.1_pt1 | contig 19908 bp, 10 predicted proteins | sample 1595671 | NCBI WGS metagenome assembly OJIS01 (sample SAMN05416814, study PRJEB24817) | seawater metagenome | isolation source: Sea water | place: Canada:Atlantic | collected 2013-07 | reverse complement strand
GAGATCAGCCTCGGTCTCGTGGGCTCGGAGATGTGTATAAGAGACAGTCTACATTCCCAATAGCGACTTCGAAGGCGTCGATTCCTTCACCTATCGCGCGAGTGACTCGCTGCAACAGTCCAATCTCGCCACGGTCATTCTCCCCGTCGCAACGGTGAACGATCCCCCTCGAACGAAAGATGATCGTTATGAAATCATCATCGGACAACGACTTGAAATCAATGCCACTGAGGGAGTTCTTGGCAACGATATCGACATCGAAAACGAATCCCTCTCGGCATCTCTCGTCAGCGATGTTTCATCGGGGCTTCTAAATCTCTCGCCTGACGGCTCATTCACTTACCAGCCAAATCCCGATTTCACCGGAACTGATTCATTCTTTTACCGGGCCGGTGATGGAGCACTTAACTCCGGAGAGACTGAAGTTGAGATCGAAGTTTCCCCCGCTTCAAAGAACATCGTGATGAATGAAATTATGTTCAATCCTGCCGAGGGTAATGACCTCGCAGAATACATTGAACTCACCAACATCGGCACCTCTCCAATTTCACTGAACGCCTGGCAATTTGAAAGCGGTGTCAATTTCACCTTTCCTGACATCTCTCTGCCACCCGGCGAGTTTCTCGTCGTTTGTGCCGATGTCACCACCTTTCAAGAGCGCTACGGTCTCCTCGCAAACGTCATCGGCAACTGGACCGGAAAGCTGAGCAACAGCGGCGAACGGATTCGCCTTGTTGATGAAAGCGGAGTCGAAATCGATGAAGTCCAATATTATGACCAAGGAGACTGGGCCATTCGCGAACGGGTCACAGAAGGTAATGAACCCGGCTGGTCATGGACCTCAGCCGCCGATGGTGGCGGCAGCTCGCTCGAACTGATTAACCCGGCCCTCAGCAACAAACAGGGACAGAACTGGGCTTCTAGTCTAAATACCACGCCAACTCCCGGCGCGGCGAACTCCACGACCTCCGATAACACGGCTCCCCTGATTACCGATGTCGAACACTTCCCGGCAGTCCCAACTTCATCTGAAGCCATTGGCATTGTCGCAAAACTAAGAGACGAAACAGGCGAGACTATCGGAGGAATACTTCACTACCGGATCTCAGCACAGAACCCCGGAGCCTTCCAAACCACCCCCATGTTGGACGACGGATACAATTGTGATTCGGAAGCAGGCGATGGCATCTACGGAGCGATGCTCCCTCCCCAAACCAACGGAACCGTCATTGAATTCTACATTGAATCATCCGACAGCACCAACACGCGCACCTGGCCTGCACCTGCAAATAACGGTCAGAATGCCAATGCCCTTCTTCAAGTCGACGACGAAGCCAACACCTTCGACCACGCATTCTATCGCGTCATCATGCCGGTGTCCGAGCTCAGTCAGTGGCGTGGTATTCGCCGGCAGAGTAATGCCATGATGAATGCCACCGTGATTCTCGACGATGGAGCCGGGCCAAAAATCCGTTACCTCGCCGGCATGCGCGTCCGGGGAGCAGGCAGCAGGAATCACACCCCCGTCCCAATGCGAATCTCGATCCCACGAGACAATGAATGGAACGACATGACCCGCATGAATCTCAACACGAAGTTCACTTACCTTCAGTTCTTGGGCATGAAACTCTTCCAGGCTTCCGACATGCGGGCTCCCGATACCTATCGTGTTCAGGTTCGCATCAATGGTGGAAACATCGCACGCGGAGATGGCTTTGATTATGGCTCCATGGTCCATGTGCAACCCTTGGCCGGCGAGTTTGTCGACGATAAATTTGAAACCGATAAAGACGGTAACCTCTACAAAAAAGTCCGTCCCGACCGGGAATTCCGATGGCGTGATGGTAACATCGGAGACTACGAATCCGATGGCTGGAGCAAGAAGACCAATGGTAGCGAGAACGATTGGAGTGATCTCGATGAAATGCTCCGCGTGGTCAACAATACTGCCGACGATCCCGACTACCTTGACCAAATTGAGAGCGTCATCGACATCGAACAGTGGATGAGATGGTTCGCCGCCATGACCATCCTGGCCAATGGCGAAACCAATGTCAGTAATGGAGCTGACGATGATTACTCAATGTATCGTGGTGCCACCGACCCACGCTTCGTTTTCATTCCCCACGACCTCGACACCATCCTTGGAATTGGAGACGGCAGCCGAATTGAAAACCCCCGGCACACCCTCTTTGACATGATCGAGAGCCGGGACATTCTTGATCCGTTCATCCCATTTTTCACCCATCCGCTTATCGTCGAACGCTACTACACCGCGCTTCGGGAACTGCTTCAGACCAGCTTCTCCAAGCAAGAATTCGATGAACTTCTCGATAGCAACCTCACCGATTGGGTTCCTCAGAATCAGATCGAAGGCATGCGCAATTTCATGGATGCACGGCGTATCTTCATTGAGAGTGAAATCACCCCGATTATCGGGCCACCTTCCGCATTCCCCGGGGCGACCAGCGACACAACCGTATCCTCTCCTCATGGTGATCTCTACCTCAGCGAGATCCTCGCCATCAATGACACCAGCCTCGAAATTGATGGCACCTATCCTGATGCCATTGAGCTACACAATGCCAGCTCTGTTCCCCTCAATCTGGAAGGGATGACCCTCTCCGATGACCTTCAGATTCCAGACCGCTTCACTTTCCCAGCCGGAACTTTCATTCCCGCAAACGGAGACCTCATCATCTATGGGGGATTCCCCCAAGCCACTCCCGGGCTCTATGCCGGATTCAATCTCAGCGCAGAGGGAGAAACCCTTTCACTCTACGACTCTGCCTCAAATGGGGGAACTCTCCTTGATTCGATCACTTTCGGTCTTCAAATCTCCGACCATTCGATCTCGCGGATCAATGGAGCCTGGCAGCTTTCCCGGCCAACTCTTGGGAACATCAATCAAGCCGCTTCCCTGGATGGCCCGAGCCAACTTCGCATCAACGAGTGGCTCTCCCAGGACGTTAATGTTTTTGAAGATGAATTCATCGAACTCTTCAACCCATCGGAACTCCCGATCTCACTTGGCTCTCTCGCGATCAGCGACGAACCCGTCAACTACCCGCAAAAACACTCACTCACGCAGCTCAGCTTCATTGCACCGCGGGGATTCGCTCTTCTCACCCCGAGCGGGAATTCCGCTGATCCGTCCGCAGCGAATGAACTGCCTTTCCGCCTATCGTCGGCGAATGAATGGATCTCTCTTCGCGGCACAAATGACGTCGTCATCGATCAAGTTCACTTCGTTAATCAACGGGCCGACTTTTCACGCGGTCGTAGCCCTGATGGCGGGAATTCCTATCAGGAATACGTTGTTCCCACTCCCGGCTACACCAACAATTCCCCCCTCGAGAACGAGACCCTTCTGATCCAGTACCTGCGGATCAGCGAAATCATGTATGATCCACTCGGAGGTTCGGAATTCGAGTTTATCGAGCTACAAAATATCGGGTCCCGGCCGCTCAATCTCTCCGGTGTTCGCTTCACCGAGGGCCTTCGATTTACTTTCCCCGACCTAATCCTGCCAGCGGGAGAATTCATTTTGCTCGTTCAGGACCGCACCGCCTTTGAGAGTCGCTACGGAGGCGGTCTTCCCATCGCAGGAGAATACGATGGCAAACTCGATAATGGCGGTGAACGACTCCGGCTTGAAATTCCAAACATCAACGCAGGAATCCATGATTTTGAATACGATGACTGGTTCCCCGCAGCCGACGGATTGGGCTTCTCTCTCGATTTCAATGACACCTCCCTGTCCGTCGCATCGTGGAACGAGAAGCCAAATTGGTCTTCTAGTCTCGCGATCAACGGAACTCCCGGTAATGCGGGACTGTTTTCCATCCGCACTCCAACTCAGGCGACACTCACTCTCCCCGACCAACTGAGTTTAACCCCATTTGTTTCTTTCGGCTCGATTAGCCCGGCCTCCGTCACCTTCCAGTGGGAGTCTATTGATGGTCCCGCTCCGGTCTTTTTCTCGGAACCGGGCCGCCCGGATACTGATGCCGACTTCACCAAACCCGGTCTCTACACCTTGCGTCTCACTGCCAGTGCATTCGATCTCGCTCAAACACAAGAGGTCGTCGTTTCCGTCTATGATTCGTATTCCGCCTGGATCCTCCGGACTTTTGGATCAGAGATTCCCGGACTTACCGGTGAAAATGACGATGCTGATTCCGATGGCATCAGTAATCTTTTCGAGTTCGCCCTCGGGCTAAACCCAGTCGTTTCAGACTCCTCGAACTTCCCACTCCCTGTTTACGACCCGACTGAAAAATCACTCTCGGTCACTTGGACTCAAAATCTCCTCGATCCCACCAAATTTGCGGTGGTTCCGGAAGTGTCCACCGACCTCAAGACCTGGTTCAGCGGAGCATCTTACCTGGAACGCCAAGTCATCTCCAGCAACTCCAGTTCCATCACCTACCGTGCAACGGCCCTCGTAAACGCCGGAGAGACCAAGACTCACTTCATCCGCTTACGGGTGATCAGCAATGAAGGCGGAGCCATTCCAACCTCTCCCCAAATAATCGAGATTAAAAACGTCCCTGCGCAACCTGAAATCACTTTCGTGAGCCAGTTCGGCCAAAGCTACCAACTTGAGTTCACCGATGACCCACGGAACTCCTGGATTCCTATCGGCGATTCCATAATCGCAACCTCAACCCGAACCACTCTCCTCGATACCACTCAGCAGTCCCCAGGCTTCCGCCTCTACCGGATTCGACTGCGGCCTTCCAACTAGGTTTCGAAGCGTCCGATGAATTTTGGCAGTTTTTCGGAAGCTCAAGCAGTCTTCGATCCCGGGATCCCGAAAAACGTCTTCCCCGACCTTGCTTCGGAGTCCTTCGGCGCATGGACCGACCCGCGACTCGCCCCGTCGGCTGCTCAGTTGAAGCCCATTAACCGCTTAGTCCTCCCGTCCCTGGATGAACTGGCGCTTTTGGCTGGATGAATTGGACCGCGCCGCCAAGCTCCACCTGGAGTTCAGGTCGACGAACGTGTCGAGGGGGTGAAGAAACTTCTTCTCACCGAGGCTGATTATGATTGAAGTGTATCCTGAAGTGCCGCCATCTCTTCGCCGAGTCCGAGCGCGGCATGGCCATTCGAATTGATACCATGTTGATCACCGGTAAGCGCCCCACCAAGCGACAAATGGAAATGATCCGGTTTTATCTGCTGGGCGATCCCGGGCTGGATGACCTCATGGCCGTGCTGGACTGAACGCTATTGCCTCCCCCCCTACCGCGTCATGCGAACCCGAAGAAAACGTTGCTCGTCTGAAGACACTGGCTCGGCAAGGCGTTCCGTCACCCTTCTGGTTTGCTCCCCTTCATTCGTCTCTTCCGAAACAAGTTCAAGATCGGTCACTTCCGTCCAGGTCTCAAGATCGAGTGAAGTTTGAATCTCAAAGGTCACATCAGTGGCATTCAAATTCTGCTGGTAAGTGATCGAAAGGTAGCCCTTCGAATCAAATGAGACGAGTCCGCCCATCGTTTCAGGAAGCTCGTTTGCAATGGCAGGATCGGTTCCCATGGCGTATTCGGCAAAGGCCGTGATTCCATCGAGATCATCGTCGCTTTCATCATCAGTGATTCCGTTCGCCAGTTTCCAATCATCGTATTCTGTTCGCAATGGCGAGTCCGGCCCACCCGGATTTCCACCAATCACAGCATGTGCAGACCAATCACCTCCCATGGTAGGATCCGGTCCAGCTAAGAACATGGAATAACCGGAACCATCCGTCTGAACAGGCCATGGCTCTTGATCATTATAGGTAAAGTCCAGCAAGACGACGCTTCCACTCGTCAGAAGTTGGATCTGCTCGCCATCGTTACTCAGACGACCCGAGTATTCCCCCGCGATCGAGCCTTCACCAAGCACACCATATCGAGCATTGAATGCGTCGAGATCCTTCACCAGAACAACACGACCATCACTTTCAATGATGGTATTTTCAGCAAAGTGAAACTCGATCCCATCATTGAAGTAAACGCCGGTCAGATCGATCGGTTGGTTCGAGATATTCAGGAGCTCGATAAATTCGTAATCATTTCGATCAGATGAAACCGCGATTTCCTCGGGAGTGGTTGGATTGGCGGGCCGATAGTGGATTTCCGAAACAACAAGATTCGTAGCGTCTGCAGGCACCGTATTGAGGGAAAAGAAAGTGGAAGTCAGCGCGCTCCATTCGCTGCTACCACTATTGAAACTGCGCGCTTGGAAAACGGTCGGGCCGCTCACCCCCACAGGCTCGGTGACATTGTTTCCATTGCTAAGATCGACCAGGCCGCCCAGACTCATGTCAAAACGAAAGTCCGAGCTTCCCGCGGATTGGTTATGAACCTCAACTGCAATGGTATTCACGCCATCGATAAAGCGTGACGATGGGACCGGAAATTCAAAATAGGTACTTTCACTGGGAGTCGGCGAGGTTGCAAATGTCATATAGTCTGCATTGGCTGGCAAATTGGCAGTCCGGGCAACCTCCACTCCGTTCACGTAAACGGCAGCCCCGTCGTCATATCGGATTCGTAGAACGAAGGACGTAAAATCAGAGGGCTCGGAAATCGTCACCTCCTTGCGAAAATAGCTTGTGGCATTTTTTTGAGTCCCCCCTCTATCAGGATCCGTATCAATAAAGTTGATAGTGGTAGCGAGCCCATTCTCCCCGTATCCAAGTTCGGCAGGTCCGCTTTTCCAGGCGGTGTCATCATAGTCTTCAGCTCTCCATGCCGTTCCTTGATCACTTCCGTCATCGAGATATTTCCAGACAGCTCCGGCGTCAACAAATTCCTCAGGCTCACGAACACCATTCGAGAAGACCGCCGAAATGGCGCTTGGGCTGATCGCGCCACCAGAAAGACGTGGATCGGAACCATCAAGAGTGTAGTAGATGGCAGTCGCATTGGTCGACATTGTCACGCCGCCATTCGGGGGAAGTGAACCACCGTGCTGTGAGAAAACGGGAGCGATGAGGTCCGGATACATGCCCGCCTGCCGGAGTCTCTGGATCATGCTGGTTGTGCGCTGTGGCAAGCCGGTATTGAGCCAGCGGTTCACGTAGGCTTCCCAAGAAGCGACTGTCTGATAACCCCACCTCCGCGCCTCGGCCTCGAAACCAGGTTTCATCTCCTCATAGCGCTTGCGCAAACGTTCGACGCTCTCTTCCCCAGTCAGGGCACCGTCGTTGAAAAAATGTTTGTGGATCCGGTCCGCCAGTAGGATCTCGTAGTCGGGGTTGCCATCATTGCGCAGTCTGGTCATGGCGCTGAGCGGCCCGTTATGGGTGACCGCGTGGTCATGGTTCCAGCTTCCATTCGGCATGAAGCCGTCGGGATCCCTGACCATGAACTTGAAGGGCACCCCGCGGGATTGCGAACCGAAGGCGCGGAACTCGCTCTCGCATTCGCCGCTCGTCCACAGCAACATGAAATCGATTAGGTTCGTGATATCGAGGTGATCGGCCGCGTTGACGAACGGGGCAGGCCCGTTTATCAGGTTCCGCGTTTCAGTCCAAAAGGCTGCCGTGCCATCGTAGGCAGTGCCTCCCATAAACTCCATTCCGGAGTTGTTGGCGCTGATCGCGTCATAGTCTTCCTTTGAGCCTCCGAAGTAGCTGGATGCCATCTCGGCGTTCCAGCGTTCACGCAAGTGATACTGCCCCCAGTATTGACCGTTGAGATAGACATGCACGAAACGTCCGTGCGGCGCAATTTGGCCCATATCCAGCATCGAGTCATCGGCAAAGCGGGGGCCCATGTAGGCACCGCGATTCGTCATGTCGTGCGAGCCGCTGCGCAGGTTGATGGCATCGAACTCTTCTGCGGGTTGGAAATTTTTATATTCGTGGCCGTCGAAGATGGGATGACGCAGCTTGCCCGTTCCGTATTCCTTGCGGAAGTAGAGGCGGAAACTCTTCTTATCGAAGTTGGTGAAGCGCCCGCCGAAATTGGTCATCCCGGCGTCTTCCTGAAAGCCGGGCGAGGCATCGGGGTAGATCATCTCGATGGAGGATTTATATTCGTTGTAGTCGTTGCCCGCGTTCTCGTTTAAGAATGCAGTATTCTCGGTGACCAACGAGATCGTTGGCACAGCCTTGAGCCCATCGACCAAGTCCGGATAGACATCCGTAGCAAAAATATAGGTGTGCGTATCAACGCCGGTCGAGCGGAAACCGGGCTTGTATCCGATCGCCCGCAGCACCGACGTCTCACTAATCCTAATTGGCCCGGTGTAAAGTGTCCCCGCAGTCTCGCTGGGGGGCGTCCCGTCCGTGGTGTAGCGGATCTCCGCGTCGGGCACGTTGGTCGTGATGGCGACGTTGATGGGCGCGTCATAGAAGCCGCGGTCGATACTGAACTTGGTGTCTTCGACAATGCCATTCACCCGCTCGCCGTTCTCCGCGTTCGGGGTCGGATCGACGAAGTGGCCTTCAACGAGGTTGGTGGTGTCTTTGAAGATGCCCACAAATTCAGGAACGAAGAGGACGTCCGAACTCCCGGGGCTGGAGTTGAGACCCTGGATTGATAAGACATTGGTGCCTGCCACCAGTCCCCCTTCGTTTACGGCGTAATCGAAGAAGGTAATCGCGTCGTTCTCGTTGCTCCTGCTGCTTGTGGCTTCGGAGTCCCACTCCGGATTCGCTGGCGCAGATTCTTTGTGAAATTCCGTGCCGTTCAGGTGGGCGACGAACCCATCCTCCCATTTCAGGCGCAAGTTCAGCTTGCTAATGCCCGTTGGGTCGGCGACCTCAAACGGGATTCGGATGTAGACCGTGGCGTTTTTGGAGAGCATTTCGGAGCGGACGTTGCCACCAGCGCCAAGTAGGGGTTCATAATCACCCCCGAGGCCGTCATAGCCGATTCCCGTGGCGCCAGCGTTCCATGCCGAATCATCAAAGTCTGTTCCCGTCCAATTGGCCACAGGCCCGGTGGGCACGTGCCACTTCGCCGCTGCCCCGGCGGAGAAAAAGGTGACCGGAGTCTCGCCCTCAATGCCAACTCCGTAGGCAATGTCTTTGAATTGCTCCGGGTAGTCCTTGAACTCGCTGGCGATGGTGACGCCGTCGGGCTTTACCAGCGCCAGGTATCCGCCAGCCTCTTGTTGTAGGCCGAAGTTTGTGTGAGGTTCGCCCGCAGCGTCCGCCCGGTCTTTGCCGGAAGCGAAAACGACCAAATACCCGCCGCTCGTCATTTCGATTGCAGGAAGCGCCCATTTTTTGAGATTGAGCGGATCGTCCGTCAAGTACCAGCCGCCGAGATCTCCGGCAACCCCCGAGGTGTTCCAGATTTCAATCCAATCCTCACGGTCACCATCTTCATCCCTGATGCCGTCTCCATTGTCGGCGACGAATTCGTTGATTATGGCGTCAGTTAGGGTGCCCGCGTGAGAGGCTGGTGTGGCGAACAAAACGATCACCAGGAAGGTGACGGTGAGGGCAAAGGAAAAAACAGAGGTTAAGGCAGTCATATGATGAAATTGAAACAGTCGAGAGGTAAATCTAACCAATAACCTACCTGTTCCAGAGCACGAATCAATGAAGGAGTGTCCGGAAACTGGGATTGAGGCCATCGTTGCAAATTTACGTGGACAATTAATTGGGCCGACGGCACCGTGTTTCAAATTGGATATGAGTAGGCAGCGGTTCAAGTTGAAATCCCTCCAAACCAGCGTTGTGGCTCTGCTTCCGCTGATTGTTTGCCGCACAGCCGCTTCGCAGGATGAATCTTTCGTCAATGTCACCAGTGATGCCGGTGTCAGCTACCGGCAATGGGAGCCGCCTTCCGGGTGGATCAAACATGTGCCCCAGGTGATGACAGGTGGAGCGGCCGTAGCAGATTACGATAACGACGGTTGGTGCGACCTGCTCATCACCCGCTACCGTGACACCGATCTTCTTCTCCGAAATCGGGGTGACGGGACTTTCGAAAATGTCAGCGAACTTGCGGGCATCGACGTGGTTGCGCCGAGCAATGGCGCCGGATGGGGGGATATTGATAACGATGGAGATTCCGACCTTTATATTAGCGTTGCCGACGAGGCGGCAGGTCCTTTGCGCAACTTGCTCTATATCAATCGGGGAGATGGAACGTTTTCCGAGGAATCCCGGCTTTGGGGGGCCGATCTTGAGGTGCCGCACTGGCACTCCGGGTTTAGTATTTGCTTTGGTGACTATAATCGTGACGGTTGGCTTGATCTGCACACCTGCCAGTGGGCGGTGACAGGCCCGGGAAACCGCTCGGTATTACTCAGAAACAACGGAGAGTCCGGAGGGTTTTTTGAAGTCACTGCCGACGCGGGTGTGGAGATGTGGGATGATCCGGAGGTGAGTGGAGATCCCGAGTTCACGACTCAGGCATTTACGTCCAGGCTCACCGATCTAGACCTCGACGGTTGGCCGGATCTGGTGGTGGCCGGTGATTATGGGACCAGTCGGCTCTTCTGGAACAAGCGCGACGGAACTTTTGCCGATGGCACCGCGCAGGCCCGGATCGGAGGGGAGGAAAATGGAATGGGATTGGCGGTGGGCGACTACGATGGTGATGGCCTGCCGGATTTATTCTTCACCTCCATCTACGATTCCCGACGGCCGGAGATTCCGATTTCCGGATGGGGTGTGACCGGCAACCGGCTTTATCGAAATCTCGGTGATCGCGTTTTTGAAGACACCACTGATACCGCCAATGTCCGGGATGGAGGTTGGGGCTGGGGCTCGGTCTTTTTTGATTATGACAATGATGGCGATCTTGATCTCGCGATGACGAATGGTTTCGAGAGTGATCGCCTGGAAAACGAAACGCCCTTCCATACCGACCCTACGAAATTGTGGCGAAACGACGGCGGGACCTTCACTGATGTCTCAACTTCCGTGGGAATTACGGACACGGGGCTGGGAAAAGGGCTTCTGGTTTTTGACTATGACAGGGATGGGGATCTTGACCTTTTCATCGTCAACAATCTCGGGTTCCCCATTCTCTATCGCAACGATCTGGCCAACGGCAACCACTGGCTGCGGGTTGAGCCACGCGGTCGATACTCAAACCGCGATGGAATTGGCGCGGTGGTGACCATTGTGCCGGATGGCGATGCCCCCATGCAGCATCGCGAAATCAGTGGCGGCAGTCACTACCTGACACAGAGCGAGAAAGTTGCCCATTTCGGTCTTGGCGCGTCCTCCGCTCCCATTCCACTCGTGAAAGTGCGTTGGCCCAGCGGTATCGAACAAGAATTTACGAATGTCTCCGTTGACCAGGTTCTTGAGGTGATCGAGCCAGAGACCCCTTATGAAGCGTGGCTTAACGGACACTTTTCAGAAGAGGAACGCGCGGAAGAGATCATCACGGGGCCGTTGGCAGATCCTGATTCCGATGGGATGAACAACATCATGGAATTCGGGGTCGGTGGAGATCCGCAGAGAGCCGATCGCAATCCGCCGATCGAGGCGATTCATGGGGCGACTCACAACGAAAAGCTCATAAAATTTCGCCGCCGGAACCTGCCGCGAGGTATCAGCGTCGTTCTCGAAAAATCCACCGGCCTGCAGGTTTGGCAGGCATGTGATTCCAGCGACCTGGAAATATTGAACGTTAAAAATGAGGATGAATGGGGTGTTGAAACTGTCACCGCCCGGTTGTTTGGAGAATCCACCTATGTGCGCCTGCGGGTGGTTCTCGAAAACTGACCTCTCATTCCCGAGATATCACCTCGATGAGATTCAGTCGCCGCATTTCGATTTCCACCAATTCAGCAATCTCCAATCGCTCCAAATAAGTCCGGGTATAGTCAGAGAGGCCTAAAAAGCGGAAAGAGCGTTGCCCCACCGCCAGCCTGCCATCGTATCCCTCGGAAAAATAACTCCGCGTCAAAGCCAGCCCGCCATCATCGCGATCCAAAGTCCCGCGAATCAGAGTGTCCCGATTATTATCTTCATCTCGCCAGCCGTTTGCGGATCGATTGGGAGAGAGCTGGGAGTCGCCATGCTTCAGAAATCCATAGAGCGACTCTAAACATTCCAACCTCAATGGCAGATCTCTGGAATACATCCCTATATTGTAGGTCCATTCACTCTCTTTTGCGCCCTCCGGATAAGCTCCAAGTTCCAACACCAGCTTCTCGATCACTTCATAAGAAAACGACGGGGTGGTGTGATATTCCTCCTGCACAATTTCACAAATCACGACTTCGAAGTTACCTTTGGGACACACTTCTAGATTCTCTCGAATCCACTTTAAAAAAGAACGGGCATCGGCTTGATACCAGCGCAAGAGAGCCAGCTTCTTCAGAGGCCAATCTGTCCTCGTATCGACTTGCTGAAGCCCCTTCAATCCTCCAAGCAACTCTGGAAAAGCCTCTTTTTTTGACTTCTCACCAAACTCCCCAACCAAACAAACTCCGACAGAGTCAGCCCCTCGCGCGTCCTCGGATACTCCGAAAAATAGGTGACATTAATCGGCAAGGCTGGAATCCGGTATTCCTCTTCTCCGGATTTCCGATCCGCCAAAACATCATTCAGGAGATATCCGCACCCCAAACCAAGAAATCCCAAAAAGACCGCCCATTTCATCCCTCAATCCCCCCGGTATTTGAAAAATTCCTCAGCCTCCAATGTGACTTCATTCCCCTTGCCCTTACCCCTCCGTCCCCTAATCTTCCGGCTTCTCCGCCATGCACCGTCTTTTCGTCGAAAAAACCGCTCCTTTCGCCAGCGAATCCGCCCATCTCATTGCCGATCTCCGCAATAACCTTGAGATCGATTCCATCAAGTCCGCTCGCATCGTCCAGCGATACGACCTCGATGGCCTCTCCGACGATGAGTTCACGAAAGCCTCCCAGCTCATCCTTTCAGAACCCCAGGTCGAGACCTCCGTAACCAATCTTGAGCTCGCATCTGACGAAACCGCCTTCGCCGTGGAATTCCTCCCCGGCCAATTCGATCAGCGCGCCGACTCCGCCGCCCAGTGCGTCCAAATTCTCACGGGAAAAGACCGACCATTCGTTTCCTCCGCCCGCATCCTGATCTTCAAAGGCACCCTTTCCGATGACGATCTCGCCGCGATCAAAAAATATCTCATCAACCCCGTCGATTCCCACGAGGTTTCCGTCAGCAATGACTACCAGCGCACCGAGTCGCCGGAGCCCGACGACGTTGCCATCCTCGAAGGATTCAACAGCAAGTCCGAAGCAGACTTCGACACCTACCGCTCCGAGCTCGGCCTCGCCATGTCGACCGCCGACCTCGTTCACACCCAGAAATTTTTCAAAGGAGAAGAGCGTGAGCCCACCATCACCGAGCTTCGTATGCTCGACACCTATTGGTCGGATCACTGCCGCCACACCACCTTCATGTCGAAGATCGCCAAAGTCACCTTTGATGAAGGCACCGAAGTGATCGAGGACACCTACAAGACCTACCTCCAAACCCGCGACGAGGTCTACGGGCCCGAGACCGACCGACCCGTCACCCTCATGGACATCGCCCTCATGGGCATGAAAGAGCTCCGCAAGTCAGGCGAGCTCGACAACCTCGAGGTCTCAAACGAAATTAACGCCGCCTCGATTGTCGTTCCTGCCGACGATGGCGAGGAATGGCTCGTACAGTTTAAAAACGAAACCCACAATCACCCCACCGAGATTGAACCCTTCGGTGGAGCCGCCACCTGCCTCGGCGGCTGCATCCGCGACCCCCTTTCCGGTCGCTCCTACGTCTACCAGGCCATGCGTGTCTCCGGCGCAGCCGACCCCCGCACTCCCTACGACGAGACCATTCCCGGCAAGCTGCCCCAGCGCAAAATCTGCCAGGAATCCGCTCACGGCTATTCATCCTATGGAAACCAAATCGGCCTCGCCACCGGTAAAGTCTCTGAAGTTTATCATCCCAACTACGCAGCCAAGCGCATGGAGATCGGAGCCGTCGTTGCGGCCGCTCCACGCAAGAATGTCTTCCGCGGGGGCCCTGCCACCGGCGACTTCATCCTCCTCATCGGTGGCCGCACCGGTCGCGATGGCGTTGGAGGTGCCACCGGTTCCTCCAAGGAGCATACCGATGACGCACTCGATAATTCAGCCGAAGTCCAAAAAGGCGACGCCCCCACCGAGCGAAAAATCCAACGCCTCTTCCGCAATCCCGAACTCGCGCCCAAGATCAAAATCTGCAACGACTTCGGGGCAGGAGGCATCTCGGTCGCGATCGGTGAAATCGCCGACAGCCTCGACATCAACCTCGATGCCGTCCCTAAAAAATATGACGGGCTCGACGGCACCGAGCTCGCCATTTCAGAATCACAGGAGCGTATGGCCATCTGTGTCGATCCTTCGGAAGTTGATTACTTCATCGCTGAATCCGACAAGGAGAACCTCGAGTGCGTGCACGTCGCAACCGTGACCGACACTGGCCGCCTCCGCATGACCTGGCGCGGCAAAACCATCGTCGATCTCACTCGCGAATTCCTCGACACCAATGGCGTCCAACAGGAAGCCATCGTTCACGTCGAAAATATCGGCTCGGAAAGCCCGCTCGGATGCGTCGCTTTCGAAAGCTTCGAAGAAGCACTCGGCGACCTCAACATCGCCTCTCAAAAAGGCCTTGGCGAAATGTTCGATTCCTCCGTCGGCGCTGGAACAGTCCTCGCTCCCTTTGGTGGAAAATTCCAACGCACTCCGGTCGATGCAATGGTGGCAACTCTCCCTTTCTTAGAAGGCCACAGCGAGGTCTGCACCCACATGGCTTGGGGTTTCAATCCCAACATTGCCACCTGGTCACCTTATCACGGAGCGGCCTATGCCGTCACCGAATCGGTCTGCCGCGCCGTCGCTTCGGGCGCCAAGCTCAGCGACATCCGGCTTACCCTTCAGGAATACTTCCCCAAACTCGGTGACGACCCATCCCGCTGGGGCCTGCCCTTCGCCGCCCTCCTCGGAGCATTCAAAGCCCAGCACGAACTCCGCCTCGCCGCCATCGGCGGCAAGGACTCAATGTCCGGCACTTTCAACGACATCGACGTCCCTCCAACCCTCGTCTCCTTCGCACTTGCTCCCGGAAGTACGAAACACGTCATATCTCCTGAATTCAAAAAAGCGGACTCTCTTATTTCCCTGATAGAGATCCCAAGGGATGCCAACGACCTCCCCAATTTCGCAAAACTAATAGAAGTCGCCGACCTCCTTCACACCGGGTTACCTCTCGCTGTCCATACTCTTGACCATGGCGGCATCGCCACCGGACTCAGCAAGATGGCCTTTGGCAATCACCTTGGCGCCACCATCGACACCGACCTTGATCTTTACCAGGAGCGTTTCATTTCTTTTCTCATCGAGTCCGAATCAGAAATTCCAGGAGCGACCCTCATCGGAAAAACCCAAGCGGAGCCCTTCATTCAAATTGGTGCAGAGAAACACGCTCTCGAAGACCTTCACGAAACCTGGAGCGAGCCTCTCGCCGACGTCTACCCGGAAACTTCAGACCCTTCCACCAGCGAAGCTCAAGTCTTCACTTCAACCTTGAGCGTTGGACGTTCGACCTTGAACGTTCCAAAGCCAAAGGTTTTGATCCCCGCGTTCCCGGGCACCAACTCCGAATACGACAGCGCAAAAGCCTTCACTCTGGCCGGAGCAGAATCTCACATCGAGATCTTCCGCAATCTCACGCCAGCCGCAGTCGAAGAGTCATTGAAGGCCCTCGCCAATCAGATCAAATCCTCACAAATCCTCATGATTCCTGGTGGCTTCTCGGCTGGTGATGAACCGGCAGGCTCCGGTAAATTCATCGCGACAATTCTCCGTAATCCGGAGGTGGCGGATGCCGTCATGGATCTATTGAAAAACCGCGACGGACTGATTCTCGGTATCTGTAATGGCTTCCAGGCCCTCGTCAAAACCGGCCTCGTTCCATATGGCGAGATTCGAGATCCGCAACCCGGCGCTCCGACACTCACCTATAACGACATCGGACGCCATATCGCCCGCTATGCCACGACCCGGATTAGCTCCACGCTCTCCCCATGGTTATCAGGCACAGAGGCGGGAGACCTTCACAACATCCCCTTCTCTCATGGAGAAGGGAAATTCTACGCCAGTGAAGAAGACATTCAAATGCTTGCCGCCGCCGGACAGATCGCGACCCAGTATACCGATCTCGATGGTAACCCAACTATGAATCCCGGGTGCAATCCGAATGGTTCCATCCACGCCATCGAAGGGATCACCTCACCCTGCGGACGGGTCCTCGGCAAGATGGGCCACACCGAACGCCGCGGTCCTGACGTTGGCCAAAACATCTCAGGCAATCTCCACCAGCCTCTCTTCAAAGCCGGTGTGGGTTACTTCGCTTAAAACTCCGTTCGTAATTTCCTCGTTCATCAGGCTAGCCCGGATTGGTTGCCCGTGATAGAGGACGCCCCGTGTCCGAGTTCCCCAGCCCAAAACGTCGCAGCCTTCCCGAGTGGATGCGCGACCGGCTGGATGACCAGCAACGCTTTCTGGCCCTCTGCATCTTGTGCGGATTGATCTGCGGATTGGTGGGAGTCGGCTTTCATTACGCGATCCACGGACTCTTCGGTTTGGTCTGGTGGTTTGCCCGTTCGCAGACGTTTTGGGGATTCATCACGGTGATGCTTTGTGCTCCCACCCTCGGAGGTTTACTCGTCGGGATCGCCGTTCAAAAATGGGCTCCCCAGTGTGCGGGAAGTGGCATTCCCCAAACAAAGGCCGCCTATTTTAACAAGGGAGGGAACATCTCGGCTCGCACCGGTATTTGGCGTTTCTTTCTCGGAATCCTTTACGTCGGCCTCGGAAACTCCCTTGGTCGCGAAGGCCCAACCGTTCACGTCTCAGCCGCGGTGGGATCAAAGATCGGGCGCTGGGGATTTCGCGATCCCGCCCGGAAACAAGCCATGGTGCCGGTCGGAGTTGCCGGTGGTATCGCGGCCGCTTTTAACGCACCCATCGCGGCCATCATGTTCGTCTTCGAGGAACTCCTCGATGACTTCTCAACCAAAGCCCTCGGCGGCATTGCCATTGCCGTTGTCATTGCCTCCACCGTCTCCCGCATGATCCTGGGCGAAGATCCGATTGTCCAAACCCACCTCGGTCTTCATTACCAAACGTCCCTGTGGATGCTCGTCGCCATTCCCCTCGGGGTGGTCGCGGGTCTCTTCGGCCCGCTATTTACCGGCTCCATCCTGCGACTGCGCCAGTTCCTCAAAACCCGGAAACGCTACCCTCTCTGGCTTCGGCCAGCCACCGGCGGACTCGTGATTGGGTGCCTCGGCTTAAGCGCCTGGCTCCTCACCGGAATGCTCGGCACCCAAACCAAGGATGTTTTTAGCGTTGGTTACGACAGCCTTGAACTCGCCTTCGAGGCAAAGCTCGCCTTTGGCGTCTTGGCCGTTCTCTTCGTCTTCAAAGGCCTCGCTGTCGTCATCAACTACGCCACCGGCGGGTCCGGCGGTCTTTTCTCGCCCACCCTTTTTCTCGGCGGGATGATCGGAGGAATGGCCGGGATGGGGTTGGCCGCCTTACAGGAAGTCTTCCCCCTCCCCGGATATCCCGGCGATCAACATGTCATCGGAGCCTGTGTTCTCCTGGGAATGGGGGCCCTCTTCGGTTCGGTCATTCGGAATCCCCTGACATCTCTCATCATGATCTTCGAGATGACGGGCACCTACTCCCTGATTCTTCCACTCATGGTTGGCAACCTGATTGCCTGGGCCATTGCCAGCAAATTGAGCAGTGTCTCGATCTACAATGCGCTTCTCCTGCAAGATGGCATTTCCCTCCGCCACCTCCCCAGCTATCGCGGCTCGCAAGACTATGCCAAGCTCCCCGTCAGCACGATCATGACTCACGATGTCGAGAGCCTTCCAGCCTGTGACACGGTGCAAGAAGTCCGACTCGAACTCAAGGGACGCCCCCAGCGCCACCACGGATATCCAGTCGCTGATGACGATGGCAAACTTTGCGGCATCGTGACACGCGCCGAGATCCAGCAAGCAACCCCGGAGATGACGATCGCCGATATCATCAGCGAACAAGACCTCTTCGTCGTCGATACCAATTGCTCCATCCGTGATGCCGCCAACCACCTGATCACCCGGAGCTACCAACAAGTCCCGGTGGTCAGTCCGACCAATCCCGAGAAAATGGTGGGAATTCTCACCCTCAATGACATCTCCCGGCAGCAAAATGCCTCCGATCACGCCCTTTGAATTTTCAGGATGAAGATTTCTTTACGGTGATCCCCATTCCGTCCTCGGACACGATCCGAACCCCTTCGCCCTTCGAGATAAAGACTCCTTCCGAGAGGACCTCGACAACTTCACCATCGATTTCAGCTTTCCCTGATGGCCTCAGATTACTGACCGCCACTCCCGTCATCCCGACACGATCGCTCGTATGATCGCCCTCCGAGCCATTCCCGCGTTCCAGCGACCCAGGCAACATTGTATCTCCGATAAATTTCAATCGGGGGAGGTATTTCATCATGAGAAAGAAAAGGCCCAGTGAGCCGAAAATCCCAATCGCCAAATTCTGAGCCGGATTACCAAGGGCATCCAAAAGGTCGCTGCCACCAGATCCGCCCCACTGGTAAGTATGCCACTTGACGCCATCGAGCATCGAAAAGATCAAGGATCCAACCACCATCAGGAGGCCTGAAATTCCAGCGACTCCAAAACCCGGAATGACAAAAACCTCGACAGCAATCAGAGCGATTCCAATCACAAAAACCGCAACCAATTCATACCCCCCATATTCCCGGCCATGTAGTTTCCAAAGAAGAACAAGGAAAACGCCGAAAGACAAACAATCCCACCGATCCCAAACCCCGGCGTCTTAATCTCGAAATATCCGCCGGCCAAGCCCACCAGAATTAGTAAACTCGAGTAGCTCGCTATCCACCACGCTAACATTTCAAAGCCCGCCGGAGTCGCCTCAACGACTTCGAGATTCTCCCAGCCCTCGGCTTTCAAGACATCTTCGAGAGACTCAACCTCAGCTTTTGCCAACAGTGGTCCGTCATCCATCATCTTGGTGGCCTCGGTGGAATTCAGGTTCAGAAGCCCGCCGGGCTTCACCACAACATCCCCCACCTTGCGCTCTTCCTCGCTCAAAAACATCATCGCCTCAATCACCTCAGGTCGGTGATTTTTCTGCTTGGCAATGTAGCGGACTTGAGCTCCAAAGTAGCTTTCCAGTTTCGCCCGCATCACGGGATCGATTTCAGCGCCCGAGCCATTCACAATTGCCGAAGAGCCAATTTTTGATCCCGGCGTCATATAGATCCGGTCGGTCGCGATCGCAATAAATGACCCCGCACTGATCGCGTTCGGATTCACGAAAGAAATTGTCGGTATTCCCACGTTGGCAACCTGCGTCATGAGCTCCTCGGTGGGAAAGGCGAGTCCGCCCGGGGTATCGAGGTCAAAAATGATCCCCTTCGCTCCCTCTTCCTTCGCCCGCTCCAGCACGCGCTCCCAGAATTTAAAGCTCTGACCGTTGGAGAGATCTTCTTTGCCCACTTCGATCCGAATAATCTTACCGGCATAGCTTTCCTCATCAGACTTCCCGAAGACCTTTTGATCCTGCCCGAAAAGCACCCCGAGACCGGCCAAAATGTAAAAAACCACTGCTTTCATGCCAGTAACCTAACCCAAGGCTGGCGAAGTCCAAACATCCGATTCACACTCCTTCGGTGGGCCTCATTCCTCCAGAGACAATCGAACAAGTCCTCGCCGCGACGGATATTGTCGATCTTATCGATTCCTACATCCCGCTCAAGCGGGTCGGATCGTCATTTAAATGTAACTGCCCTTTCCACAACGAAAAGAGCCCCTCTTTTCACGTCAATCAGGCGAGCCAATACCTGTCTCTTATACACATTCTCCGAGCCCACGAGACCGAGGCTGA
>OJIS01000237.1_pt1 | contig 20010 bp, 11 predicted proteins | sample 1595671 | NCBI WGS metagenome assembly OJIS01 (sample SAMN05416814, study PRJEB24817) | seawater metagenome | isolation source: Sea water | place: Canada:Atlantic | collected 2013-07 | reverse complement strand
CCGAGATCTACACGGAGTAGATCGTCGGCAGCGTCAGATGTGTATAAGAGACAGCAGCAGGACTTGTCGGACGAGATTCTGTCCAAGGACTCGGCTCTGCATTTCCTTCGTCGTTTCCACCGTGAGCCGCAGCCCGATGATGAAATCCGAAAATACATCCGGCACCCGGAATTTAACATCCGCAACATTGCTGCTTTCAAGGCCCTCGGCGTCAACTCCGCCTACCTCGGCCGCAAGTCCGGTGGCGGGGAGCTTCGCCCGGACCTGGTCATGGAGTTCGTCAAGCACGAGGACCCGCGCGTCCGCCGCGCCATCTTCGCCGCCCTGATCGATCTTACCAATGGCATGACGCCGGAGATCCATGGCCTTGCGTTGAAGGCGCTCGCGGACCCGAACGAGTCGTGGATGGTGAAGGATGCAGCGCTGCTACTCATCGGCCGCGGTTCAGCGGATCAGATTGCACCCCACATCGATCTCCTGATCCCTTATCTTAAGCATCAGGAAGAGTGGCTCAGGAATGCTGCGCTCAAAGCGTTGACCCCGGTGGTGGCGGATGAGCGCTGCTACCAGAAGGTGATCCCCGCGATCGGGGAACTCATTCAGACCAACCAACGCGGGTTTGTCACGGTTGGCCTGGCTCCGGCCATCCGCAGCCAACTCAAGAACGCGAACCCCGAAGTTCAGAAGCTCGCCAGGGAGACCCTGCATGAATCCTTCACGGGCTATTCCGGCAAGAAATTCACGGTCAACGGGCATGACGTCACCCGGACCTATGACTGGCACCTCGAAGGAATCGCCGAAGCGCTGGTCGAGGTGCCCGGCGGATACGATGTTCTCTACGAGATCGCCCGCCAGCGCTCTCCTGATGAAATCCTGCCCTACAAGGAGATCTTCCTTGCGGCAGATCCAAGCCATTTCGGTCCTAAGCTGAAAGAGGCCATCACACCGATTATCATGGACGAGCTCGTCCCCGAGTTTGTTGGCAAGAACCGAAAGAGACTACTCCCGCTGGCCACCAGCGAGACAAGTTCGGGATGGCCTGGTAACGACACCATCGATGGCCTGGCGGCCCTCTACCTGCGCGCCGGTTACGACGAATACGACTGGCACATCTTTGCTGACCTGCGCTCCGCCGAGTGGTCCTACCACAGCTTCGACCCGATCGCCGCCGAGCAGATTGCTTCGGACCAGATCGTCTCGCGTTACCGTGAAGTGACTCCGCCCAAGGGAATGGAGAACTGGCATGCGACCAATTTTAAGCCCGCCACGGTCGGCTGGAAGAAGGGCCGGAGCCCGTTTGGAAATTACAAGGGACAGCTCCCCGACCACCCGATCACCAAGTGTAACCACGGATGTGTCGGCCCGGGCTCCGTCTGCTATGGCGGGACGAAGATCAACACCCTCTGGGAAAAAGAAGTCCTGCTCATGCACGGAAAATTCAAGATGCCACCGCTGAAGGATGGACATCGCTATCGCTTGCGGGTCAATACCGGCGATCACGTTGGTGCCGGTGGCGGACACATCATCTACATCAACGGCAAGCCTTTGATCGAAGCCAAACAAGGTGGTGGTCGTGGTTCGGGCGGGAAGCCAAAAGGCGCTTACATCACGAAGGAGTTCCTTGACGACCTTAAGGCTGGCGAGGTGACCATCGCGGTGAAGACCATCATCCGCCACGGCAGCAGTTACAACACCCCGCCGAAGACCAGAGTGCCACAAGGCAAGTTCAGTCTTCACCTCGAAGAGCAGAAGCTGCCGCCGATGGGCGATGATCTCGTGTTGAAGTCAGCATCCATCGTGCCCATGATGTCCTCCGACTGGCAGGCAAAGCTCGATCCGGAAGACGCCACGCAGGATCCCGACGACAATCTCTTCCGTTGGGACGGCAAGTTCGTTGCCCATCCCAAAGTGCAGGGAAGTTGGCAACTCATCGGACAGGTTGCTGCGATCGCCGACTTCGATCCGGAAAAGAAGACAAATCCCCGCAACCAGCCCTTCGCCAGAATCACGCTCGAGGGCGGTGGCAAGACGAGCGAGTCGACCTGGGCCTGGTCCGGCGACATGCTGATGGATTTGAGCAAATACCACGCGCTCAAGATCGTGCTGAGGAAGATCGGCGACGCTAATTACTTGTTTTTTGAATCCGGCGACTTCACCACACGGCATAAGCCCGGTTGGAAGAGCCAATGGTTCGTGATGAAGCGTTTGTGACCCTCGAAGTCTAACTGATCGGAAAGGATGACTATTCTCGTGATCTTCGAAAGAATCCGAGGACCAAACCAAGTAAAAACAATCAATGATGATGAACAAAGCAATCAAAGTATCGAGCCTTCTGGCGACGATCTCTCTTGGAATGACCGCTGTCTCGGCCGCGCAGGGTGAACTGCCCGATCCGGACGGCAAGCCCGCTGACATGACCAAGCCCGTGCAAGTGTATATCCTGATGGGGCAGTCCAATATGCTCAACATGGGCAAGGTCAAAGGGGACGAGGGCTCGCTCGAACACGCGGTGAAGGAGAAGAAGCTCTATCCCTACCTGATCGATGACGCAGGGAGCTGGACCGAGCGCAAGGATGTCCGCAACGTGCGCGTCATGGGAAGCGGTGGCCCCGGCAAGACCAGGCTCTTCAACAACGAGTGGATGACCATCTCGGGCAATGTTGGGGTTGAGATCGGAATCGGGCATCATATCGGTCATGCTACCGATGCCCCTGTCATGATCCTAAAAAGCGCCATCGGTAATCGTGGCTTGGGATGGGATTTGTTGCCCCCGGGGAGCGAGAGCTTTGAGCATACTGATTCCAAAGGTGTCACCTGGGTGCACCCGGGATACAAGGGTTCGCCAGAGCGTTGGGAGAAGGGCACCGAGCCAAAGAAGATTGGCTGGTATGCCGGCCTGCAGTACGACGGCGATGTGGACCGGGCGAAGAAAGTTTTGGCCGAACTCGACAAATACTATCCTGATGCCAAAGGCTACGAGGTTGCGGGCTTCTGCTGGTGGCAGGGTGATCGGGACAGCCGTAGTGAAGCGCTTTCCAAGCGTTATGAAGTGAATCTTGTTCAACTCATCAAGCAGCTGCGCAAGGATTTCAATGCACCTAACGCAAAATTTGTCACCGCCTCGCTCGGTCAGACTGAAAAGGGCGCTACTGATGGCGGAGGGAAGATCCTTGATGCCATGCTCGCAGTTGATGGAGAGTCCGGCAAATACCCGGAATTTAAGGGGAATGTCGCAGCCGTTTACACCCACCCATTGTCAAAAGGAAGTAGCTCCGGCAGCCACTACGGCGGCAACGCAGAGACTTACATGAACGTCGGTGAAGCCATGGGTAAGGCGATGGTGAAGTTACTCAAGAACAAGTAATTGACCGGTCAGGTTTGATCTCGATGGATGTCATCCAAGCCTACCCCAAATGGGGGACGGCTTGCGGGTGATAATGGGCTTGAATCCATTGCGAGTGTTAATCTATTGCCGATCCATCGATCGCTGTCCCTCGCGCACATCCAGGGGGCGGCGAATGGTGACCCGATGATCCTTCCCAAAGGATTCCCGTTTATCATCGAACAGGATACCGATTCTCTGCAGAAATCTCATGGCATTCTATACTCCTAATAAAAGAAGCGGGTTGCTCGGCTTCCTGCTCTCCGCCATTTTTCTTTTGTCGGTCGAAGCTGACGTGGTCATCAACGAGTTTATGGCCCGCAATCGCGGAGCGCATACCAACGCCACTGGCGATGATCGATCGGACTGGATCGAGTTGCACAACAACGGGACCCTGTCCGTTGACTTGACCGGGTGGCACTTGAGCGACGATCCATCTAACTTCGTCAAGTGGAGTTTCCCTGCAAAGAGCATCCCCGCCGACGGATACCTTTTGGTGTATGCCGACAAGGCGGCGGAGTCGCTGATCTCCGGCGAGCTGCACGCGAATTTTGCCTTGAGCACCGACGGGGAAACCCTCGCGCTTGTCGCGGCGGATGGTCGCACTGTTGTGGACGCCATCGAGACCTTCGAATACAGCCCCGGCCAGTTCGGATTTCCTCCGCAGAACGAAAACATCTCCTACGGCCGCAATGCCGCCGGTGACTTTAGCTACTTCGATCCGTCCACCCCGGGCGCGGTCAACGCCGGTGGTGCGTTGGACTTCGTAGGCGATACCAGCTTCGATCACGACCGGGGATTCTACTCCGATGGCTTCGAGCTGGTTATTTCCAGCGATACCCCGGAAGCGGAGATCTATTACACCTTGGACGGCAGCGATCCCGACAGGAGCAGCATGGCCTACAACGATCCGATCCCCATTGGCCAGACGACGTGTGTCCGCGCACGGAGCTTCAAGACCGGGCTGTTCCCGACGAACATTGATACCCACACTTACATCTTCGTTGCCGATGTTGTGCAGCAGAGCCCGACTGGAAATGAAGCGCCCACACCCGAATGGCCGGCGACCGACATCAACGGACAGAAAATACAGTATGGAATGGACCCCGATGTCACCCAAGATGCGCGCTACGCCGACGTGGTCGACGATGCCCTGCTCGCGATCCCCACCATCTCGCTGGTGACCGATCTGGACAACCTGTTCGACCCGACGAACGGCATCTATGTCAATGCGAACAAGGAAGGGGACTTGTGGGAGCGGGTGACCTCGGTGGAGCTCTTGAATCCCGATGGGGAAAAGGGCTTCCAGGAAAACGCGGGCCTTCGCATTCGCGGTGGAGCCAGTCGCAATTCCGCAGTTCCGAAGCACGGCTTCCGACTTCGTTTCCGGCGCGAATATGGGGCCGCGAAGTTGCGCTACCCGATCTTCGGGGAAGACGGTCCTGACTCGTCCAACGGGGTCGACCTGCGTTGTTCCCAGACCCCTGGCTGGCATTACTTTGACGGGCCCTCGGTTTTTGCACGTGATATTTTCGCCCGGGACCTTCAGATCGCCCAGGGCCAACCCTCGACGCGGGGTGACAAGTATCATCTTTACCTCAATGGTGTTTATTGGGGACTGTATGAAACGCAGGAGAATCTCGAACAATCCTTTCTGGCTGAGAACTGGGGCGGCGATGACGAAGATTACGACATCATCAGCAAGAAAAAACATGGCCATACCGTCGACGGGTCCGACGCCGCCTATCGAGATCTTTACGATATAACGATGGCCGGATTTACGGGTGCCGCCGGCATGGTCGGCTACTTCCACGCCCAGGGCTTTGAGAGCGACGGGGCGACTCCCAATCCATCCTACACGAGGCTCCTCGATGTTGAGGCTCTCACCGACTACATGCTGGTCCACTACTGGACGGGTGAACTTGACGGAATGGCTGGCAGATGGGGCCTGAACAACTACGTTTGCGCCTTCAATCGCGAGGACCCGGATGGATTTAAGTTCTTCAAGTACGATTCAGAGTGGAGCCTCGACGTCGGATTCGGGAATAACGTTTCCCGAACCGACACGAGTAGCGATTTCAGCAGGTTCAACGCGTTGATTATGCATGGAAAGCTGGTTCAGAACCCGGAGTACCTGATGGCCTTCGCCGATCAAACGCACAAACACTTCTTCAATGACGGCATTATGACGGCGAGTAATGCCCTTGCGATCTTCACCAAGCGGACCGACGAGATAGATATGGCAATTATCGGGGAATCCGCCCGATGGGGCGATGCCAAAACAATCACCACGCCAAGAACGCGGAACAGCAATTGGATTCCCGATGTCAACGTGACCCGGAACTGGATTTCGAACCGCACCGCGACCGTGCTCAACCAACTGCGCAATGCCGGTTGGTATCCCAACCTGGACGCTCCGGTATTCAGCCAGCACGGTGGTGAGGTGCCCCCCGGGTTTGGGCTGGCGATGACCAACACAAGCGGGAAGATCTACTTCACTACCGACGGCAGCGACCCGCGCCTTCCCGGTGGCAACATCAATCCGACCGCCACCGAGATCCTCGGATCCGTTGTCGATTTTACCAGTATCGAGGCAGGTTCGGATTGGAAATACAACGACGACGGTGACCTTGGCACTGCTTGGCGCGCGGTGGGATTCGACGATTCGGACTGGAGCACGGGTGCCGCACCGCTCGGATTTGGCAGGATCACCGGCACGGAGATCGCGACCCCGGCCAACACCACCATCCCGCGGCTTCTGACCTTCTACTGCCGTAAGTCATTCGAGATCACCGGCTCGGCATTGACCACCGAAGCTTCGCTGCAGATTCACGCGGACGGCGGAGCGGTCGTCTACATCAACGGCACCGAAGCCGTGCGTGATAACATGCCCGCCGGGACCATCACCTTCGCGACAGGTTCCGTAAACGACGGCAATGAGGGGGTGTTCGATACCTACACCTTCGACCCAAATCTGCTCGTTGAGGGAACCAATACCATCGCGGTCGAAGTTCATAACCAAAGTACGGGCAGCAGTGACATGGTGATCGATCTCGCACTCGTAGGCTCCCGTCTTAACGATGCCACACCAGTCCCAATGGATGCGACCACGACCGTGCGCGCCCGCAGCCTGGACGATGGCGTGTGGAGCGCTCTTAACGAAGCAACCTTCCTTGCCGGTACCACGGCGACCCCGGGCAACCTGGTCATCTCCAAAATCCACTATCATCCGAGCGACGACCAGGGAGAACTTTCCGAATATGTCGAGCTGATGAATATCTCTGATGGGATCGTCGATCTTGACGGCGTCGCGTTCAACGGGGGCATCACCTTTACCTTCGGCGAAGTCGCCACGCTCGAGCCCGGTCAACGAGCTGTGCTGGTCGCCGACCCGGCCGCCTTCGAGTCTGCCTATGGTCCGGGTGCGACGATCTTGGGAACCTACACGTCCCGGCTCGCGGACGATGGCGAAGGCCTGACACTGAGTGCCGCCGACGGATCGCCACTGCAGAGCTTGCGCTACGATGACAAAAACCCCTGGCCAAGCGAGGCCGATGGCAGCGGTTACAGCCTCGTCCTGATTGTCCCGCGATCCTCCCCCGATCACACACTGCCGCGGAGTTGGCGCGCGAGTATCAATCCCGGAGGCAACCCGGGCGCGAGCGATTCGATCCCCTTCGAGGGAGACCCCGCGAGCGACCTGCTCGAATACGCCCTCGGGGATCCGCAGGCGGTGGGCATCCGCGTCATCGATGGCGTCCCGCTCTTCGAGTTTCCTCGCGTCCTCGGAGCCGACGACGTCACCGTCAGCGTCGAACTCTCCAGCGATCTGGTCACCTGGCACGCCGGGGAAGCCGTCCTCCTCGACCAGTCGGACCGGATCGGTAACACGACCATCATGCACTGGGGATTCGCCCCCGAAGGGAGCGGCCGCCAGTATGCCAGACTCGTCGTCTCGCTGAACGAGTAGATGAACTTCGACAGCGAACAGGCACTGCAAAGTGACTGTGATCACCCGCAGCCTCCATCGCTTCTAGCCCTCGCTGGAGGAACAGCGGGTGGAGGGATCCCAAAGCGGATTGAGGGGCTTGGAAATCCTGCTGCGAAAATTTAGGGTGTGCGGGTCGGGGAACGGGTTGATAGCTTCGTGGAGAATGAATTGTCAATCAATCCGCCGTCTTATGCCAGCCCTTGCGGCAATCCTCCTGGCCTTTGCTTTCTCCCGCCCCACCTTGGAGGCGGAGCCGAACGAGCCAGCCAAATTGTCCGGGCCTCTCTTATTTTCTTTTGTTCAGATGTGCGACACACAGCTCGGAATGGGCGGCTATGAGCACGACGTGAAGACCTTTGGGCTTGCCGTGGACCAGATCAACAAGATGAAGCCCGATTTCGTCGTGATCTGTGGAGATCTCGTCGGCAAGGCCAACGATAAATCATGGGCTGACTTCAATCGTATCAAGGCAGGATTTAAAATTCCCTGTCACTGTGCGGCGGGGAATCACGACGTTGAAAATAAGCCGACGGCGGAGTCGCTGAAGCGCTATCGTGAAAAGGTCGGGAAGGACTACTACAGCGTTGAGCACAAGGGCTATACTTTCGTGATCGCCAACACGCAGCTCTGGAAGGCTCCGCTGAAGGGCGAGTCGGAGAAGCACGATGAGTGGTTTAAAGAGGTCCTCGTTGCCGCAAAGAAGAAGTCCAGTCCGGTCGTGGTGGTGGTGCACTATCCGCTCTTCGTGAAGACACCGGACGAGAAAGAAAACTACTACAACATCCCGCTCGTAAAACGCATGGAGCTCCTCAAACTCTGCGAAGAGAATGGTGTGGTGGCCTTCCTGGCCGGGCACACCCACAAGTTGGTGATTAACGATTACAAGGGGATCCAACTTGTGAATGGAGAAACGACCAGCAAGAATTTTGACAAGCGCCCGATGGGGTTTCGATGGTGGGATGTCGCTGCGAAAGGTGAAATGGCGCACCGTTTTGTGCCGCTTGAGGGAATGGATGATTAGCCGATGTACCCTGAATTGGGGCTCCTGGACCTCGATGGAATAACCTCCCCATTGACGGACAGGGTTTGGCGAAAAAATTCGATTCATTTCCTGATCAAGTCAGGTATTAGGGACGAACTCACCACGATGAATCGAATCCTTCTCAGCCTCTTGCCAGGCCTTCTTCTTACCGCCGTCATTCATGCTGCCAGCCCCGTCACCTTCGAGGACGGTCACCTGAACAATGGTATTGTGACCGTCTCCTTTGAAGAAGACGGCACGTTTTCCATCCATGATGCCAGGAACAAGGAAGCCCTGCTCTCCGACTCCCGCTTCTGGTTGGCGCGGGGCAAGCGCGGCAAAATCTCGGGGATCGATGTCGAGGATGTCAAAGATTCGTTGGGCGTCGGCAAGCGGGTGGTGTTGCAAGTCGCCGACTTCAACGAATTGGGATACTGGGGACGAGAGGGGCGTCGTTCTGCCAATCGGATCTACACCTACGCTCTTTACGAAGATAACCCGGCTCTGGTTTGCGGGTTCGGGATCAATCTGCCAAACTACCTGAGCCTCCGCCTTTACGAAGCCACTCCTCTCTCCGGTGGCCGCCTCTTCGACGGTAAGGAAATCAAGCAGGCCATGACGCTGAACGGCTCGGCCGGGATGGACCGAACGTTGGTTACCCCCGGTCTCGATCGCCGCAGCCCCAACAGTCTTATGTTGACTGGAATAGTGGACGGCGAACGCCGGAGTGCGGTGTGGGGCGGACTTGGCAATGAAGCTTTCGGCAAGTTCACCATTCTGCAGGATGGCTCACCGACATTCTATGCCCAGGACCCGGTTGGCAGGCTCGTTGACGAAGAGGAGACCTACATCCCGGATGACACCTTCTACATCGACGTCCACACTCGCGATCCCTTCGAAGCACTGGAGCGCTACGGGCGGGCGGTTCGGGTTGCCAACAACGCCTCCCCCAATGTCTATGATTTCCCGGTGCTCTGCGGGTGGAGTGTCAGTCACATTAGCAAACTGCCCAACGTCAACAACTCCGCCAGCCTGATGGGCGAACTGGAACACGCCAACAAGTGCGGACTGACCAAATACACCAAGGTTTCGCTGCGCCTCGAACCGGACAAGTATCATCGCGATACCGAGCAGGGATGGTGGGACGACGCGCACATGCGCGAGTTCAAACACCTCGTCGAACCGTATGAATCAATCTCCAAGTGGAGCGAGGGAATGAAGGCGAACAACGGCGTCCCCTATATTTACATGCAGCTCGGTATGCCATCTGATGACTTCGTGAGGAAATACCCGCAATACATGCTCTTCAATGACGGCTCGAAAGTCGACAAAACGACCCCCGAATGGGTGCCTGGACGGAACAGACGCCAAAAGCATCAGCATCATCAGCCGTATGTGACTTATGACTATACCGACACGGAATTCTCGAAGCACTTCGTCAAGGTCTGGAGCAAGTTGCGGAAGGACGGCATTCGTGGCGTGAAGGTTGACTACCCCGCCACGGCCTGGCGTCCCGAAGGCGGTTTCGATGATCGCTACGCCACCACCAACAGCGCCTACCGCCGGGCCTTTGCTTTGCTGCGCGAGGCCTTTGGGAAAGATGGGCTCATTGACGAACGCAACCTCGGCGAGTCTTCGCGGCCTTGTCTCGACGTCACCGCTGGTCTGGTCGATACCCAACGGACCTGGGGGGATTCCAACGGGTATTCCCCCGGCATGGTCTCCATCAGCGGGCTCCGTTGGTATAAAAATCGGACCGTCTTCAATTACTATCCGGACACCAAGGCCGTGCACGATTGCTCACCGGAAATCCGCCAATCCCTGCTGACGACGATGTTCCTGACCAGCGGACGCATCGACCTCTCCACCTCTTTCTCTCTCTTCACTCCGGAAATCACCCATGATTTCTCCCGAATCTATCCGCACTATCGGGAGCCCAAAACAGCGCGCCCGCTCGATGCCTTCACCGGCGTCACCGACCCGCAGGTCTATGATCTGGAACTGACGCCCGATTGGCATCAGATCGCTCTCTACAACACCTCTGATGAGAACTCAGAGATCTCCACCGCCATCAGTGGCCCGCGCGCCGACAATGCCATCGGCCTCGACCCGGACGGGCACTATCACGCCTACGAATTCTGGTCCGACACCTACCTCGGCAAACTTCCCGGCACCGCCCGCCTCGCACGTAAACTGGAACCCAACCACTGCGCGATGGTTTCGCTGCGCAAAGTGCAGGATCAGCCCCAGGTGCTGAGCACCAACCGGCATATCCTCCAGGGCTGGGTGGAAATGAAGGATGTTCGGTGGGATCCCGAATCCCGCACCTTGAGCGGCACCGCCAGTGTCATCGGCGGCGAACCGTTCCGGATCGTTGTCGCCAACAACGGCGCCAAAGCATTCAAGCTGGAAGCGGATGGGGGAAGGGCTGAACTCGAAGCTCATCCGATTGCCGGTCTGAGTCGCCTGATACTTTCCACACCGGAGAATACCGAGGTGAAGTGGACGCTGAAGTACGGAGAGGACCTCGAAGCTGGAAAGCATCTGTGCATTCTCTCCGGCCAATCAAACATGGCAGGGATGAAGCCTGAAGTTTCATTCACCCCGGCCATCACCACGGAATTTGGCAAGGGGAATGTCATTGTCGTTAAAAGTGCCTACAGCGGGGCGTCGATTCGAAGTTGGGCCAAGTCGAACCACGAGACCCCTCCTCCAACCCGCGGGCGTGTGCCAAAGGTGAGAGGGCATTTTTACGAGACGCTGATCTCCGCAGTGCAGGCCGCCATCAAGGACCAGTCGCTCAAGACCGTCACCTTCGTCTGGATGCAGGGCGAGTCGGATTTGAACAACACCGCCTACGACGCTTACCTCGAGGAACTGCTCAAGCAGTTGCAGACGGACCTCGCTTTCAAGGACATCAATCTTGTCATCGGTCGCATCAGTGATTGCGGGCTCGATCGTGAAAAACGGCTGGAAGGAAAAAAATACATCCGCCGGATTCAACAGGAATTCGCCGAAGCCCATCCACGTGGAGCTTGGGTCGATACGGATGATCTGAATGACCGAAGGGAAGGGGACAAGGTCATCCACGACCTGCACTACACCCCTGAGGGATACAAGATCCTCGGCCAGCGCTTCGCGAAAAAAACCATCGACCTGATTAAGGCGAATGCCAATTAGCCCTGGTTACCTTGGGTGGTTGGATGATTCCTTCCTACTGGGCCGTGATGAAATGGAGTCCGACGGAAGCTCCGCCGATCTCAATCCAAGCATCAGGTTTTTGTTGAAAGGGCGGGCCATCAAGTCTGTAGGATCTACACCGTAATCGGCAGGGAATCTTCCGGACGTGTCTCTGGCTCCCCATTACTGTTTCAAACCAAGTCAATATTTGAATATGAACAAGAACTCTTCCGTGGTCGTCGTGGCCTTGGCGACATCCCTCAATCTTCAAGCCGAGGTCAAGCTGCCAGCAGTCCTTTCGGACAATATGGTTCTTCAGCAACAGAGCGATGCCAGGTTCTGGGGCTGGGCCGATCCCGGTGAAAAAGTGGAGGTCCAAGGTTCATGGGCAAAGGCATCTTCCGAACCGGTCACGGCCGGCGATGACGGTAAGTGGAAAGTGTCCCTGAAAACCCCGAAAGCCGGTGGACCTTACACGATTGCGGTCAAAGGCAATAATAGCATCAGCCTGAAAAATATCCTGATCGGCGAAGTCTGGGTATGCTCCGGCCAGTCGAATATGGAGTTCCACTTGCCACACGCCACCAATGGGAAACAGGAGGTCGCAGAAGCAAACTACCCGCAGATTAGGTTTTTTAATGTGCGTGGAGCTTCCTCGGCGCATCCATTGGACGATGTTAAGGGGAGTTGGTACGAGTGCCACCCCAAGACAGCGGGCGGAATTTTTGCGGTGCCCTATTTCTTTGGTCGAAAAATCCATCAAGAACTCAATGTGCCGATCGGTTTGATTTGCCCCGCCATGGGCGCAACGCCTGCACGGGCGTGGACTTCCGGCAAGATGCTCGTGGAGAAGAACATGTATGCCCACGAGGTCAAGCTGGTCTCGGACCCGGAGACGATCGAAAAGGCCAAAGCGAAATGTGAGGCCGAGATGGAGAAGTGGCACAAGGAGATCGATCAAACCGATCCGGGCATGGTCGGAAAATGGAATGGTGTCCAGGTCGATGAATCCACGTGGAAGAAGGTCAAACTCCCCTCAACCATCGAAACAAGTGAGAGCGGCGAGTTTGACGGCATGGTCTGGTACCGCAAGACAGTGGCTCTTCCGTCCGACTGGGCCGGTCAGGAAATGACCGTTTCGCTGGGCACGCTCGACGACGAGGATGTGACCTGGTTCAACGGCACAAAGATCGGAGGATTGAATGACAATAAGGCGTCAAGGAGCTACAAAATTGACGGCTCATTGGTGAAGGCTGGCAAAAACACGATCGCGGTAAGAATCAAGGACTTTGGCGGCACTGGCGGGTTCATGGGTAAGCCCGACGAAATGCTTCTGACGTCGGGTGATAAAAAAACCGTGATCGCCGGACCATGGCTATACAAGGTGGGTTCAAAACGCTCAGCGTGGCCCGGAACTCCGAGAGGCCTTCCTCGAATCGGTTCTCGCTATCCGTCAGCGCTGTTCAACGGCATGATAAGCCCGCTGACCTCATCGACGATCAAGGGAGCGATCTGGTACCAGGGCGAGAACGATGTCAGCGGTGTGGGATGATACGGGCCGCTGTTTCCGAATCTCATCCAAAGTTGGCGCGATGCGTGGGACTTGGGCGATTTTCCGTTCTACCATGTTCAGCTGCCACCGTATGATTACGGTGGCAGTAACAGCGCATTGCTGAGGGAAGTTCAGATGAAAACGCTTTCTATGAAGAATGTCGGCATCGCGGTGACTTTGGATGTCGGTGACTTTAAGAACATTCATCCGGAAAATAAAAAGGATGTCGGTGAGCGGCTGGCCCTCTGGGCCTTGGCCAAAGACTACGGACGGAAGAATCTGGTCTGTTGCGGTCCGATCTATCAGGACATGAAGATCGAGAGCGGGAAGATCCGGTTGTCTTTTGACCACATCGGCACGGGGCTGGTTGCAAAAAACGGCGACCTTGCAAACTTTGTGATTGCAGGAGACGACAAGAAGTTTGTCCCGGCAAAGGCAGTGATCGAAAATAGGACGATCGTCGTATCAAGCGACACCGTAGCAAAGCCGGTTGCGGTGAGATACGCGTTTGATAACGCCGGCGTGCCGAGTCTGTTTAACAAGGAAGGTTTGCCGGCATCATCTTTTAGGACGGATGACTGAAGCCCGGGACGGATGTTCGTAAGCGTCATGCCTTCTCCGGGTGTGCTTCATAGTGAAGCGCGGGGATCCTGCTTCTTTTACCAGCCCCCTTTTTTCAAGCCCTGATCAGCTCGACCGCAGTTTCGGGGCCGCCTGCCCCAAGCAAATTCCAGCAGTCTGAACTGACTGAGATGATAGCCGTCGGTGCGGAAAAAAAGGAGAGCTTTTTGAGAGTATTGAGCAAGCTGTTCGAGTTCAGCGAGCTGGAGTGTCCTTCTTGGTGTGTGATGGGGGGATCACTCTCGTTCCCAGAAAATTATTTGGGTTCGGGTTTCTGCCGAACCTGTCCGGCGATGGATAGGATGCGGTGAATTCGAATCTTCCCACTTGGGGCGGGGTGTGGATGTTTGCAGTCTTCCTCCTCTATCTCCCCGGGGTATCGGAGGAGGCGACAACCATCCATCCATCGCAACGACCAACCATGAAAAAAGAAATTCACGCATTCTCGTTCCTCTGGGCCTTCGCCCTCATCACCACCACGGCTCAGGCTGGCATCATCATCTCAGAGAGATTTTCCGGAAGCGACTCTACCGATCTCGTCGGCACGGCGACACCGGACGGGAACAATTGGACCGGCGGAGTGGGTGAAAAAGCCAAGCAGGAGGAATCGACCGACGATACCGAAACTCCCGCCGGGAAAAAATTCAGCGTGAAGCAAGATGGCTCGACCGGCGGCGTCGCTTTCACCGCCTACCATAAGTTTACCCCCAAGCCAGGGCAGATCTACACGCTGGAGGCCGTGCTTTCACCCACCAACAAGTCTGACAACCAGTGGTTCGCCGTGGGATTTTCGTTAGCTGCCCGGGATGGCGGCAACGCACCTAACCTGGACGGAGGCACGACATATGGTCAGACCGTTTTGTCCGGTAGCGGCTACCGTTATGGCTGGACCGGTCCGGACGCAACAAACATGTGTGAACTCAAGGGGCCTGGCTTGCACGCCGGTTCCGTCAAGGTGGTCTTGGACACGACCAAGGCCACTGCGTATACGGTTGAACTTTTCGATGGCGATGGAGCCTCGCTCCACGGACCCAAGTCGATCGGGACTCCGGCCATCACCCGGATTTTTATCGGTAGCAGCGGCACGAATGGTGGGTTCACCAGTGTGACACTGTCTGATAATAACCCCGGGTCCAAAGACCCCGCCCCCCAGCCCGAGACTGACACCACTTCCGGGGAGTGATTGACGCCCCTCTCAGGAAGGCTGCGGATCGATCCGGTCCCTTGATTTGAAATGGGGTGAGTGTCCGATCTTCAATTCACCAATGAAATTTTCAATCCTTCAATCCACCGCGCTCGTCGGAGCTTTACTCTTACTCGGACCGGTTCGTGCGGCTAAAGACGTCGGGGTGCCGGTGGCTATTGACGAGCCCGGCTTTGAAGCGATCGGCAATTGGAAGCGATCGGATACGGGGGGGGGAGCCGGGAACATCCTCCAGGTTTCGAGCGCTTCGATTGCCGAGGTCGTAGACCCGGTTCCCGATGGTGGGGCTCACGTGGCCTTCAGCGATGGCGATCCTGCGCATCACATTTATCAAGTCCTCACGGACACCCTTGCGGGCAGCACGGCTTACACCATGAGCATCGTCGCGATTGACCGAAGCGACGCTGATTTCTCGTCGTTCCAACTGCGCTTGGGCTATGTCCCGGACGAGGATGACGGAACCGGAGGTGATGGCATTGCCAACGATCACTTTGGCAAGTTCCTGCTGAAAGATCCCACGGAAGTCCGCCCTACGCCGCTCAATGGCGACAAGGATGATGACGGCTACAAGACCTGGACCACGACTTTCATCACCAAAGGAAAACCTCATGGATTTGGCAAGCCGCTGCGGATTGAGATCGTGGGCCGTGGCGAGCAATCGCTTTTCGATAACATTCGCCTGGAAGCCACGGCCTTGCCGGTGGTGGTCATGCTGGGTGATTCCACAACCGATCGTGGCATGCCGACGGCCGTGAAAAAACAACTCCATCCGCTGATCGAGCCTCTCCTCGAGCGCCCCGGCGTGATCAACGCCGGGAAGGGTGGGGACAACGCGACCAGCGCTCTGGAGCGATTGGAAAAAGATGTCCTCGCGCACAAGCCCGACATCGTCACCGTCTCCTTCGGTCTCAACGATACCGGCGGACGCAAGCCCAAGGAGTATGGCGAGAGCCTCAAAACAATCGTCGATACGCTGAAGGCTGCCGACATTCAAGTGGTCCTGATGACCAGCACGCCCTTCAATAACGAGCGCCATTTCTGGGGCAAGGATTTCAAGGAACTCGGGGGCCTTGATGAATACATGGACCGTGAGTTTTGTGGCAGGATGCGTGATCTCGCCAAGAGTGAAGGGGTCACTCTCCTCGATCTCCATGCGATCTTCGCGGAGGAAATCAAGAAGGATGCCAGTTTGATCAACAAACTTGTTTCATCGGACGGTGTCCATCTGACTGCAAAGGGTTACGATCTCGTCGCCAAACATGTCGCTCCGCTTCTCCATAAGCTGTTGACCAAAAAATAAGAGGACTCCAAGCGCAAGAGCGTAAAATTAAATCAGACTGCCGGGAATTTCCTCTTGGCGCGAAGACCCTGAAGCAGCCGTTTGGCCGGACCGGAGGGCGCGAGAAAGAGGAGGAGTTTGGTCGCCCTTGTTTCTGCCGCAGAGCTATTTTTTGGAAGCTTTGAGCTCCGTGATGAAAATGTTACGAAAAAGGTGCTGGCCGCCGCCGGGAACTTCCGCCTGCAGTGCGATGAAGCCTGCTTCCAGGTCCTCGAGTCCGTCGGCTTCCCATGCTTTTTTACCGTTAATCATGAGGGCGATTTTCGAGCCCTTCACGGTGAGTTGAAATTTGTTCCACTCGCGTTCCTTGATGAGTCCCTTGCTGGTGGCTCCCTTGATGCCCACGTTGCCCTCTTTTCCCTTCAGTAAGTTGGCTTGGTAGCGCTTTGGCCACGGGCGCTTTTCTGGAACCGAGGTGTAACGAAAATAGACGCCGCTGTCCCAGTTGTCAGCGCCCAGCGCCTTCCACTCATATTCCAGCACGAAATCGAGATACTTCTTCTCGGATTGCACCAGGCCGTTGCCACTTTTAATCAGGAGATTGCCGTCCGCGACCTCGGCTTCGCACGTGAGGACCGTCCAACCTTCCAGGTTCTTACCGTTGAAGAGGGAGACACGCTTGTTTTCGGCGGAGGCAACTCCGGTTGTCAGCAGGTTTACAAGCAGCAGGAGTCGGATTGCGAAGTCTTTTTTCATCATGATAGGAGTGGATACGCGGATTGCAGGCCAATCTGACAAGAATTTGTCACTTGTCCACCTTCGGGCAGGATGTCTTGGGGATATTTCTTTTCATGTTCCTGAGGAAGGGGACAGTGCTTTAGAAACGATCATGAAACTGAACAAAGTAATCAAAGCATCCGGGTTCATCGTTGCGATGGGAGTGGCACTAATGGGTATCTCGAACGCCGAGGACAAGCCCATCAAAGTTTTTATTCTCTCCGGCCAGTCCAACATGGTGGGAGCTGGGAAGGTGACCGGGGGAGGGAGTCGCTGGGGATCGCAGTTCATCGATCCCGTCGTATCAGTTTACGAGGGAATCTATAATCCGAAGGTCAATTACGATAAGTTGAAGCCGATCAAGACACAGAAGCTGGAGAAATTCGGCGGCGGTGAACCAACGCGCTATCCGGGCGGCGGAGCCCAGGTGACGCGGGGATTTATCCAGGTCAGGGAGACCGGCAGTTACTTGTTCCGGCCCGGCTATGGCGACTCAGAGAACAATATCATGGAGGTCGATGGACAGGAGGCTCATCGCAAGGAATCCGGCAAGGAAGCAGTGCGTTCCGAAGTCAAACTAACCGCAGGCAAGAAAGTTCCGTTCAAGATTACCTACCTCACCAAGAATGCGGACGGTCTTGGATGGATCGACCGCATGGATGTTCCCGGAACTTTGTCGACGCTGGTTGGGCATCAGGGAAAGTATCCCTATCTTAGGAATGACAAGGGTCAGTGGACGTCGCGCGATGACGTCTGGTATAAAGGCGTGGTGACGGCGACAGGAAGTCAGTGGCTTGGTGTTGCTTCGGGAAAGATTGGGCCGGAACTTGGATTCGGGCATGTCGTCGGGAATGAGATCGATGATCCCGTCCTTGTTCTCAAAACCTCGCAGGGGAACCGCTCACTTGGCTGGGATTTTCTTCCGCCGGGTAGCGAATCGTATGAGCAAGATGGAAAAATCTACGCCGGTTACAAGGAATCACCCGAGTCCTGGGACAAGGGAACCGAGCCGAAGCCGATTGGCTGGTATGCCGGTAAGCAATACGATGATTGCTTTGTCGCCGCGCATGAAGTGCTCGACAACTTTGACGAGCAGTTCCCCCACTGGAAGGGGCGTGGTTTCGAGATCGTTGGCTTTGTCTGGTGGCAGGGTGACAAGGATCGCTACAACGCCGTCCATGCCGGCCGTTACGAGAAGAACCTCGTTCATCTGATTGAGACTCTGCGGACGGAGTTCAAAGCTCCGAAAGCGAAATTCGTGGTGGCCACTCTTGGGCAAACAGCGAAGGACAATAGCGACGTGAACGAAAAATTGATCCTCGATGCCCAGCTTGCTGTGGATGGAAAATCCGGAAAGTATCCGGAGTTCAAAGGAAACGTCAGCACGGTCTACACTCATCCTCTCAGTCAGGGAGGTGCTTCCAACAGCCACTACAACGGGAACGCACAGACCTATATGGATGTCGGTCTTGCCATGGGGGAGGCGATGATGAAAATGCTAGAAGCAAAGTGATCGAAACGGACATGGGAAGATCGCCGATGACATGTCCTCTGAATCGACGATGAAGGCTTCGTCGGATTGCCTGCGGAGGATTCCGCCGGCGAGACGCGAGGAGGGTCTGCTTCCTGGGTTGGCTCTTCTTCCGGGTGATGAAAAAGTCAGACGGGATCGCACGGTCATCATGGGACTTGTCTGGATACGCCCTGGAGATGCGGATGCAAAATCCTTCTCTTTGACTACGGAGCGGGGCCGATGGTTCCGCCTGGAATGAACTCGGCTTTGGTCGCCGTTTGTCGTTTATCTTGAAGCCCTTGGCTCACGTTATTCGCCCATTGCACGACGCGGCGTACTACCGGTTGGGGATCCCAGCGGATGTGTGCGACGGTCGGTTCCGACCACTCGAATGTCGGGTCGGCGTCACTACACACCAGCGAGACATCCCCCGGCACTCGCAGTCCTCTGGCCGACAGGAATTGCAGGGCGGCCGCATACACCAGGGATTCTTCGCAAATAAGGGCTGTCGGAGGCGTGACTTGGAAGAGCGAAAACAGGCATTGTTGCAGGCCTGCCTTGCTATCCTCCCAGTCAGGTAGGTTGAAGTCGCCGACCGGTAGGTCATTGGCTTCGAGTTCGTCGAGGAAGGCTTGCTCGCTACGACCTGGTTTCGGAAGCCGCCGTCTGGAACGTGCCAGCAGGGTGATTCGACGATGACCAAGATCGATCAGTTCTCGGGTCACTTTCACGAAAGCGGGCACTTTATTGGGTCCAACGCCTGCTATCGACAAGCCATCCCGGCGCCCGAAGAAGGCGAAGGAGGGTTCGGGGCGCGCAGCAAACCATTCCAACACTGAACGCGAGCCACTCAGGATGACCCATCCATCCGCCTCGGTCGCTTCGACAAGCTGTCTGATCCGTTCCAAATCCATCCCCATGGCGATCAGGGGGCGGGCACTTTGGATGACCGAATGACCCGCCTCCTTCAGCTCGCGCTCCAGCCGAATGATATAATTTTGGCTTCGATTCACGGAGGCTGAAAGCTGCAGGGCCACCCTCATTGATCGGACGGTTTTCGGCCCCGAAACATTGGCGATAAGACGCCTTCTCCCCGGACCCTGCTCCAAAAGGAGCCCCTCGCTTTCGAGTTTTTTCAAGGCTAAGTCGACGGTCTTGGGACTGACACCCAACTCTTGCGCCAGCAGGTTTCTTCCCGGCATGATTCTGCGCCAGTGCCCGCTGGTCAGTCCTTCCCGGATATGGGCAGTGACCTGTTTGGCAATGGTCGGGAACTTGGGTGAAGGCACTGGAGGGAGATCCTGCTCCAAAGGAGACTAGTGGTCGAGGGGAATTCGCGAGAATTCGATAGCAAACGTGGGACGGAGACCATAGGTCAAGGGGCATGACAAATGAAGCTGACGACGTAAAGGCCGTGGAGAAGCTCGGCGAAGCGAGAGATGGTGTGGTCAAGGAACTGCGCAAAGTCATCGTGGGCATGGATGAGGTCA
>OJIS01000234.1_pt1 | contig 20102 bp, 23 predicted proteins | sample 1595671 | NCBI WGS metagenome assembly OJIS01 (sample SAMN05416814, study PRJEB24817) | seawater metagenome | isolation source: Sea water | place: Canada:Atlantic | collected 2013-07 | reverse complement strand
AGCGTCAGATGTGTATAAGAGACAGATGAAGAACCGCCTCACCCTTGGCATCGCTTTGATGCTGCTTGTTAGCTTTGTTTTTGTGGGATTCGCCCAGAAGAAGGACGAAGCAAAGACTAAGATCCTTAAAGTCCTCATCATTGATGGGCAGAACAACCACAAATGGATGGAAACCACACCGGTTCTCCAACAGGTTTACAACAGCAGTGATCGCTTCTCGGTGGACGTCAGCACGAGCCCCGGGACAAAAGGCACGGAGGAAGAGTGGAACAAATGGCGCCCTGAGTTTTCCAAATACGATGTTGTGGTCAGCAACTACAACGGTCAAATGTGGCCCGGTGAGGTTCGCACGGCATTTGTCGACTTCGTCAAAGGAGGCGGCGGATTTGTCGTTGTGCACGCAGCTGACAACGCATTTTCGATGTGGCCTGAGTATAACGAGATGATCGGTCTCGGCGGCTGGGGTGGGCGTAATGAGAAGAGCGGACCTTATGTCTACTTCAAGGACGACAAAGAGGTTGTCGACAAGTCCGATGGCCGCGGTGGCAATCACGGACCACAGCACGAGTTCGTCGTTACTAATCGCGCCGATGATCACCCCATCACAAAGGGAATGCCAAAAGAGTGGCTCCACACCAAAGACGAGCTTTACGACATGCTTCGCGGACCAGCCAAGAACATGACTGTCCTTGCAACGGCGCCAAGTGAGAAGACAAAGCGCGATGAGCCGATGCTGATGGCGCTGGAGTATGGGAAGGGCCGGGTTTTTCACACCACTCTTGGACACGCTGACTACTCGATGCTTTGCCAAGGATTCTTCGACACTCTCCTTCGGGGTTCCGAGTGGGTGTCTGGTGACGAAGTGACGGTGAGCTGGTCCAAGAAATTCCCGGGGAAGGACAAGGTTGTCCCTATCAAGGCTTCCAAGTAGGCTTTCCTGAGCATCTCAAGGGAGGTGTTGGTATCAACGATCCCAGTTCATTGAATGGACCCGACCCGCCTCCCTAAATCACTCTTGTGAGCGGAGCCATCTGGCTCCCTCTGATCGGCGCGATCCTTCACCCCTTACTCGGATGGTGTATCCAGCAGGGGGCCAGTAGGGGAGTTCGACTGACTGTGACGGTGGCCGTTGCCAATTTGGTCACCGGGCTGATTTTTCTTTGTTATTTGGGCCCCGAAGGCGGCTGGCAGCTGGCCGGTCGGGATTGGTGGGCTGTGGGCAACGGGGTGCTTTTTTTTCTGGGGCAATGGTTTTCCATCCAATCAGTCAAGTCAGGGGACTTGGCGGTTCATTCCTCCGCTCTGGGGATGAAAGTGGTGATTGTGGGATTCTGCTCCATGCTTGTTGGTTTGGAGCCAAGTTCCTGGAATTTGATCACCGGAGTTTTCCTGGCAACATTCGCCGTTTTTCTGGTTTCGGGAGGAAGCGCGGAAGGATGGAAGACTCATCGGGGCACTGTTGGCTTTACCCTGATTGCGTGTCTTTTCTTCGGTCTCAACGATTTCCTAACGGGCTGGCAGAGTCGCGAGATTGGAGCGGCGCGTTGGCTGCTGCTGATGATGGGGACAAGTAGCGCAATTTCGGTGGGACTGCTCCTGAGACGGACGGATCAAGTGAAGACTCTCATCACTTCGCCAAGGATCGGTGTTTTCATCTTGGGAGCCGGGCTTCTTTTGGGTTTACAGGCACTTGTCGTGAATCTCGCCTTTAGCTGGTATGGGCAACCGACCTTGAGCAATGTGGTCTTCAGTATGAGGGGGCTGATGGCCGTGCTCTTTCTCTTCTTCATCGGAAAGAAAAGTGATCCCCGATTTGTAAGGAAACAAACCTTTGGTGCAATCCTGTTGGTCATTGCGCTCGCCATCGTGCTTGGGACATGAAAAACCCCCAACCGTTTCCGGAAGGGGGTTTTTGAAGTTCTTAAATCAGGAAAGAATCCTAGAAGTAGTAGCGAGTACCAATGTTGATCTGCTGCGCGAAGTCGTCTTCACCGGGGAAGACGTCGTCGAAGGCATACTTAGCTCCGATCGAGAAGCTCACCGCCATGTTCTCGCGAAGGAAGTATTTCACACCGAAGTCAAGACCGAGCGCGATTGAGTCAGAGTCAAGAGCATCTGAGCTGAGGCTCTCCCAACCTGCAGAGAAGCCAATGTAGGGAACCCACTTGCAAGTCTCTTTGATGACGAAGTTATACTCGGTGAAAAGGCTGAGGTTAAAATTCACATCACTCTCAACGCCTTGAACGCCGAGTCTGCCACCAACTTCCCATTGATCTTTGATAAACCAACCATAGCTGAAATTGAGGTTGTAAGCGATATCATCGGCGAAGTTGACGGCTCCGGAAACACCGAATTCGCGCGTTCCTTTGGAAAGCATTGGAGGGAGACTATCGCTGACAGTGAGAGCATCGCCAACTGAATCAACGGCGTTGCCGATTGTTTCACCAAGTGCGACGTTGACGTCTTCGTGACGATCCACGAGGCCCTGGAAGTCAGCGAATGCTGGAGCGGAGAGAGCGACAAATGCCGCTGCTACTGTTTTTGTTGTTTTCATAGATTATGTTAGAGTGGGCAGGAATGGCCAAGCAACAGGTTACCGTTTCAGAGCTTCTCCCCGGGGCCGATTATCCTTTCAAACTACTGAGATGCAAGAAATTCATTTAAAAAAAGTGTAGCTTTAAAGCGTAATCAAAAGAACACCTGTTTATTGGAATTGTCCTTGATCGAGGTGAGAGATGGTGGAATTGCTGTCAGGAACAGTCCATTGAGCCGAGTTTTTCAAAGCCTGATGAGTAAATCGATGCGCTTCGCGGGCGGCATCTTCGAGGACAAGGCCATTTGCGATTCCGGCGGCGAGGGCCGCCGCCAGAGTGCAGCCTGTTCCATGGGCTTGGGGTAGGTCGAGATGATTCGCGACAAACGGGTGTAGCACTTTTCCGTTCACCAGGATGTCGCGATGCTGATTCTGATCCTCGAGATGCCCGCCCTTGAGATAGCAGGCAGCCCCAAATTTCGAGGCGAGTTCGGAAGCGGCCTCTTCTTGCTCATCTGCAGTCAGGACCTTACGCCCCAAGAGGATTTCTGCTTCAGGGAGGTTGGGCGTCATGATTGTCGCGAGAGGCATGAGGCGGCTTGAAATCGCCTCCAAAGCGTCATCGACCAACAGGGGATCTCCCGTGGAAGCCACCATCACCGGATCAACAATGATTGGAATATCCACGTTTTCCAAAAGCTCACAGATTGCCACGATGTGAGACTTGGAATAGAGCATTCCGGTTTTGATCGCCGAGATAGGATAGCTTGAAAGCATGAGTTTGACTTGGTCCTGGAGGATCACGGGTGGGATCGGATGCACGCAGCTAACGGTCAGGGGTGTTTCGGAGACCACACACGTGACGGCCGTGAGCCCATGAACTCCAAAGCTTGTGAATGTCTTTAAATCAGCCTGGAGTCCTGCTCCCGCAGAGCAATCGGAGCCGGCTATGGTCAAGGCGATGGCGGGTTTCATGTTTGAAACCTAGTGAAATGACTAAGGGACGCAAGGCCGGGAGATGATCTTGCTCCGGAGAAGCAAACGGCTAAGATCCAGTCGTGCCAACACGTTTTCGAGAACTCGCTGGATTGGAGGTCGTTGTCAAAAAGGTGGTTTTTGTTTCCCATTTAGACGCTCCTCCTGAGAAACCTTACCCGTTTGTCTACTTTATTGAGATTCATAACGGATCCACTGAGGTGATCTCGATCCGGGGTCGAAAGTGGATCCTGGAGGATGAGATGGGTGAGAAGATCGTGGTAGAGGGGCGGGGCGTCGTGGGGGAGACTCCCGAACTCGAGCCAGGGGAGAGATTCTCATACAATTCGTATCACGTGGTGGCCCGGAGCAGCAAAGCGAGCGGCACATTTTTTGGCATCAGCGCCGCAGGAGAAGGAATCCGGGTCAGCATTCCAGAGTTCCGTCTGGAACCTCCGAAAAAGGAGTGAGAACTTGGTCCATCTGCAGGTCGTGTTCTTCGGTAGGAAGATCGTCCAGGATCTGACAGCTAAAGGCAACTCCAAGGACCTTGGCTCCTGCAAATCGTGGGAGAGCCCGGTCGTAGAATCCTCCTCCCTGGCCGAGGCGTTTCCCGGCCATCGTAAAAGCCAATCCCGGGCAAACGATGTAATCGAGTGAATCAGTCTTCTTTCCTTCCACTGGCTCAAGGATCCCAAAGGGGCTCCTTCGCAAAAATCCTGTGCTGGCAACTTGGATGAATTCCATCTCGCCGGGCCCGATCACCTTCGGAAGAAACCAATCGACTTCATGATTTTCGCTGATCAGATCCAACAAGGCCGGCTCGGGAGCGGTCCCTGCGAACAAGGCAACTTTCGATCCATTGGGGAAAAGTAATTTCTGCCTGAGACGGTGGGAATGATCGGCAATTTCCTCGGCCGGGAGACTGTTGAGAGTCCGGCGAATCTCACGTCGGAGCTGCGCTTTGGCACTTGTCTTCGCTCGCATGTTATCGAAACTATACCCGTGATTCGGCTGATAGGACAAGCATGCCTGGTGATGGTTTTTCTCGGCGTTCTTTTAGCCCAGGAAAAACAGCCCCCGGCGTTCGAATTCAAACCGCCAATTGTGCGGGAAAGTGTCTTTAAGGAAGGTTTGGGACTTTTGGATCGCGAGCGCGATGACTATGCGAGTGCAATTGCCACCTTTGCTGGAAATTATGTCGCAGCAAGGAATGCCGATGCCGACTCATTGGTTTTCGCGACGAAAGCGCTTGGCCTCTCACTTCATCTCTCATCTCGCAACAAACGGGCAATGGTGACAAAGTTCCAACTGAGCAAGGGGACGATGCCCAGGAAAATCGAAGAGAAGTATAGCCCAAAGGCTTTATCTGCTTTGTTTCTCGCCCGAGCTGAGACCCTCTTCCAACAGAAGGGGGCGAAGAACCGCCTCCTTGCGCGTGCTCTTATCGATCTCGCAGTCACGATCGATCCGCATAATGAAGATGCCATCTATGCCTTTGAATTGCAAAAGATCGACTATGGGAAATTAAAGTGGAGTCAATTTACCGATGTGACCAGGCTTAAGGCTCCTTAGTCCTTGAGGTAAGGTTCGAGGGCCTCCCGCAAGGCTGTTCTGGCCCGGAAGAGTTGGCTTTTCACTGCGGAGACGGAGAGTTCCAGGACGTCCGCAATTTCCTCGTAGGGCATTTGTTCGTAGCGTCGTAAAATCACCGCCAATCTTTGTTTTTCAGGAAGTGATGCGATGGCAAGATCAACGACCTTTTTGAGTTCGGCGTTGGCCAGCGAGTGATCAGGCCGGGACTGGGGATTTGTATCCTCAATGGACTGGTGCCACTCATCTTCCTGCTCATCAAATGAGTGCTCCTTGCGCCGCGACTTCTTTCGCGTGACGTTGAAAACCAGATTACGGGTAATTGTAAAAAGGAAGGTGGTGAATTTGGCACTGGGCTCGTAGCGTTTGGCTGATTTCCACAAACGGATAAACACCTGTTGGGCGATATCCTCGGTGTCGGCCGAGCGGTTGGTCATCTTAGCAACTGTCCCAAGAACAGCGTGCTGATGCTTCTCAACCAGCCTCGCAAATGCCTTTTCGTCGCCACGCGCGACCAGTGCCATCAAGGCCAGATCTTCCTCATTCGCGTCATCTCCCATCGGTCGCTTGATCTAACCCTGTGAGACGCTATCAGTCGCGCGAAATTTTCACACTTCTTCAGCTTCGATCAAGTCGTCGAAGGTTTGGCGCTTTCTGACAACCTTTGCCCGATCGCCATCGACCAGGATTTCAGCGGGAAGGGGATGGGAATTGTAGGTCGAGGCCATGACCATTCCGTAGGCACCGGCGCTCATTAAAGCGATCAGGTCTCCTGGGAAGAAGCTCGCGACCGGGCGATTCTGGCAGAAGAAATCGCCACTTTCACAAATAGGGCCAACGACATCGACCGACTCGACCGCGCCGCTTGGTTCGGCAACGGGGACAATTTCATGGTGCCCCTCGTAGAGTGCCGGCCGGATAAGTTGGTGCATTCCGGAATCGACTATCTTGAAAGTCTTTGTCGTGCCTTTCTTCTCGTAAAGACAACGCGAAACGAGAATCCCGGCATTTCCCGCAATGAAACGACCAGGTTCAAGAAGAATTTTAAGACCCAGGGTCTCGAGAGTCGGGACGATGGCGGCGGCATACTTATCGGGAGTCAGCGGGCGGGTCTCCTCTGGTTGGTCCGTCCACCAGGATTCATCTCCTGAAGCGAGAGCCTCCTCGTAAATGATGCCGATTCCTCCGCCAATCGAGAAGAATTCGATGCCGTAGTCTGACTTGAGTTGCGCCGCAAGTGGGGCGACTTTCTCCACGGCCTCGACGAACGGGGAGACCGAGGTGAGCTGCGATCCAATATGCATCTGGAGCCCCTTGAGGTTGAGGTTGGGAAGTTTCGAGGCTCGCTCGTAGGCATCCAGGATAGACTCAAAGTCGATCCCGAACTTATTCTCGGATTTACCGGTGGAGATATATTTGTGGGTTTTGGCGTCCACATTGGGGTTGACGCGAAAGGCAATGGGAGCTGTCAGACCGAGTTCGCCCGCCACTTGGCTGATAAATGCGGCCTCCTCCTCGGATTCGACGTTTATGGAGTAAATCCCTTCTTGAAGAGCATATTCGATCTCGGTCCGTGTTTTACCAACGCCCGCAAAAGTGCACTTGCCGGGATCTCCACCAGCCTTGATCACGCGATAAAGTTCACCGCCGGAGACGATATCGAACCCACTGCCCAGACCTGCCAGAAGCTTCAGAACGGATAGATTGGAATTCGCCTTCACGGCGTAGGCAACCTCGTGGTCAATTGCTGAGAAAGCAGTATCAAGGCGGGTGAACCGGTCGCGAAAAGTCTCGGCAGAGTAGACATAAAGCGGAGTGCCGTGCTCTTCAGCAAGATCAGCGATCGAAACGCCTTCACAGTGAAGACTGCCATTGGAATAGTGGAAAGAGTGCATCAGGAAAGTCGCGTATCGTCGACGGGGATCCGATCCTGTCAAGACTGCACCCGTTTGCAAAACGATCAAATTGTGAAAAAAATGTGAGCGTTTCGGCCGTAAAAAGGTCTGTATAGCCAATGATGCTTTCCAGTGATGGCGGCGAAGGCCGAAAAAAGTGGGTGATGTTGCAGTCGCCCGGGGTAAACACCGCTACGATGGGGGTGCTGTTGATGCTGTCTGTTTATCTCGGCTTAAGTCTTACTTTCCGATGGGCAGGAGAGCCCTCCCTGGAATCCATCTATGCTTGGGGAAGCCTCTCGTGGGAAGGGCTTACAAAAGGCGAGATCTGGCGGCTTTTTACCCATATTTGGCTTCACGGTAATGCGACCCATCTCGCTGTGAATGCCGCTCTTTTTTACTATGCTGCGGCAAGACTGAGTCATGTCTTGAACAACCGGCGTATTTTCTCATTGTTCCTGGTATGTGGGGTTGGATCCGGAATCGCCCACGTGATCTCTCAGGCCTGTTTCCCTGAAATCCCTGCAATGATCGGAGCGTCCGGTGGTGTGACGGGCCTTTTGCTGGGCTTCTTCTCAATCTCTCCGGATTCCCGCATGTTACTCTTGAATATCTCTGCCCGAAATCTCTCAAAAGGAGTCCTGATCTCGAGTGCTCTGCTCTTTGCCATGAGTCCCTGGCTTAACCTTCCGCTCCTGGCTGATTTGGGTCACTGGCTTGGGTCAGCGATTGGTGATTTTGTATTTAGATCGGCCCATTTGGTCCACTTCGCCGGAGGGCTTCTCGGATGGACTATGATTGCTCGTTTTTTTCCAAAACTTCTGACCTCGGACGACCTCTCCCGGATGCGTCTCGAGAGGGAGGCCAATCGAGCCATGCGTTAGGAGCCAGTGATGGTTTGACGGCAAAGACACAAGCTGATTGACTTCGGCCACATGGGGAAGAAATCTGTTTTAGTGACTGGTGGCGCCGGATATATCGGCTCTCATACCGTCCGCCTTTTAAATGCTGAAGGCTATCAAGTCGTTGTCCTCGACAGTCTGGTCTACGGTCATCGGGATGCGGTGATTGACCCTTCCGTGGAACTCGTCATTGGAGCAGTGGGGGATCGCGACCTTCTGACCCGTCTCTTTGAGGAGCATCAGTTTGTTGGTGTCATTCACTTCGCAGCTTATGCCTACGTCGGCGAATCAGTGAACGACCCACTGAAATATTACCGGAATAATACGGCGGAACCGCTCACTTTACTCGAGGTCATGTCGGCCTTCGAGTGCCGCTCATTCGTCTTCTCGTCGACCTGCGCGACCTATGGAGAACCGGAACGCCTGCCTCTGACCGAGGATCATCCTCAAAAACCAGTCAGCCCCTACGGTAAGAGCAAATTAATGGTCGAGTGGATCCTTGACGATTGTGATGTGGCCTGGGACTTAAAAAGCGCGGCACTCCGCTACTTCAATGCCAGCGGTTGCTCAACCGATGGATTGATTGGGGAAGACCATCAACCGGAAACACACTTGATTCCTCTCGTGCTGCAGGCTGTCAAAGGGGAAATCCCCGAGATTACCGTCTTTGGTACGGATTACCCGACTGATGACGGCACCTGCATTCGCGACTACATTCATGTTGAAGACCTGGCATCCGCGCATCTTCTTGCCTTAAAGCATTTGATCGCCGGAGGCGATTCCGTTCGGTGCAACCTTGGAACCGGGGTGGGAATCTCAGTCAAGGAGATCATTGATATCGCGACCGAGGTTACCGGTAAGCAGGTCCCGGTAAAGTTTGGCGACCGGCGTCCCGGAGATCCCGCCCATCTTGTCGCAGACCCCAGACTGGCAAAGGAGATCCTCGGCTGGGAGGCCACCCGCAAGGATGCCCGCTCCATGATAGAAACGGCCTGGCAATGGATGTCCAAACCACACGGAGGAAGATTCCCGTCATAAAACAGCTAGATATACAGTGTAACTACACTTTTTTCTTGATATCGCATCCAAACCGAACGATCTCTTACTTAGAAAATGTTAAGGATACCAAATTCAAACGATGGACGAAGGTCTATCTCCCAGACCTTCAAGAAGGGGTTCAGCTTGGTTGAGCTTCTTGCCGTGATGGCCATTATCGCCATTCTTCTTTCACTCGCCTCGGTGGGAATCAGCAGGATTGGAAAAGGGCAGGGGGTTACTGCCGGCCTGGCAATCGGAGAGGGGCTTCTTGCTCAGACCAGAAGCCTGGCCATGAACCAGAATACACGGGCCCGTTTGATCATTCACGGTGATCTCAATGATGCGGACCCGATCCAGCGTGAACGATATCGCCGTATGATGATGGTGGTTTACAAACAAAGCGATGATGAGGGGAGGGAGTTGGATGATTGGACCCGCGCCGGGTCCCCGACGTTTTTACCTGCAGGTGTTTATTATAGTCCGGAGTTCAGCAAAGCTGATATGAGGACCGGAGGGGTTCTCCCTGAGGATCGGCATCAGTTAACCTCGCTAGCTTCCGACGTCCGCCAATGCTACTTCTACGAGTTTAATGGTCAGGGGATTTGCACGACTCCGGGGGCTGGATTCGTCATCGTCAGCGGCTCTCGTCCGAACAACGTCCAGCAGCCCATCTTGGGTGGAAAACGTGATCTGGGTGGCTTTGTGGTCCTCAAAAACGGAAGCACGACTTTGATCAGAGACATCGAGCAACTCGGTGTCGTTGGAAGTAACTAAACCTACGATTGCTCAGAAATAATGAACTTATCACTCTCCAGCCCAGCGAACACAAGGCGTAAGGGCTTCACCCTCGTCGAAACCGTCATCGCATTGGGAATCCTCGTCGTTCTGATCACAGGCTTTATGGCCGTGTTTGGGCCTGCCGCCCGGACAATCAAGAAGACCCTCTCAACCGACGAAGCCAGTCGACTTCAGGCCACTCTTCAGTTGGAGCTGCAGATCATTCGTGATGGACGCGAAAGGCAGCAGTTTCAAAACGATCCCTTCCGCAAGGCTCTGCAATGGATCTCCCAATCAGAGCAAACCGGCGAGACCATCATCATCTACAAATACCGGGCGCAACCAGGGCAGGTTCGTCGAGATGGCACCCTTGAACCTGCTCCGCGCGAGCCAGGACAGATCGCAGGCTCAAACTTCATTGTGCAGCCAATGGTGAGGCGCCTCAGTGATACTCTTTTTCAAGAGGACATTCAATCAGTCGAGGGGCGGGTTTTCTTCGTCAAATTACGCCAGATGGTTTACGAAGGCGAGGGTCTCAGAGTGAGTGATGAGCCAGGAAGGATTACTGATCCAAACATCCCCGGACAGGATTACGCGCAGAGCCCGCAGGATTATCCTGAAGCAACGGTCGTCTTCCAGGCGGAATATTTCAACCTTCCGACGACGAAACTTCAATACCTGGAAAACAGCTTTGATCCCGCTAATTTCACTCGTCCGATCTTCTCTCGCAACCTTTCCGTGAGTCGCTAGAACTTGCCCTTTATTATGAAATACTCTCAAAAACAAAATCGGGATGCCAGAGGATTCACTTTGTTGGAGTTGATGGTGGCGATGACGATTACGATCGTCCTGGTGCTGCTGACACTTGTCATTACCGGAACCGCGATTGATGCGTGGAAGGCTGCCCGGACTGAGATTCGGGCTGCAGGACAGGCTAAAATCATGCTGAATGCCTTGGGCCGTGACCTCGAGTCATTGGTCACAAGAATGGGGAATAATGACGTCCAGTGGCTCATTGCCACGTCAACCAGCGGTCAGATCGGACCTCCGTCCGAGGAAAGCCCGAACGCGGTCCAACTCACCTTTTTCACGTCAGCCTCCGACCGATACAATGGTAATGCCGGCAGTCGCGAGAAGCTCGATGGGGACGGCCCCAATCGCAATTCCGACATTGGGGGCGATATTTCGGCAGTTTCTTATGAGCTTGACTTCGTTGACCCGGTTTTCGGCAGTCAGAGCAATCGGTTCGCGACCTTCGTTCTTTACCGAAACCTTCTCGATCCGGACGAAACATATGCGGGCGTCACAGGAGAGAAAAATCTGGAGCAGGCATTCCGTAATCGCGCAGGCGGGAATGAGCTTGCCGATTTGATGTGCGAAAATGTTTTCGAATTCACGGTCACGTTTGTGGTGACCTACCGTGACGTTGACGGGCAGGTCAAAACAACCAAACTTCCTGTCATGGCATCAAACCCCCAGGGGGGTGGCCAGGAAGTCATCAAATCCTTCGCCGTCAATGGTACGGGATTGGCGCCTAACCAAAACACCAGTTCTCAATACGCGGGTGGCCGGATCTCGGCAGTGGAGCTGTCGATCACCGTGCTCACCGACGAGGGCGTCTCCATCTTGAAGCGGAGTCCCTTTCGAAATGACAACGAGAGAGCTCTCTTCATTGAAAAAAACGGATACCGCTACAGCCGTTCGGTCACGATCCCACAAGGGTGATTTTTTTCAAAGTTCTTCTTGATTAAGAAGAGGGGGGAGATTACTTCCTCCGCCGTCAGAGAGACAGTGCTTAGCGCGGGTGGCGGAATTGGTAGACGCGCCAGACTAAGGATCTGGTGTCCATTGCGGACGTGGGGGTTCGACTCCCCCCTCGCGCACCATCTGGCTTCATTCGGGATTTTTTTTGAGACAAAACCTTTCTCTTCAGGCATTCTTATCTTTGTAACGATGTTCGGGAGCAAGAAATCACTCGGTAAAGCATGGCAGGACTGGCTTGATGACAGTGCACCAAGGCTACTAGCCTATGCCCGGGCACGCTGCAACAATGCCCAGGAAGCCGAGGACCTTCTCCAAGACGCTCTCATCAAACTTTGGGGATACCAAGAGGAGAGGGGGCATCGCCCTCCGGACCTCCCGCTCGCCTTCTCAGTCATGCGCTACCTTGGCTTGGACCACGGGCGCCGCAAAGGCCGTCGCGAAAAGAGGGATCAAAAAATCATTCAATTTCAGAAAGGCGAAGACCATTGGCTCGATCCGGCGCTCGAAGAGACCGAGGAAGCCGAACTCCTAAGGAGAGAAGTCGAGTGCTTACCCGAAAAACTCCGCGAGGTCCTGACTCTCAAGATTTGGGGTGGACTTACTTTCGCCGAAATTGGGAGCCTTCTCAAGATTTCACAAAACACGGCAGCATCCCGTTATCGTTACGCACTGGAGCAACTTCAGAAAAAGCTTAAACACCTTCAAAAAACACAAAATGGATAATTCATTGGAACATCTCGAATCCAAGCTGGAAGACTTGATTCCCAGAAGCCTGAGTGACGGGGGACGGGATCGATGTCACTCGCTGATCGATGATTTGGTGGCCAAGAGCGGGCCGGTCACTGAGGCTTCCCGGCCCCTCCGTTCATGGCTGGGGAGCGCCGGGGCAGCAGCAGCAGCATTGACCATCGGCATCGGAGGAGGCTGGTATGTTGGAATCGATCATGATGGCGCTTCAGTAGTCGGGTCCACCGTCTCAAATAGCGAGAGGCTCGTGGAGGAGTTCGATCAACTTGACCACGAAGCATGGCTTCTGACCGAAGACTCGCCGGAGGTCTACGTTAGCAAAACGGGTGAAATACGCGAGATCTCACGGGAAGTTGAGGTGACCAAGGAGGTCGTGCAACACCGGGAAAGTGGGGTTGTCGTGACGGTGGAAACAACTGATCACCACGTCGTCGATTCAGTAAAAAGCGAATTCTAGCCCCGAAGATCGTGAAGATTCTTACCCTCATCGCATTCAGCCTTCTCACACATCTTGCCTTAGCCGGTGAGTTACCGTGGATCGGCGTTTCGTTGAATTCTCCCACGCCGGAGCAGCGGGAAGATATCCCCTTGGACCAGGGGGTGGGTTTCTTTGCCGGTCAAGTGGTCGCAGAAGGTCCTTTGGCGAAGGCCGGTGGTCAGGAAGGTGATCTTTGGTGGAAATTTGACGGCCAAATTCTCATCAACAAAGGGCAAATGGTGGTGCTTCTTCGCGGGAAATCGGCCGGTGACGAGGTTGAAGTTGAATTTTATCGAGATGGCAAACTTCAAAAGCTCAATCTGATTTTGGAGATTTGGCAGCGGCGAAACCTTATTCCCGTCAGCATGGTTCCGGAACGCCCTCCGTGTTTGCGCGTCCTCGCCAAGCGCGAGCAGATCGCACGAATCACACTGGCGGACAAGGAGTTAAGTCTTGAGAATGAGGGCGACAAATGGCGCTTTAAAATCAAAGAAGGAGAATCAGTCGTATTATCATCTCTTGTTGGAGATCAGGATCTCAGTGATAAGGTCCCCGCAAAATGGCATGGCCCGTTCATCATTCTAAAACAGACTCTCGAGAGCAGCAACAATGCTTCAGGACCATCAGCGAAGCGACGAGTGAGATACGTGCCTGATCCAAAATCTCCCGCGGAATGACATTGACGGGACGTGCATCATCGGTAGTCTGAACGTTTTTTGCTTCCGTCCTTGCTATTGCGCTTGGTCCCTCGCAGTGTCGTGACATGCATCCTGATGTCGCGAAGTTGGTGGAAGCGGGCCGAATTACCGAGGCCGTTGGTGAAAGACTCTCAAAAATTGCTCCCGGATCTTTCCGGATCCACAAGAATTATGGAGGCGGAGTGGTCACCGATTGGGATCTTTTCAACGGCAAGGTCACCATTGATTTTGAGATCGAAAAGGGGAAAGTCATGGGCTTAAAGCTTGCTCTTGAGAAAACTGAGTCAGTTGAACCCGGTGATCTCCGGGCCCAGAAAGTGAGCCAACTTGGGGAACTCAAGGAATTGGCCGAAAAGGACCCTGTTGAACTCGTAGCTCGTACCGTTCAAAGCCGCGGCGGAAGCATGACAATGGACCAACTTGATGCAGAACTCTGTGGGAGTGTCGTCGCTGAGCCAGGTTATAAGAAGTGGTGGGAAAAGACGAAGAAAGCACTTCGTGAGAGCAAGCGTGTTTCTGTCCCAACCAAGCGAACTGATCCGCTGGTTCTGCGTGATGAATCCACTGGACCGGGAGAGGCTCTGGTCGAAGACCTTGATCAGGCTCGCACCCCCAAAGGGCGCGTCAAAGCATTTGAAGCGATCCAGCGCGAGGCTCCACTTGTTGCTGCAACCGAGGGCCTCCTCGCTCGTGCTTTTGAGATTGTGAATGATGCCGCACTCAAGCTGATGAAGCTCGCGCCCGCTCAGTCTTTGGAATTGATCGCACTCCGAAATGAGATCGCCGAGGAAACCAAACAGGAGGAGTCAATCTCCGGGGATGCTCCGAAACTCGCCGAGGTTCTACAAGTTGCTGACGGTAATCTTTCCGAAGATCTCAACCAAGTCGCCGCAGCTCGTCTGAAACGTATTCTAGAAGCGTTCCCGGCGGCCTTTGGTGACGAGTGGGTCGTCAAGATCCTTTCGGTGTTCGGTCGAATCAGTTCACGTGGAGTTTCCGAGATCGCCAAGCTCCTAAGCGAGCAGGGCAAGACCGAGGAACTCAATAGTCATATCAAGGTGGCTCTCTCTCGCCACGCCCTCGGACCAGATGCCCTGGCCTGGATTTGCCGCGAGCGAAAGAAGGCCGCAGTCGAAGTCTTTGATGGTTCGGTTGGATCGGTGATTTTAACCGTCCTCGAGCAGGACTCCCTCGATGATGGACCTCGCCGAAGCGGACGCCTTGGTAATTTCCTCCTCGATGACAAGGAACTCATTGCCGATCTCCTCGATGGCATGGAGCTTAATGACGTCCGCAACTTTGCGCGCAAACTCCTCGCAAGCCCAGCTTTCCCTGATCTCGACCGCAAGTCCCTGATGGCTCGCGTCATCAAGAAGGTGCCCGAGACTCAAGAAATGGTCACAGGCGAGAATAAGTCGAAAGGTGATGATACTCTCTTGGTTTCCTACGAAAGTCTCGATCGGCGGAAGGCTGAATACGAGGAACTCGTCAACAAGCGAATCCCGGGCAACGTCAAGGAGATCTCAACGGCCCGTGCGCATGGTGACCTTCGTGAGAACTTTGAGTATCATGCCGCCAAGCAGATGCAGGGTGTTTTGAACTCCCGCAAGAACGACCTCGAGCGCGATCTCGAGCGCGCCCGTCCAACCGACTTCAAAGGTGCCGATACTTCAGCCGTGAACATCGGAACCAAGATGGTCGTCTCCATTGAGGGTGGCGGGGAACTCAAAATGTCCATGCTCGGAGCATGGGATGGAGATCCGGATAAAAACATCGTTTCCTATCTTTCCGATATGGGTCAGATCCTGCTGGGCAAGGCAGTCGGCGACACCGCCAAGATTCGCGATATGGAAACCGAGGAACTCATCACGGTGACTGTCGTTTCAATCGAAGCGATCTAGGTGAATCGACACCCAACAACCTTTTCTTAACACACTCATGTCAAACACCACCATTCAGTCCATCAAAGGCCGTGAAATCATCGATTCACGTGGAAATCCTACCGTCGAAGTTGACGTCACCCTTTCCGGGGGTGCGTTTGGACGCGCTGCGGTTCCTTCGGGAGCCAGCACCGGCGAGCACGAAGCCTGGGAGCTTCGTGATGGCGACACAAAGCGTTTCCTTGGTAAAGGCGTCCTTGGAGCCGTTGCCAATATCAACGATAAGATTGCCCCGGCTCTCCTTGGGAATTGCGCGACCGACCAGCCTAGCATCGATCAAGCGATGCTCACGCTTGATGGCACCCCCAATAAGAAAAATCTCGGAGCAAACGCCCTTCTTGGGACCTCGCTTGCGGTTGCCCGTGCTGCTGCTGCTGCCTCCGGTCTGCCCCTCTACAAGTATCTTGGAGGCCCCAACGCCAAGGTTCTTCCTGTGCCGATGATGAACATCATCAACGGTGGTTCACACTCCGATGCCCCGATTGCTTTCCAGGAGTTCATGATTCGACCCGTTGGTGCTGAGACCTTCAGCAAGGCGATCCAAATGGGAGCTGAAATTTTCCACAGTCTTAAAAAAGTTCTTCACGACCGTGGTCTTTCCACTGCAGTGGGTGACGAAGGCGGATTCGCTCCGACATTCGACGGAACGGAAGATGCTCTTGATACCATCAGCCTCGCAGTTGAAAAGGCGGGTTATAAGATCGGTGAAGACATCACTTATGCGCTCGATTGCGCTGCTTCCGAGTTCTTCGAAGATGGCGTTTACAATTACGCCAAATTTGAAGGTGAGAGCGGAGCCAAGCGTGGATCTGACGAACAGGCAGCATACCTTGCCGAGCTTTGCTCAAAGTATCCCATCGACTCCATTGAGGACGGTTGCGATGAGAATGATTGGGATGGCTGGAAGGTCCTGACTGATAAGATCGGTGATAAAGTTCAGCTGGTGGGCGATGATCTCTTCGTCACCAATGTTGATTTCCTCCAAAAGGGCATCGATCTTGGGGTTGCAAACTCCATCTTGATCAAGGTCAACCAGATCGGCACCTTAACCGAGACCTTCGATGCCATTGAACTCGGAAAGGCCCACCGCTACAATTCCGTGATCTCCCACCGCTCCGGCGAGACCGAGGACAGCACGATTGCTCACCTCGCCGTCGCGACCAACGCTGGTCAAATTAAGACAGGCTCGATGAGCCGCTCAGACCGGATTGCCAAATACAATCAGCTCCTCCGGATCGAGGAGGCACTGGGCGGAAGCGCGATCTACGGCGGTCACTAAGCCAATCCCGGATCTCAGGTTCGACTTTCAAAGCCGCAGGGATCTCCTGCGGCTTTTTAATTTAGACTTCCTAAATAATTATCTCGGGATATTGTCGTTTGAAATGAGCTATCGATTGCGCGCCGAAACCAAACCTTCTGCGGAGTTTTCCGATGCGTCCGCTCCTCGCGGCTTTTTTGGGAAACCCACTCTGATCGTTTTCTGGTTCTTCGTTCTTGCAGCATGCCTTGCGGTCGCCATCCCGGCTTTTCCCCAGTATCAACTCTTGCGGGATATCGAGACTGAGCTTGCTGACGCAGAACGTGAAGAACTTCGAATGCGCAAGAAGAGCAAACAGCTTGAGGCTGAAGTTAAGGCCATCAAAAAAAACCCGCGCTATTTGGAAGCGCGGGCCCGGGATCCCCTCCGATACCAAATCAAAGGGGAAACGATCATTCAAATCGCAGACTAGATCGTCATCGAATTGAAGCCGCCGTCGACCACGATCTCGGTTCCAGTGATGAATCCGCCGGCCCGATTAGAGGCAAGAAGAAGAGTGGCACCAATCAACTCCTGAGGGTTTCCAAATCGGGAAGCGGGAGTGTGGCGGAGGATTTCCGCGACTCGTGATTCGTCGAGAACCTTCCGGTTCTGCTCGGCCGGGAAGAAGCCTGGCACGAGTGTATTCACCCGGATATCACGGTCAGCCCATTCGCGGGCAATATTGCGAGTCAGGTTATGAACCGCAGCCTTGGAAGCAGAGTAGGTGAAGACCCGGGAGAGGGGGTTGAGTCCGGAGATTGAACCCAGATTGATAATGGAAGCCTGAACATCGCGGCTGAGGAAATAGTTTCCAAAGACCTGGCACGCCCGCATCACTCCAACGAGGTTGACATCGAGAATCTTGAGAGCCTCTTCATCGGTGATTTCGACGAAAGGGGTGGGGGAATTAATCCCGGCACCATTAACGAGAATATCGATTTGGCCGGATTGTTCGACGACGGAGTTGAGGAGTTCGTTGAGCGAATGGCGGTCGCTGGCATCGGCGTGGGCGAAGTATCCCTTGCCGCCGGCTTCCTCGATGACCTTGAGTCGCTCGTTGGCTTTCTCCTCGTTGCGCCCCACCAAGACGACCTCTGCACCGGCCTGTGCCAGGCCAAGAGCCATGTAGGAGCAAAGTTCTCCAGTGCCACCAATAATGACGGCGGTCTTCCCTTCGAGACCGAACATTTCCTTCAGAAATTGTGCTGTTTTCATTATGTGAGGAGCCTAGTGCTTGGGTGGCTGGCGGCAAGAAATGATCCAAGAACTTTCGCGGTTCGCACGTTCTACCCAGTGTAAGAACTGAGTCTCCACAAGTCGGAGAAGTAAAGCTCAGCCAAATAGTACCACTGTCGCTTCCCTTAACCGGATTAATTGTGAAAAAGGGGGCCTCATCCGGTCGCGTTCATTCGGTTCCAGAGAGTCTCATCGCGGGAGGTGCCAAGACCGTGACCATCGTCAACTGACTCAATCCAGGCGACTGGGGCAATTGATCACAAAATCGCAGAATTTTCGGTAGCCATTGGACCACGAGTGGCTACCTTTTGGTTGTTGATGAAGTGCGATTCGTGTCAGGAGAAAGCTACCGTGTTTTACACCCAGGTGTCGGACGGTAAGCTTAAGAAGTTTGTACTCTGCGAGGCGTGCGCTCAGGAGAAGGGGATCACAAGCCCCGATGGCCTTTTGATGGCTGAAGAGTTGCTTGGCGGTTCGCCTCCCCCGAACCAGCCGATTGGCCCCTTTCCGGCAGTCGCCCAAGAAGATTGCCGTGCTTGTGGATTCACCTTGGAAGATTTTCGAAAAGTCGGTCGCTTGGGCTGCCCGCAATGTTACGAAGCCTTCTCCCAAGAGATCATACAGCGCCTGCCCTCAATGCATAAGGCAGCCAGCCACAAGGGCTACATTCCGGAGGGCTTGGTCAAGCAGCAAGCCATCCGCTCCGAGCTCACAAGCCTCTCCACGGATCTGGAGAGAGCGATCTCCGAGGAGCGATTCGAGGATGCCGCTGCGCTCAGAGACCGAATCAGCAATCTGGAGAAGAAAGAGGAAGGAGTGGCTTCGTTATGATGCGTTTCGCCACACTTTTGAAGCACCCCGCCGATTGGATGACGGGACACGACGCCGAGACTTCGGTCGTCCTGACAAGCCGGGTTCGCCTCGCCCGCAATCTGGCGCAGTCACCATTCCCGGGTTGGGCTCGAAAGAAGGAGCGCCAAGCAGTGCGCGATTCCCTGCAAGGCAAGGTCGAATCCCTGCCCGGAATGAAAGACGGATTCTCCCACGAATTGTCGGAGCTCGAGCCACTCCAGAAACAAGTTCTCGTCGAGCGCCACCTCATCAGCCGCGAGCAGGCCGCTCGAAATGAAGGAAGCGGCTCGGTCGTGAATCGCAAGCAGACCCTGAGCCTCATGATTAACGAAGAGGACCATCTTCGCATCCAGGCGATCCGACCAAGTCTGCAGCTCAGGGAAGCCTACAAGCTGGCCCACGCTATTGATCAACGGCTCGAGGGGGTTGTGGATTTTGCGGTCGATGCCAAACTCGGATATCTGACGGCTTGTCCCACTAATCTGGGGACCGGAATGAGGGCCTCAGCCATGCTTCATCTCCCGGGATTGGTCCTGAGTGATCAAATCGGCCCGGTTTTGAAGGGGATCAGTAAGCTCGGTCTTGCCGTTCGTGGCCTCTATGGGGAGGGGACCGAATCGCTCGGCAATCTTTACCAAATTTCCAACCAATCGACTCTTGGTGAAACCGAAGAGGAAATTCTAGATCGCCTTACCAAGGTCATTGGGGATGTCGCTCGTTATGAGACCCAGGCTCGCGCGAAGTTGGTGGCTGAAGACCCAATCATGGTCAGGGACCGAATCGGACGGGCTGCCGGCAACCTCACCTACGCGCACATCATCACTTCCAAGGAGGCCTTGAACCATTTGTCCATGCTGCGTCTCGGCGCGGATCTGGACTTCATGCCATCCTCACTTGTTGAGATTTGTGATCGCCTCTTTATGGAAACCCAACCGGCACACCTTCAGTGGAGGGCCGGCAAGAAGCTTCAACCGGAAGCCCGCGATATAATTCGGGCTCAAATGATCCGCGAGCATTTGCATTCGTCGATGCCACCTGCTATTGATATTACAGGAAAAGAAAGTTAACCGAGCCCCCAACGAAAGAACCTCATGAACAATTTCACACCACGCGCCCAGCAGGTGCTGGCGCTGGCCCGAAAGGAAGCCGACCGTTTTAATCACAATTACATTGGAACCGAGCACGTCCTGCTCGGACTGATCAAGCTTGGTCAGGGAGTCGCCGTGAGCGTGCTCCAGCGTATGGGTCTCGATTTGGAATCAGTTCGAATGGAAGTCGAGAAGGAAGTAGGCACTGGTCCTGATTCCAAAACCTCAACCAACATTCCTGTCTCTTATACACATCTGACGCTGCCGACGATCTACTCTGTGTAGA
>OJIS01000232.1_pt1 | contig 20179 bp, 19 predicted proteins | sample 1595671 | NCBI WGS metagenome assembly OJIS01 (sample SAMN05416814, study PRJEB24817) | seawater metagenome | isolation source: Sea water | place: Canada:Atlantic | collected 2013-07 | reverse complement strand
GATCAGCCTCGGTCTCGTGGGCTCGGAGATGTGTATAAGAGACAGCTTCACCACCGTCCCCGAACCATCCACGAGCGTCTTGGGATTACTCGCCGGATTCCTGGTAATCCGCCGCCGCAGGTAAGTTCAAGGCCTCCAAAGCCACCGATTTTTCAAAACCCGCCCCGGAATCACCCGGAGTGGGTTTTTCATTGACTGAATACACGCACACCCAATTCTCTCCGCGCATCGCGGCCACGAAAGATTGATTGGCCCTCACAAGTATCTTCCCCTCACTATGAAACTATTCGCACTCATCCTCGCCGCCACCGCCTCCCTTTCCTTTGCCGGAGAATGGGCCCAAATGTTCGACGGTAAAACGCTCAAGGGCTGGAAAGTCAACTCCGAGAATCCCGAGACCTTTTCGGTCGAAGACGGCGCCATCAAGGTGAAGGGGCCACGCGCCCACCTCTTCTTTGGCGAGGACGGGAATGCCAAGTTCAAGAACTTCGAATTCGAGTGCGAAGTGAAGACTGCCAAAAACGCCAATGCCGGAATCTTCATCCACACCAAATTTCAGGACAAAGGCTGGCCCTCACAAGGCTACGAGTGCCAGGTCAATGCCACCCACAAGGATTGGCGCAAAACCGGCAGCATCTACAGCATGCAGGACGTTAAAAAGCCCGGCCACAAGGACGACGAGTGGTTCACCTACAACATCAAGGTCGAAGGCAAGAAAATCACCGTCACCATCAACGGAAAAGTGACCAACGAATATACCGAGCCTGCTGACCACGCCGAAAAAACCAAACGACTTAGCGAAGGAACCATCGCCCTCCAGGGCCACGATCCCGGCAGCCTCATCTACTTCCGCAAGCTTCGCATCAAGAAGCTGGACTAGCGAAAGTGGCGGAAAGCACACGGCCAGGAAGAAGGAGAATTAATCGCAGTGCTGTAAAGCAGCTTCTGCTGCCAGCGTGCCGCTCGCGAAGCATCCCTGCAAAAGATAGCCACCAGTCGGGGCCTCCCAGTCAATCATTTCTCCCGCCACGAAAACGCCGGGGAGGTCTTTGATCATGAGTTGATCATCGACTGCTTTCCACGGGACTCCCCCGGCCGAAGAAATCGCTTCTGCAAGCGGACGCGGTTGGGTCAACGGAACACGGCAGGCTTTGGCACAATCCGCGAGTTGGGCCACAGATTCGAAGGGCCCATGAAAGTGCTCTAAAATAACCCGCATCGGCTCGCTCAGCTTCCAGCGGTATTGCGACTCGGCGAGGAAGTTCTTTTTGGCGGACTCCATCTTGGCGACGAGCTTCTCAGCCGTGAAAGTGGGTTTAAAATCAAGAGTGACGGCAGGCTCCGACATTTCCCGGAGAGCGGGACCCAAGGCATAAAGGGGACCGCCTTCCATCCCGTAGCGCGTGAGCATGATTTCACCGGGAGCCAACTCCGCGCCAACGGAGGCAACGACATTCTTAAGCGGTTGCCCTTCTATTTGCGGCAGCAGCTCTTCCGGCCAGTCGATCTCCCATCCGCAGTTTGCGGAACAAAGCGGAGCCACCTTGACTCCGGCTTTCTCAAGAGTTGCCACCCATGCCCCATCGGAGCCGGTTTGGGGCCAGGAACCACCCCCCATGGCAAGGACGATGGCGTCGGCTTGCATGACAATCTCTCCCTCTAAGGTCTCAAATTTTGCCTCTCCGCTGGCGAGCGAGGTGAGTCGGTGACTCATGAGAAACTTCACTCCCTGGGAGCGAAGGTTTTCCACCCAACGACGAAGGAGCGGAGCGGCTTTGAGAGCCTTGGGATAAACCCGGCCGGACTTCTGCACAAAGGTCCCGACATCGAGTCGGGCAGCCCAAGCACGAATCGCCTTGTTGTCAAAGTCGGCGAGCGCCCGGGGCCAAAAGTCGGCGGGCTGGTCCGGTCCCCGGTATCGGGTCACAAAGGAATCGAGCTCTTCCGAGTGGGTCAAATTGAGCCCGCCTTTACCCGCCACGAGAAACTTCCGCCCCACCGAGCGCTTTTGGTCACAGAGAGTGACTTTGGCTCCGGCAGCGGAAGCAACTTCGGCAGCCCGCAATCCTGCCGGGCCGCCTCCAATAACAAGGATATGAGGCACGCCCCCTTATTCCCGCGGAGCCGCGAAGACGCCAGCAAAGTTTTTGCGGAAAGCCCAGATGAGGAAAACTTCCATCACGAGAACCGCGAAGCCTACCGGGTTGAAGGCCTTGGCGAGGAAGAGATCATAAAGAAGGATATTGGCCACGATGGGGCCAAGAATGACGAGGCCAACGGGAGCAAACCGCTTACTGATGAGAGCAAGGCCGCCTGCAATTTCGAGCACCTTTACCACCGCCAGAAAACCGGACGGAGCAATGGCACCCATGAAATTTAAAGCTGCTTCCGGTGGAGTGGGGCCTCCCATTGGGATAAATTTCAGGAAAAAATTCAGTCCAAAAACAACGAAGGCGAGGCCGAGGAGATTGCGGATGATGAGGATGGTTTTGTTCATTATTTTTTGGTTTTAAGTTTCTTGAGGAAAGTGACGATGTCGGCCGGTTCGGCGCGTTGGCGATAGTCGGCATTCAGAAAGGCCCAACGAATGACGCCTTGCTGATCGATGATGTATGTCGCCGACAAGGGGAGGTCTCTGTCGCCGGCCTTTTCGCCATTGTATTTGGTGAGGTCGAACAATCCCTTGTAGAGCTTCTCAACCTCGGGAGTGAGTTGGAAGACGAGGCCGTATTTCTTGGCCACTTCGTGGTTCAAATCTGTCAGGACGGAAAAATCCAACTTGTGCATTTCGGTAGTAGTCATTGCCTTGCCGGGCAGCTCCGGGGTCAGAGCCATGAAGCTTGCACCTTGGGCCCGGATCTCGGTAAGTTTGTCCTGATAGGCCGCCAGGGCAATGTTGCAATAAGGACACCACCCGCCGCGATACCAGGTCAGAACAACCGGCCCTTTTTTGAGTGCTTCAGAGAGAGTGATCTCCTGGCCAATGGGATTCTTCAGAGTGAAGTCAGGGGCTTTTTCGCCAACCTGTTTGGCAGATTTCTCAATACCGGACTTCCCGACAGCTGCGATTCCTTTCGCAAACTCCGCGCGCACTTCGGCGGGAACAACTTTGGCGGCACCAGCCGACTTGGCCTCAAGTTGATCCTTAAGGGCGTCTTGAGCAAAAAGTGAAGTGCATAGGCAGACTAAAATGGCAAATGATTTCATGATTGTGGGAAGAGCGGGATGGCCTCGTTTATTTTAGAAGTAAAACCGCCCACACGTATTCCATTTTTCTTCAGGAACCGGGTCAAGGAACCGGACAAAGCGATGGCCGGGGAATTCATCTCCGGCCATCGCGCAAAGTCTTAATATTCTGATGAAGGTGACAAACCTAGTTTGACTCTCCAGCGGTCGCTTTAAAGTCAAGACGGATGATGACTTCATCCCGGATGAGGTCGTCGGTTTTACCCGCGTAGACGATGCCGAAGTCCTTGCGATTGATATCGAACTCAGCCTTGAAACTCGCAGTGGATCCCTCACGACTGGCCGTGACGGGAAAGGTGATATTTTTTTCGGTCCCATGCATCGTAAGATTTCCGGAAACATCATAGGCTCCTTCCCCGGTCTTCGTCGCTTTAGTGAGCTTGAAGGTGGATGTGGAAAATTTTTCAACGTCAAAAAAGTCTGCGGCCTTCAGATGCCCGGTAAGCTTTTCATTATCTGACCAAGTGCTCTCCATCTGGATGGTAAATTCGCCGGCAGTTGGCGTATCGCCACCTTCAGCCATGAAGAAATGACCGGAAAATTCTTTGAATCCGCCATCGTGGGAACCGGTCACTTTCGAGCCGGTGAAGCCAATTGTAGAGGTATCGAGGAAGACATATTTGGTGCCGGTTCCAACGAGTTCAGTCTGAGCGTCAGTGATCGTGGCATCGGTCGTTTCGTCAGCCGGGTTCTTGCACGAGGTCAGCATGGCCGCAGCAAAGACTGACGGAGCGAGGATGAGAATGGTGGATTTCATTTTGTTGGTTCTATGGGTTGGGTGGTTTGATTGGTTAGGAAAGAACGGACTTGAACACTTGCAAGGCCTCTTGGAATTTTGACAGAGATTCAGCATCCTTGACACCGCTTTCAGCGTCAAAGTTATCATAAAACGAGGGGAGCGAGAAGGTCGCCTTGACCTGAGCACCGAGGTGCGGAAGGTAGCCCCCGGCTGCAGCGAGAACATTCGCTCCGCCACGCCCTCCCGGAGAGGTTGCCATGAGAAGCATGGGCTTCTCAGACCAGAGCTTCTGCTCCATCCGGCTGGTCCAATCGAGCACGTTTTTGAAGGCTGCGGTATAGCTGCCATTATGCTCGGCGAGCGCGAGGATAATGCCATCCGAGCCCTGGATCGCGGCGAGGAATTTACCGGCTTCCTCTGGAATACCGGAAGCCTCCTCCCGGTCCTGCGAGTAGATGGGCATTTCGAAGTTGTTGAGATCCAGAGTGGTGATCTCAGCTCCCTCGATCTGCGAGGCTGTGTAGCTGGCGAGGGCAAGATTGACAGATTCGCGATGGGAGGTGCCGGCGATGACGAGGATGTTTTTCATGGTCTTTATTTTGTTAGAGTGAGAAGAGGAAGAAAGAGCTTTCTTCGGACGATTCAAGATGAGGAAGATCACCTTCAATGGCGGCCCCATCTCCGGGCTCGAGAGATTCACCTTCGATGGTGAGGGCTCCGGAGATCAGGTGGATCCAGTGACGTTTCCGTGTGGATGAGGGTGCAAGAGATTCTCCGGCTTGCAAGTGCCCAAAGTGGATCTCGCCATCAGTGCGGATGGCGATGGAATCTTCACGGCCATCCGGCGAAGCAATCAAGGTGAGAGGGCGACCGGCGGCGTGAGCCAAGAGGTCATAGTCGTGATAACGAGGATCGCCGCCGGGGTTGCCCGGCTGGAGCCAGATCTGAAGAAAATGAACCGGATTGTCCGGAGACGGATTAAACTCGGAGTGAACCACGCCGCTTCCGGCCGACATATATTGAAACTCACCCGCCTTGATGGTCCGGCCGTTCCCCATCGAATCCTTGTGCTCCAGCTCACCGGAAATCACATAGGAGAAAATTTCCATCGAATTGTGAGGATGAGATCCGAACCCCTGGCCAGGCGCAACAGTGTCGTCATTGATGACCCGAAGGCTAGCGAAACCACGGTGGTCGGGGTGATCGTGACCGCCGAAGGAAAAGGTGTGGAAGGAATCAAGCCATCCGTGATTTGAGTGAAATCGATCGGAGGCCTTGCGGATTTGAACTCTGACGGGGTTTGTTGTCATGGGTGGACCCTACCCAAATCATTCCATGCTGGCTAATGCTGTCTTCTTTCTCTAAGCATGCTTTATGAGCATGGTTGATTTTGATCTCAGGCAACTTCAATATTTCCTGACGGTAGCGGAACATCTCAATATTTCGGAAGCCGCCCGGACCCTTGGCATGACCCAACCTGCGCTCAGCCGCCAGGTGCGGGCCTTTGAGGACTCCCTCGACTCACCCCTCCTGGAACGTGGAAAACGATCCATCACTCTCACCCGCGCAGGCGAGATCATGGTCAGGGAAGGATCGAGCATCATGCGCTCGGTGGAAACGGGCCTGAAGCGCTTCCACCGCGAAGTCGAGGGCGCGGAGCTGCGGGTCGGCTACGGTCCTTCGCTGGCCAGCGGCTTGATTGAAAAGGCGATCTCGTGTTTCTCCAGAAAGTATCCCGGGGTGAGAGTCAGTTGGTTTGACTACTCGACACAGGAAATGTGGGAAGGCCTTAAAAAAGAAGAGCTCGACCTCATCCTGGAAGTTGAAAATGACGATCCCGCCATTCACTGGCATCGCATCAGCGAGAAACCCTTCCGCATGGCCGTCCCGCCGAACCACCCACTCGCCAAAAAACGCCTCCTCAAGCCCGGGCACCTCAACGGCGAACGCCTCCTCTTACTTTCCCGCCACGATTACCCCGGCTACTGGAACCAGGTCACAACCTACTTCACCGACCATCAGATCGATGCCAAAGTCGTCGGCGAATTCGATGGCATCAGCAGCCTCAAAATGGGCATCGACGCCGGCCTCGGCATGGCCTTCGTCGCCGGAACCCCACCTGGATTAGTCACCATCAGACTCAAGCCCGAACCAGCCCCTCTCTGTATCGCCATCGGCTCCCTGAAGAAGAGAAAACTCACAGAATGGGAACAAGCCTTTATTGATGAGATGTCAGTTGCCAAATAATTAGTGCGTGTGGGGCACCGGTCCGCAGTTTGGGCAGGGGCTGGTCCATTCGACTTCTCCGGTGGCGTAGGTTTCCTGCTTCCAGATGGGGACGCGGGCTTTGATGGAATCGATGAGGTAGCGGTTGGCATCGAAGGCGGCCTCGCGGTGCGGTGAGCTGGTCAGGGTGACGACGGCGCATTCACCGATGGCGAGGGTGCCGATACGGTGGATGGCGACCGCTTTGGTGATGGGGAATTTCTCCATGGTCTCGGCGAGAATGCGTTCGCCTTCCTTTTGTGCCAAGACGGGGTGATTGGTGTAGTGGAGTTGAGTGACATCGCGACCTTCGTGGTGGTTGCGGACGAGGCCCTCGAAAAGGACGAGGGCTCCGCAGGTGGGATCCTGCATCCCGGCGCGGAGAGCGGTGATGTCGAGCGGAGTTTTTTGGATGGAGAACATGGGAAAGCTTGGTTACGGGCGGAGAGGAACTCTGAACATTGAACACCTAACACTTAACATCTAATTTGATGAGCTGACTAACCTCCGGCGAAAGGAGGCATGAAGGCGATGGTTTGGCCGGGGCTGAGGAGGTCGGTCCAAGTGGAAAACTCGTTGTCAACGGCGGGTTTGACGTGCGGGAGATCAAGAGTGAAATGATGCTTTAAGCGGAGTTCCTCCCAGAGACCGGCGAGAGTGGCGGCGGAAGTACGAAGAACTTCGGAGTCGGTTCCGGCTTCCTGGCTGAGCTTGGCGAAGTATTCAACGGTGATCTCTTTTTCAATCGGGCCGTGTTCGTGAAGGTGCTCGAGTTCGACGAGGTGCTCGGGGCGATTAAGGTTAAGCAGCGAGCGGGAATCGGCAGGGTGAAGATCGATACGATCGAGGGAGGCGAGAAAACGGCGGGCGCAGCGCTGATTTTTCTCGAGAACAGCACCAAGCTTGGCCACGGCAGTAGGTGAGTAGAGGGCACAGAGTGGCTCGGGATGGTCGTCGAGTGGATTAAGGAAGCAGGTGGCATCCTTGCTGTCATCGTGAGCATCAACGAGGGCTTGCAGGTCTTCCTTTTTCAGGAGCGGGAGATCGCAGGCGATGACGAGCCAGTTGGAGTCCGGGTCATGTTGGAAGGCAGCCTGGAGACCGCCGAGAGGGCCGGGACTTGGCTCAAGGTCGGGAAGGAGTTGAACGTTCAACGTTGAACGTTCAGCGTTGAACGTTGAAGTTCCCAGAGAGAGATGAGCCACCGAAAGGTAGATGTCCCCGGTTAAGGGGCGGACGAGATCGAGAATACGTTCCAACTGGGTGACTCCGCCGATTTTGAGGGATGCCTTATCGGTGCCCATGCGGGAAGATTTTCCGCCGGTGAGGATCAGTGCTTTCATGCCTGGAAGTCGGATTTTCCGCCGGTCTTCTTGGCGAGTTTGAGATCGGAGATAACGATGGCGGGGTTGGCAGCCTTGCACATGTCATAGAGAGTGAGTGCGGCGACGGAGGCTCCGGTGAGCGCCTCCATTTCAACCCCGGTGCGGGAAGTGGTCTTGGCGGTGGCGGTGACGAGGAGGGCTTCGTCATCGTGCGGGGTGATCTCGATCTTCGCGGAGTCGAGCGGGAGCGGATGGCAGAGCGGGATGAGGTCAGAGGTTTTTTTGGTCCCTGAGATCCCGGCGAGGATGGCGGTGTGGAGGACAGGGCCCTTTTTGTTGCGGAGTTCTCCGTCGTCCATTTGGGAAATCAACTCGCGGCCAAGGGTCACCAAACAGGTAGCGGTGGCCACGCGGACGGTCTCCGCTTTCGCAGAAACATCGACCATGCGCGGTTGGTTGGATTCATCGAGGTGGGTAAGTTCAGCCATCCGGGGGAGATTGGCGGCTCCGCATCGCGAAGTCAATCGGCTGCGTCATCCCGATTGATTTGCATGCTCAATCGGGAGCGAGTGCCTCGAAGAGGGTTTGGAGCTCGGGGGCGACGTCGGCATCGGAGTCGACGGTGGGGGCGATACAGGCTTTGAGATGTTTGCGGAATTGCAAACGGAGGCGGTGGAGGGTGGAGCGGAGGGTGTTTTCCTTAAGGCCTGTTTTGGAAGCGAGTTGAGCGAGGGCTCCGTGTGGAGCATTGCCATCGAGAAAGGGGCGGAGCTGCTCGAAGGCGGGCGATTTATGAGCGCCGTCCCATTCCCTTGCGAGAGAGTCGAGGGCTTGGCGAATGAGGTGGAGAGCCCATTGGCGGTCGAATTCCTGATCAGGTGCCAGAGTGGCGGAGTCGGGTGGATCGAGGGCAGCGGAGGTTTCGGTCTCATCCCGGATGGGGAGATGGGTGATTTGGGCACCCCTCTTGAGGGCACGGGATTTTTCGCGCTGATGAGAAAGGAAGTGCTTGAGCGAACCGAGGAGGTAGGAGCGGAAGCGGGACTCCCGCGGTCGGAGGGTGGCGAGGGAGTCGCGGGAGAGCAGCCAGGCGAAGAAGTTATGGGCAAGGTCGCGGGCAGCATCGTCCGAGCGGCCTTCCTTACGAAGGAAGGCGACGACGGGGGTGTAGTAGGATTGGCAGAGGTCGCCGAGCGCTTCGCGCGAGGATTCGGATTCGCCCTTGGCGGCGATGACGCGGGTCCACTGGGTGGTGAAAAAGTTTTCGTCATTCATTGGGTGTGGATTTTCCGGGGAAGGTGTTTTCGCCAAGAAGTCTTTGGAGGTCCATTCGTCTTTTTCTTGAGGCCAGGACTTCCGGACTTTCCAAGCTGTGCCCCGCGGACAATAAGGCTTCAATAGTGAGTCGTTGTTCCGAAGTGAGGCGCGTTAGAACATTCGTTTTGGCGGTGGTGATTTCTTCGGAATTTAGGTGAGGGTATCGGCGATCAATGCTGGAAAGTTGAGTCGAAATTGAGAGGAATTGAAGATCCTGAGGATCCAATTCGTAGAGGTTGTTGCCGATCCAGATCGAGTAGAGAACATCCAGTTCACTTTCGAGAACTTGGGTCTTGGATTCTATTTTACTGATTGGGCGCTCCTTTGGGAGTGGAAGGGCCAAGCTGGCGTTTTTCTTGGAGATGCGTTCGATCTGCGAGAAGACGAAGAGAACGGTGAGTGCGATGAGAGGGGTAAAATAGAGCCAACGGTTTCGGCTGAGGGGTTTCTCTTCATTGTAAATCCAGGCGGTGACGGCGCTGGATAACCACGCGATCATGGCGATGTCCGAGAGAATACCCAAGACTGCTCCAACGAAATGCCATTGGGTCCACAGTCCGAAGGGTTTTTCTGCGAGAAGACAGATACAAAGGAGGACGATGCCATAGGAGCCTATGATGAGGAGCCAGCAGAAGGTTCCAACGAAGGCGTAGCTGAGTGCGGGTTTTCGCGGTGATTGTCCGCAAAGCCAGGAGAGGTGGCGCAAACCCAGCCTGATGCCAACGATGATGGCTATTAGGATGATCAGGAAAAAGAGCGGAGTGACGACGGGTTCTATCGTCTGCCACAAAGTTTCATCGACCGATCTCAGTTTCTCTAATTCTGCGATCTCATCTTTATAATACCCGATTTCCCGCTCACGTTCCTCAATCTCTCGATCCAAGTCAGGCGATGATTCGGAATTACCCTCGATAGCGGCTGACTTTAATTGTTCTGCAAATTGGACTTGAGCATCCAGGCTTTCGATCTCTGAAATGATGCGCATCTCCTCATGCTTGGGTGTCGCTTCACCGACCCTATGAAACAGTAAGTAAAGGACGATCAGGAATAGGGAAGAAACAGCGAGCACGGCTGAAATGCGAGCACGGCGCGGAGTGCTGTGAGGGAAGAGATCGGGGTGAGGAGTGTTCTTCTCAGCAAGAGAAATAGGCGCGACGACCGTTTGCAGCCGGGTGTTGAACTCGGTGGCGGATTGCCAGCGTTGGTCGGGTTGGTTGCTGAGAGCGCGGAGCACGACTTCGTCGATCCGGACATCGAGGGTGGCTTTTTGGGAAGGCGGAGTGAGGGCGGCATCGGGGCGCTCGCCGGTGAGCATTTCGTAGAGGACCACGCCGAGGGAGTAGATGTCTGCGCGGGCGTCGACGGGAGTGGCATTGGTCCGTTGCTCGGGCGCCATGTATGCGGGCGTGCCAGTGACTTTTTCGCCGGAGGGGTCAGTCTGGCCGATGATGGTGGCGATGCCGAAGTCGGCGATTTTGATGCGGCCACTCGTGTCGAGAAGGAGGTTCTCGGGCTTGATATCACGGTGGATGATCTTGCGCTCGTGTGCGAATTGGAGGGCTTCACAAAGTGGCGGGACGATGGCGAGGGCCTCCTCCGGGCTGAGCTTGCGGTCACGGATGAGATGGCGGAGGTTAAGACCATCGACAAATTCCATGAGAAGAAAATAGAAATCACCTTGATGCCCAAAGTCGTGGATGGTGACGATGTTGGGATGATTGAGGGCCGCGAGGGCCTTGGCCTCCGCCTGGAAGCGGAGGGCGAATGATTCATCGGCCGCGAGAGTTTGCGGGAGGATCTTGAGGGCGACGAAACGGTCGAGAGATTTTTGACGGCATTTATAGACCGCTCCCATGCCGCCCTTGCCAATGAGCTCGATGACTTCGAGGTCGGGGAAGGAAGCGGCGACTTCATCGAGCGTAGCTGCGGGCGAGGCCGATTGTCCGGCGGCGGTGGGCTCCATGGCATTGGCCAGCAGGCAACGAGGGCAGAGGCCGAGGTCATCGAGAGGAGTCTCGCAGGTGGGGCAAAGCTGGGTCTTATCTTCCATATTCGCTTCCTGACGGATTGAAATGGAAACGTTGCCATTCTTTTTCAAGAAAAGCAGGGAGGATTTTTTAGCCCTGGGAGGATGGGAGCTGGAAAATCACCGAGCCGTTAAAAAGCTGATCACATTGGTCATGCACGGGCAGATGGGATCAAAGGAGATTTCGGAGATTCAGTTTTTCAGCAGACCCAGTATGCTTAGCCCAATGAAGCTTTTTCTCATCCTTCTCGCGCTTATCCCGGTTCTTCAGGCCCAGAATAAAAAGCACCTCAACCCTTTCCTCTGGGATAATCCGCTCGCACCCAGGTTCTCCAGGACCGGTGTTCTCCACCGCACCTACGAGAGTCAAATCAACACGGCCACCGTCGGCTTTAACATCCTCCTCCCACCCGGCTATGAGACGGAAAAGGATCGCCGATATCCAGCCGTTTACCTTCTCCACGGCGGGCGTCCCGGCAGCGAAAACAAGCTCCTGAACATGACGCCCTTCATTCAGGAGGCGATCAAATCGAAAGTCATTCCCCCGACCATCTATGTCTTTGTCAATGGCGGTCCCGTCAGCCACTACGACTATCCCACACCCATCAAGCATCTGGGACCCGGCTTTGGAACCAAGGGAAACTCCACCTTCGTCAAGGAACTCATCCCCCACATCGACTCCACCTATCGAACCATCGCCGCCCGAAAGGGTCGCTTCCTCGAGGGCTACTCGCAAGGCGGGCGCGGAACCTTGCGAACCGCCTTTCGGAATCCCGAGCTTTTCGCTGCCGCCTCGGCAGGCTCCGCGGGCGTCGCCACCGAACTTAAGATTCAAGAGAACAAAGGAAAGGAAAACGATGCCGTCCGATTCGCCATTGGTGATGACGCCTACTCGCTCGCCAAAGACTATGCCGCCGAGAAGATGGAAGCCCATCCACTCCACCTTCAGCTCTACACCGGTGATTCCAAAAAGGACTTCAATTGGGGAGGGAACCTTGCCTATTCCAAATACCTCACTTCACTCGGAATCAAGCACACCCACCTCCTCATTCCGAACTGCGGTCACTCCACCAAACAAGCCTACGAAATTTCAGGTCGGAAGCTTTTTCAATTCTTCGCCCCCCATCTCCGGGCCGCTTCGAAATAGCGCCCCCCCTCTCCGGGCTCACTGTTTCTCCACCCGGAAGTAGACGTTGTCCGGTAGGCCCAGGCCTGAGATGTCAAAGATCCTCGTGGTGCTTTCGCCTGCGTCAGCCTCGACACTATCTTCGATATCGGAGTCCCAGTTGATCAGATCGGTCGAATACTTGACGGCATAAACGTCACCTTCACGGGAGTTCCAGGTTAAGCTAAGCATGTTATCCTCGGGCGAGAATCCGATTGATGTGACAGCTAACGGTTGGCCCGGGTTCAGGCCTAATGGCCCGCCCGTGTATACCGCCATCACCTCTGCAGGCGTCAGCGCATGATCCCAGATCGCGACCTCATCCAGGACGCCGTCGAAGGATTCCTGGCCCCCGCGGAGGAACAAGGGGGCCTCGACATTATTCACCCCCTCGCAGTAGCCACCATCACCGGCAATACTACCAATTTTGGGATTGAAGTCGCCGTTGGCCGGCAGTTCCCCGTTCACATAAATGCTCGCCGTATCCGTGGCGCTGTCATAGGTGCAGACAATGTGCACCCATTCGCCGTCCGCGTAGGCGTCGGCAGGAAGGCGGCACTCCGCTCCCCATGCTCCGTATGTGTCCTGCCATCCACCGATACGGAAGCGCAGCGGACTGTCCTCGTTACGGGGTCGGACGAGCACATTGTAACCGAATCCGCTGCCGGCGACCGATTTATCCATGATGGTGCCGAAGCTCGGGTGATTGTCGATCATCCACCAGGCCAGGGTCAGGTCCTCGGTGGCTGGCACAGCCTCGGCAACGCTCGCAATTTCGTCCCCGCCCGTGCCCTCAAAGGCACTCGCCCCCACCTTGCCTGGTACGAGCCAGGTTCCGTTCGAAATCGTCCCATCAAAACCGCCGACGGTATCGTGGGCGACGAAATCCGCGGCCTCGTCAAGGGGCCAGTAGGCGATAAGGTCGGCCTTGCTTACGCTTGCAGTGATGCAGGGCAACAGCGCGCATGCCATGGTATAAATATGTGAACGTTTCATGAGGGGGTTTTTAATTTGGGTAGCTGGCAATTCTCCGGAGCTTAATATAAAGCTATCTGGTTCTACGACGACGGATCACGAAACCTAACACACCCAAGCCAATTAGATGAGCTGACGAGAGCGGCATTCCCCCCCTCATGTGAGCGATCCAATCGTCATGAGTGGGGCAAAAAGGGCTTGTGCCAAGTTTGACGGAGAATTCATATTCAGTCTGTGTCTCAATCAAAAATCGGAAATTTATTCCAATTGCCCGTGATTAAGCAGATTCGCGATGAACTGGAACGCGAGCCCTATGCTTCGCGATACTGCCGAAGAGGGCAGGAAGCCGGCCGACTTCTCTCCTCGACAAGACCACGAGTGATCGGACATTCTATCATTCAGACATGCGTCCACTCTTTCTCATTCTCTTCCTTCCTTTGGCTCTGCAGGCCGAAACCATTGAGCTTGGCAGCATCGAAACCGAACAGACCATCGCCGCTCGAAAAAGGCACAGGGAGAAGCTCAATCCCGCAAGCGATGGCTGGGATACGGAAGCATTTTCAAACGCCGCGCAAGCGAAGCTTAACGAGCTTGGAGAGCTTCTCTGCTCCCCGGAGCTGCTGACTGCGGGATCACTTGACGGGATCGTGGCGCCCGACGCCGTGACCCAAACTCTCTTCCCGACAAGTAAGTTCAAGGAGGTCTACACCCGGGACTCATTGAAAGTAAGACGTCTCGATCCCGACGCCTCGTTGATCTCAAGCCGCAAGATTCCCGACGCCTTTAACGCCCTCGCAGAAAATTTCGAAAACCCCCGTTTTAAGTTTAAACTCTATAAAGTCGAACCGATCGACGAATCGCAAACACGCACGAGACAGTTTCTGGCTCTCAGTGATGAGCAACGCGAACTCAATGCCACTTGGTCCATCGTATGGGAAAACAAGTCGCATCGAATCAAATCAATTTCTCTCCTCGAATGTGAAGTTGTCGAGCGAGGAGACGCCGGCACCATCATGGTCGATGCCACCGGCTCCATGATCGAGGCCAGGGCAGATCTCACCAACCATCTCGGTCACGGGATCAATCACTGGCAGGGGCGCGTCGAGAAGAGCCTCTCCATGCACTACTTCGGCCACAACGGTCTCGCTGTCGGTGACGTGAATGGCGATGGCCTGGATGATCTTTACCTCTGTCAGTCAGCGGCCGTTCCCAACAAACTCTTCCTCCAACAAGCCGATGGCACGACTCGCGAGGTCGCCGCTGATGCCGGAGTCGATCTCCTCAATGCGTCCCGGGGATGTCTTCTCATCGATCTCGACAACGACGGCGACCAGGACCTGGCCCTCACCACGCCCTATGCCACTCTCGTTTATGCCAACGACGGCACCGGCAAGTTCTCCCTGGTGCAAAACATCAGCTTCGCGAGCGGTGGTTACTCACTCACTTCTGCCGACTACGACAACGACGGCGACCTCGATCTCTATGTTTGCGTGTATTACCAAAAACCGGGAGACGCCAGCGCCCTCGCTTACCCCATTCCCTACCATGACGCCAACAACGGAGGTCAAAATATCCTCCTTCGTAACGACGGGATGAAATTCTCCGATGCCACAAAAGAAGCTGGCATGATGACGGAAAACTATCGCTTCAGCTTCGCGGCTTCCTGGGAAGACGTCGATACCGATGGCGACATCGATGTCTATGTCGCCAATGACTACGGTCGCAACAACCTCTACCGAAACCAGCTCACCGAATCCGGCAAGGCCACCTTCACCAGCGACGCTGCCGCTCCCGGTATTGAAGACACTTCTTTCGGAATGTCGGTCTGCTGGGGCGATGCCAATGGCGACGGCTTCATTGATCTCTACACCGGCAATATGTTCTCCGGCGCGGGCAATCGCATCGCCTTTCAGGATCAATTCCAACAACACGCTCCGAAAGAGATCAAAGCCAAGCTTCAACGAACGGCTCGCGGTAATTCTCTCTTTCTCAATAACCGCGACGCCACCTTCACCGACGTGACGATGACCGCCGGAGCAAGGCAGGGGCGTTGGGCCTGGGGATCGGTCTTCGCCGACCTCAACAACGACGGCCTGGAAGATCTCGTCGTAGGCAACGGCTTCGTCACCGGAAAAAAAGACGACGACCTCTGAAGTTTCCTTTGGCGACAGGTCATGTCGATCACTCCGGACAAAGCTCCCGAAAGCCTCCTCGCTTCCGACCCCAATGCGCTCTTCCTAAAACGCACTGATGAAATCAACGAACTCCTCGACAGCGGAGCTTCCCTCAGCGGGCACGAGCGCAACTGCTTCTTCCTCAACACGGGTGATGGAAAATTCGCAACCGCTTCCGCCACGAGCGGATTTGATTTTTATGATGATGCCCGGGCCGTTGCCCGCTGCGATTGGGATCACGATGGCGACATTGATTTACTCTTTGCCAATCGCACCGCACCCCGGCTTCGTTTTCTAAAAAACGAGTCGAGCGGCACTGCCAATTTTGTCGCCGTGAGATTAATTGGCACGAGCTCAAATCGCGACGCCATCGGCGCTCGTGTCACCTTAAAATCGGAAGGCCGCACCCTCCTGCGCGGATTGAGAGCAGGAGAAGGATTTTTGGGGCAATCCAGCAAATGGCTGCACTTTGGCCTCGGCGATTCCGGGACAATCGACGAACTCACAGTGCACTGGCCCGGAGGAAAAACCGAAACCTTCCCAGGACTCGAAATCAAGAAGTGGTTTACTCTGAAGCAAGGCACCGGCAAGGCCTCTCCCTGGACTCCTCCTGCACGCGACATCAAGCTTGCCGAAAAGGATTTCGACCTGCCCACTCCGACCGCCCAAGCCGCCGTTCGCCTTTGCGCCCGCATGCCCATCCCACAACTCCACGCCCTCGACGACGCTGGAGAATTGGAAGCCATTACTCCTGCCAAAGGTCGCCCCCTCTTTGTCACTCTTTGGGCCAGTTGGTGTCCGGCCTGCGACCAGGAATTCAAAGACCTCGCTCAACACGCCGCCCAACTCGAGAAGGCAGGCATCGATACTCTCGCCCTTTCCGTCAATGGAATCGGAGAAGGAGACGACACCACTTTCGCGGATGCCAAAGCGTATCTCAAAAAACTCGATCTCAAACTCAAGCACCGACGCGCTCACCCTGATCTCCTTCACCAACTGCAACTCATCGCCGACCGCATCATTGCCCAGAATGAACCCCTCCCTCTCCCTTCGGGATTTTTATTGGATCCACAGGGAAGGGTCATCGCCTTCTATCGCGGCCCGGCCCCGATTGACCATCTCGTCACCACGGCAAGCGAAAGCCATGGAGCAGATGCCATGGAGGTTTTCAAGTCAGCCCTTCCCTTCCCGGGCACTTGGATCGGCGAGGCTCGCAGTCACCCCGTGGATCGCTTGGTCAGCAAATTCATCGAGGCTGACTTTGTGAATTCCGCACTCACCTTTGCCAAGACCCACAAAAAAGCTTTCGCCAACCCCAATGCCTACGCCGAAGTCTTTTCACAAGTCGGCAATCATCACGCCGAACAAGGTGAATTTGACACGGCCATCACTTACTACCGCGAAGCCCTGACGGAGCACGAAGAAGCCCCCCTTATTCACTTCAACCTGGCCCTCGCGCTGGAACGTCAGCAAAAACAAGCCGAAGCTCTCATCGAGTATCAACGGGCCATCGAACTCGATCCCAAAATCACGGTGGCTCATCTCAACCGGGGTGCCATTCTTGCGCGAAACCCCAAGACCTTGAAAGAAGGCACCGCGTCCCTCCAACGAGCGGTCGAACTCAACCCCAATCTCGCCGCGAGCCACTACCATCTTGGCATGGCGTTGGAAAGAGGCCGCCAATTTCAAGCAGCCTATCAACACTATCGTCAGGCCTCCCTCCTCGCACCCGACCACTTTGGGAATGCAATGCAACTGGCGCACTTGCTCGAACGCTCGGGCAAGGTCGAACAAGCCCTCGTCGAGTATCAAAAAATCGCCCACATTCATCCAAATAATCCGCAAGCTTCTTTCCAATCGGGAATGGCATGTGAACGTCTCAAGCAAATCGGCAATGCCATCAATCACTATCAGAACTCCTTGCGTATCTCGCCAAACTACGTCCCCGCCCTCAATAACCTTGCCTTCCTTCTCTCCAGTCATCCGGAACATCTCAATGCCAAAGAAGGACTCCAATTGGCAAGCTTGGCCGCAAAACTGACGAACTTCCAACAAGCCGCTGTCCTCGACACCCTCGCAAGCGCCCAACTCGCAAACGGGGATGGAACGAGCGCTTTATCCACTCTTGCGAAAGCCCTCGGCCTGGCCGAAAAAAATCAGCAAACCGCCCTCATTCAAGAGCTTAAGAGGAAGATCGAGGCCCTTAAATGAACCATCGATATTACCCGGAAGGTGGATTTCCCGTATTCGATAGTGGATTGCCCCTATTCACCGAAGCGTCCCATTATGACAGGATCGGAACGGTAAGAACCATAAATCCATCCAAAAAATGAAATTAACACACTTCGCAATCGCTGCCTTCATTGTGCCAGCCAGCCTGCAAGCCGCGTCGATTACGGCAGCAGGAATAGATACCTTAACGCTTCCCGGTACCGGGGCTGGAGATGTCTCAGACCTCGACGCTAACGGCTCCGGGGGAGACGGCTTTGTCGTATTCAACTCAATCGCCCCAGGTGGTAACAGTAACCAGGAAGCTTGGAATCAGAACATTGTTTCGAACCTCCCTGCTTATATCTCCAACCTCGACGGCTTGGGTTCGACATCTTCAGGAGGTTGGGCGGGCTACGACAGTATCAACGTTGGTGGCACCACTTACGAAAGCGGTGGCATCAACCTGGCGTCAGGCGCCGGAACTGAAACGGCTCTCTTTTCGTTTGAGTTGGCTGCAGCGGCTCCCGCTTCAATCACTGTGGGCTTATTGACCGACAACTCGGATGGGCTGGGATGGGCTTGCTCCACGATCCGCATCGAAGGCCCGGGAGCGGTCAGCGCGGATCAAAGCATCGTACCTGACGGAGCCTCGGATCTCCTGAATTTCACCATCGACGGTGGAGTCACAGGAGAAACCTACACCGTCTACGGCACCTCTGCGGGAAGCGGAAGCATGATCGCAGCAGCAACCTTTGATTCCAACTCCCCGCTGGTCGGGCTTAAAGTAACAGACATCGTCGTCACTGAGGACAATTCCATTGAACTCACCTGGACAAGCGAACCTGGGAAAAGCTACGCGGTCGAAGCCTCCACCGACCTGGAAAGCTGGGTCGACCTGCTCACGGAGATCGATGCCGCAGTCTCACCGGCAACGGTCACCACGGTGATTGTCGACACCCCGGCAGCAACTGAAACGAAGAAGCACTATCGCCTTCGCGAAGAGTAATCTCGCTCGCCTCAAGAACGATTCTAGAGACGCTATGCTGTTTCCAGCATAGCGTCTCTTGCTAAACACACACCTAAAATCATGACTCTCATACGCCTGAACACTCTTGCAGTGCTCCCTATCCTCGTCGCGACCGCGATCACTCTCAAAGCATCAGCCGCCGGAGTCGATTCGACCACAGGCTCTCCCAACACGACCCGTGATAGCGTCGTCGTCTTCAACGAAATCCACTACCACCCCGCTGGCAATAACGATACCCTCGAGTACGTCGAACTCTACAACCAGATGGCCGTCAATGTCGACCTGAGCAACTGGCGCATCGACGGTGTCGATTTTGACTTTCCCGAAGGCACCGTCATCGACGCCCGCAGCTATCTTACCATCGCTAAAGTTCCCGCCAATTACGCCGGCGCGCTCGGTCCCTATAACGGCACGCTTTCCAACTCCGGAGAGACCCTACGCCTCATCAACAACAACCGGGCTTTCCGCACCACTGCCGGTGCAGGCCCGACCGGCGCAATCTCAGATTCGCTTGAAAGTCGCCGCATCATGGACGAAATCACCTACGGAGACACCCACCCCTGGCCCTTAGGCCCCGATGGCTCAGGCTCTACGCTGGCAAAAATCGACCCGGCGACTGGCAGCGCCCACCCACAAAACTGGACGCACAGCACCGCCATCAATGGCACGCCCGGCGCAGCCAATGTCCAGACCATCGTTCCAACGATCAGCTTGAATGAGCTCGATGCCTCCACTTCTCCCGCGTTCCAGCTTGAGATCCATAATCACGGTGCCCTCCCGACAGCGCTCGGCGGCATGGTGATCTCCTCCTCCAACGCTCTTCACAATGACTACACTCTCCCGGCCAGCAGCCTCGCTTCTGGAACCTTCACAACCATCAATGCCACCGCGCTCGGCTTCACCCCCGACGACAATGACCGCTTGTTTCTTTTCACCGCAGGAAAAACCGCTCTCATCGACGCCGGACGAGTCGATGATCGCCTGAAAGGCCGCAGTCCGGACGGCACCGGACGCTGGTTCAATCCAAACACCGCGACATTCGGCAGCGCGAATTCCTTCACCTTCGAAGATGCCATCGTCATCAACGAAATCTTCTACCACGCATATCCGGTGCGACCGACCTCCGGCACCCCGCCGACCTACACCAACGTCCAGGTCATGGATTTCGACCAGGTCTGGCGCTACAACCTCGATGCCGGCACTGGCGGCTTGTCCACCGGATGGGAAGACACCGTCCACACGGTCGATGACATCAGTTGGTCTCAGGGCCCCGGCCTCCTCGGTTTCGAAACCTCGGCGCTCGCCGAACCCATCCTTACGAACATCACCCGCGAATCGAAGATCCCTTACTACTTCGAGACCGAATTCACCTACAACGACCCGGCAGCCGTCGGTCAGATTGTCTTCGAACACTATATCGACGATGGTGCCGTCTTCTACCTGAACGGTGAAGAAATCGCCCGCTACAACATGGAGGATGGTCCCTTCACCCCCATCACCCCCGGCGACACGGTCACCAACGCCACTTTGATGGCCCTTACCGTCAGTAACCCGAATATCCTCCAGGGCAGCAACCGCCTCTCGGTCGAAATCCACCAAAGCTCAACCACCAGCAGCGACCTCGTGCTCGGAGTGCGCGCAAGTTTACGAAAGATCGAGACTGTCTCTTATACACATCTCCGAGCCCACGAGACCGAGGCTGATCTCGT
>OJIS01000231.1_pt1 | contig 20257 bp, 21 predicted proteins | sample 1595671 | NCBI WGS metagenome assembly OJIS01 (sample SAMN05416814, study PRJEB24817) | seawater metagenome | isolation source: Sea water | place: Canada:Atlantic | collected 2013-07 | reverse complement strand
CTACACAGAGTAGATCGTCGGCAGCGTCAGATGTGTATAAGAGACAGCCCTTGGTGGGAACTGGACCTTGGGAAATCCGCTTCTGTCGATTCTGTTCAGATTTGGAATCGGGGAGAAGGTGATCTTGGTAACCGCCTCCAAGGCTTTAAATTGAGCCTGATGGATGCGAATCGTAAGCCGGTTTTTGTCTCAGGCCAAACGGACGCTCCGGATTCTTCGGTTTCTTTTAACCTCAAAAAGGGCGGGAAAACGACTTTTGTTAAGGCCGACGGAAAAGAAGTCAAGCAAGTGAGTGTTCCCGGTGATTACCGCGATCCCGCTCCGTTTTCGTTTAAAAAAGGGGACACCGTAGCCATTGTTGGCAATGGCCTCGCCGACCGGATGCAGCATGACGGTTGGACCGAGACTTTGATCCAGTCCGCAGCTCCCGGGATGGAGTTGAAGTTTCGCAACATGAGCCTCACCGGAGATCGCCCGAACAAGTACCCCCGCTCGAAGGGATTCACCCCAATGCCTGAGTATCTCAAGCAGGTGGGTGCCGATGTCATCATCGCGATGTTTGGTTACAACGAGTCCTTCGACACCAAGGCCGAGGATCACGAGGCAAATCTCACCAAGATGATCGCGGAGTTCCGCAAGGCAATGCCAAATGGGAAAAGCTTCCCCCGGATCATTCTTTGTAGCCCGATTGGTCACGAAAATCTCAATGATAGCAACCTCCCGACCGGACGTGCGAACAACAAGCGACTTCTTGCGATCACCGAGGCCACTCGCGTGGCCGCTGACAAGAATGGCGTGACTTTCGTCGATCTCTACCATCCGTCCATCCAACTTTACGGGAGCGCCAAATCACCGCTGACGATCAACGGGATCCACCTCAACGAAGACGGAAACCGCATGATCGGTGAGGTTCTCTCCAAGGCCCTCGTTAAGAAAGAGATCACAGCTTCGCCGAGTCAACAGCCTTTGCGTGAGGCCGTCCTCGACAAAAACTGGCACTGGCACAATCGCTACCGCGCAGTCGATGGTAATGATGTTTGGGGTGGACGCTCCGGACTGAAGTTCGTGGATGGCCAGACCAATGCGACCGTTCTTCAGAATGAGCTCAAGATGCTCGATGTCATGACTGCAAATCGTGATCCTGCCATCTGGGCTGTTGCCCAGGGCAAGACTCTGAAGGTCGATGATTCAAATACTCCTGCCGCAATCCCGGTGATTTCAAACGTGGGGGGCGGTTCCAGGAGCTCCAATAAATCCAAGGAAGGAAATCTCAAATACCTGAGTGGGAAAGAAGGCCTTGGCAAGATGCACGTGCCGGATGGCTTCAAAGTGAATCTCTTCGCAGATGAAGAAATGTTCCCGGAGATGGCCAACCCCGTCCAGCTTCAGGTCGATACCAAAGGTCGTGTCTGGGCCGCAGCCTGGGCCACTTATCCCAAGTGGGAGCCATTGAAGAAGATGAACGACGCTCTTCTGATTTTCGAAGACACCAATAACGATGGTAAAGCGGACAAGGTGAAGGAATTCGCCAAAGTGCACAATCCACTGGGTTTCGAGTTTTGGAATGGCGGCGTGATTGTCACCAGCCAACCCGACATCATCTTCCTCAAGGATACCGATGGCGATGACGTTGCTGACGTTCGCTATGTTATCATGCAGGGCATCGGCTCGTCCGATACCCACCACGCTGCCAATAACCTGATCTTCGGACCTGACGGTGGCATCTACTGGCAGAGTGGAATCTTCCTCCAGGCCAACCACGAGACCCCATGGGGGCCTTCACTGTCGACCGGCACTTCTGCGATGTACCGCTTCGATCCCCGCCGCTACACGGTGTCACTTGTCGCTGGTAACAGCCCGAACCCACACGGAACGAGCTTCGACCAGTGGGGGTACCTTTACGCCAACGATGGCACCGGCGGTCGTTCCTATCAGGTTCGACCAAATGGCAATGGCTTCAAGATGTTTCCTCTTTTGAAAAAGGAAGTCCGCCCGGTCTCTGCTGATTCCATCGTCTCAGGGACGAACTTCCCAGATGAGATGCAGCAGAATTTTCTCGTCTGTAACACCATCGGATATCTCGGAATCAAGAACTACAAGCTTCATCGCGATGGCTTCGCAGACAATAAGTCCAAGCTTGGTGAAGTCTGGGGAACTCCGGATGTGGAGCTCCTCCGCAGCGATGATGGAAACTTCCGCCCCACCGACTCCGTGTTTGGGGCAGACGGTGCGCTCTACGTTGCTGATTGGCATAATGTCATCATCGGCCACATGCAGCACAACGTGCGCGACCCGAATCGTGACAAGAAGCACGGTCGTATTTACCGTATGGTTTACGAAGATCGTCCGCTCCAGAAGCCGGTCAAGATCGATGGACTTCCCATGAGCCAACTCCTTGAGAACTTCAAGCACCCTGACATGTATGTGCGTCATCGCACCAGAGTCGAGATCAGCGAGCGCGATACTGATACCGTGATCAAAGCGACGCAAGAATGGGTGAAGCAATTTGATCCTGCCAAGGCCAAGGATGGCATCCCAATGTTGGAGGCTCTCTGGGTTCACCAGCAGCACAACGTTCGTAATACCGATCTTCTCGCAATGGTGCTTAAGTCCGCTGACCCGCATGTGGTCAAAGGAGCTGAGACCGTGAAGCACTGGTGGGGACCTGCAGATCCAGCCAACGGAAAACAGGAAATTGAGGAAGAGGTGCAGATGAAAATCACTCCGGGAGGAGTGATGAGCAATACCACCGAACTCTTGACCGTCCGTGTCAATGCCATCGTTGAGAAGATTCAATTCGACGTGAAAGCGTTCGAGGTGAAGGCTGGCAAGAAGGTGAAAGTGATTTTTGTGAATCCTGATTTCATGCCTCACAACTTCGTCATCACCAAGCCCGGCAAGGCCGACTCGGTGGCTGCCGCCGCGATTGCGCTGGGAGCAGATGGATTCAAAAAGCAGTTCATCCCTGCCACTTCGGATATTCTCCACGCGACGAAGTTGCTGGAGAAAGGAGAGACCGAGGAACTTGAATTCACAGCTCCAAGCGAGCCCGGCGTTTACAACTTCATCTGCACTTTCCCGGGTCATGCCACGCTGATGCGCGGGACGATCACGGTGAAGTAAGTGTGATTTAAAGAAATTTGAAAACACGGGAGGGCGACCTTCCGTGTTTTTTTATCCTCATGAATGAAGAGAATCCCTATGCTCCGCCGGACTCAGCGACGGGAGGGTTGAGGATGAAAGGTGATCCAAAGAGCTATCGAATCCAAGGTGACCAGTTGTATGTCACGAGTGGTGCAGTCCTTCCCGATGTTTGTCTGGAAACGGGAATGATCGAAGGTGAGATGACAAGAATCCGCCAATTGCTCAGGCCAACCCCCGGCCGTGCCTACCTTTATTTGGCTTTCGGATTATTTTTGGGTGTCGGTGTCTTAAAGCTGCTTTTTGTTCCTTGGGTTTTGATCGCCGGTTTCTATTTTCATCTCTTTTTTCGCAGATCAATCGAGGCGAATTTGTGCCGGAGTCAGAAAGCGAGAACCCGGCAAAAAGGCCTCGAAATTGCGAGGGGAGTCATCGGGATTGGCGTATTGGCTTTCATCGTCTTTGCGACGTTTGATCTCTTTGATCGATTCGTCTTTGGTTTGACGATCAGCCTTTTGAGTCAGTTCTTACTGCGTTGGCTTGACCCGTCATTCCGGGTGGTTGGTATCAAGGCCGGAGTAGCGACCCTGAGCGGTGTTCATCCTGAAGCCCTCATGCACCTGAAGCGTTGGCGTCGGGCGCAACTTTCCAAGCTCTTGCCAAAAACACCCGAGAACATGGAGCAGTAGGCGTGGTCCTGAATGCTTACTTCTCCGGAGGGGCGCTCATGAAAACCCAGTAGTCGAGCCAGGGTGAATTTGGGACCACAACGTGCCCGATTCCAAAGTGGGTTTGATCCTGGTAAAAGGGATTGAGCGCAAGGAGGTGGCTGACGTGCTTTTTCGATGTCATCCATCGGTCAAAGGCTCCTTCTGCGGTGTTGCGCCTGGCAAGAATCGACTCTACTTGGTTTGCTTCTTTGAAGGCATTCCACTTGATCGGCAGGCGGTACCCGGCCTGGGTGGCATACCAGTTGGGCCCATAGCCATCGGGATCGACATGGTTAAAATAACCTCGTTTCCCCATATCAAGAGCTCGCTTGCGGGCAGCACTCGTGAGTCGTGCGTCCCAAACGAGCTGAGACCGTTTTTGGGAGGAATGTCCGCGGATCAAAGCCGCCATTTGGCGTTCGGTGGCAGAACCTCCGTCCTTTGGACTTTTCTTTGGAAGGACTCTCTCCTTGGGATGGACACCACTACTGCAGGAGGCAAGAGCAAGGACTCCCACCCAATTTCTCCAGTGTCGGAGAAAGTTCATTCCTCCCTTATTTTAAACCCGCGAGTTTACGGGCTCTGGCGACACTGGTCTTGTCGAGTTGAGCTGCGGTGGCGCGAAAGGTTTTTCCAGCTGCCGTTTCGAAGAGGTAAGTGGTGTCGTCTTCGATGCCGGTTAATTTTGCTTTAATTTCAGTTCCGGCCGAGCTCTTCCAGCTCTCGATTTTACCACCATCAACTTTCACGATGACCGGTGCTTTGCCGCCGTCGGAGAAAGTACCGTCTTTCTTCGCCTTGCTGATGGTGTTGCGAGCTTCTTTGAAAATCTCACCATATTTCTGGGTCTTCATCGCGGGGTGATCGAAGCGACCGTAGATTTTGGTCATGCCCGGATCGGTGAGGATCACGATGGGAATGGATGCTCCGCCGGTGCGGTAGGCATTCTTGATGAGATCGGGAAGTCCGGGGGTTTCCGAGACATCGACGATGACGCTTTTGGAAAATCCGAGGACTGCTTTGCTGGCCGACACACTGACGGCTCCCGGGCAAGCCACTCAAGTGGCGGCCATTTTCTTCTCTGCAATGATGAAGGCGATGGGCTGCTTCGCCTTGGCCGCCATTTTCTGAACATCCTCGATCTCGGCGAGGTTGTGCGATCCTTTCGGGATGTCAAAGGCACCCGCGAATGAGGCCAGGCTGAGAGTAAGGGTTAACAGAAGTTTCATAAGGCGAATAATAGAACCTGATTTCCGGAGGGCAAGCTTGCTGTTTTTTGAGAGCTGCACTTGGAATCACCATCACGATTCTCTATGATGATACCGCATGATACTCGCTGCCTCAAATGAAGTTGCTCCCGTGGTTGCCCTTTTGGGGATGGTTTTGGGGAGTGTGATTGTCGTTTCACTGCTCCTGGTAAAGGCGCGGCAGTCATTGCTCGTGGGGTATTTCTTGTGTGGTTTGGTGTTGGCGAATACCGGAGCGACCCACTGGCTGAGCGATTCGCCTGAAGAGGCGATTTCGATTTTGGCAGAGTTGGGAGTGGTGCTTTTGATGTTTACCTTGGGGATTGAGTTCTCGTTGCGCGAGCTGATGCATTTGAAGAAGGTGGTACTCGGTGGCGGTGGAGCTCAGATGGTTCTGACGACGGCGATAGGGATGGCGGTCGGTTGGGCGCTTGGGTTGTCGGGACCCGGGCTTTTGGTGGTGGGGTTTGCGATGGCGCTTTCTTCGACCGCGGTGAGTATCAAGTCGTTTCAAGATATGAAGCAGCCAGATTCGCCCGGGGCGCGGATGGCGCTGGGGGTGGCGATCTTCCAGGACCTGGCCGTGATCTTCTTCATGGTGGTTCTGCCATCCTTGATCGGGGACGATGCGGGTGGACTGGGGCCGGTGTTTTTTGCACTTGGGAAGGGTGTTCTCTTTCTTGGGCTTTGCTGGGTGTTGAGTCTCTACGTGGTGCCTCATCTGCTGCATGCGGTGGCGAATTCACGGAGTCGTGAACTCTTCACGGTGACGGTTGTAGGTCTTTGCGCGGTGATTGCCTGGGGGGCGAATTGGTTTGGCCTGAGTCTTGCGCTGGGTGCTTTTGCGGGTGGTCTGGTGGTGAGCGAGTCAATCTATTCGCACAAGGTTCTGGCGGATGTTCTGCCGTTCAAGGATCTCTTCCTGACGGTGTTCTTTGTTTCAGTGGGATTATTGATCGATCTGGGTGCGGTTTGGGATTCCCTGTGGGTGATTGCTCTGGGGGTTTTGGGAATCATTGCGATCAAGGGATTCATTGTGGCGGTCGTGGCCCGGCGGATGGGGTTGCGGTTCCGGCAGGCGCTGGTGGCGGCGGCGGCGTTGTCGAGTAGTGGTGAATTCTCACTGGTGCTGTTGAGTCGGGCCTCTGATCTCGGAGGATTGGCACCTGAGATCGAGCAGGTTCTTTTAGCATGCACGGCGATCTCGATGGCTCTGGTGCCGACTTTGATGAAGGGAGCGGGACCGATGGGGAAACGGTTGGAGAAGTGGCCGATTTTTAGCCAGCGCGAGAGGCAAAATGAACTCAAGGACGGTGCGCAGGTTTCGGCCTTGCGCGATCATGTCATCATCTGCGGATACGGTCCGGTCGGGCGGGCGCTGCACGAGGAGATGGTCCGCCTTTCAGTGGCGGTGGTGGTGATTGAAATGAATGCCACGACGGTGCGAGATCTTCACAAACGGGGAGTGCAGGTGCTTTTTGCAGATGCCACGAATGCGCAGACGATGTCGCTGGCCCGGATTGAGAGTGCCCGCGCGCTCGCGTTTACTTTTCCGGAACCTGCGATGGCGATTGAGGGAATTCGGGCGGCGAGAGGTTTCAATCCCGGAATCGTAACCTTTGCACGGGCGAAGTTCGCGAACGAGGTGGAGATGTTACAGAAGGAAGGGGTGCATCATATTCTCCACGATGAGGTCACAAGCGGCCAGGCCATGGTGTCGGCGGTACTCGGTTGTTATTCGGTCGAGGAATAGCCCGAAGAGAGGTTCCCGCTTTTCAGATGTGCTTTGTTGGTTTTGACTGACGACATGGCAACGATAGGAACTTCCTTTACGGCGGTAGCTGAAATCGGGCTTCCCTGTGTGGTGAAGCCCATCATGTCATCATCTGGAAAGGGGCAATCGACCTTGAACCCCCACCTTTAAAAGAGATGGTCGAGGTCATCGGGTTTGGATTGGCCGGGGCATGTGTCGCTCTGCAGCTGCAGCGTGCCGGGCATGCCGTAAGGGTGGTGGATGACGGTAAGCCCGGAGCCTCGCAGGTGGCGGCGGGTTTGGTGAATCCGGTGGCGGGGAGGAATTTTGAACCGAGTTGGGAAGTTGCCGAGGCTTGGGAAGTGGCGCGGCCCTTTTACGATAGTCTGGATTCGGGGTTATTTCGCCCGATGCCGATTCTACGGCTGTGGCGGGATGATCGGGACCGTGAGAAATTTGCCCGGAAGCGCGAAATGCTTGAGCCTTGGATCGAGGACGTGACCAATGAAGGTGTGATTTGGCGGGAAGGGGGATGGTTGGACTGCCCGCGGTTCTTGAAGGTCGCGCGTGAACATTTTCTGGAGAATGGCGGTGAAATCGTGGAAGTTCCAAAAGGAGGTCGCCAGATCTGGTGCGCGGGAGCAGCAGGATTGCTTCGGGGTGACTTTGAGGGAGTGTCACACCGAAGTGCGAAAGGAGAGATTTTGACGGTGAGGATTCCGGGTTGGAACGAGAGACGAATCCTGACTCGGAATGGCTGGCTGATCCCGATCGGCGATGACCGGTATCGGGTTGGGGCGACTTATGATTGGGATGACCTTAGCCCGGGGCCAACTGATGAAGGTCGAACGAAAGTGGAGTCGATTTTGAAGACCTTCACCGATCGTGATTACGAAATCATTGATCACGTCTCGGGAATCCGGCCCATCATTGAGCGAAGCAAGCCCGTGATAGGAGAGGAACAGGGGAATGGTTGGATGGTGAACGGCCTCGGTTCAAAAGGCGTGATCTATGCGCCAAGGGTTGGTCTGGAAATGTTGAGTCACCTGGGATTGGGATCCTGATCCCGACGATCTGTTGATCGGCGAGGCTCTACTTGGCCCGCTCGTTCCCCCAGAGGAGGACGTGGAGGCGGGGGCTGAAACGGTAGCCTTGATCACGGCAGATGTCAGCGAGCCAGAGGGACCGTGAGTGAAGAGTCTCAGCATCCCGGCCTTCGGGCATGAGGGAAATGCGGTTTGAGGGGAGGAAGAGTTTCTTCTGGAGAGATTGGACTTCATCGAGGTCGGCCTGATTGCAGACGACGAATTTGAAGAAGGAAGTCGGAGTGGAGGCGAGGACGCGGAGGGCTGCGAAGTTCAGGCGGAGGCTTTCATCCATCCCTGAATTGGAGAGCTTCGGGGAGACGTTGAACTGGGTCGGGATGGAGATGAAGTCATCATCGGGAACTTGCGTGCCATTGGTTTCGACTTCGATAAAGGAGATCCCGGGAAGGAGTTGGGTAAGATGGGTCAGGTCCTTTTGTTGGAGGAGGGGTTCGCCGCCGGTGAGGACGAGGCGGTCGCAGTTGTAGTGCGAGATGAGCGGGGCAATCTCGGCGGGGGAGAGCTCGATGATTTGCTCCGATTTGGAGAATTTCACCCCGTCCTGGTGTTTCCAGGGAGTTTTCTCCCAGTTCCAAGTGTAGGGGGTGTCGCACCAGTGGCAATGCAGGTTGCAGAGGGACAGTCGCAGGAAGACGGCGGGAGCGCCGAGGGACGGGCCTTCGCCTTGCAGGGTGTGAAAGATCTCGGGAGAGCCGTTGGCAAGGCGGGAGACTTTCATGGAGGGGCTTGATAGAAGGGAGCTCCCGTATTTAAAGGAGCGCGAAGGTCTTGAGCAGGCTGCGGAGAGTCTCGGTCTTTTCGTCAGTGAGATTGACGAGAGGGAGGCGAATCTCGTCGCGGCAATGGCCCTGGAGAGCAACTGCGGATTTAATGGGGACCGGATTGGTGTCGAGGCCCATGAGACCGGAAAGGAGGGGGTAGTAACGCTTTTGAAGCTCGAGGGCTTCGGCGTATTCACCTTCGAGGCAACGATTTACGAGGCTGACGAGAACTTCGGGGATGAGGTTTGCCGCGACACTGACGAGGCCGACGGCTCCGCAGGACATGAAGGGGAGGGTGAGGGGGTCGTCGCCGGAGAGGATCTGGAAGTCTTCGGGGACAGCCTGAACGAGTTGATTGACACGATCAACGGATCCTCCGGCTTCTTTGTTGGCGATGATGTTTTCGCAATCGGTGGCGAGGCGGGCGACGGTTTCAATGCCGATTTCGACGACCGAGCGGCCGGGAACGGAATAGAGCATGACCGGGAGGCCGGTGTTGGCGGCGATGGTCTTATAGTGCTGGTAGATTCCTTCCTGCGAGGGCTTGTTGTAGTAAGGGCAGACCTGGAGGGTGGCGTCAGCCCCGGCTTTCTCGGCAGCTTGGGTGAGGTGGATGGCTTCGATGGTGGAGTTGGCTCCACTTCCGGCGACGACGAGGGTGCGCTTATCGGCAAATTCGACCGCGGCGCGGATGACTTCGAGGTGCTCATCCGAGTCAAGAGTGGGTGACTCGCCGGTGGTGCCGACGGGGACGATCCCGGTAATACCGGCGGCGACCTGGCGGTCGATCAGAGCTTTAAAGGCCTCATGATCGAGGGAGCCATCGCGAAAGGGAGTGATGAGAGCGGTAAAGGTGCCAGCGAACATGTGAGTTTCTTAGTGCGAAAACTCCGGGTTGTATAGAGCGCGTGTCCGAAAAGATTCGGGCGCGCTTTGCTGGCTCCGCTTGGGCGGGGGGAGTCGATTAGCCCTTCCAGTTCAAAGCGCCCTTTTTGAGCGCGTAAACGTAGGCGATGGTGAGGAGTCCGGCGAAACCGGCCATGCTCCAAAGAACCATGCTGCCTTCAGTGACGAGGTCCTTGAAACTCATGGCCCAAGGATACATGAAGACGACCTCGATATCGAAGATGACGAAAAGCATGGCGACGAGGTAGAATTTAACGCTGAAACGAGGAGCGCCTTTTCCGATGGGAAGCATGCCGCACTCGTAGGGTGTTTCCTTGGTGTCATTATGGCTGCCTTTCTTGCCGAGGAGGACGCTGAGTCCGAGTGCGGCGCCGGCAAAACCAAGGGCGGCGAGGGCTTGAAGGATGACGGGAAAATAATCGTTTAACATGGGAAACGGAGTTGGATGGGATGAAATTTTGTGGCGATCGGACGGTAATCGTGTCTTCTGAAAAAACAATGACCCGCGCCATTGCTGACGCGGGTTATTAAAGGATTGGTAGCTGGGAAAACCAGCATCAATTTTTGCGAATTTTGCTTTGTTCGGAGAACTATGCTTCTTGCTGGGCAATATTGTCGCTGTGCGCTTCCTGAATGCGCTCGAGTCCGCGATACTCCTTGCCGTCTTTTTCGACAAGGCCGCGGGTTACCAGATTTTGCAGTTTTTCATAAGCGCGAAGTCGAAGCATTTCTTCTCCACCGCTCACTGCATTACGCTCTTTCAACCGTGCATAGACATCCTCGAAAAGATCATTGAAGCCGAAAAGCTTCGGATCTGAACTCAGAACATTCACCAGTTCATCGGTGACATGATCAGGAAGTCGACGGGAGAAACGCGTCCGTTTTGTAGTTGCCATAACGACATGAAGATAGCAGGAATTTGCAGAAAAAGCGACCGAAAAAACCTTAAAAGGATGCGAAATCTAAAAACTTAGTAAACAATTAAGTTTAGTCTTCCTAATAAAATATCCTGCCGCCATTGAAGCTGTTGGGATTGTCCTTTTGAAATCGGACGTGTGGAGGTAGCGTCCCGTGCATGATTGCTCGTCTCAAAGGAGAAGTATGGGAGGCTTTGCCAGGGCGGATTGTCGTCGGTGCAGGGGGAGTGGGGTACTTGGTGTATCTTCCGCTTTCGACCTATGATCAGCTCAATCCGCTTGAGGGTGATTCCATTGATTTACGTATTTATCAGCATGTGCGTGAGAATTCGCTGACGCTCTATGGCTTTGCGAGAGATGAGGAAAAGGATGTCTTTCTGCTTTTGATCGACCGGGTGAGCGGGATTGGGCCGGCGACAGCGCTGGCGGTTTTGGGTGGATTGCCGGTTGAGGGGTTCAAGCAGGCTGTGATTCAGGGGGATGCGGTCGGCATCTCGGGAGTGAAGGGCATCGGTAAGAAGACTGCGGAGCGCATCATCCTGGAACTGAAGGACAAGGTTGGGGTGGTGAAAACGTGGGATTCTGGTCCTGACCGCACTGATTCGGCCCGGGATGCTGAGATGGGTTTGATGGCGCTGGGCTTTAAGCAGGTGGAGGCACGTAAAGCTGTCGATCGTGTTTTGAAGGAAAATCCGGGAGCTAAAAGTGCGGAGATCGTCCGTCTTGGGCTGCGTGGGTAGGGGCCAAAAAAAACCCGGACACTGGAGTGGCCGAGGTTTTTGCGCTGCCTGGAGACTCTTTCGAGCCTCTTTGTTCTTTAAAAGGGGGGGGTTAGAGCTTCTTGCGAAGAGTATCGTATTCACTACGAAGCTTACTGAGTTCGCTTTCGCGCTCAGAAATTTGATCAAGGAGGTCAGCCAGATTGCGTAGGATACCGGAGTGGTTCGGGGCAACGCTGAGGGCACTGCCGCTCCTCATTGCCGCGCCACCCTGGCGAACCCAGTTGTGCAGTGTTAATTGCGTGATGCCGAACTGCTTGGAAGCATTAGCCACTCCTCCCCGACCGTGCGTCACATTGTAGTCGTTTACCCAATTAAGAACCTCCGCTTTTTCAGCTGCGGTGTATCGTTTGCCTTTCTTGCTTGCCATATGATACATGTAATCGAGCTTTATATGGATTCAAGCGAAAGATGCTATATTTTAAGGGGAGTTACGTGTTTTTAATGAATTCAAGCAATTCACCCATTGAAAAAACATTGTGCATGCAACTTGTTGCAACTCTATCTCTCTGAACATACCTTGAAAACCCCACGAAATGTTCGACATGGGGTTTCGTCTCCAAGTCGCTGACTCCATCACCGACCATCACAATGATGTCAGGAGATAATGTTTTCCGGATTAATTTGATGATTTCTGGTTTTCCGCCGGAACGGGTGGTGGGGTAATTTTCGTCAAATCCGAGGTATTTTCCCTCCTCGTCGAAAAAAATAGGGACAGCCTCGATCCTCTCGATTCCAATTTGTCGGGCGAGTGGCTCAATGCAGGGCAGGAACCCGCCAGAGATGATAATACATTCCCAGCCCATGTTCTGGAGAGCGGCGATTGTCGCTTTTGCGGTGGGCTCAATGGTCTCGACATATCTCTGCCCGATTTGGGTGCATTGATCTCTTGTTGGTTTGATCAGGGCGAGTCTTCGGCCAAACACCTCTTCAACAGGGACTTCACCATCCATGGCCTGGTTGGTGAGCCTTTCGACCTCTAAAAAGACATCATTCCCCGAAAGTCTTGCTAATTCATCAACTCCTTCGATTGAGGAGAGGGTGGAGTCGCAGTCGAAAGCGATAATTTTTTTCATAACGAACTAATTGATTTGGACGTGAGACCCAATGGGCGTGAGGTCGAAAAGGGTGAGCATGTCATTATTTTTCAGCCGGATACAGCCGTGGGAAGCAGGTTTTCCGATCTGATCCTCGGCATGGGTCCCATGAAAGTAGATAAAGCGGCAATAGGTATTTGCATTCTGCTCGTCGAGGCCCTCAAGCCAGAGGATGCGGGTCAAAACCGCGTCATTGCTTTCCTCGCCTTGCCAAATCCGGCGAGGCAGACGGCCTTTGAAACTGGTGAAAAGAGGGGCACCTTCGCCAATTTTTTCGCGGATGACGAAGTTACCAGTCGGGGTCCGGTAAGATCCTTCCTCGAATCCGGGACCATTGGCAGAGGTGGAAACCGGGGCAGAGAAGATCGATTTTCCCTGATCGCGGACAGTTAAGCACTGATCCTCAATCGAGACCTTGATGACGATCGGGGAATCCGGCCACTTCATGGAGGAGAAGGTGAGGTCAGGCAAGCTGTGGCTCCGCGGGGCGGGATTCGTCTGAGTCCGGAGCCGCGAGATTGCGATTGGGTTCCTGGGGCTTCATGCCGAGGCGGTCAATGAGGGCGAGGTCCTTTTCGATCGCAGGGTTTTTGGCAGTGAGGAGTTTGTCTCCGTAGAAGATGGAATTGGCCCCGGCAAAGAAGCAGAGGGCCTGGCCTTCTTCGGAAAGCTGGGTCCGGCCTGCTGAGAGGCGGACTTTGGCCTTGGGCACGGCAATGCGGGCGAGAGCGATGATGCGCACGAGTTCGAAGACATCGACTCCCTGCTTTTCGGCCAACGGAGTCCCGGGCATGGGCATGAGTGAGTTGATGGGAACGGATTCGGGCTGCGGGTTGAAACTCGAGATCACCTCGAGCATTTTGAGTCGATCTTCGGTGTTTTCACCGAGGCCGAGGATTCCGCCGCAACAGATGGACATGCCGGCGTCCTGGGCGTGGCGGATGGTGTTAAGCCGGTCCTGGAAGGTGTGGGTGGTGACGATGTTCGGATAGTGCTCGGGGGAGGTATCGATGTTGTGGTTGTAGGCGGTAACACCTGCTTCCTTCAGCTTTTCTGCTTCCGAGGGGCCGAGCTCGCCGAGGGTGACGCAGACTTCCATGCCGAGTTCGGAGACGTCGCGGACGATGTCGAGAACCTGGTCGAAGCGTTGGGTGCCTTCGCGAACTCCGCGCCATGCGGCTCCCATGCAGAAGCGGGTGGAGCCACTCTCGCGAGCGGCTTTGGCCCGCTCCATGATGTCGCATTTTTCCATAAGGCGCTCAGCATCAACGCCGCTTTTATAGCGTGCCGATTGGGCACAGTAAGAGCAGTCCTCGGAGCAGCCTCCGGTTTTAATCGAGAGGAGGGTGCAGAGTTGGACTTCGGCGGCAGGCCAGTTTTCCTCGTGGACCTCGCGGGAACGCTGAATGAGGTCGAAGAGGGGGAGTTGGTAGAGGGAGTCGAGTTCCTGGAACGTCATAGAATTAATTGAAAGGGATTAGCGGACCCACTTGCCGGAGACAGTGGGCAATTGACCAAAGGAGAGGGCGGCGTAGTCGGTCTTGCCTTTGGCGCCGACGAGGGTGACCCCGACCTTGCGTTTCCAGACTGCGGACATGCTTTCGCCAGTGTGGCAGCCCCAGCTGTGGCAGTAGGCATTTTTATTAAAAGCGCGGCGGCTGATCTTGCCGAGGTCGCGTTCGTGGATCCAGGCTTGACTGACCGCCATGACATCGCTGCCGTAATCGAGCATGAAGCAGAAGCGGTTGGAGTGGCCGAAGAAGTCGAAGGTGACAATATCCCTGCGGGAGTTGATGGCGGAAATAGCCTGGTCGCCTGAGTTGATCCAAATGAGCTTGGCTTTGCGCTTGGCGGCCTGTTCGGCAATCCAAGTGGTATAGGGTTTACTGTCGTAGCGCCCACGAGTGACGTATCCATTCTTATAAACGATCCAGATGATGGACGCGTCGGTTCCATGAGATTTCCGGATTTCGTCCATGCGCATGGTGGAGGCGCGCACGAAGTTTGCCCACCAACGGTCGTGCCGATCCCTCTCGACCCGGAGATTCTCCCACCTACGAGAGGCGGGACCGCCACAAAGAATAACGTGTTCCTTTGCAATGAGGGGGAGGCCGAGGGCGAATAGAATAATGAAGACGAAATGCCTCATGGGGAGATCTTGGCGAGGAAAGGAGAGTCCATCAAGGCTGGAGGAAGAGAGATTCTGATCTGCCGTTTCGAGATCGTTTTCTCAGCGGCGGTCCTATACCGGGTATCCGGGAAGGAAATGATGATCATTGCTTGATTCCGCTCCGCCGCCGCTCTTCCACGTTTCTTCAAGAACGATTCAGAGCGGTCACCAAAGTTTCCAGCGCCTTTTCCAAGCGGGCGGTTTGGGTGCCGAAGTTCAAGCGGACGCAGCGGCTCTTGCCGAAGAAGGCGCCGTCGGAGAGAAAGAGACCGGCTTTTTCAAGAGTCTGAATGGGGGTCTCGTTCGAGAGTTCGGTGCAATCAATCCAGGCGAGGTAGGTGGCTTCGATGTCCGGAACCACGGCGGCGGGGAGTTTTTCGCGGAGGGTGGAAGTGAGAAGGTCTCGGTTGGTGCGGAGGTAGGCGAGGAGATCCTGACGCCAGGGCTCGCCGTGTTTGTAGGCCGCTTCGGCGGCGTAGTAGGCGATGCAGTTGATCTCGGGGAGAGTGTGACCGCGGGCGGCGCTGAAGCGGCGACGGATGGAGTCGTTTGGAATGACGGCGAAGGCGTAGCCGAGGCCGGCGATGTTGTAGGTTTTGCTGGGGGCGAGGAGGGTGATGGTGCGATCACGGACAGGATCGGGGAGATTGAGAGCGGAGAAGTGCGGAGTCTTTTTTTCGTCCAGGATGAGGTCGCAATGGATCTCGTCGGAGAGAAGAATGAGGTCGTGTTTTTCGCAGAAGGTGGCGAGCTGAATGATCTCGTCTTTGGTGAAGACGCGGCCCATGGGGTTTTGGGGATTACTGAGGACAAAGAGCTTGGTCTGCGGAGTGACTTTGGCTTCGAGAGCGTCCCAGTCGAAAGTCCAGCGACCGTCGGTTTCGACGTGCTCGACGGTTTGAAGTTTCATCGAGGCGTCATTGTGAATGCCGAGGAAGGGGGGATAAATCGGGGTGCAGGTGAGGACGGATTCGCCCGGTTTCCCGAAAGCACGGACCGCGAGTGAGAGTGCGGGGACGAGTCCGCCGAGGTGGACGATTTCTTCCACCGGTGCGGAGTAGCCGATGCGGTTTTCAAGGTAGCCTTGCAGGGTCTCCACGAGGGAGGGATGCGGGGAGGCGTATCCGAAGACGCCGTGGTCGACGCGTTCGCAGATCGCGGTGATGACTTCAGGCGGGGAGGTGAAGTCCATGTCGGCGACCCAGAAGGGATCGAGGTCGGCGCGGCGGTCCCACTTGAGAGATCCGGTTCCACGGCGGGAGATGGGTGTGTCAAAATCCGTCATGGCGGGATGATGGCGGAGATGGGAGAACGTCCAACCACGAAAGAGATGAAAATGACGAAAGTTGATTGGGGAACAGAAGAGGACTTTACCGGCTTGTTTCCCACCTTGCGGCGTCTTGTGGTGAGCGAGCTTTCCAGGTCATGAGGATCCTTTCTTCAGTCGATGCGCGGTGGGTTGGCGAGGCCATTTTTTGAGCCCAGTTCAGAGCTTCCTCCGGGTCAACTTCTGACATGATGGCGGCATACCGGTTGAGCAGAAGATCCTTCGTTTCCGGCAGGGGATCCACTTTGTTTAACCATTCTGCGGCTCCCTTGAGATCACGCAGGGCAAAGCGGCCAAACAGTAAGCTCTGATAGTCCTTTGCCGATTCTTCTGGAAACGAAATAATCCATTCGACGATTTCAGGAGAGCCAAGGTTATAGGAGGTCATTTCCTGGAAGGAGGGGAGTAGCTCGGCGAAGGTCAGCTTCAATCCTTCGGCGCGTTCTCTCGCTTTGAGAGGATCTTGGACCACTGATGAGAGGATGAGTGACGTGATTATGCCAGCTCGCCGATCCCGGTTGTCGGGTTCGTTGATCGCCCTGGCGAGTTGATCGAAAGTGGAGGGAGAGAGAAGGGGTGTCTCGGAAAAGACATCAAATGAATCCCAGTCCGCCAGGTAGGATGCCGGGGCTTGTAGAAAACGAGCGCGCATGATTTCGGCTTCGAAGGATGCTTTGGCCTCCCCAAGATCGTTCCGGGAGAGCCACTCTTCGGCGACACCGGGTGATTGGCGGATGACTTCCCGGAAGTGCGTGCGCTGCTCGTTGAGGTCAGATGCCTTCTCCAGAGCACCCAGGGGATCGAGGACGGCATGAAGTTTTGAGAGCTGCTTGCGGAGTTGGAGAGAGTCGTCGTCGTCCCCTTCGAGTTGAGGACTGGAAAGGAGGTTGGCAAGATCGGCTGCAGTGAGATGGCTGAGCTCTGCGAAGAGTGTCGAGCTGGGATCGAAATTGCCGTGATCCCTGGTTCGGTGGGAGATTTCGAGAAGATTTCCGATGGCTGGCGGAGCTTTTTCGGAACGATTGCCGAGGTTCCTCGCTGAGAGTTGTATTTTATTATTCTCGAGCTTTGGAAGCTCCTTTTTGAGCTCTGTATTTTGATTGTTCTGAGTCGCCAAGATCACGCTGCCGATGAGGGCAATCGCAATCCAAAGGTGGTTTTTGAAAAAGGCTTTCATTGTTTTCCTTCTTCGATTTGATTCAGTAATTCCGGCTGTAAAAATTGTAAGGCCTCATCTCGATTCGAGTAAAGCCACGCCTTTGCGAGCTCTTGGATTTTATCATTCCTGGCAGGAGACGGACTGACTTTTACGGCAACATCATAGGCGTTTTTCCAATCGCCCTGATTACGCAGGCCGCTCGCGACTTGTAAAAAGAGCGGATCGTTTTCGGGAGTGCTCGTCTTTTCGAGGAGCCATTCTTTGGTCTGGGAATCAAAGGAATCAGAAGAGCCAAAAGGGTCGGCGTCGTCACGGGAATTGAGAAGGAGGCGAGAGAGACTTTGGTGGTAGTCGTCCTGATTGGGCATTTGGCTGCGAATCCAATCCGCTTTCGCTTGTATCGGAAGATCAGTTTGACTGGCGATGATTTGCGCGATGGCATCGCCATACCCATAGGGTTTTTCGCTGGACTTGAGAAGTTGCACACTGCGGTCGAGGTCGCCCGTGGCTTTGGTGAACTCGGTCCAGAATCGATGTTCGGAAAAGGGATCGATTGCCATTGGGAGATGGTTTAATTTGTTGGAATCCAATAGATGGATTAGGTCTGAATCGTCTCCTTCCGAGATCGCGGATTCGATCAAGCGGCTTGTGAGAATCCAAGGGATTTCGTAGAGGGTTGAACGTAGATTTTCTTCACGAATTAGGTCGACCGCGTGGTTTAAATTGGAACTGGCCAATCCGCTCAGGAGTGCTTCGAAGAGATTTTTGCGGTTGCTCCCACCGAAAACACTGCCGTTCTTGAAGTCGGTGTCAGGGTCTTTGGAACGAAACCACTCGAGGGCCGCTTGCGGATCGTTTTGGGCCCAATCGATGAAGAATTTTTGCACCTTGGAATTGGCTTCTCCAACACCAACGACATGTTCGAAGAACCCGGCAGGGTCGTCTTTGAGGCGCTCGTGCTGTAGGGATAGGATGGAATCAAATAGGCTCTGCCGGATCTGATCGGGACCATTTGCATTCCAGAGATCAGCCTGGAGTTTTTCGAGTTCCAGCGAATCAAGGCGAGCAAGGTGAAGATTGAAAATTTTCCACCACTCGCTCGATCGTTGGTTCTCCGTCAGACTCAGTCGCGACATGAGGTCCCGGGCGGAAAGAGGTTTTGAATAATCCCGGATCAAATCCCCAACGGTTTTTTCACGTGTTGTTTTGGGACGCGGAGATGATTGGGAAGAAGAAAGGGCCTCGTGTTTTAGCGAGAGGGTTTTGTCTTCCATGCGGGCTCTCTCATTCCCCAGGTGTCGCGATGCTCCACCGAAAAGCAGGAGCAGCACGAGGCACGCGGCGATGTTTTTCTGGAGAGGAGTCATCAGCAGGTTAGAACCGGAATGATGACGGAGATGGGACGGCGCGCAATCATGGAGTGGCAACCTATCAAGGCTCGATGGGGTTTTGCGGCAGGGCTCCTGCCTTGCCATTCTCTATGATTAGGACTCTGTTTTCATTGTCTGAAGTTGCCGTCAATCGGGAACGTGCGGCTTGCCTTTCAAGGTTTTCGAGAGTTGCTACTGCTCACGAAGCTGTCGGTCGCCATCTCAAAATACGGGAACCAAAATACAATCCTACAACCACGAAGACGATGAGAAGTAAGTCACCCGGATCGCTAAACATCCACGAGAGCTTTGCCGCTGATTCTGCATTGATCGCGATTAGAACGAGCAGGAAACGAATCAAATGAGCAAGGAAGAGCAATAGCGGTCCAGTTGAAAACAAGATCCACTTTTTCCAGAACACAGTCTGGCAATAATTGGCAACTACGGCAGAAATCATCGTGACCACGAAAAAATAATCATAGCTTTGTCAAAAGCCACCGATCCATAGATCTCGATCCCCGATGCTCAACACGCCTTCCTCTTTCACAACATCCATCCCCAAACGTAATCCCGCTTGATGGGTTAATGGCACGAGCCAGCTAAAGGCATGTTGATTAATCCATCCCAGCACTCCCGGAATGGGAATCGTGAACCACAGGAAAAAAGCAGGAAAGACAAACGCCCGCGCGATTCGTCCACCGAAGAGATAGTGAACCAACCCGATTGTCAGAAACGGCATTCCTGCTAAGGCCCACCGTGGCTGTATGACTCTCATTGACGCCCAAAACAAAAGGAGCCCGAGGCAAAGCCAAATCAGCCCCAGGCAGGAAGGCTTGACCACCTCCTCCTGCCGACACTTCCACGCCCACCACACGAGGTACGGAAAAATTAACAGCGCCAATCGTCCGTGCAGGAAACCATTCGCGGAGTTACAAGCAGCCCACGTCCAACCCCACAAAGACTTCCCTGTAACCGTGGGATATGCCGGATAAAAAAGGTAAATTCCAACAAGCGAAGCTACAGCTACCCCGATCATCACCCTCACGGAAAGCGGCCATCTTTGAAGATTGCCAAAAGTTATCACCTCACCTTCCTTCTTCATTACTACGGGTGCCGACAATGCGCTCAGACTTCAGGCTTGACGCTGAATTGCTCATGCGGTTTTCAGTTTGAAGTGGACCAGCAGTTTCTCATCAAATTTCACACGACACGATAAAAATTGAATTGGAGGCTGGAGATTCGAGCCATTTGTAAAAAAGAAGCCATTTAGGGTGGTTTGAATATCCGTGAGACAATAGCCCTTATTTTTAGGGAATTGTGGAGGGCTTCACGGAGGGGCAAATAGAGTGCCGTCAGGTTGGATCATATGGAGATCAGAGATGGAAAGACGATTAATAATTCCCGAGGCTACAATGGGGGGCTGATTTTCTAGGTTCTCCGCGAGGTGGGTATGCTGAAATCTGCAGACGTCCATCTCTAATTCAATTGCGGTCCAGATAGCCGGAGTGGAAATCTCCCCAGCTTCGCCAGGTGCAATTGATGTGGAGATTGATCTGTTTTCGTGATCGGATCTCCCCAAGAATTTGAAAGAAAAAACCTTATGATTTGCGTAAATGTCTCCCAATATGAAGTTCTCCGGAAGCCTTTTGGGTGTCTCTTTATTGGTTTCGGGTTTTGCGCGGGGGGATGATCGACCGAATGTTCTTTTGATTCTCGCGGACGATATGGGTTACGGTGATGTTCAGGTTTTAAATGAGGAGTCCAGGATCTGTCTCTTATACACATCTCCGAGCCCACGAGACCGAGGCTGATCT
>OJIS01000230.1_pt1 | contig 20296 bp, 12 predicted proteins | sample 1595671 | NCBI WGS metagenome assembly OJIS01 (sample SAMN05416814, study PRJEB24817) | seawater metagenome | isolation source: Sea water | place: Canada:Atlantic | collected 2013-07 | reverse complement strand
GAGATCAGCCTCGGTCTCGTGGGCTCGGAGATGTGTATAAGAGACAGTCGCACTGCTCCTCAGCTCAGGTTCATGAGAAATGATATGCCTCAAGAGAATCATTTCGTGGCGCTGCGACTTCGTGGCTACAAGGCGAACCGCGATGGGATCGGGGCCCGGGTCGAAGTTTGGACAGCTAATGATTCCGTTCCCCTGATCAAAACCTTGAAAGCAGGAGACGGATTTCTCGGGCAATCCTCCAAGTGGCTCCATTTCGGCCTGGGAAAGTCAGCGAAGCTGAGCCGCGTGTTGGTGCGCTGGCCGGGCGGTGATGCTGAGGAATTTTCTGCGGTATCGGCCGACGGGCGTTTTCTTCTGGAGGAAGGAAAAGGGCAGGCGATCCTCGTCCCGATGCATGTGATAAAGTTTGGCGAAGCTCCCGAGCCCGCACCGCTGTCACCGCAGCCCAAAGGGCGACGTATCATCACGCCGACCCGCGCTGCTTTACCCCCGCTGCGTTATACGAAATTCGAGGGAGGGGATGCTGAAATTCCGATGAACGAGGGAAAACCGGTTCTCATCAATCTTTGGGCCAGTTGGTGTGCGCCTTGTCTCGCAGAGCTGGAAGAATGGAAGGATCAATCTTCCAAAATGAAGGCCGCCGGGATCCGGGTTTTTACGATTTCGGTCGATGCGATTGATGACAATGATCAGTCCTCGCTGACAACGGCTCGCGCGATGGCCGGAAAGCTTGGCCTGCCCTTTGAATCAGGAATGGCGACGCGCGAACTTTATACCCGTCTTCAGCAAGCTCACGACTGGCCTTTTCGTCGGCGTATTCCCATGCCGGTTCCCACCAGTTTTTTGATCGATGGAAAGGGTCGCCTGACTGCCATCTATCGCGGCACCGTTTCCGCAAGTCAGGTAGCCGCCGATTCCGGGTTATTTGAGATATCGGACAGTGATCTTCTGAAGGTCTCACTCCCGTTTATGGGCCAGTGGCTTTTCACTCCGAAGGCACCCGCTCCGATGGCGCGCGGGATTGAATTGATGGGCGATGGTGATGTCGTGGATGCGGCAGAGTTTGCTATCAGAAACCTCGAGCTACTGAAGCCTCATAAGGAATTTCCGCTTCTCGCCATCTGGATCAGCGAGAAGCTAATGGCATCAGGTGATACCAACCGTGGGCTTCAATTTCTTCACTGGGCAGCGGAGGGAGATGGATCGAATCTCGCGGTGGTGAATAACCTGGCCTGGCAACTGGCAGCAAATCCGAGTGAGCGTGTGCGAGATCCTAAGCTTGCTCTGCTGTGGGCCCAGAAGGCGAATACGATGACCAAGGGGAGCCACCCTACTATTCTTGATACGGTGGCGGTGGCGTATGCCGCTACGGGTGACTTTAAAAAGGCGATCGAAGTCATGGAGAAAGGAATAGGGATTGCGGAAGCACGAGAGGAGGATGCGATTGCGAACCCGATGAAGAAACGCCTGGAGCTTTTCAAAGCAGGAAAGCCCTACCTCGAGCCTGCTCCCGAATCCAAATAGAAAAGTCTCATTTCCTTTGCTGAAAAGAATTCACCTTTTTCATGATTGGAAAATCCTCTTGTTGGGAGGGAGGGTTTTGGCCTAGTTTGCCATTCACCTTCATGACGCTTGAATTGTGTCCCGAAGTTTTTTTTCTAAAGAAATCCGCCATCTGGCCACGGCAATAACAACCATCATTGAATCCGATTATGAAATTCCCAATCCCATTCGCGATCGTCTGGACAACTTTTTCAGCCCAAGCTGATATCCTATTGACTGAAGATTTCACCGGCGGTGACGGGGGATTTATTTCCACGGAAGTTGGTGGGTCGACATTTCCCTGGACCCTGAATGTGCCAAGCTCGTCCTGGCGCCTTGATGGCGATACCGATCTGGGCTCGCCGACCCGGAACAATCTCACCAGTCCGATCATCGATGTCACCGGGACTGAGGCGCTCATTATCAGTTTTGACCATCGCTACAGTATTGAGGGTGGTCTTTGGGATGGAGGAGCTCTTTTTACGAGTCTCAATGGCGGCGAGTTCGTGCAAGTTCCCGCCACGGCGTTTGTCGAAAACGGCTACACTGCGATGGGGTTGATTGGAAATCACGACCTCTTTGAGGGAGATGGCTTTGGAGGTGATTCACCTGGATACGCGAGTGAAACATTCATCACAAGTGTCGCCGAGATCCCGGGCATGGCCATCGGCGATACGATCCAGCTCCAGTTTGTCGGTGCTTATGATGAATTTTCAAGGGGGACTTTTTTGCCCAACTGGGAAATTGACAGGGTGACGGTGGAGACCCAGGTTGACACTGACGGCGATGGGATGCCGAACAATTATGAAAGGGCCAATGGGCTCGATCCCGATGTTGATGATGCAGACGGGGATCTTGATTCGGACAATGTCAGTAATCTTACGGAGTTCGAAAACGGGACCGACCCCCAGGACGAGGATTCCGACGATGACAATCTCAACGATGGTGTCGAAACGAATACGGGCATCTTCTTGAGCTCCGACGATACCGGGACCGATCCACTCAACGACGATTCTGACAGCGACGGCCTGTCCGACGGTGTCGAAAACCCCGATCTTCCCTATGTCGATGCCGACCAGACCGGCTCCGATCCAAATATTGTCGATACCGACGGCGACGGCCTTGACGATCCGTATGAAATTGCCAACTCGCTCAATCCGGGCGACGACGGCACCGCCGATCCTGTCAATGGCGCCGACGGGGATCCGGACATGGACACCTTGAGCAATATCGAGGAGCGCGATCTGGGCACCGATCCGCAGGACGACGACACCGATATGGACAGCCTCAGCGACGGAGTGGAGACCAACACCGGAACCTGGGTCAGCGCAACTGACACCGGAACCGATCCACTCGATAATGATTCTGACAATGACGGCTTACTCGACGGGGTCGAAAATCCCGATCTTCCCTTCGTGGATGCAAATCAGCCAGGCACCGATCCGAACAATTCCGATAGCGACGACGATACCATCAGTGACGGAATCGAGATCGACCAAGGCCGCAACCCGACCGTGGCCCAGCCGCTCCCGGCTGGCTATTTTCAAGACTTCGACGGTTTCGCCGATGGCTCGACTGACCTTGGGGATGGCTCGGTGATGAACGGCACCGCTGCGGTCGAGGGAGATCAACTCGTCTTGACCCGCGACGGCGTTGCCGGTGGCTTCGCCAGCTTCATGATCCCGGCAGACGCGGTTCCCGGCTCGGAAAATGGCTGGACTGCAACGTTCGATCTTACCATCAGTGACGGAGCCGGAGCGAATGAACCTGCCGATGGCTTGTCCTTCAACTACGGTAACTTTGACCTTACCGAAGTCGGATCCGCCGAGGAGGGCATGGGCACTGTTGGATCGGTCACTGAAAACATCTCATTCGAGATCGACACGTGGATGAACCTTGACGCCGAACAGGGTGTCAACATCGCCGAAAAAGTGGGCGGTGGAGACACGGACCTCTCTTTCACCGGTGGTTCGATCCTCGCCGACGGCACCTCTGTGAGCGGTCCGGTTGTCTGCACTTACGATCCAGTCGACGGTCTTTCCTTCACGACCGAGGGGCTCCTAACCAACGCACTCTTCGAGAATGTCGCCGCTTCCTTTCTCGGCAGCGATGCCTACAACTTCGGGATCTCTGCCCGCGTCGGCGGCGCCAACCAGACCGTGGCGATCGACAACCTGCGAATCTTCAGCAGTAGCTCGCCGCAAGACAGCTTCCGTATCATCAGTATCGAAAGAGTCGCCGGCGCAGCTCCAGACACCGTTGATATCACCATCACCTGGAATTCGAGCGATCGGAAGGTCTACGGTGTCTTTACCTCGCCGGATCTGATGGACGAATGGCAGGAGCTGGACGACAGCGTCCCGGGTGCCTTGGAAATGCCGACCACCTCCTTCACCGACAGAGGAATACCGATTGGAATCCTGCGTCGATTCTACCACATTCGCGACACCACACAATAATAGGGAGCGGCGTTTGCGCATCGATCAATCGGATTGGATCCAAAAGGTGTGCCGGGCATTGAGCAAAGGAGAATCTCCTCAATCTCAAAATTGTCGGCGGAAACCGGTGAACTCCGGACGGCCTTCCAGGAGATTGATCTCACCGTAGTGAAAGCCGCCGACGAAGGGAAATGACTGCCCCCGGAGGGTCAGCCCCCTTGTCTGCAGATTGGGGGCAGCCGCTTATTACGCCAATGAGATGATGAGTATCTGGATTGTAAAAGGGGCAGATCCTTGACGGACTCTCCTTGCACTGCAGGCGTCGCAGTGCGAGACTGGCCCCACCTTATGCCTTCACGCGGACGCCATCAAAGCACCTCTAAGGAGTGCCGTGTCTTGATCCGGAGGATCGAGGCCATGGACGGGGTGGTGGGAGTGATCATTGGCTACTCCTACGGTGGCAAGTCCCTCGCGAGAAGCAGCAAGACCGGAGCAATCCGGATTCAACGGACGGTCGCTGGGGGGCTGAAGGCCGTTACCCAATCTGCCAAAGGCCTGCAGGAACTCTTCATCCGCACCGAGCCCGGCAAGGAGGCTGAGATCGCGGCGAGCGTCCGGGAGCTCGTGTGATCGGCTCAAGTTCCTTGATGATAGGAAAATCAGCGTGGTCGCCTCGAGTGTGGTTCCGTTGACGACTCGCTGTTTCTTACTCCCAGAAAAGGAAGGAGCCGCCATCACCCGCTGACAAGATCACTAATGACCGCATCAAGCTTGAGAAGCGATTTGCCAAAGGCTCCCTCTTTGATTTCGATTTGGGATTCGCGGAGGAACTTGCCCTTGGCATCATAGGTTCGCACAGCGCATTCGTGGAGCTCGCCGGTGGCGTCGCTCCCGTCGGCTCGGCTGAGTTTGATGAAGAGTTTGCCTTTGCCGTCTTTGTTGGGGCCCAATTCCTTCAGCAGGGAAGTGAGATCGATCCCGACTTCGAGCGGGGTATTGTCCTCCGGTCCCGCCACGGGAACGTGGCCCGCATTGCCTCCGCCGAAGAGGGGCCAGCCATTGAATGCTTCCGGGGCGAACTCGTGCTCGGGATCGGTGGCATCCTTGTCACCGGCAATGCCAATGGTCATACGGAGGTCGGTCCGGTCGTTGCAGGCGAGTTTGAGCTTTAGGGTCTTGCGGGGGAGATGCCGGGCAACTTCGCATCGGCCGAGGTAGTTTCCGCGTTTCCAGGTTGGGTCAATCATCGCACTGTAGAGCAGATAAACCCGTCCGTCTTTTGACCACTTCTCACCCCATGAATTGGCGACGATGTAGGCCCCGCGCTCCCAGTCGGCGAGGGTGACCTTGCCATCGTCGTTGATGTCGAGATCGTTGGTGACTTTACCGTCGCCGTTCAGGTCGTATCCGACCTTGTCGTCGTAACCCACGCAGGTAATTCCGTGCCCATAGCCGCTTGGTCCCCATTTGGTCCAGATGTCTTTACCCGCCTCATGTTCGCCTTTTGGAATGGTCACCGTGACTTTTTTTAATTCGCCCATGCGGCCGTCCAGAGCGAACAGTCCACCCAACGCTTTCTTTTTCGACTTGGATTGGTTGCGGTCAAAGAGCCAACCACGGGCTTCGTTGAGTTGGTCGATGGTATTGGCCGGAGAGTAGCGATAGCCCGAGACCCGATACTCCATCGCTTCGCGCCAGATTTCATAGCCGTTTGGCCACACGCCTATCTTATTGAGGCGGACACCGCCGTAGGACTTGGCGCTTGGCACGCCGATGCGCTTGGCCACCTCCCAACCGTGATAGGCCTCTGATCCTTTGTTTTCTGCACGGTTCATCATATTCCACGAAAAGTGAGCGGGGAACCGCGTCGCGTCAGTGTCTGCAATGGTGCCATTCAAGACGTTCATTTCGTAGGTGAAGATCGACGCCACTGCGGCGAACTGGCCACACGCCCCCCATTTCTGTTTGTAGATGGGCGGGAACTGCGGGCGAGTGGAGTTATCGACGCGTGACGGCAGACGAGCGGGGTCAACCTTCGTCACTCCAATGTCAGGTCCGGCCGCATCACGCCAGGTGTTGTAGTCCTTCCCCTCGGACGGAGGTCGGGAAAAACCGCCCGGATAGGCGGGTTGGGCTTTACTGGTTTCGTCAGCGATGACTGGACCATTGAGACCAGAGAACAGGAGGCAAGAGGTGATGAGGGAACGTTTCGGATAGGTGATCATAGATGGCGTCCCGAAGTGATACTGGGTTTAGTAGGCAGCCCTATCGTCAGAAGCTGCAGTATTGCCCCGTCAAATAGGCCAAGCCTTCGCTCGCTCGTTCAAAATAGGGGCAGTTTGCGGGATTTTTGAGCTGCGAGGTAACTCTGGCACGGCCTCAATTGAAGATAATCAGAGATTTTTTGTGATCGCCCGCCCGTTCTTTCCAAGGAAAGAATGAACGCATGAGTGAACAAGAGTCAAATAACAATCTTCCCCCGATTCCGGGCCGTGATTCGCCCTCTCCACAGGAGGTGGATCCCAAGCTGGCCTTTGAGATGGGGGCCGAGTCAGCGCCTTCCAAGGCGCCGGCCCTCTGGTCACCTCCGGAACCAGAGGTGCTCGATCCGCTCTTCCCGGAATACACCATCACCGAGCTGATTGGTCGGGGTGGCATGGGGGCCGTTTATCGTGGCGTGCAGAAAAGTCTCGATCGCCCTGTTGCCATTAAAGTCCTGCCACCTGAACTGGCGAATGCCGACCCCAGCTTCGCGGCACGCTTCGAGCGAGAGGCCAAGTCGATGGCCCGGCTCGACCATCCGAACATCGTGCATGTTTTCGATTTTGGCCGGACCCATGCCGGTCATTGGTTTATCGTGATGGAGTTTATTAACGGGGTGGACTTCCATCAGTTGATCCGCTCCGGTGAGCTGGATGCGGCTTCAGCGCTCACTGCGGTGAGCCAGATCTGTGATGCGTTGGAGTATGCCCACGGCATGGGATACATCCACCGTGACATCAAGCCGGACAACATTTTCATCGACCGAAAGGGAAAGTTGAAGGTGGGTGACTTTGGCCTGGCCAAGCTGATCGGAGGAGAAGCGTCTGAAGAGACGAACACTGAATTCAATCAAACCCTCACGGTGACCGGGGCCGGCATGGGCACTCCAGCCTACTGTGCGCCCGAGCAGATCGAAGGTCGTTCCACCGACCACCGGGCTGACATCTTCAGCCTTGGCGTCATGTTCTACGAGATGCTCACGCGAGAGCTTCCCCGTGGGAACTTTCAACCGCCATCACAAAAAGTAAATGTGGATGTTCGCATCGACGAGGTGGTCCTGCGGGCCATGGAGAGCGAGCGGGAAAGGCGGTATTCCAGCGCCGGTGAAATGCGGACGGAGCTGGAGGCGGCGAGGACCGTGCCACCTTCTCTCCCCACCGGGAATTTTGAAACCAAGACAACCCAAACCGATAACCCAACCATGAATCCCCAATCAAGCATGACAACGACAACAGCACCGCACATTGCACCACCAGCGTCCATGAGTAAGAGCGACAAAGCCAGAGCCTACGGGAAAACAGGACTCACCTTCCTGATCATCGCGTTTCTCATTCCGGTAGCGGTGACACTCTTATTTGTCTTCTCCGAAGACCCAAGATCTCTGGAGTGGCTTCCAAAAGTTGCCATCGTTCTCGTGGTTCTATCTTTGGTGTTTAGCCTGATTTTTGGGATATTCGGATGGGCACATCCAACCGGAAAAATCGCCACCATTACCTCAACTTGCCTCTTGATTCTAGGCGTGTTGGCCACTCTTCTTCTGACCCCCTTGGCCCCTGTCAGAGGTCCGCAAAGCAACGGGTTTGAACCAGACCTGGGGCCAGGTAAGACCAGTCGACCGGTATCACGATGAGACCTGCCTTGGCGTCGGAAGACCGATGCACCCCGTGACCTTAGCTCGATCCTGCCTACCATATTTCCCATGTCCTCGAATTTCCAACCCACCCGCTGGAGCATGATCCAGAATACCGGTGCGAGCGAAGATGGCGTGCGTGACCGGGCATGGGAGGAGTTCGACCATCTCTATCGCACTCCGCTTCTTGGATTCATCCGGCGTTGCGGGTGGTCGCTTGATCGGGCGGAGGATCTCCTCCAGTCGTTCCTTGCCGTCGTCGCGGAGCGGAATTGGCTCTCCGAGGCTGACCCGGACCGGGGAAAGATGCGCACCTTTTTACTCAGCCGATTGAAGCGCCATCTCCACGATGCCCTGAAGTACGACCGCGCGCAGAAGCGGGGTGGGGGAGCGGAGAACATTCCTCTCGACGAAGTCGCCGCAGTTCTGGCCGAACCGGAGAACAAACGCGCGGCCGAGTGTGAATTTGACCGCGAATGGGCCCGCTCGATTCTTGCCCACACGTTGGACGCAATGGAGCAGCAGGCCGAAGCAAAAGGCCGTGGCCACATCTTCCAGCTTCTCAAGGGGCAGATCACCGGCAATTCCGAAGAGAGGCTTGGCGAAGCCGCTCAATTCCTCGGGCAATCCCAGGGCGCCGTGCGGATGCAGCTTCAACGACTTCGGGAAAGCTTTCGGACTCGCCTTCGCGCAGAAGTCGCCGAGACCCTCCTGCCTGGAGAAGATGTCTCAGATGAAATGCGTTACCTTGCCCGGGTTTTGAGCGAGTAGGCCAATCTTGCTTTGCTTCGATCTCATCCTGGTAATGCATCAACCACCCGGGGGCTGGTGATTGGAGTCAATTGTCAGCCTGTAAAAGATGGGGCCCGCCCTTCGCCGGCACCCTGATGAAAGAGATTCCTGCTTCCGAACAAACTTTCGTCGATAGATTTTTGCATGTGCGGGCAGTAAAGATAATCCACGGGGCTCATCGAGCCTGCGGGATGGAAGCAATGCTGCCCTGTCCGTCGAAGGATGTAATTCATAATGAGAAGAACCGGTACGTTTCCCCTGAACAGAATGGGAGCCTTGGGCGGCATCGCTTCCTTGTTTCTATTTGCTCCCGCTTCGTTATACGGCGCCGCTCCCGGCTCTGCGGAGAGTTCGGCAAAGCAATCGCAATCGAGTGAACTGCCTCCCCTGGACAAAGCCCGGGAAGTGGGACGTGCAAAATCTGCCTTGTTGGCATCGGGACTGCGTAAGGAGATCTCGCCGCCCGCTGGACCTTCGGCGGCCAATCTCGTGGACTTCAAGAAGCATGTCGCACCGGTGCTCACCAAGACCTGCGTGGCGTGCCACGGTCCTAAAAAGTCCAAGGGCAAGTTCCGCATCGACACCCTGGATCCTGATCTCATGCAAGGGGGCGATGTCGATTGGTGGCTGGAGGTTCTCGATGTCTTGAGCAATGGCGAGATGCCGCCTGAAGACGCCGACGTCCAACTGGCGGATGAAGACCTTACCAAAATCACCGGGTGGCTGGGATCGGAGATTCAAAAAGCCTCGACAGTGCGGCGCAACGAAGGGAGCCATTCCTCATTTCGTCGCATGACGCGCTACGAATATAACTACGCACTCCGGGATCTGCTTGGCTTAACCTATTCCCTCGTGGAGGGGCTTCCTGCGGAAACGGCATCCGGAGATGGCTTCAAGAACAGTTCGGAAATGCTGCAGATGTCGGCCATGCAATTCGAAATGTATCGCGAGATTGGCCTGAAAGCTCTCAAACATGTCACGGTCTCTGGCGAGCGCCCTAAAATGGTTGTCTACCGTCTGCCGATGCAGGACGAGAAACTGTCGGTGAACAGCAATGAAGATATTGGGGAAGTGCATCCCCTCAGTCAGAAGCTGAAGAAAGGTGAGAAGCCGGTAAAAGGGGTCTCTCTGGATCAGAGGAAACGTTCAGTGAAATTCAATCTCAGCAATCACCTTCCTGATGAAGGCATGATGCGCGTGACCATTCGTGCCGGGCGGTCGACGATGAACACGGACGAGTATGCCAACCTGCGTTTGGATTTCAGTGCTCACACCAGCAATAACGCCAACTTTTCCCAAGTGATCAGCGACCGCGATATGCCCGTCACGGCCTCTGCCGACAGTCCGCAATCGATCCACTTTGATATTCCTCTCAGCGAAATTCAGCGCAATCCATTCCGAAACAATGTTGAGAAATTCCCCCGGCGGGATGAGTTTTTAACGATTCAAAATATTTCCAGCGGCCGCAGAAATAAGGAAGCTCTCAGTGTGCTTGTCGATTTCATCGAAATCAGCGCGCCCTACTACGAACAATGGCCGCCCAAAACTCATCGAGATATTTTCAGAGAAAGTGACCATAAAACGAATGAGCAGAAATATGGTCGTGAAGTGTTAACGCAATTCATGGAGCGGGCCTGGCGTCGTCCCGTTACTTCGAAGGAAGTGGATCCCTTCATGGCCCTCTTTACGGAATACCGTCCCGACTTTGCGAACCTGGAAGAGGCCATGCTGGAGGTGTTGGCAACCGTCCTGGCGACCCCGGAATTTCTCTATCTGGCTCAGGAAGTCCCAGCCAGTGATTCGGAAAATCCACAAACGATCACTGGACTGGAATTGGCCAGCCGCCTCTCGTTCTTTCTGTGGTCCAGTGTCCCTGACGAGGCGTTGCTCGAACCCGCCCGGAAGGGAACGCTCAAAGAGCCAACGGTGTTGGTGGCTCAAGTCACACGGATGTTGGCGGACTCTCGCTCAAATCGATTGGCTCAAAATTTCGTTCACCAATGGCTCGGTCTCGATGGCCTGGATAGTGTCACGCATGTGAAGGACAGTTCGCTTTTAGAGGCCATACAGGAAGAGCCCGTTGCCTTCTTTGAGGAAGTGTTGAATCGCAATAGCAGCGTCATGGATTTCATTCACTCGGACTACGCCGTGGTCAACGAACGCCTGGCCGGTCACTATCAGATTAGCGACGTTTATGGACCTCATTTTCGCAAGGTGCCGATCAAGCCTGAAACCAATCGTGGTGGGATTTTGACCGGCGCTGCGATTCTTTCGATGAACTCCGACGGCAAAGACTCCCATCCTCTCAAACGCGGCGTCTGGATGCTGGAACGCATCCTGCATGATCCACCGCCACCGCCGCCGCCCAATGTCCCGGAAGTCGATCTGACGGATCCGAGAATTTTGCAAATGACTCTCAAAGAGCGCATCGCAGATCACCGGAATAGTCCGGCCTGTTTCTCGTGCCATGCCAAAATTGATCCCTGGGGAATTGCTTTTGAAAACTACGATGCCTTGGGCACCTTCCGGACGAAAATTGAGAATCAACCGGTGGATGCGACTTCGGCTCTTCCCAACAAGCAGGAAATCGCGGGGATGGATGGCCTAAAGCGCTACCTCCTTGCGGATCGGCAGGATCAGTTTGCCGGAGCGATCGTTCATAAAATGACCAGCTATGCCCTTGGCCGACCCTTGTCTTTTAGTGATCGTGCCGAGATTGACAGCCTGACTGTCGAGTTTAGAAAAAAGGGAGATCGTTTGGGTGATTTGATACACTTGATCATCAACAGCGGTATCTTCCTCTCAAAGTAAGAATCATAAACCAATGAAGAATAACAACGAAGCCTCCATGAACCGTCGAAAGTTTCTTCGTGGCACCGGTGTCGCTCTCGGTCTGCCATGGCTTGAAACTTTTGCTGCAAATGATTCCGGTCCGGACCCTGCGCCGAAGCGATTTGTGAGCGTCTACCATCCTGATGGTGTCGGATTGCCGGTCAAAGCGGATCCGGCCTGGAAGGATTGGAGCTGGTTCCCCCGGGGCGGCGAGAGAGATTTCGAACTGACCAAAGTGCTCGATGTCCTCGAGCCTTTGCGCAAGGAAATCACGATCTATTCAGGGCTGTCACACCCGGCGGCAAGAACGGTTCATGGTCATTCAAATGCCGATCAGTATCTCACGGGTGCGGCAACCGGCGGGCACGGAGCCTACCAGAATTCGATCTCCCTCGACCAGGTCTACGCCGCACAAGCGGGAGAATTCACCCGCCATTCTTCGCTGGTGATGTCAACCAACGGAGGAGTGGGTGGCCCGCGTGGCGCACAGACCCAATCCTACAATCGTGAAGGACGGCCCATCCCGGCCATGAATCATCCGAAGCAGATCTTCGATATGCTTTTTGTGACCAGCGGTAAGGATGCTGCCGCAAAACTGGCACGAAGCAAAAGCGCGCTCGATCTCCTCATCGTCAATACGCGCTCATTTGGCCGAAAGCTATCCAAGCACGACCAGGAAACACTGGAGCAGTATCTCGATGCCGTTCGCGATACCGAAGTGAAATTGACGAAAGCCCGGAAATGGATCGATACCCCGGTTCCCAAGGTTGACACCCGAAATTTAACCCTGGAGGCAGGCCCAAAAGAGGCGCGGCTTTATTTCCAGACCATGTATGAGTTGATCTATCTTTCCTTCCTGAGTGATTCAACCCGCGTGGCGACCTTTCAGTTGGGTCGGGAGAATGGTGGAGGGTCACACGACCTGCTTTCAAAGGCGGTGGGGTTCGGAAATGCCCATGGCCTGACCCATGCCGTCAAGAAGCCAAAAGGCTGGGAAAACCTCGGCACCTACAATCGCTATCAAGCGGAGGAATTTGGCCGTTTCGTACAGAAGCTCAAGGACACCTCGGAGCCGAACGGACAGGGAAGCTTGCTCGACAACACCTTTGCGATGCATGGTTCCGCTTCCAGTAGTTTCCACCTCTCCCGCAACTACCCCATCATCTCGGCTGGTGGAAAAAATCTTGGCTTCGAAAATGGTCGCTACCTCAAGTTTGGCAAAGGAAATGAAGACAATCAGGCCGGTGCTGGAATCGTGAGCGACAAAGGGTGGCGGGGAAAAGTCGAGGTTGAAGAACTTCCGCTTTCCCAACTCTTCGTCACCGTCTTGCAAAGGCTCGGTGTCGAGACGGGAGAATTCGGTGGGATCACCGGGACGCTGGGCAGAGTGTGAAATTGGATTGGGATGATCATGAAGTTAGGAATTGTCGTGGGCTTGGCCGCATTCTCTCTCGGAATAGGGCACTCGGCCGGAGGGGAGAAGCAGTGGTTCGTGGACCGGAATCTGGTCTATGAACGGGGGAGTGCTTTGAGTGGGGAATACCTGGAGAAGCATGCGCCGGATTTTTCCAAGATGCTTGAGACCACGATACCTTGGATCGTGCGAATCGAAGTGCGGCACTCGTATGTGAAGAACGGCTATAGTTCGAATCACGGCACGGGGATCATTCTGAAGGGCGGCCGAGTCCTCACCGCGAAACATGTCCTGAATGAGAATGCCAAAGAGGGGAGGAAGACGGTTGTTCTGACCACGACAGACGGTCGCGTGATCCCTGCCGAGCTTATGAAAGAGGGGGAGAGTGATTGGGCCATTCTACGGATCATCGGGAAAGAGAGCCAAGAGGTGGCGATGAAATCGCCGGTGGTGATTGGGAAGGTGACCTCGAATGAGATGGCGGTTTTTCTTGGCTATCCCGCACGCTTGGGACTCGATGGAAAAGGGAAGGTGAAGTCATTTCACAAGGGCAATGAGTCGAAAGGAATTCAGGTGAGCAAACTCTCACCGATGCTGGTAGTTGCCACGGTTTCCGACCCGGAGGCCATGAGTCTCAAGCCGCAGGCTGGCTTTCCTCCGGTTGGCGGGATGAGTGGTGGACCGATTCTGAATGCCGAAGGAAAAGTGATCGGAGTGCAAAACTCGGTTTCCAAGACTGCCGAGGACGCCACCGGAAAAGTCCTCTACTACACGATCAATGCAACCCCCGCCAGTGAGGTTGAGGAAGATCGATAGCGCAATCAGGGTTTTGGCAACCAGCCAAGTTTGACAAGGAAGTTGTCGGCTTCCTGGAGCGTCTGGTCACGGTGTTTCCCGCGATTGAAGAAGCCGTGACCAGCCCCCTCATAGCGGACGAGCTTGCAGGATCGATTGAGTTTTTTCATCTGTTTCTCGAAGGCTTCGACCGTGCCGATCGGCACCGTGCTGTCGTCTGTTCCATGCATGATCAAGGTGGGGGGAGTGTGTTTGCCAATGTGGTGCGCGGGAGAAAGGTCTTCGGGCTTCTCAACTCCCAGGCGCTCCTTGGAAATAGTGCGGTGGGCCTTCCACTCGCCGAGATCACCCAGGGTGGTGGCCGGATTAAAAAGGATCATGGCATTCGGTCTTTCGTCGTTGCCCAGGCCCGTCAGGGTGCCGGTGCTCGCGGCGACATGACCACCTGCCGATCCGCCGGCGGTCGCGATTCGTTTGGGATCGACACCCAGTTTGTCGGCATTCTTTCGGACCCACGCCAGAGCGGCTTTTGCGTCCTTCACACATTCGACCGCCGGGACCCCGTGGCGGCTTTTTACCCGGTAGTCCACCAGCATCGCGATCATTCCACGCCCGGCAAAGTGGCGCGCCTGTGACTCGAACTGAGTCGGTGATCCGGCATTCCACCCACCGCCAAAAAAGAACAAGATGGCCGGCTTGGCCTGACCTTCGACCTTCTTGCCAAGGATCCAGAGCTTCATCTCAACTTCGTCCGCGGTTTGATAAACCTCGGACCGGGCATCGGTGATTTCAGGCGGATAGGGGGGTGCTGCGTGAAGGGCACCCACCAGGAACAGACAAACGAGAGATCGAATCATAAGTAATTTAACGCAAACCTGCCTGGTTTGTTGCAAGAATTCACTCCCAAAAATTAGAGCGGACGTGTTCCTCCCCGCCTCTTATGGAGTGGTCGCTCGCTGTGGAAGCCCGCCAGTTGTCGGACGGGGAACATCGTTGCCTCACACCCCGATGCGCACGGGTGTTTCACAGGGCCGACCAATCCGAAAAGACGACTGCCTGGCCACGTCGCGTGTCGTTTTCATCGCGGACCGTCCAAACCGTTGCGCGGTGAATTTGAAAACGCTTGCCCGTTGTGGTGATGCGAACGCCTGCGTAGTCGTCGATGAAGCCATCCGCGGTGACCCTGGCGAGCATGGTGTCGCGTTCTTCCCGGAGGATTGGCTCTGCGGTGAGGCGAGATGGCATCGTGGTGAGGGTCGGCCAGTCCGTTTCCCAGAGCTCCAAGGTACGGCGGTTGCCATAGTTGAAGAGGGGGTCGTCCTCCGTGCCGTGGGAGGCGATCACGGCTTCGCAGTTCCAAAAAGCGGAACAGAGCGCCTCGCCATCAAGTGTCGCCCAACTCGCATCACCCAGCGGTTGGCCGGTGATCCGGAGGTGGCTGTCGCGCAGCAGCCGGCATTGGGCGGCGATGGCATCGTTGTTGGCGAAAGGCGGCGGGGTCTCGGTCATGGCTTGAATTAGAGGTGATCTCGTACCAGAAAATACGAAGTGGAAACCCTACCACACTTTCACTGATCCCAGTCTCTGCGCACGATAGAAGCAGCGACCTCTCTCAGAAGTGCTGTCTAGAAACGCCGATGGCCGGAGATTATCCATTCCAATCACGGTGAACGGCTCCCAGATCTTCATGTCTTCAGAGCGATAGATCTGATAATTCGCAGAGAAGAGCGGCGGCGGGACCTCTCCAAATATAAATTCCGCTGTTAGCTTTACGCTCCCATCTCCCGGATCTCGACCCGTCACCTTGAGGGTCGGGATAATCGGAACTGCAATCAGCTCCATACCCATTGGATCCTGGAATTGAACGATCTCACCAGGTCTGCTGACCGTCAAACCCCCGAGAGTCTCAGGATCCCACTCCCATCCCGGCATGCAAAAATAGCCACGTTCGAGCAGCTCGATTTCATCCGGAATTCCGATCCAATTACCGGATGGCACTTCAATCGAGAATTTACCCTCGCTATCGGTGGTGAGGCTTTTTTCTAGCTTTTTCTCTTCGACAATGCCTGAAAGCACCAGGGTGATTCCCGCCAGCGGATTTCCCGCTTTGTCATGAATCCAGCCACTCAGGGTCACCACTTCTGCTGCCGGGCATATCATCATCCCGCAAAGAAGGAATAGCGGAACTGATAGGAAACGCTGTAGGCGGAGATTTGATCTGATCTTGGAACGGGGAGTTATGGTGATTGTTCGGCTAGGTAATGGCTTCATTTTCACAGTTTGAGTTTTAGATTGAAATGGCACGCGGAGAAGAGGGTGTTTCTCCTTCTACAAGCGCAGCACACCAGGAGTTTATGCTAATTAATTTTCCAACAATTCGTGTTTCTTCTGAATTAGGTAATTCGCTTTAGATTCTAAAATTACTTCTATTGATTTGGGGGGAATTGGCAGCTTCCTTTACTGCCCTCCATTGGATCTCTCAAACGGCGGCTTATTGATCCGGAGCGATCCTCTTCTGTTTCTTAATCGAATACGATGCCTATACTTCTACATGCGCAGCTCGACTGGAAACCTCGCCAGTTAATTTCCGAACACTTCTTCTTTCTTCTGAATCGAAAAAGATGCGCCCCAGTCTTACAAGCGCTCAAGGAGGGCTTGGATCTTGGCGTGAAATGCAGCCTCGTCTGGGTCGATTGCCCCGGGTACAGGCTTGAGCTGGAAGGCTCGCTTCCATCGCGAAGCAAGATCGTTCGGAAAGTCTTCTGGCATGGCGGCAATGATGGCGTCCAAGCTCTCGGTTATGAGTGGTTCCGTGAGTATGCTGGATCGCGCCGTTATGGCGTGGACTGACATGTCGAAGCTGACATCAGAACTCGCTACCCTCGGTATCTTCTTCCCATGACTCTGGTGCACTTCCACCGCGATCGTATTCGCACCCGCTTGCAGGGCACTTGATGGGAGGACAAAGGAATCCCGTCGCCGTTCATCAGCTTTTAAACTGGCCTCTGTGTCTCCATCGATGGGCCCATCGGGCATTCTCACGCGGAAGAGCTCTTTGCCGTTCACATAAACGACTGCGCCATCATCAACCTTGATCTCGAATCGCAATTGCTTCGAGGGATTCGGCACTTGCAAGGAATCCGGCACCTGAAAATTCCGGCGGAAGTAGTAGGTCACCGTGAAAGGGTCGTCACCATCTTCCAATGGGGTGACCTCACCGTCTTCACTGTCTTTGCTAAATCCCAGCGGAGCCGGCCCTGATTTCCAGATGGAATCGCTGAAGCTTGGCATGTTCCATTCTTGCCCGGGGTCCTGGCCCTGATCCAAATATCTCCACGTCGCGCCTTGTTCGAACAAAGGCACTGGAGGGTGTTACTGGTCGATGAAATCGCGAAACAGTGGAAACCCGGCATCTGATGCGCTTGGCTCTGTTTTCCAAGCGTGGCGAAGCATGCGGGCGAGCGTTCCCTGTACCACAGGTGCCTTGGCAGTCTCCCAATCGCCATCAGACATCGCCTTTTCTGCCTGGCGCTCCCGGGCTGCAATCACGGGCCCGAGGACCAGCGTGGTGAGCCTCCACTCTATTCTACGAAGGAGCTCACGATGCTGATTCTCCTCGGGTTCAGCGGCGATCGCCAACTTGGCGAAATACCGTGCACGATATAAATCGTTCTCCTGATCGCTATCATCCCCGTTCAGAAGGACTTCCGCCAGCTTCGCGAAGGCCTCGATATTGTCAGGATCGACACGCAGCGCTTCTTCCAGACTCGCATCTCTGTGAGGCCCTTTGTAACTGGTCGTTTCGTCTAAGCGATTTCGGACATAGCCATCAACGGTGAGTTGAGAGAACGGAGTGATCTCTCGTGTGCCTGGATCGTCGTAGAACCACTCGACTGTCCTGCCATAGAAACCGTCGTCGATGTGAGATTTGGCATCCTCTTCGATCTTTTTTTGTTTCTCCCAATCAATCTCTTCCATGGTTCCCCGCTCGTTCATCTGCAACCCGAACAGAGAGTCAGCCCATTCCAAAACCCAGAGTGGCACGGGGCCATCCGGGACCGGAGGCACTTCCCATAAACGGGCGGTGGTATCGTTACCGCAAGTCACCACTTGCCGGCCATTTGGAGAGAAGTGGGCTTCCCTGATTTGGCCGTCATGCTTCAATGCTCCACTCAAGGGCAGGCCGGTTTCCACATCCCAGATCCGGGCGGTGTCACCACTGGTGGTGATGATGCGGCGGTTATCGGGGCTAAATGCGGCACTGCTCGCACCGTTGGCATGTGCCAGGGCGGGACCATGGGGCTTACCTGATTTCACATCCCATATCTGGGCGCCATCTTGCGAAGCCGTGTAAATCTTGCTGCCATCCGGGCTCCAACCGGCATCCAGGATCCTCCCTGAATGGTCAAACTCGGAAATTTGCTCACCTGAGTCGATATCCCAAATTCTGGTCTTTCCGATCACTGAGAAGGTCACCACTTGCGTGTCGTCCACTGGATTGAAACGGATGCCCATGACTTTGCCCTCATCAGGTGAGGCCTCCGTCTTCCCACTCAAAGTGTGCAAGAGCCTCCAGGAGTCAGGATCCCCACCCACATCATAGATTTGGATTCTCGAGTCTCCCGCTGCAGCGGCGATCCTTCGCCCATCAGCACTGATGACGAAGTGAGGAGAATGAATCTGTGACAGGCCTCGGCCATTGACCTCCAGAGGATCACCAATCGGCTTGCCGGTATGGGCATTCCAGATCTGCACCACCGCATCGGGTCCGGTGGTAATCGTGGCGACCTTCCATTGGCCGCCAGCATCCGGAGCAGGAAAGAAGATTCCTATTGCCTCTTTGGGTTTTTCACCTTCTCTGATCAGATGGTGGTTATTTCCCTCCGTCCCTAGATGCCAAACAAGGACACCTTTACCACCACTGACGACCGCCAACGTTTTGTCGGCGTTGAATTCCGCTTTTAGCAAATAAGTTCCTGTCCCGAAGTCACCCTTTTCCAAGCTCAAAGCGACATCCCAGATTCGGACGATCCCATCGACACCCGAGGTGATGAATTGCTCACCATCATGACTGAACCGGGCAGAGTTCACCCAGTCCGTATTCCTCGCGGGCTGGCCAAGAGCCTGATAGTGACGAAACACCTGACTGCGTGGTTGGGCCGGTCGTACCGCCCGGATTTGGCTCGGACTATTATCCGTAGCGGTGAAAACCCGTTCACTATCTTTACTAAAGAACGCTCCGCGTAATTGATTTCTAGTCTGTCCCTCGACAATCGGCACACTCGATCCGACGCTCCAAAGCCAGAATGACCCCTCAGTGGTGGTCAAAATTTGATGACCTTTGGAATCGAAGTGCGCCGAGATTACTCTGTCCTTGTGCTGCATGGGAGCACCAAAGGGCTTCAGGCTTGCCCCATCCCAGAGCCGTGCGGTTTTGTCCGACGAGCCAGTTAAAATCATTGAATCGTCAGGGCTGAACTCAACCGAGTTCACCCCTGACTGATGTACCAGAGGTGAGTTCGGGAATTCTTCCCCTGTGAAAACGTTCCACATCCGGGCCGTTCCATCTGCAGATGCCGTGAGCAAGCGTTCACCTGTCGAATCAAAGGTGAGATCCCGGATGCGATTCTTATGGAGCATGGGCTTCCCAACCATATTTCCGGAACGAGCCTCAAAAACTTTGACACTTCCATCGGCATAACCGAAGGCGATTAATTTGCTGTCCGGAGAGAATGCCGCACCACGAATAAGTCCAGCGGGTTGAGAATGCTCATATTTTTCTGGCGATTCGCCTTTCGTTTCCCAGACGTGAACAGAGAAGAAGCCAGCACACATCGCCAAATTTCCGTCCGGGCTAATCTCCATTACATTTCCCTTTAGTTTAGAAGCTTCCCCCACTTTTTTCCCCAGACGCCAATTCCAAAGCTGAAACTCCGTCTTCCCCCCTGTACCTGACGAGCTGCTTACCAGAAGGTGGGTTTCATCAACACTAAAGCGTGCCATATTGGGCCTCCATCCCTCTCTAACCATCATCTTTCCACTTCTTACTTCCCCATTTTTGGTGCTGCAGACCTGCAGTCCAAGCAGGTTGCTGTCACCGACAGGCGTCGTTGTCACCATGTACTCGCCGTTGAAACTCAGTGGGCTTGGCCGTGACAAGGACTGAAACGGCGGGGTCATTTTACGAGGGATCGTCTGATAACGAATCGCGAACATGAGGCGCTCGATAGCAACACGATTGATCAGATCACCCGACGGATTGCTCCGAATAAGATTTGTGAAAAGGGGGATTCCCCACTCAGGCTTGTTTCCTGTGAATCGTTCTTCCGCCAAACGTGCCTCGGCGACTCGTTTTTGCCACACCGCGATACCTTCTGCCTTCTCGGCATCAATGAGTGCGCCCACAGCCACTTTCTCACTAGATCGGGCTTCCATCCCTTTCGTGGTGCTCACGACCGCAGCTCCCGCCAACAGAACAATCATCGCGGCAGATGTGATGATCGCGGTCCGATGTCGGCGAAAGGTCTTTCCGAAGCGGTAGGAGCTGTCTCTTATACACATCTCCGAGCCCACGAGACCGAGGCTGATCTC
>OJIS01000227.1_pt1 | contig 20400 bp, 17 predicted proteins | sample 1595671 | NCBI WGS metagenome assembly OJIS01 (sample SAMN05416814, study PRJEB24817) | seawater metagenome | isolation source: Sea water | place: Canada:Atlantic | collected 2013-07 | reverse complement strand
AGATCAGCCTCGGTCTCGTGGGCTCGGAGATGTGTATAAGAGACAGATCCAGGCCGTCGATGGCGTCAGCTTCCGGGTCCATCCCGGCGAGACGCTGGCCATTGTCGGCGAAAGCGGGTCCGGCAAATCCGTGACCAGCCTGTCGATCATGGGCCTTTTGCCCAAGGATGTGGGCCGCGTCTCGGCGGGCAGCATCAAGTTGCAGGGCCGCGAGATCACCACGCTCAGCGATGCAGAAATGCGTGATATTCGCGGGCGTGAGATCGGGATGATCTTCCAGGAACCGATGACCAGCCTGAACCCGGTCCACACCATCGGCCAGCAGATTGCCGAGATGGTCATCCGGCACCAGAAACTGTCGAAATCCCGCGCCCGCGCCCGCGCCATCGAAATGCTGGAGCTGGTCGGCATCCCCGAGCCGAAACGCCGCGTCGACAATTACCCGCACGAAATGTCGGGCGGGATGCGCCAGCGCGCCATGATCGCGATGGCGCTGGCCTGCGAACCCCGCATCCTGATCGCGGACGAGCCGACGACGGCGCTGGACGTCACCATCCAGGCGCAGATGCTGGAGCTGATGCAGGACCTGCAGAAGAAGCTCGGCATGGCGATCATCTTCATCACCCATGACCTCGGCGTGGTGGCGGAAGTCGCCGACCGGGTCGTGGTGATGTATGGCGGCCAGGTCGTGGAGACCGCCAGCGTCGAGGATATCTTCCGCAACCCGCGGATGCCCTACACCGCCGGTCTGATGAACTCGATCCCGCGGCTCGGCTCCTCGATCAACAAGAAACGGCTGGAAGCGATTCCGGGCACCGTGCCCGCCCTGACCAACCTGCCCAGGGGCTGCCGGTTCCATCCGCGCTGCGCCTATGTGCAGGATATCTGCAAGGCGGCCCTGCCCGATCTGGAAGAGGCCAGCGACGGCCACATGATCCGCTGCGTCCGCTGGCGCGAGCTGTCCCTGAACGAAAGGCAAGCCTCATGACGGCCCCCCTCCTCCAGGTCGACAACCTGCAGAAGTATTTCCCGATCCATGGCGGCGTATTGCGAAGGGTCGTCAACAACGTCAAGGCGGTCGACGGGATCAGCTTCGACATCAATCCCGGCGAGGTCGTGGGCCTGGTCGGCGAAAGCGGCTCGGGCAAGACCACAGTCGGGCGCACCATTTTGAGGCTGGAACAGGCGACGTCCGGCGCGGTGCGTTTCGGCGGCACCGACGTGATGGGCCTCGGCACGTCGCAGATGCGCGCCTATCGCAAGAAGATGCAGATCATCTTCCAGGACCCATACGCCAGCCTGAACCCGCGCGAGAAAATCCGCGAGATCCTGACCCACCCGCTGCGCCTGCACAGGATCGGGTCCGCGTCCGAACACGAAGACCGGGCCGCGGCACTTCTGGAGAAGGTCGGCCTGGCACGCGATCACCTGGACCGCTTCCCGCATGAGTTCTCGGGCGGTCAGCGGCAACGCATCGGCATCGCCCGCGCCCTGGCGGTCGAGCCGCAATTCATCGTCGCCGACGAACCCGTTTCAGCGCTGGACGTGTCGATCCAGGCCCAGGTGATCAACCTGCTGGAGGATCTCAAGAACGATCTCGACCTCACCATGCTGTTCATCGCGCATGATCTGGGCGTGGTCGAACATATCTGCGACCGGGTCATCGTGATGTATCTGGGCCGCGTGATGGAGATTGCCTCTGCCGCCGATCTCTATGCCCGGCCCAATCATCCCTACACCAAGGCGCTGCTGTCCGCGGTGCCGATCCCCGAACCGGGCAAACGGCGCGAGCGTGTGGCGCTGAAGGGCGACATACCCAGCCCGATCAACCCGCCCTCGGGCTGCGTCTTCCGTACCCGCTGCCCGCTGGCGACGCCGGAATGCGCCAAGGTGGTGCCCGAACTGAAGCCGGTGGGCGAAGGCCATACCAGCGCCTGCATCCACACCACCTAAGGGGGTTCGCCCCTGCCATCCATCGCCGGGACCGGCCCCCAAGGTTGCCTCCCCCAGCCTTCGAGCCGGTTGCGGCGATGGATGCGTTCGTCTTGCGTATTCGGGCCTCACGCGCTGACTGTCCCGCCCGATTCCCGTGCGCCGCCGACGTATCAAGCCGAAACCTGCGCATGAATGCTTGACAAGGCTCAAACTCGTGCCGCATTGTCCACTTATGGATTGTCGACATTACACAACAGCACGGTCTACGGAACCCCCTGCGGCAAATGCCACGGGTTGTATCCAATCGACCTCTGACCTGTTGATTGCAGTTGCCACATCCCTGACCTCCTCCGTTAAATATCGCCACCTTCCAGCCGGGCCGAGCGCCCGCCGGGAAATTCTTGAATGTTCTGGAGGAGCCCGCCCATGACCCCCGCAAAACCGGCCCTGACCGGACCGATGCCGGACGATATTGCGCCGATTGAAAACGTCCCCCTGCGCGTCCAGGTCGCCGACCGGCTGCGCAACGCCATCCTCAGTGGCAAGCTGAGGCCCGGCACCGGCCTGGTGGAAACCGCCCTGGCCGAGCAGATGAATGTCAGCCGCGCCCCGATTCGCGAGGCGATCCAGATCCTGGAAAATGACGGGCTGGTGGAAACCATCGCCTACAAGGGCAAGCGGGTGAAGCCGCTGACCGCCCGCGAGGTGGCCGAGACCTATTCCCTGCGCGAGGTGTTCGAGGTGATGGCCGTGCGCCGAATCCTGGAAAACGGCGCGCCGCTCGATGCGCTCTATGCCCATTGCGCCGAAATGACGGCTGCCGCCGAGGCCGACAATTTCGAGGCCCTGGTGGCCGCCGACGAAGCCTTCCACCATTCGCTGATCCGGCTGGCCGATCACGACCTGCTGATGTCGTCGTGGAAGAACCTCTACCTGCGCATTCACCAGATCATGGCGCTGCGCAACCGTGACGAACGCAACCTGAGCGAGGTCGCGGGCAACCACCCGCCCATCGTGCAGGCCATCGCCGATGGCGACGCCGAGCGCGCGATCAAGCTCATTTCCGACCATACCCGTATCCTGGCCGCATTCGACCCGGCCACCATCGTGGATTCCCAGTGACCGCCGAGCTCTGACACAAGGTGCCTCGCACCGCCCTGGATGATCTCGGCCCCGACGAAACCGGACTGATTGAGAATACTGCAAAAAGACCGACCGATCCGTCCTCCGACGACCATCCAACAGGTGAAAGGATAGCCAATGCCAAGACTGAACCACTTGCTTGCAGCCGGCGCTGCCAGCCTCGCGCTGACAACGGGGGCCTTTGCGCAGCCCTCCGACGATACAATCGTCGTGGGCCTGAGCGCCGATATCAACACGCTCGACCCGGCCGCGATCTCGTCGCGCGACAACTCCAACATCGCGCGCCACATCTTCGGGACGCTCTATTCCATGGGCGGTGACGGCGTCGCCACACCCGACCTGGCCAACAATCTGGAGATTTCGGACGATGGCCTGGCCTATGTCTACACCCTCAACGAGGGGCTGACCTGCCAGGACGGCGAGCCGCTGACCGCAGAGGATGCGGCCTATTCCTTCAACCGCGCCGCGGATCCGGAAAACGCCTTCACCGGCAACACGCCGGGCTTCATCTTCAGCTCGATCGACTTCCAGGGCGCCGAGGCGCTGGACGAACAGCGCGTGCAGATCAACCTGGGCGCCCGCAACCCCATCGCCTTCGGCCTGATCGCCGAGGTCTTCATCCACTGCATGGACAGCTACGAAGAGATGACCCTGGACGAGGCATCGCGCAATCCGATCGGCTCCGGCCCCTATCGTCTGGTCGATTGGCGTCCCGGTTCCGAGGTCGTGCTGGAAGCCGTCGAAGGCGCCGATGTGGGCTTTCAGAACATCATCTGGCGCATCATCCCCGAAGCCTCGACCCGCGCCGCCGAGCTGATGGCGGGCAATGTCGACATCATCACCAATGTCGCGCCCGACCAGATGGACGTGATCAACGCCTCCGGCAATGCCGAAGTGAACCCGATCCAGGGCACACGGCGGATGTATGTCGGCTTCAACCTCAGCGATTCAATGGCGCAGGAGCCCGGTGGCGACGCGATCCAGGATCCGGCTGTGCGCCGCGCCCTGCAATATGCGGTCAACGTGCCCGCGATCTGCCGCCAGCTTCTGAACTTCGAGTGCGAGCGGATGACCGGCATCGTGAACCCGCAGAACGCGCATCCGGATCTGGAGCCCTACCCCTATGACCCCGCAGAGGCCGAGCGCCTTCTGGACGAGGCCGGCTGGCCGCGTGGCGATGACGGCATCCGCTTCTCGATCGCCTTCCAGGCCGGTCAGGGCCGTTACCTGAACGATGCCAACGTCGTGCAGGCGATCACCCAGTACCTGGAAGACGTGGGGCTGGATGTCGATCTGCAGATCATGGAATGGTCCAGCGTCTACATCCCGATCATCCGCGAACGCAACGCAGGTCCGCTCTACTTCATCGGATCGGGCGGCGCGCTCTGGAGCCCGCTCTACGACATGACGGACCTCTCCACCGTCGATGCCGGCACCAACTACACCCATTGGGACGACCCCCGCTGGTTCGACCGTTGGGCTGACATCGCGGCCGCGGAAAGCGAAGAGGAAACCCGCGAGATCGTGAACGAGATGTTGCAGGTCTTCTACGATGACGGCCCCTGGCTGCACCTCTACTTCCAGCCGGATTTCTACGGCGTCAGCAACCGCATCAACTGGGAGCCGCGCCCGGATGAAAAGGTCTATCTCTTCGATGCAACCCTGAACTGAACAGGTTCTCTCCCTGTCACTTGCGGCTGGCGGGGTGCCGGATCTTCGGGTCCGGCACCTCCGGCCTTCCCCTCCCTGCCCCTTTGGCGGGGAGTTTTTTTTGGCGGGTGCCGCTACCGTCCCAGCCAGCCGCCATCCACCGGCAAGGTGATCCCGGTGATGTAGCCGGACGCCTCTGACGCCAGGAAGGTGACGGCCCCCGCGATATCCGCAGGCTCGGCCCATCGCCCGATGGGAATACGGTCAAGGATCGCCTGGTTGCGCACCGGATCGGCGCGCAGGGCATCGGTGTTGTTGGTGGCGACATAGCCGGGCGCGACGGCGTTCACCCGGACGCCTGAGGCCGACCACTCGTTCGACAGCGTCTTGGTCAGACCGGCCACACCGCTTTTCGACGCGGTATAGGACGGGATGCGGATGCCGCCCTGAAAAGACAGCAGCGAGGCGATGTTGATGATGCTGCCGCCCCTGCCCGCCGCCAGCCGTGCCTTGGCGAAGGCCTGCGACAGGAAGAACACGACCTTCAGATTGATATCCATCACCGCATCCCAGTCTTCTTCGGTGAAGTCGATACTGTCGGCGCGGCGGATGATCCCGGCGTTGTTGACCAGGATGTTGATCGGCCCGAAGCGCTCCTGCGCCTCGGCGAAGGCCTCGGTCGCGCCCGTGACGGTGCCCAGATCGGCCCTCAGCTCATCCGCGTGACCGCCCTCGGCCCGGACCGCGGCCAGGGTTTCGTCCATGCCGGAACGTCCGACCGCCACCACGTGGCAGCCGTGGCGCGCAAGGTCGACGGCGATGGCCTGGCCGATCCCTGTATTCGCGCCGGTGACAAAGGCGCGCGCGGCATCGAGGTAGAAGGGGCTCATCGCAGGTTCTCCATCGCGATCATGTCGACATCGGTGTAATCCACATTGTCCCCCGCCATGGCCCAGATGAAGCTGTAGGACGAGGTGCCCGCCCCGCAATGGATCGACCAGGGCGGCGACAGCACCGCCTGTTCGTTGCGCAAGATCATGTGACGGGTCTCGTCTGGCTGACCCATCAGGTGGACAACGGTATTGTCGCCTTCCAGATCGAGGTAGAGATAGGCCTCGGACCGCCGCTCATGCATATGCGCGGGCATGGTGTTCCAGACCGATCCCGTTCCCAGCCGGGTCATGCCCATCACGATCTGGCAGCTGTCCATCACTGCCGGGTGGACGAACTGGTAGATGATGCGTTCATTCGAGGTGTCGCGCCCGCCAAGCGGAACCTGCGCGGCATCCTTTATGGTGACAAGCCGCGCGGGGATGGCGCGATGCGCAGGGGCCGAGATGATGTAGAACCGTGCCTCACGCCCCGAAATGGTGACCGCGCCGCTGCCCATCCCGAGATAGAGCATGTCGCAGCGGCCCAGATCGTAGCTCTCGCCGCCCGCCTCGACCTTGCCCGCATCGCCCAGGTTAACCAGCACCGCCTCACGCCGGTCCAGCCAGGAGGGCGACCCCGTTTCCTTGACCGCGTCGATGGTCAACGGCCCGCTTTTCGGCATCGCGCCGCCGACGATCATGCGGTCATACTGCGAATAGGTCAGTGTCACGCAATCGGGTTGGAACAGGTCGTCCATCAGGAATTCGTCCCTGAGCGCGCCGGTATCCATGGTCTTGGCGTGGCGCGGATCAATCGCGCGCCGGAGTTGGGTCTTGAGCATACTATCCTCCCGGTTTCGGTTTCATCCTTGGCACCGCCCGCGCATCCCGCGCGTCACGATGCGATCTCCGCCCGCTTCCATTGGCCCCGGTAGAGCCTTCGGTGGAACACGGGGAATTTCAGAAGCTCCTCGGCCAGCAGCAGCGACAGCACCCAGACCGCGCCGACGTCGAGATAGAGCACCGCCAGCGCCGTCGCCGGAACCCGGAACAGCCATTGCGACCAGACGAAGATGTGCATCACGTAGATGGTGTCCCCGGCCGCGCGCAGCGTGTTGCCGCAGATCGCGTTCGAGCCCTTGGGGAACGGCAGAAGGACCAGGACCGGCAGGAAGGACAGAAGAATGGCGCGGGTTTGCGGGGCCAGGTCGGAATAGAGGGTATTCGCCGACAGGCTGACCGCCAGCAACAGCGCCGCAACTGCCCCGGCGGCGATGAAGGCCCCGCGCCAGGCGCTGCTCAGGAACCGGTCCAGCACGGCCTCGTCCCGGCGTTGGCCAAGCAGTTGGGCGACGATGATCCCCGTCGCCTGCGCCCATTGCATCCCTATGGTTCCCGTCACCATGATCCACGGCGCGATCAGCGTCATGGCGGCGAACTCGTTCAGCTCCAGCCGCGCGTAGATCAGGGTGCAGACATGGGTGGCGAAGGTCGCGCTGACGAAGGTGGCGGCGATGGGCAGCGAGAACGCCACATAGCGCTTCAGCGTGGGGATAAAGCGGCCCTGCCGCCATCCCGGCACGTGGCGCAGATACCCGTCATGGCGCCGCAGGCAGGCGACCAGGTAGACCACCTGCACGGCGCTGGCGACGGCACTGCCCAGGGCCGCGCCGGTCACGCCCATCGCGGGCAACCCCCAATAGCCATGGATCAGCACGACGCTGCACAGGACGTTCACCGGCAGGGCCAGACCATAGCTGATCAGCGGCACCCGCGTGCGCCCGCAGCCGTTGAAATAGCTGGTCAGACAGATGGCGATGGCCGAGCCCAGGATCACGAGGGAAAACACGGCAAGATAGTCGCCCGCGAGGCCCGCGACCGCTGCGTTCGGGGCCATCCAGCCGATCAGGGGTGCCCCGAAGAGGGAGATCACCGCCAGTCCGAAACAGCCCACCGCCAGACTGACCGCAAGGCCCGAGGCCAGGGTGGATTTCAGAAACACCGCGTCGCCTGTGCCATGGGCCTGCGCGGTGCGGATCTGCATCGCGTTGGAAAAGGCCAGGATTGCGCCCAGGACGAACCCGGCAATCGCCGCCGCCAGTCCCATGGCGGCAAGCGGCGTCTCGCCCAGGGCCGAGACCAGGTAGGCGTCGATTACGACGGTGCCGTGCAGGATAATGGCCTTCAGCGTCATCGGCCAGGCCAGCGCGAAGACGTGGCCGGCGGTCGGGCCCGCGATCGGGGCGGACGTGGTCAAGGGTGTATCGGAAGGCATCGGGGCGGCGTGTTTCCATTTGGGCCGGGTCGCCGCATCTGTCGGACCCGACCGGGCGGCGTCAGAGGTCGTCCGGCTCGATGTAGGTGGCATTGGTCTTGGCGACCCGCTCGATGGTTTCATCCAGCCGCGACAGGTGCAGCGTTCCGACCTCGATGGCAGCCTCCGCGTCATGGCGTTTCACGGCCTCGGCAATGGTACGGTGATCCTCGACCAGCGCGGGCATCCGGTATTCCTTGGACAGGCCGAGCATGCAGAGACGGTCAACCTTGGACTTTTCCGCCATGATCACGTCAAAGGCGAAATCGGCCCGCGCGATCACGCAGAGCGTGCGGTGAAATTCGTAGTCCAGCGCGCCGAACCCGTCGACATCGCCCTCCTCGACCGCTTTTTCCTGCGCGACCAGGGCCGCATCCAGCAGCGCGGCGCCTTCGGCATCGCAATAGAGTGCCGCGCGCCGCAGGACCTCGCGCTCGACCGCGGATCGAACGAAGCGCGACTTGGTGATCTCGCGCATCGAGAAGCGCTTGACCTCGGTTGCCCGCTGCGGGCGGATCAGCAGCAGGTCCAGATTGGCCAGCCGGCTGAACGCATCGCGCACGGGCTGGCGTGAGACACCGAACATGGTGGCGACCTCAGCCTCGGAGATCTTGTCGCCCGGACGCAGGCGCAGCGACAGGATCTCGTCATAGAGATAGTCAAAGACATCGTCGACGCTGGTTCGCCGTTCACCGTTCTGTGCGATCTGCACCATCGATTCTTCTCCGTTCACTCTTCGCCGGGGCCAAATGCGCCCGGAATTGCCCTGCCAAAGTCCAAACAACCAAGGTTTTCGGGTCTGGCATTTGCGGGCGGCTGCCTCTTCCTACACCGAATTAGACTAGTATACCAGCACAATTACTAGTATACCAGTTCGAAATCAGGGGCGAATCATCCGCTCCGACCGTCATGCCGCCGATCCGCGGCGCACTCAGGGGAGGGAGGGCGACGTGTCCGGTGTAAGTCTCGATAGCATCGTGAAGGCATATGGCGCGGTGCAGGTTGTTCACGGCATCGACCTGGAGGTTCAGGAGAAGGAATTCGTCGTCCTCGTCGGCCCCTCGGGCTGCGGCAAGTCGACGACCCTGCGCATGATCGCGGGGCTTGAGGAAATCACCGATGGCGAGTTGAAGATCGACGGGCGCCTGGTGAACCGCGTGGCCCCCAAGGATCGCGACGTGGCCATGGTGTTCCAGAACTATGCGCTCTACCCGCATCTGAACGTCTCGGAGAACATCGCCTTCGGTCTGCGCATCCGCAAGGAGCCGAAGGACAGGATCGCTGCCTCGGTCGAAGAGGTCGCGGGCATCCTGGGCCTGACCGAGTATCTCGACCGCCGTCCGGCCGACCTGTCCGGCGGTCAGCGCCAGCGCGTCGCCATGGGCCGCGCCATCGTGCGCCGCCCCAAGGTCTTCCTGTTCGACGAGCCGCTCTCCAACCTCGACGCCAAGCTGCGCACCCAGATGCGCGCCGAGATCAAGCGGCTGCATAACCGCCTGGGTGTGACCAGCGTCTATGTCACGCATGATCAGGTCGAGGCGATGACGCTGGCCGACCGCATCGTCGTGATGAATGACGGGCGGATCGAACAGATCGGCACCCCGATGGAGCTGTTCCTGAACCCCGCCAACATGTTCGTGGCCGAGTTTCTGGGCGCGCCGCCGATGAACATGGTCCAGGCCGAGATCGTCGCGGGCGAAGATCAACCCGCCGCGCAGTTCCAGGGCCACAGGATCGCCCTGCCCAAGATCGACTCGCTGCAAAACGCGGTTGGCCGACATGTCACGGTCGGCATCCGTCCCGAGTTCGCGGAAATCGCCGATGACAGTGTCGCGGGGCGCGTCGGGATCGACATCGACCTGGTCGAGACACTCGGTTCCGAGGCACTGATCCACGCATCGCTGGCAGGCAAACCCTTCGTGATCCGAACCGACACGGTCGGCCAGATGGCCAAGCTGGACCATGTCAGCGGCTTCACCGTGCCGCCGCACCTTATCCGCGTCTTCGACAGCGAAACCGGTCGCGCGCTGGCCGGTCAGGTGACCGCGGCATGAGCATCGACCCCGAAATCAGCGGCGCCCGCACCGAAGAGCTTGTCATCGAGGCACGCGAGGCACAGCGCGACCGAAAGGCCGGTCGCATCCAGCGTGTCGGCGACCACCTGCGCCGGGAATGGCAGATCTACCTGCTGCTCCTGCCCACGATCATCTGGCTGCTGCTGTTCCTCTACAAGCCGATGTATGGGCTGCAGATCGCGTTCAAGGATTACTCGGTTTTCCGCGGCATCGCGGACAGCCCCTGGATCGGGTTCGAGCATTTCGAGACCCTGTTCAACAACGACCAGTTCATCCGCGCCATCCGCAACACGCTGATCATCAGCGTCTACAGTCTGATCATCGGGTTTCCGGTGCCGATCCTGCTGGCGCTGATGTTCAACGAGGTGCTGAACCAGGGCTTCAAGAAGGCCACGCAGACCATCGTCTACCTGCCGCATTTCATCTCGTCGGTGATCATCGCGGGCATTGTCATAACGGCCTACTCGCCCTCGGCGGGCATCGTGAACACGGTCATCGGGTGGTTCGGCTTCGATCCGGTCTATTTCCTGACCCGACCGGAATGGTTCAGGCCCATCTTCATCGGCACGGGCATCTGGCAGGAGGCCGGGTTCCAGTCAATCGTCTACCTGGCCGCCATCGCCGGTGTCTCGCCCACGCTCTATGAAAGCGCCGTGGTCGACGGGGCCAGCCGCTGGCAGATGATGTGGAAGATCACCATTCCGTCGATCCTGCCGACGATCATCATCATGTTGATCATCCGCATCGGAAACATCCTCGAAGTGTCGTTCGAGATGATCATCCTGCTCTACCAGCCCGCCACCTACGCGACGGCGGATGTGGTCAACACCTTCATCTACCGGCAGGGCATCCAGGGCGGTCAATACGACCTTGCCGCCGCCGCCGGCCTGTTCAACGCGGTTGTCGCCTTCGTCCTGGTGATCACGGCCAACACGATCTCGAAGCGCTACTCGCGCACGAGCCTCTGGTGAGGGGGACCGGACAATGATCAACATGAACCTCTATTCGCGCGGTGACCGGGCCTTTGTGATCCTGAACATGGTTCTAATCGGCCTCTTCGCCCTCTCGGCCCTCTACCCGTTCATCTATATCGCGTCGCTGTCGCTGAGCTCCGGTTTCGAGGCGCGGGCGGGCAACGTGATCCTGACGCCCGTGGGTTTCACGCTGGAAGCCTATGAGCGGGTGCTGTCGGAGCGCATGTTCTGGATCTCCTACCGCAACACCTTCATCTACACGATCGGCGGCACGCTGATGAGCCTCGCCTTCCTGATCCCCGGCGCCTATGCGCTGTCGCGGACGCAGCTTTTTGGCCGACGGTTCTGGAACTTCATGGTGGCCTTCACGATGTGGTTCAACGCGGGCCTGATCCCGTTCTTCCTGAACATGCGCGATCTGGGCCTCCTGGACAGCTATTTCGGCATCATGATCGGCTTTGCCGTCAACGGCTTCAACCTGATTCTGCTGCGCAATTTCTTCGAGGCCATCCCGAAAAGCTTCGAGGAAGCCGCGCGGATGGACGGGGCCAATGAATTCCAGGTGCTGTGGAAGGTCTTCGTCCCGCTCAGCAAACCGGCCATCGCCACCGTTGCGCTCTTCTGCATCGTGTCGCGCTGGAACGGGTTTTTCTGGGCCATGGTCCTCTTGCAGGACGAGGAGAAGATCCCGCTTCAGGTCTATCTGCGCCACGTCATCCTGGAGCTCAGCGATGACGAGGAGTTTGCCTCGACCCTGCTGACCTCGACCTATTCCTTCGAGACCGTGAGTGCTGCGATCATCGTCTGCTCGATCATCCCGATCATCATCATCTACCCGTTCCTTCAGAAGTATTTCACCAAGGGCATCATGCTCGGCGGTGTGAAGGAATGACCCGCTTCGCAATCAGGGAGGACACTATGCGAAAACTCACCTTGGCCTCGGCCATCCTGGCCTCAACCGCCCTTACGGCACCGGCCTTAGCCGACGGACATCTCATGATCGTCGAAGAGCCGCTGGAACTGACCATCCACATGCACTGGCCCCGCGCGCAGGGCTATGGCGTCGGTGGATCGCCCTCTGAGATCTACCCGGTCGAGATGGCCGCGCGCGAGATGACGGGCATCCACCTTGTCGACCAGACCGCGGGCCGCAACACCACCGATTCCGGCGAGGCGATGAACCTGCTGTTGGCCCAGGGCAACATGCCCGACATCGTCGGCGGCCACCTGATCTTGCAGCCCGTCAACGAGTTCGGCCCGCAAGGCGCCTTCGTTCCGCTGAACGACCTCGTTGCCGAATATGCACCAAACATCCAGGCATTCTGGGACGAGAACCCCGAAATCCTGGCCGCGATCACCGCCTATGACGGCAACTATTACTACATCCCCTACCTGCCCGATGGCGAGTTCGGCCGCGCCTGGTTCATTCGTCAGGACTGGCTGGATGCCCTGGGACTGGAGCAGCCGCAGAACGTGGACGAGCTCTATGACGTGCTGGTCGCCTTCCGCGACGACGACCCCAACGGCAATGGCGTGCAGGACGAGATCCCCTATTTCGCCCGCCAGTGGGAAGAAGTGAACCGCCTGCTGACGCTTTGGGATGCGCGGTCTTCCGGGTCGGACACCTATCACGATTTCTACGTCAATGATGACAGCCAGATCGTGCATCCCTATGCGCAGGTGGCCTATCGCGATGCGCTGGCCAATGTGGCGCAGTGGTACGAGGAAGGGTTGATCGACCCCGAGATCTTCACCCGCGGCTCGTCCTCGCGCGACTACCTGCTGTCGGAGAACCTGGGCGGCATGACGCATGACTGGTTCGCCTCCACCTCGGGCTACAACGCGGCGTTGGCCGAGACGGTCGAAGGCTTCAACTTCATTCCGTTCCTGCCGCCCGCCTCTGCCGCCGGTGTCCGGATGGAGGAGCATCGCCGCATCCCCGTGAAACCCGATGGATGGGCGATCAGCTACTCCAACGAGCACCTGGTCGAGACGATCCAGTATTTCGATTTCTGGTTCACCGAGGAAGGCCGCAACCTGGCGAATTTCGGTGTCGAGGGCGAAACCTGGAACATGGTCGACGGTGAGCCTGTCTTCACCGATGCCGTTCTGAACAGCGACCGCGCCGTCAACAGTCAGATGTATGACGAGGGCGCGCAGATCCAGCGCGGCTACTTCCAGGATTACAGCTACGAATGGCAGTGGACCTCGCAAGCCGCCCGCGAGGGTATCGAGCTCTACAGTGCCAACGACCTCTTGGTGCCGCAATTCCTGGGCGTGTCGCTGAACGAGGAAGAACAGGCCGTCTACGACCGCTACTGGCCGTCGCTGCGCACCTACATGCTGGAACGCCAGCAGGCCTGGATTCTGGGCTCGGGCGACGTGCAGGAAGACTGGGACGACTATGTCGAAACCCTGGATGAGATGGGGCTGGAAGACGTGCTCGAGGTCATGAACGCGGCCTACACGCGTCAGAACAGCTGACCCCAAGACGATGACCGGGCGCGGGGCCACCCCGCACCGCGCCCGGACACCACAGGACTTGACCGCAGCTCTAGAACAAACGGCAGATCGAACGTGAACATGAACACCAAAACCCCGCACATCCTCGACGAACCGGACGCCGCGCGGCTGATGATCAGCTACGCGCCCACCGAGGACAGCGAGATCGCCGAGAACCCGCCCCGCTTTACCTGGCTGCCGGTGATCGAGGACGAGGCACAATACGTGCTGCGCGTCTCGACCGATCCCGCCTTCGCTGCCAAGAAGACGCAGGTCTTCGCCAACATCCCGCTGAATTTCTTCACCCCCGACAGTATTTTCGCGCCGGGTGATTACCACTGGTCCTACGCGGTCTGCGATCCCGACACCGGCGATCCGATCACGACCTGGAGCCGAACGCGCCGCTTTTCTCTGGCCGAAGGTCTGCCCGAAACCCCACTGCCCGCGCGGCGCACCCGGTTTGCCGCGGCCCCTCCCAGCCATCCGCGCCTGTGGCTGACGCAAGACCGCCTGAGCGAGTTCCGCGCCGCCGTGAAATCCGACCCCGATCACTGCACCTGGTCCACCTTCTGGAGCAAGAGCGTCGCGCCCTGGATGGACCGCGAGATCATGGCCGAGCCCGCGGGATACCCCAATCACCAGCGTGTCGCGCCGATCTGGCGGCAGACCTATATCGAATTGCAGGAGCTGATGTACGCGATCCGCCACCTCGCCATTGGCGGTCAGGTGACGCAAGACGCAAAGATGCTGGACCGCGCCAAGGCGTGGCTGCTGGAGGCGGCAAGCTGGGACCCGATGGGCGTCACCTCGCGCGCCTATACCGACGAATGGGCCTATCGCGTCACCAACGCGCTGACCTGGGGGTATGACTGGCTTTATGATCACCTGGACGAGGATGAACGCGCAGTGGTGCGCAGGGCCCTCGTGGCGCGCACCCGCGACATCGCCGATCACGCCATCAAGAACGCCAAGATCCACCTGTTTCCCTATGACAGCCACGCCGTGCGCTCGGTCTCGCTGACCTTGGTGCCCGCCTGTATCGCGCTTCTGGGCGAAGAGGACGAGGCGCGCGACTGGCTGGATTACTGCGTCGAGTTCCTGTTCACCGTCTATTCGCCCTGGGGCGACACTGATGGCGGTTGGGCCGAGGGCACGAATTACTGGATGATGGGCATGGCCTATCTGATCGACGCCGCCAACCGGCTGAAAAGCTATGCGGGCATCGACCTCTACAAGCGCCCGTTCCTTCAGAACACCGCCGATTTTCCGCTCTTCTGCAAGGCCCCCAACACCCGCCGCGCGACCTTTGGCGACGACAGCACCCAGGGCGATCTGCCGGGCATCAAGACCGGTCTCAACATGCGCCAGTTCGCGGGCGTCACCGGCAACGGCGCGTATCAGTGGTATTGCGAGGAGAACCTGCGCACCAATCCCGGCACCGAGATGGAGTTCTACAACTGGGGCTGGTGGGACACGAATTTCGACGAGATGGTGTTCCAGACCGATTTCCCGGTGGTCGAGGCAACACCGCCCGAAGGCGGGTTGCGCCACTTCAAGGGCATCGGCTGGGTCGGCGTGCAGCACGCCATGGACGACCCCGACAGTCACGTGCAGTTCGTGTTCAAATCCTCGCCCTTCGGGTCGATCAGCCACAGCCACGGCGACCAGAACGCCTTTTGTATGGCCGCCTTCGGCGAGGATCTGGCGATCCAGTCGGGCTATTACGTCGCCTTCAACAGCACCATGCACCAGAAATGGCGGCGGCAGACCCGATCCAAGAACGCCATCCTGATCAATGGCAAGGGGCAGTATGCCGACAAGAACAAGGCCAAGGCGATGGCCGCGACGGGCCGCATCCTGGCCGCCGAGGAGCATGAGGATCACGTCTATATCAAGGGCGACGCGACGCCCGCCTATCGCAGCCTCTCGCCTGAAGTGACGCTGGCCGAGCGCGAGGTCTATTTTGTGCAGAACGGCTATTTCGTGATCGTGGACAGCGTCGATGCCGACAGGCCCGTCACGGTGGACTGGCTGCTGCATGCCAATGCGCCCTTCCAGCTTGGCAAATCCTCGTTCCGCTACAGCGGCGAACGCGCGGGCTTCTACGGGCAGGTGATCTGGTCCGAGTCCGGCGCGCCCGAGATCACGCAGCAGACAGGCTTTCCCGATGTCGATCCGTCCGAATACGAGGGCCTGCCCGTCAGCACCTGCCTGACCGCGCGCTACCCCGCCGCCATGCGCCACCGCATCGCCACCCTGCTGGTGCCCTACAAGCTGGACGCGCCCAAGCGGATTTTCCACTTCCTCGACGACCAGGGCTACGACGCTGACCTCTATTTCACCGACACGGACGAAAACACGTTCCGCGTAGTGATGAAGAAACTGGCCAAGACCTGACCCTGTCGCACCGGGCACAACCCGACCTCTGAACGCGGAGATGCAAGAATGACAGTCAAGAACCTCTTTCCCGGAGACGAAAACGCGCTTTTCGACGCGGGCGGTGGCCTGACCCGCAAGGTCTGCGCCCACAGCGACACCATGATGTGCGTCGAAGTCCTTTTCGAGAAAGGCACGGTCGCGGCCCTGCACAGCCATCCGCACGAGCAGATCACCTATGTGATTTCCGGCAAGTTCGAGTTCACCGTCGGCGACAAGACCCATGTCGTCGGCCCCGGAGACTCGCTCTACAAGCAACCACACATCGTTCACGGGGCAACCTGCCTGGAGGCGGGGACGCTGCTGGATATGTTCACGCCCCGGCGCGACGATTTCCTGTGAACCGATAAGACACACCCCAAGGGAGAACACGGCATGACCAAACCTGTCATCGGCTTCATCGGCCTCGGCCTCATGGGCGGCAACATGGTGGAGAACCTGCAAGAGCGCGGCTTCGAGCTTGTCGTGATGGACCTCAACCAGGACGCAGTGAAGGCGGTCATCGACCGTGGCAACGCGCGGGCTGCCGCCTCGGCCCGGGACTTGGCGCAGGCCAGCGATATCGTGATGCTCTGCCTCACCACGTCGGATGTGGTGGAAAGGCTCGTCTATGGCGAAGACGGCATCCTTGCGGGCATCGGCGCGGGCAAGGTAGTGATCGACTTTGGCACCTCCATCCCCGCCTCGACCCGCAAGATCGGGGCCGACCTGGCCGCGAAGGGCGCGGGCATGATCGACGCGCCGCTCGGGCGCACACCCGCCCACGCCAGGAACGGTCTTCTGAACATCATGGCGGCGGGTGACAAGGCGACCTTCGACAAGGTCAAGCCGGTGCTGGACGAACAGGGCGAGAATGTCTTTTATCTCGGGGCGCTCGGCGCGGGTCACACGACCAAGCTGATCAACAACTTCATGGGCATGACCACGGTCTGCACCATGTCCCAGGCCTTCGCCGTCGCAGACCGCGCGGGCGTGGACCGGGCGCAGCTTTACGAGATCATGTCGACCGGCCCGTCAAATTCGCCCTTCATGGGGTTTTGCAGGAATTACGCGGTGGACGGGGTCAGCGACCTCGGCTTCTCGATCAACAACGCCAACAAGGATCTGGGCTATTTCCTGAAGATGGCCGAAGACCTCGGCACCCGCGCCGAGATCGCCGAGGGCACGTCGAACAACCTCGCGGCAGCGGTTGCCGCGGGCCTGGGCGAGGGCAACGTGCCGGAGATATTCGACTTTTTCCTGAAACTCGGCACCGGGCCTGACCAGGCCGAGGGAGCCGGGAGGAAGACAGCATGAAACTGGCCGGAAAAACCGCGATCGTCACCGGCGGCGGACGCGATATCGGGCGGGCCGTCGCGGTCAAGCTGGCCTCGGAAGGGGCCAATGTGGCAGTCAACTACTTTGCCAGCAGCGCCGGGGCCGAGGAAACCGTGGCGCAGGTCGCGGCCCTTGGTCGCAAGGCCATCGCGATCCAGGGCGACCTCAACAAGCCCGAGGATGTCGACAGGCTGATCGCCGCGACCGTCTCGGAATTCGGCGGCGTCGACGTTCTGGTGAACAATGCGGGCGGGCTGGTTGCCCGCAAGACCATTGCCGAGATGTCACTGGAACATTGGCGGGCGGTGATGGATCTAAACCTCACCAGCACCTTCCTGATGATCAAGGCCTGCCTCGCGCACATGGCGGCAGGCACGATCGTCAACATCGCCAGCCAGGCCGGGCGCGACGGGGGCGGTCCGGGGGCCATACCCTATGCCACCTCCAAGGGTGCGGTGATGACGATGACGCGGGGGCTGGCCAAGGAACTGGGTCCGGCGATCCGGGTCAACGCGCTCTGCCCCGGCATGATCGACACCGATTTCCACAACATCCACACGCCCGACGCGGCCCGCAAGGGCTTCGAGGCCGCCGCCCCGGTCAAACGCCAGGGCGTGCCCGAGGATGCCGCCAACCTGGTCCTGTTCCTGGCCTGTGACGATTCCGCCTTCATCACCGGGGCCAATATCGACATCAATGGCGGAATGCTGTTTTCGTGAAACCCGCGATCTGAAACTGACGGAAGGCATGTCGAGATGCGCGTTCTGGCGATTGGCGAATGCATGGCCGAGCTTGCCCCGGCTGAGGTTCCGGGCAATTACAGCCTGGCCTTTGCAGGCGATACGTTCAACACTGCCTGGTATCTGGCCCGGCTTCGCCCGGATATGGCGGTTTCGTTCCAGACCGCGATCGGGACGGATGCCATTTCGCGGCAACTGCGCGAGGCCGTCGCGGGCTGCGGGATCGGCACCGATCATATCCGCACTGTCCCTGACCGAACCGTCGGCCTCTACCTGATCACGCTGACCGATGGCGAGCGCAGTTTCTCCTATTGGCGCGACCACTCCGCCGCGCGGCTGCTGGCCGATGACGCGGCGGCGCTGGCCCACGCGATGGAGGAGGCCGATCTGGTCTATTTCTCGGGCATTACCCTTGCCATCCTCGCCCCCGAGGCGCGCAAGACCCTGCTTGATGCCCTGCGCACCGCGCGCGCGGCGGGCAAGCGCATCGCGTTTGATCCGAACCTCCGCCCCCGGCTCTGGTCCGACATGCGAGAGATGACCGAGACCATCATGCAAGGGGCCGCCGTCTGCGACATCGCCCTGCCCTCCTTCGAGGACGAGGCCCGCTGGTTCGACGATGCCGATCCTGAGGCCACGACCGACCGCTACGTCGTTGCAGGGGCCGAAACCGTGGTGGTCAAGAACGGGTCCGATCCGGTGCATTACAGGCAAGGCGACGCGCAGGGCGCGTATCCGGTGCCGCCGCTCTCCTCCGTCATCGACACCACGGCGGCAGGCGACAGTTTCAATGCCGCGATCCTGGCCGGGATCGCCGATGACAGCCCGATGGAGGCCAGCATCGCCCGCGCCTGCCGCCTTGCCGGACAGGTCGTGCAGGGACGCGGCGCCCTGGTGCCGGTCGATCCGGCGCGGGTGGATGGTTGAGGTGGCATAGGACCTGAAGGCCCTGATGAACAGCGAGCAAGCAGGAAACGCCATGAAAATCACCTATGCCAAGGTCTTCGTCGGCGGCCCCGGCAAGAATTATGTCACCCTCAAGATCATGACCGATGAGGGCGTCTATGGGCTTGGCGACGCGACGCTGAACAACCGCGAAACCCTGCCTGCCAAGTATCTGCAGGACTACCTGATCCCCAACCTCATAGGCATGGACCCGCGCAACTCCGAGGATATCTGGCAGTTCATGTATCGCGGCGCCTATTTCCGCGGCGGACCCATCGCCATGGCGGCCTATGGCGCGGTCGACATGGCGCTGTGGGACATCAAGGGCAAGCTGGCGAATATGCCGCTCTACCAACTCTTCGGCGGCAAGAGCCGCGACGGCGCGATGGTCTATGCCCATGCGACCGGCTCCGACCTGCCCGACCTGATGGATTCCATCGCGCATTACATCGAGCAGGGCTACAAGGCCCTGCGCGTGCAATGCGGCATCCCCGGCATGCCATCGGCCAGCTACGCGGTGCCCGAAGACAAGGGGCAAGGCAAGCATTACATCAGCGATTTCAGGGGCATCCGGCCAAGGGTCGAAATCTGGGATAGCGGCCTTTACATGCGCCACATGCCCGGCGCGCTGGCCGAGATCCGGGATCGCTTCGGCCCCGACCTGCATATCCTGCACGATGTCCACCACCGCCTGCTGCCGCGCGAGGCCGCCGAGTTTGCCAAGGCCGTGGAGCCCGTCGGCCTCTTCTGGCTGGAGGACCCGACCCCGGCCGAGGACCAGGATGCGCTGCGGCTGATCCGCCAGCACAGCACCACGCCCCTCGCCATCGGCGAGGTGTTCAACTCGATCTGGCAGTGCAACAGGCTGATCGAGCAGGAGCTGATCGACTATATCCGTGTGGCAGTGACCTATGCGGGTGGCATCACGCCCACCAAGCGCATCGTCGACCTGGCCGGTCTGCACCACGTGCGCACCGGGTTTCACGGCGCCCCCAGCCATTCGCCGATCGGCATGGCGGCGCAGGCGCACCTGAACGCCTGGGCCCCGAATTTCGGTATCCAGGAATACCTGGTGCTTGGCACGCCTGACTGTGACGCGCTGTTTCCCTCGGACCACCGGATGGAAAACGGCATGGTCCATGTCAGCGACGCCCCGGGCCTGGGCGTCGATTTCGACGAGGGCGAGGCGGAGCGCTACAGTTACCGGCCAGGCAGCCACCCCGTCGTGCGGCTGACCGATGGGACGCTCTGGAATTACTGACGCCTCCCCTGCGCCCGGCGAGGAGAGTTGCAACCGGATCAGAGAAACCGGGCCATCGGGATGACCGATCACCCCACGAGTCGCCTCATGCAGATAATCGTATAGGGTCTTGTTGGGAAACGGAGACGAAAAGGCGGTGATTTGATCGGGCTCGAAACATCGAGCAGAATTCTTCTTGCAGCGTAAGCATCCGGCGTGGGCCGCGCGTGGTCAGCGCGCACGTTCACAGTCCATTT
>OJIS01000226.1_pt1 | contig 20472 bp, 17 predicted proteins | sample 1595671 | NCBI WGS metagenome assembly OJIS01 (sample SAMN05416814, study PRJEB24817) | seawater metagenome | isolation source: Sea water | place: Canada:Atlantic | collected 2013-07 | reverse complement strand
TTGTTGTTGTTGTTGTTGTTGTTGTTGTTGTTGTTGTTGTTGTTGTTGTCGTTTGACGACCTGCATTACTGGGCCGTTGGATGGATGGATGGATGGGTGGATGGATGGATGGATCAATGGTGGGCGTGCGCCCTTGCCTTCTGTCTTTCTTTCTTTGTTTCTTTCTTGGCAGTAGGATCCACACGCACAAATCAACCTCCTCATCTGTGCACGAAGGAACGCTCCCCTCGTTGGCCGAGATGGAGGCGGCGGACCAGGCCGCCAACCGGCCTGCTGGTCGTGGTACCGTCGCCGCCGCGAACGACCAAGCTTCCAACGCCGCAACTGCATCAGACAGCGGTGCGACCGGCGCCGGTTCTGCCGACGGCAGCGGTGGTGCTGATGCAACCGTACACGCCGCAGTGATGGCGGTGGACCAACCGCCACTGGACTCGACGACTCTGACTCATGGCCACGGCCACAGCACCCCGCACACCCACCGCTCGGAGCGCGCAGGGAGGCACCGACTGAAGCGCGTTGAAAAGCGACTCCGTCGCAAAACCGCTGCTGGTGTGTGTGTGTGTGTGTGTGGTGGTGGCGAGCGTGTAAAAATCAATCTCTGCATGTTCGTTCGTTCGTACGTACTTCCTGTCGCATTGCTTGCTTGTTGTTGAACAGCGGCTCCGCTTGCTCCCCTCTTATTTATCATTGCTTGGCGTGCGTCGCCATTACCAATTTGCTTGCTTGCGGCTCGCTGACTTGGCTGGTTTTTGTCCGCGCCACTACCTTTGGCACTCTGTTTGTTGTGTGGGCATGACTGGCTCAACAAACAGGTGTGAAGCGTCTGATTCGCAATTCTGGTGGTGACGTGGCGCGGACGTTCCTGGGTGGCACCGACGAGGAGTTGGCGGCGTCAATGGAAATGCACTATGAACTGCCGTCGGGCCAGTGGGGCACTTTGGACGAGTGCGTCGTGCATGCGAGTTGCCTTTGCTGATTGGCAGAGGTGGTGCCTGTGGTCACGCCGTTGCATTGCCGTCGTCATCGTCACCATCGCATTGTTGATGCGTATGTGACCTGTTGGAATGGGACGAGAGGCACGTCATCGACCGCTTGCGCATAGCTCACACGCGGGCTTGTCGTGGACGCTGTCAGGTACGTCATGGCTCAGGTGGACGAGCTGAAGCGTGAGCTTGGCCACGACGAACAACACGACGATCGGCACGAGGGGGCGGACCCAGGCACGGACGTGCCTGCGGCGCGTCCACCCCCAAAGTGTCGAATGCGTTTGATGCCGTTAGGGACGCTCAAGCGTGAACGTGCGCGGAAGCACCAACAACAATCAGACTCGGCGTTGTCGTCGTCGTCGTCGTCATCGTCGTCATCGTCCGCCGCTGGCCCCACGAAAGGCAAGCCGGCCAACAACAACCGGCACATGCTCTCACCAGTGTCCGAGGGCGGTGAAGGCGACGACGTCTCGATTGTCACAATAAGGCACGGCAGCGATCATCACGAAGCCAACCACGGTGGTGACGGTGCGGTGGCGGCCACTGACGCGGTGGCGGCCACTGACGGCGACGGTGGCGCTGGCGCTGGCGTTGGTGGCATCGCGCCCGCGACAAGGGAGTTCTCACCTCAATCAATCCGGACGCCCACGCGACCGATCAACTTCAGTTCCTGGCTTATGGGGCCCGCCTTGCCCGCAAAGGCTGGCTTCGCCGTCAGGATGTTCTAAACTGCCGGCCTCTCGCCGAAATCAAAGTGTGGCTCGCCCTCCCCAAGTCGAAGCGATGAGTATCATTCAGTTCAAAGATCTCGGCACGGATCAGGACTTTCAGGAAACCTGGGACCTCCAGGAGGGACTCGTTCAACAACGACGAGACAAGGAAATCGGGGACACCATCATCCTCCTTGAGCACGCCCCCGTCTTCACGATTGGACGCACCCGTGACCAGAGCAGTCTCCAGAATCCATCACAACTCCCCCATCCCGTCGTCGAGATCAATCGCGGCGGCCAGGGTACTTTCCACGGACCCGGCCAGCTCGTGGGCTACGCCATCCTCGATCTTGCGGAGCGTAAAAAAGACCTCCACCTCCACCTCCGCAATCTTGAAGAAGCGATCATCCTTTCGCTCTCGAAGTTCAAAGTCGACGCCACCCGGCGCGACGGCCTCACCGGAGTTTGGGTCGATGATCGCAAGATCGCCTCACTTGGAGTTGGCGTCCGTTCATGGGTCACCCTGCACGGCTTTGCTCTCAATGTGCAAAACATCTCCCTTCCTCCCTTTCAATTCATCACTCCTTGCGGCATCGACGGAGTCAGTATGACTTCCGCAGAGAAGGAAGCAGGGCGTGCCATCACCATGGAAGAAATGAGACGAGCGATGCGCGAATCGCTCACCAAAGTCTTCAATTAAAAATCCCGTTTATCCCGAAATTGACGAAGCAGATCGCTAATGGATTTTGCCTTCTCAGTGGGTTCCTCAGGAGATACCGGAGTGGACGACTTCTTGGGTGCGAAGGGATTCTGGGCGGGTTTGGTTTCCGCTTGCTCCTGCCAGTTCGGTAGTGGGGGCGGTTGTGGAGGAACGGGCTTGGGATCAAGCTTGGAAACGGTTGCAGGTGTGACGGCGATTTTGAAAGGACTCGCAATCGCGGGCATCGCCAGTTCCGGTTTCTCACGGATTCTTTCGACATCAAATTTCCGGGGGAGTCCCACCCTTCGCACCGGTTTGGGGGGATACGGACTACTTTTTTGAACTGTATCTTCCTGTCCACTTGGTGCAGGCCTATGACTCTCACTCACTTTGGCAAAACCAATTTTCGGAGAATCAGTAGCAGCAGAAGCAGTTTGATCATCGGTACTCCCGTCCTCAATCTTCTCCCAAATTTCCCGCGCTCGGCGCAGAACTGCCCTGGGATAGAACTCAGCACTCTCCAATTCGAGTCTCTTGAAAATTTGCTCACCCTTCTCATCATCCCTCGACTTCAAGAGATCAATCACGGCTCTTTGGTCGAGCGAATCCAGTCGAATCTCGCAATCCTCCAACCGGTCCCTAATTCCCATCGGAAGCCGCGGAGAAAAGGCAGACTCCCAAACATCATCATTCACCGAGATAATCACCTTGGTCCTGGGAGCGGATTGGCGAATCGAAATGAGGTGACTTGCCACTTTCAGCGCAGATTCGCCGTCCCCAAAGAGGCCATCCACTTCATCAAGAATCAAAACCACTTTCTCGGTCAAAGTGACCATTTTCAGAAGAGAAACAAAGGCTCCTGAGTATCCGCTCCCGGATCGGAAGCGGCTCATCTCACCAAAGACCGCATCCATGAGTTCACCCAACCTGCCCACTTCGCCGGGTGGACAGATCGAAAAACGAAACAGAATATTTAGCCAAGAGGAAACATCACTGGTCGAGGCTCCCGACGCGCTGGCGATCACCGAAACAAACTTTGGCGACAAGGCCTGATATTGACTCCGGGTCCATTGAGCAACGGATGCCCCTTCATCATGAAAATCGAACACCTTGGCAGGACTTTCCCGGAGACTTGTTAATGCTTCGTCTAAATCCTGACTGGGCACTTCTCCGGACTCTACCAGAGGAATCAGGCCAAGTGCAAAAAGCCGTCGCGTGATCAAATCCAAGCGGGTTAAGCCACTCGCGGCGGGGTCTGCTCTGGTAATTCCCGCAAGGAATGTCTCAAGCACACTCTCCTCATCGAGTCCTGATCCACCGGTCAAACTGATCGGAATCATCGTGATCTTATTCTCCACTTTCACACGCAGACGGGAGATTAACATCGTCTTACCATAACCGGCTCGCGGCGCCCTCAGCAAAATCAAAGAGCCGTCCCCGGCTTCAACCAACCGCTCCAATCGATGAAGGGCACCTTCATGTAAATGATCAACAACCGGGCTTGCAGGTTCGGACAAGGATTCGAAAGTAGAGCGAAAAGGATTTTTCATCACCAGGAGATTGTCGTTTGTATAAGCCCTCAAGAGGCAGTGAACTACCGCCCCTCTTCAATGGGACCAAAACCTTCAGGAAGAAGATTCGGTTCTTCTTCCAACTTCTGGAGTTTATCCCAGATATCAATTTCTCCAGGGCCATCCTCCACAGGGCGAACGCTTCCGGAATCAATGCCAATCGCCTCAAGGAAAGTGTCATCAGGTTCCTCAATCGTTCCCTTCACTTTAAAATTCACCTTCACAAAGCCCGTTGCTTCGGCCCCAACAATCAAAGGGCTGTTCTTGAATCGAGGCTGGCTTGAGAGAAAGAAGCGATTAATCCAAAGATCAAAACCGCCACCGATCGCACCCGATTTCCCGATAACCATACTCCCCCGAATCTTGACCTTCCCTTTCAGGGCCATTTCAAGTCCTTCAATTGCCACACCCTCCGGGCGCAATCTCAGGGTTCCCATGATCGGGGCCTTACTGATTCCTTCACTGAATTCCAGCAAATCAAGATTGTGCTCAGGAAACAGCGTATGGAGATTGGCCAAAAACGGGAGCCTTGCCATCTTCGCCTTGGTTGCGGTGAAATCGACTTTGATTTCATCAATGTAATCGTTTCCAACTGTGAAAAAGACCTTCCCCGTGGAAGCGATTGTCGTCCCGCTGAAAAAGAGAGCGAGGCGTTTACCAAGTAAAACCTCAAGCGGGAATTCCTCAGTCTTAATTTCAAGGATCGCCTTCTCACCCCGCTTCAACGGAACTTTCCCGCTCAAATCCAGGACAGAAGCAAGGATCGTCCCTTCGGCAGTCGGGTGCTCCAAGGACAGCGCTTTCACAGTCAAAACACCTTCCTTGATACGCATCAACCCATTCGCGATCGGAAAGTCATTCCATCCATTCAGTTGAAAACTTCCCTGATCCAAGGTCATTTGATAGCCTTCCTCGCCAATATACCCGAAGCTCACCCCGGCACCCGCGAAACCGATCGGAGCCGTTTGCCCAAACGAAACATCCAGCGATTCACAAAAATACTGATCGAAATCAAAAGGAAAGTCGGCTTCGGCCAGAGACTGATCTGATTCACTCTTCCCAAAAGGAAGCCCGACAACCATCTCTCCGGTCATTCCTCCAATCTGCACGCCACTTGGGCGCAATCCGAGGTAGTTTCGAAACTGAACATCACCTGAAACCTTTCGCAGCTTGAGGCTCTTGACCATCGAACTCTGGTCCCACTCGAAGATCGCCTCTTGCATCGTACAGGAAAACGGCATCCTCTTTAGCCCCTTAAATTCCACCTTCGCTCCGGTCCACCCGGAGGCCTGTTGCTCAAGTTTTTCACGATGCCCCTTACTGTTTTGCATCAGAATCAGGAATAACCCTGATAAGCAAAGAGCCAGCATCAGGGTCGCGGCGATCACGACCTTAAAGAGCAATCGCTTCCTCTCCTTTTGGGGAGCTTCCACCTTTTGAGGCTGCTCGGAACGTCGATGCCTCCGTTTCACTTTGCGAGCGATGGTTCCATCTGCTCGAGTGACAACTTCACCCCTCTCCTCTTTTTCGCGCTCCTTGTCACGGAGAGCCTTCATAATCTCATCGAGATTATACTGCTCCTTTTTCTCTTCAGGGGATAGAGATTCACGCTCCCTTTCCGGTGGGAGGGAACGGGGGGGGAGGTTCGTATTCATCTAACGATCGCGGTAAGGATTTCCGGCAGGATCAGTGAGTTCAACATTCACAAAGATGATCACAGCGCGTTTTTCGACCGAGATACTATCTTCCTTAAACACTCGCCCTACCAGAGGAAGATCACCCAAAATTGGAACCTTGTCTTGAATTTCCTTTCGAATCTCTTTGATCAATCCTCCCATGACAATTGTATGACCATCCAAAACCCGCACCGCCGTCTTGCCCTGCGTCACCCGAAAAAGTGGCTTCAAGATCGCGTTGGCCGTGATCTCGCCGAACACACTACTGTTCCCGATCGTACCTGCGGTGAAATCAATCGTCGTTGTGTTACTTGAGCCCACAATGGGCGTTCCGTAATTCACGAAGCCTTCAAAATCAGTCAGGACTGGATTAACCGCAACTTCGATAATTCGACGATCAGGTCCGACCTGCGGAAGAACCTCCAGAGAAACACCCAAATTTCTGTAGACGAAATTCGTCGGTGTCGCCGGAGTCACAATCCCATCTCCTCCTCCTACCGCATTTGGAATCTGGGGGGGCTCATACTCGTCAGGATATGGAAACAGGGTGACCGACTCAATCGAAGCGTTCTGCCCTGGCCGGGTGACCACTTCCGGCCGAATCATAACGTCGGTGCCCTTTTTCTGGGAAAAGCCCCTCATTAAGATTTCATGCGCGGTATTATCGATAATCCCACGCAAACTAAGGACACCACTTGCCCGCAATCCGGAAGTGTCCGGTGCAGTGGGCTGTCGAATGTCCGAAATATTGAGCCCATTTCCATCACTGGCGATGACACCTGATGCGGCCGGAGGTGACTCTCTTGCGAGAATAGCATCCAAGCTATCGGTATCCGTAGAGAGCTGACCGCTTCGGTTTCCGGAGGTGACCGGATTTCCGCCAATCATGTCATTGATCGGCGTCCCGGTGCCGGTCGTGCCGCCAGAGAGAGCATAATTCGAACCGACATTGAATCGGCCCAGCATCACATCAAAACCAAGTTCCTCCAGATTCTTCTGGCTAATATCGACGATTGTCGTCCGAACCGTCACCACCAGGGGTTCGGTCTTCGCAACTTCAGCCACGATCGCTTCAATGAGCCTGATATTGGCAGCGGTGTTCCGAACCACGAGAATGTTGGTGTTGGCATTATAGTTTGCGCTCGCCCCGTCCGGGAAACTGACATCGAAGGTCTGCAACTTCTCCTTCGCGGTAAGCGTCTTGGCAATCAAGCCTCCCTCCGCAGCGTCATCACCAAATGGATCAACATCACCCTTGGGTTTCGCAACCGCATCACTCGTGAGGAAATCAGGTGGAACCCGAAATTCCCGGCGAATCATCGTTGGGTCGGTGAATCCCGAGGCATTTAAAACAACCGCAAAATCATCCACACGGAATCTTGTCGACGAAGCCTCGGTGATCAAACGCAAGGCCTCGCCAAGAGGAACGTTCCGAACGGAGAGATCAATACGGCTGTTACGGATCTTCTGCACCGCAGGCATCGACTCGTCACCCAATTGCACCACAAAGGCCACGCCCTTCTGGGATTCATCGAGAGTCGTCGTATCCTGCTGAATGGAAACTGTCCGGAGAAAATCAACGGCTTCATCCAGAGTTGCGCCATTCAGACGAATTTCGGGAATTATGATGGCATTGAGTTTGACCTGAATGTCAGTTCCTCTCGCAATCGTTCCGAATCCATCCCCACCCACCTCGGGAACCCCGTTCACCTCAGGAACTTTTTGTTCCCAGGCTGCGGAGACATCATTGAGAAGCTTGGCACGAGCCTGATCACGGGCCGCTTCGGCATACCCGGTTTTGGCAGAGTTCACTCGCTCCATGCCCCGGCGTGCTGCCTTGTTAAATTTATCAATCCGCAAAATGTCCTCGTAGGTCATATAAGCACGATCAAATTGTCCCAGATTGTAGAAGCTCTCAGCTTCGTAAAGGAGACGCCTCACCCGGTCGATATTCGCGGTATGCTCGGGAGTTAAAGCGGCATTATTACGAATGGGATCATCGATCTTCTGGCGAAATCCCTTAACTTTCGCATTGTCAGGATCAACCACATCGACACCATCCAAAAGCGCATTTGCCCCCTTGGCATCACCCTTGCGGAGTAAATCCTGCGCTTGTGCCAGAGAAGCTTGCGAAAATCGCTGCACTGCCGAAGACCGTAAGCCTGCGACCGCATTGGCACCCTCGGGGAGCTTTGACAACGCTTGCGCATATTTGGAAACGGACAGCTTGTAGTCCTGCTCAAGGTAGGCCGCATCGCCCTCCTCGATTAGGGTGTAGGCGTTTCGGGCATCTGCCGAACGCGCTGCTGTTTCGTTAGAAAGAAGGGAGGTTTGCGCAAGAGCCGGAGCTCCACAGACCAAAAGTCCGGACAAAAGGCTGCGCTGAAGTTTGAGTCGTAGGTGGCTCATATCGTAGGAGCCGCCTTTATAGAGCGAATTTGAGGCCCCGATAAGCCGAAAATCCACAAATTTCGCCCTATTTTGAACAATGCCCGCCAGCTAGCGCCCTTCCTTGATCGTATCCGCGAAATATCTCGCCGAAAACGTCACCTCCCAGGTCCGCCACCGCTCCCCCACCTTCTCCAGCTGCAAGATCACCGACTTCCCTCATAAACCTCCCCTCGCTCCCTCTCCGGCAACTTTCTCGTATCAGTCGCAGCACTGTATCGGAAGCTGTTCAACTCCGCCCGATACGCACGAACCACCAAGTCCCCTGCCACGCAGACAACTTGGCTCAGTCCGAAGACAAAGAGCCCAAGAATGATCAAGGGCCTCTTTCCCGTCCTTACTTCTTCAAAAGTTTGGCGACCACCGCCTCCACTTCCTTTTTTCCATAAGCGTGTCCATCGATTTTATCGACGACCTTCCCGTCCTTATCGTTGCCAACCAAACCATGCCCCTTGAGCTTGGCCTTCTTGATTTCATCCGCGCTCTTACCAGAGCCCACAAGAACATTTTGGAACTTCACTTTCTCTCCCTGTGTCTTTTTGAGATCATTCACGATGACCTTAATTTTTGCACACATCGGTCATCCATCGAAGTAGTAGAAAGTCACCATCGGCTTCTTCGCCTCCTCGGCTTTCTCCACCTTCGGCGCAGCCTTCTCCTGACCCATAGCCGGAGCAACCAGCAAAACCGGCGCCACCGCTACTAACATCCATTTCATTATGTTGTTCATCAGGGCGAAGCTACCACCCTCTTCTTCCAAAACAATCAGATAACCCAAGGAACAAGGCCCATACTCCAGAATTTCAAACCACGCATCGGCACGAATGCTTGAGGGGCTTGACTGACAGAAATCCTGTCGGACCGGAATCCTGCCTCATATGAATTTAACTCAATATTAACTAAGACTCCGTGTTTCGAACCAGGCCTGTGAAGCTCCGATCCCCCAAGTATCCCGCGAGCTAATCACGCTCGCTTGACCCGATTATTTTGCCAGGAGTTTTCTTTTGGAGCGGGGCGTCATTGAAAGGACGGGAGGAGCTTCCTTGCTGGCTTTCCGAATACTTTGCAAGAGGTTCCGATGCCACTTCCCGAGGCCGACAATACCCCCGCTCCACCCTTGCAACAAGCACCGGCAACAGACAGGTTTCCCCATGGTGTTTTCCCGCCCCGCCAGAATCGCAACCATCCTTGGCGTAGTCTTGCTGATCGTCCTGCTGGCGCTTGGTTACTGGTTGTTTCGGCCCTTGCCGGTAAATCCGGTGCCAGCGTCCTTCCATCATTACGATCTCACCAAGGGCTCATTTGTAGCGCTCGATCCACCACCGGAAATTTTCGCGATCGGACTTTCCTATGCGAAACACATCGCAGAAACAGCCTCGCAATTCGACCCCGATGCTGCTCCCCCGGTTTTCCGCAAAGATTTGCGGTCATTTGTGAGAACGGGTGCGAGCGTGGCCGTTCCGGATTCCAACAAGCTCTTCGCGGCGGCTGAGAAACTCGAACCGGGCCTTGGAGAAAGCCTCCGTAAGGAACATCCCGAGTTGTCCCCATTGCTCGACTATGAAGGAGAACTGGGATTCGTCCTGCAGGAGGACATCGATCCAGAGGATTTGGCCAAGCCGGATTTCGTGCCCAAGCTTGGCTTTTTCATCTCCAACGATCTGTCAGCCCGGACCCTTGCGATCATGGGTGAGGATCAGCCGAACCGATACGACTACTGGGGCGTTTCCAAAAGTTTTCCCGGTTTCATGCCGGTGGATGGGCAGGCATGGGTCCCCAACGAGCCGGTCGCCAACGGGATTCCATCCGTCGTCATCGAAACGAAGGTCAACGGTGAGACCCGACAGAAGCAGTCCACCGACCAACTGATCTACACTCCCTTGCAGATCCTGCGCTTCATCCATACCACCTATCCCGAGAGTCCGCTGCGTAAAGGCACCATGGTGCTCACCGGGACTCCTGGCGGCGTCGCCCTCAAGGCTCCGCGCTGGCTGATGCGCGCCGGCGACCTCGTCGGGATGAGCCGTTTCAAGAAACTCTCCATCAAACTGGACAGCGACTTGTCCACTTTCCTGAAACCTGGTGACCAGGTGGTGGTGAGCGGCGAGGGCCTTGGCTCCGTCACGGTCAGGATCACGGGAAACGCGGTTGGACACCAACGGTTACCGGAATGAAAAGACTCCAAAATTAGGATATGGACAGATCGTCGTCCACCCGCTTCCGTAGACTCATGTTTCTCGGTTGTTTATGGACGCGTGCGCTGCTGGCCGTCCTCATCACCCCCATTCTTTCCCACTGCGGATCCGTTCCCGGACCGGGGCCCACCGACGAACAACTTGCCCAACGCAGCAAGGGCGTGGACGTCCGGACCTTCCAGACCTACGATGGCAGGGAACTCGCTTACGTCATCCACCGCCCGAAATATCCCAATCCACGGCGCGCGGCCTTCATCTACCTCCACGGGATTGAAAGCCATTCCGGTTGGTTCGATCTGGCCGCGGAACACCTCGCCGACCGGGGCTATCCCGTCTTCAGCCTCGACCGCAGGGGCAGCGGACTCAACCGCGAAAACCGCGGCTACATTTCCGGTCACGCCGATCGGGGGATCAATCTGGTCGAGGACATCCACCATGCGGTCGGCATCGCGCGGGATTCCGGCAAGTTCGATGAAATCTATCTGATCGGCCTCTCCTGGGGCGGAAAATACGCCATGGCTTATGACGCCACCTATCCGAACGAAGTCGATGGCATGATCCTCATCACCCCGGGTATGAAGCCCAAGGTCGATCCGTCGCTGACCGAAAAGGCAGCCATCTTCACCGACAGTATCTTTGCGCCGACCCGCCAGCACCGGACTCCAATCGAACCGGAAATGTTCACCACCGATCCCAAGCATCTCAGTTACATCAAAAACGACCCGCTCAAGCTGCACACCGCATCCGCCGCCTTCCTGATGCAGAGCGTGCGCATGGACAGGATCGTGAACAAGGCGGACGATGAACAACATCCGCCGATGCTCGTGTTCCTCGCCGGCAAGGACCGGATCATCGACAACGAGGCCACCCGCAAACTTGTCACCCGCGATCCGAAGCGTTCGGTGAAGATCATCGACTACTCCGATCAAACGCACTCGATCCAGCTCGAAGCACCGGATCGCCTCACCCACGACATCGTCCGCTGGATTGATACCCTTCCCGACAAACACTGACACCCAATGCCCCTGATCATTTCTTACAGTTTGCACGCGGTGGAGCTGCCTTTTCGAGGCAAGTTCGAACACGCTGCCTCCTCGCGAGAGAGCTCGTCGAGCCTGTTTCTTGAACTCACGCTCGATGACGGCACCTGCGGTTGGGGCGAGGCCCTGCCCCGTAGCTACGTCACCGGTGAGTCGCGCGACGACGCTTGCACCCTGCTCGCGGAATCCATCCTGCCGCACTTGATCGGGATGGAGTTCGCCAGCTTTGATCATCTGATAAGTTTTCTCGTCCGCTGCGATGGCGTGGCACCTGCCGATTGGGTGCCGCCGGGAACTCCGCAGAGCGCCGCTTGGTGTGCGGTGGACCTCGCCTTACTCGATGCCTTCGGAAAACACTTTGGTCGCGCCCCCTTCGAGCAGCAATCTCCGGAACTACCCACCGGTTTCCGCTACAGCGGAGTAGTCACCTCGAGCCGGAGTTGGAAGCAAACCGCCCAACTGCTTGCCTACCGGCTCCTGGGATACCGTGCCCTGAAGCTGAAGGTGGACGATCAAAGCGGCCCGGCGGAGATCGCCCGCATCAAGCGCCTCGCCGGCGGACGGATCGATCTGCGGGCGGACGTGAACATGGGCTGGAACGTCTCGCAGGCACTCACTAAAATGCCGGCGCTCGCCCGAGAGGGAGTTCGCAGTTTCGAACAACCACTGGCCGCCGACGACTTCGAGGGCGCCGCCCGTCTGGTCAGTGAAACAGGCCTCGATGTCATGGCCGATGAAAGCCTCAACACCCGTGCCTCGCTCGATCGCCTGATCAAAACCAGCGCCTGCACCGCCATCAACGCGCGCGTCTCGAAATGTGGCGGCCTGATCGCCACCCTCGCCCGTTGCCGCGAGGCACGCGAAGCAGGCATGTGGGTGCAGATTGGCTGCCAGGTCGGCGAATCGTCCCTTCTCTCAGCCGCCCACCTCCACCTCTGCGCGAAGTTTGCCGAAATGCGGCATGCGGAAGGTTGCTTCGGCAAACTCCTCCTCACCGAGGACCCGGCGGCCCCCTTGCTGCAAATGCGCGGCGGCGGTCGGCCTCCGCGGCTTCCCGCCGCCCCCGGCCTCGGCGTCCGCATCGACCCGGAAATCATCGCCAAACACCGGGTCGACCACTGGCAATCTGACACCCCGTCGACATGAGCTCGCAAGACAACAAATCCATCGAGATTAAGCGGCGCATCCACCTCGGGCGCATGCTCGGCGAAGGCGGCATGGGTCGTGTCTTCGATGGCTTCGCGTCCGATCTCGGCCAATACCTCGCTGTGAAACAGCTCCATCCCGAACTCGCGGAGGATCACGAGGTCCGCGTGCGTTTCGAGGAGGAGGCTGCCATCATGGCGTCGATCGATCATCCCGGCGTGCTGCCGGTTTATGGCCTCGTCAACGATGATGACGGGCTGCGTTATGTCATGAAGAAAGTCGAGGGTAAGACGCTCACGCAGATCCTCGGCGACCCGCACGAACCCGCCACCAGCGTCCCCCGCCGAAACCGGCTTCTCGGAATTCTGCTGGACGTGTGCGAGACTGTCGCCTCCGCGCATGACAAGGGCGTCATTCACCGCGACATCAAACCCGAAAACATCCTCATCGATCGCGAGGAATCCGTCTATGTGATCGACTGGGGCCTGGCCAAGCGCACCGGCACCGCCGGCGGATCATCCAGCGCGGCGCGCACGCTGCCCGGAAAAGTCATGGGCACCCCCGGATACATGGCCCCCGAACAGGCCGAGGGCCGTTCCGACCGGGCCGGTGCCGAAGCCGACGTCTTCGCACTCGGCGCGATCCTTTACGAAATCCTCACCGCCAAACGTCCCTTCGCCGCAAACGACGACCGGGCGGAGATGTTAGGCTCCATTCATCACGACCCCGAGCACCCGCGGCGAGTCAATGTCCTGCTCCCGCGTGACATTTGCGCAGTGTGCCTCAAGGCGCTCAACAAGAACCCCGCGGACCGCTATCCGAACGCCCGCGGCATGGCCGCAGACCTCCGCGCCCACCTCGAGGGCCGCCCGGTCAGCGCCATCCGCCCGAACCTCGTCGAGCGCGTCCGCTACGCAGCCCGCGAACGTCCGATGCGCGCCCTGATCGTCGCCTCCTCACTCGTCGCGCTCGGCATTCTTGCTGCTTTCATCGGAGCGCAGCAATGGATCGACCACCGCCTTGCGGACAAGGCAATGGATCGACTCGTCCTCATCGACGGGGAACTCGCAGAGCTCGAAAAGGAATCAGAATCCCTGCGGTCGAAACTGACAGAACCAGATCTTCAGGGGGCCGAACGCGACCGGATCAACCACGCGATCGCCATCACTGATTCACGCTGGTTTCTCGGCCAGTTCGAAGCGCACCGGGTTCTGTCAGATGTGGCCGAACTCCGTTTCATCCGGACGGATTCGAAAGTCCAGCCGATGACGCGTGAACGGCTGCTTTCCGTCATCAACGCCTCCATCGACCGCGGGAACCCGGCTTTCGCCGAGGCCCTGATCGCCACTCTGCTGGAGCGCAACGAAGAAGGCACGCTTGCATCGCCGCTGTCAAAGGATGACGTCGAGCTCTTGAAGCGCCTGGCCGCCGATGCCTCCCGCACTCCCGCCTTGCCCAATCGTTGACAATTTTCCAAGCTCCCCAATTCATGAGTTTCGCAACTACCATCATCGCCCTGAAGGCTCGCTTCAGCTCTCGTCCGTTCCGGAAAGCCCTCAAGGATCCGGTCGGCACCCAGGAGCGCCTGCTCCGGTCAATCCTCGAGCGCAACAAAGACACCGAATACGGAAAGGCCTTCAATTTCGCCACACTCAAATCGCTGAAGGACTACCAGGGCAACGTCCCAATCATCGATTACGAGGACATCCGCGAGCGGATCGGCCGCATGACGCGCGGCGAAAAAAACATCCTGACTGCCGAGACTCCCATACTCTTCGCCCAAACCTCCGGCACCACCGGCGATCCGAAATTCATCCCCGTCACCCCAACCTGCCAGAAAGGCGGCGGCACCACCACCTGGCTGCATTTCGCGCGCACCGATCATCCGGAGATATTCGCCGGCAAGATCATCACCATCGTTTCCCCCGCAATTGAAGGCCACACGCCCTCCGGCATTCCCTTTGGCTCAACGAGCGGCATGGTGATCCGCGAATTGCCATCCATCGTGCAAAGCGCCTACGCCGCCCCTTACGAGGTCTATGAGGTCGAGGACTATGAGGCGAAATACTATGCCCTGCTCCGTTTCGGTGTCGCCGAAAACGTCACCATGCTCGGCACTGCGAATCCTTCCTCCGTAGTGAAACTCGCGGAAATGGCAGACCGCTTGTCCGACACCCTGATCCGCGACATCCGTGAGGGAACGCTCAGCAAGGACTTCGACATCAAACCCGAAATCCGCCAGGCCCTTGAACCGAAACTCCGGGCCGATCCCGCCCGCGCCAGCCGGCTTGAACAAATGCGCCAAGACCGCGACGGGCACTTGCTTCCCGCCGACTACTGGCCGCACCTGGCGCTCATCGGTTGCTGGAAGGGCGGCACCGTTTCCGCCTATCTCGAGCGCTTCCCCGACTGGTATGATCCCGATGGAAAAGGCATGCCGGCCAACCGTGATATGGGCTACCTCGCCTCCGAGGCGCGCATGAGCATCCCGATTTCCGACCACGGGGCCGGCGGTGTGCTCACCATTCACCTCAATGTCTTCGAGCTGGTTCCCGCCGAAGACATCGACACCAATCCCGGCGATCCTGACGTATGGCGTTTCCTCGGTATCGGCGATCTCGAGGTGGGCCACGAATACTATGTCTTCATCACCACCACCGGTGGACTCTACCGCTATGATATGAACGACGTGATCGAAGTGGTGGGCTCCCATCAGAATACGCCCATCGTCGTGTTCCGGCGCAAGGGCCGCGGCATGACCAATCTCACCGGCGAGAAACTCAGCGTCAATCAGCTCATTGAAGCCGTTGCCCGCGCCTCGAAGGAAACCGGAGTCGACGCCCACCACTTCAAGGCCGAGCCCGACGGGGAAAATTCACTCTACGTTTTCAAGATTGAGTTCGAGACGGTTCCGCCAGAAGAAACCGCACGAGCCTTCGCGCAAGTCATCGACCAAGCGCTATCCGATCTCAACATCGAGTGGAAAGGCAAGCGCGGCAGCGGCCGCCTCAGGGATCCGGTCCTGCAGGTAATGAAGCCCGGCTGGTACGACCGCGGCAAACAAAAGCTCGTCGCCGCCGGCAAGCGCCTGTTCCAAGCCAAGACCATCCTGCTCGACGCCAAGGCCACCTACCAACCGGAGCCGGAAGAAACCGAGATGGAGGTTCTACTTGATACCCTTCCGGGCGGCTGAGTTCTCTTTCACTCCCTTGGTCTTCCCCGATTTCTTTTTCCACTTTTCGGTGTGTATCAGCCCCAGAAAGACCGGATCAATATTGTCCTTGTCCCAGTCATTCCAAAGCCCCCTGAGCTTTACCGGTTCTTCCGGTGACTCCTCCAGGATATTGGACTTTTCACCGAGATCCTTCGCGAGGTTATGCACGGAAGTCACCCCGGTTTTCCCAAAGGAAACGAACTTATAGTCCCCACTTCGGGCCGCAGTCATCCCGGAATCGAACTTGCGAAGAAAGATCCCTTCGTGCGGAGGATCGGTGTTTCCTCCTTTCAAATAAGGCGTGAGATTCACCCCATCCAGTGGTCGCTCCGAGTCGATACTTGCGCCACTCAATCCGGCGATGGTCGCACAGATATCGAGCGAAGTCACCATGGCGGCGTAGGTCTTGCGTTTCTTGTCCTCAATATCAGGAAAGCGCGCGAGGTACTCCGGGGTCGCCTGCAGCGGAGAATGCGGGGCATTGTAGGAAAGAAAGAGAAAGAAAGGCCTCTCGTGATTCCGCTCGATAAAGCTCACCGCCTCATCCGAGAAGTCATCGGCAAGGTACTTCCGGGGAGCCAGCGGTTCATGGTTTTTTAAAATCCACGTCCGGTAACTTTGCGATTCACTCCATTATTAGCAATCGAGTCTATGTGTGGTGTGGGGATGTCCTTGCTCCCGTTGAATCCCACATCGGCATAGCCCATGTCATCAGTCATGATGACGATGAGATTCGGTTTCTCTGCAGCCTATACTGCAAGCTGGAGAATGAGGGAAGTGCTCAGGGTCTTCATAGGGCTACTTCTTGGCTTTGCGTTTTTTATGAGCTTGGAATTCCGGCCAGGTCAGCTTCCCGTCCTGATTGGTATCGGCAGCAGGGTTCTTTTTGAAATACCTGGCTTTCCAGTTGTTGGCAGTTTCCTCAGGTTTTGGAATCGACTTGGGGATTCGCTTCATCAACTGCTCCCGATAGGAAACAAGAGTCGCCTCGTACTTTGAATCCAATGCCAGGTTCGTCCACTCATGGGGGTCCTCGGAAACATGGTAGAGTTCCTCCTTGCCGTTCTCATAGCGAATGTAGCGCCACTCCTGGTCACGGAGGGTGTAATTTTGCTCCGCGGGATCGTAATAGTCAGCCCACTTATACATTGCGGTGAGCACCGCGTTGGGGCCAACCCATCCGCCATCGGGGTCGGCAAGAAGAGGCTTGAGAGAGTGCCCGTCAAGCGGTCGGGCTTTGGCGTTCTTGCCGGTATCCTTCGGAAGTCCGCAGAGGTCCACCAGAGTGGGATAGAGATCGATCAAACTCACCGGCTGCCCGCAGGTTGCGGGCTTGGTCAACCCGGGCGCGGAGATGACGAGTGGCACGCGGGTGCTTTCCTGCCAAAGTGAATTCTTATAGAGGTAGTCTTTCTGGCCCATGCCCCAACCATGATCGGAGGTCAGAATCACAATGGTGTTTTCTTTGAGTGGGCTCGCTTCGATGGTATCGAGAATTTCGCCGATGAGATCGTCTACGGAAGCGACAGAAGCAAGGTAGGCTTGAATAAATTTCTTCAAGGCAAGTTCACGATCGCCTCCGTAGGAAGCGATCAGTTGATGGTAGATCTTGGATCCACGGTCGCCGCTACGATCGTCCTCTTTTGAACCGACTGTGCGCTTGAAGGTGTCTTCGACATCTCCACGCTTGATCACCGGAAGCTTGATCGATTCCAAGGGGAAGCGGTCGAAATATTTCTGCGGAACAATGAGTGGAGTGTGGGGGCGGATGAATCCCACTCCCATCAGGAACGGCTTGTCGGACTTTGCGAGAGCTTTAAGATTTTCAACCGCCCACTTGCCATTTTTTTCATCCGCGGTGAGATCGCGATCGTCCTCGGAGTTGTATTTGAAGTCCTCGGGCTTACGCCAATTCCCACTTTTCCAACTGAAGGGTGCCCCGACCTTTTTCAAGGGCCCGAAGGATCCATCAATCGATTCGAAATCATCGCGAAAGGGTGCCGGGACATCAGGGTGGGCGACATTTTTCCCATCACGATGGGCAAGCGGACTGTAGTCGGAATCGTTCCCGTAATGAACCCATTCCTTGCGCTCACCGCTGTGCATGATCTTCCCCGTCCCCAGGGTGTGGTAGCCGTTGACACGAAAGTGATCCATGAAGGTGCGCGAGTTCTTCAGGATGGCATTATCCTGCCACTTCTCGAATCCGTAGAGCTGCGAGGTGTGCGGATAGAGCCCGAAGATAAAACTCGCCCGGGAAGGATTGCAGATGGGAATATTGCAGTGCGCCTGGGTAAACGAGACCCCGCGATCCATCAAGCGCTTCATATTGGGAGTCTTGGCCTGAGGGTGACCACCGAGAGTTTCCACGTAATCATTGAGATCATCGCAGATGATCAGAACGACGTTCGGACGGTCGTCGCCACGTGCAAGGAACGGGAGGAAGAGAAGAAGAAGGAGGGCTTTTGAGAACATGAGAGAATTCTTTGACGAATTACTGCCCCTTCCGCGAAAATCTAACGATAAATCCAAGCGAGCATCACTTTCCGTTCTTCCTCAATTTTCCAACTCAATAGAGTCTCCATAAAATCTCACCTCTTGATCGTCATCTTCCTACTACACCCCTTCAACGCCCAGCTGTTTCCAGATGTCGCCAACGTTCCTTGACCGATGACAACAGGAATGCTCCTCTAACCATGCATGAAGCATCTCATCACCCCGCTTATTCTCGCTCTGACAGCATCCGCCTTGTCAGCAGGAAAGCCCAACATCCTGTTCATCTTTTCAGACGACCATGCCCAGCACGCCATTTCGGCCTATGGCTCCAAGGTTAACAAGACTCCCCACCTCGATCGTATCGCGAAAGACGGAGCACGCTTCACCAAGTCATTTGTCACGAACTCCATCTGCACCCCGAGTCGCGCCACCTTGCTCACCGGACAGTATTCCCACCTCAATGGAGTCCCCGTCTTCAATCGCTTTGACCCCGAACGCGACACGGTCGCCAAGCACATGCAGGCCGGCGGCTATCACACCGGAATGATCGGCAAGTGGCACCTGGGAAGCGACCCCGTGGGATTCGATCGCTGGATCGTTCTCCCCGGACAGGGTGCTTACTGGAATCCAACATTTCTCACTGAAGGAAAGAAAATGACCATCGAAGGGCATTGCTCCGACATCACCGGCGATCTCGGCTTAGAGTTCATCAAGACCCGCCCCAAGGACAAACCCTTCTTCCTCATGCTTCACCAAAAAGCCCCACACCGGGCCTGGGAGCCGGACAAAAGAAACAAGGCTCTCTTCAAGGATCGTGTCATCCCCGAACCCGACACTCTCTTTGACACCTACGCCACCCGTCCCACCGCTTTGCCGGAAAACAGGCAGACCGTCGCCAAAGACCTGACTCGTCGCGATCTCAAACTCACTCCTCCCGAGGGGCTCAAGGGACGCGAACTCAACAAATGGCGGGGTGCCAAACCCACCGAAATCGAAGTCGACGGAAAAGTCCTGAAAGGCAAAGAGCTCATCAAATGGAAGTATCAACGTTACATGCGGGATTACCTCGCTTGCGTCCAGGGTGTCGATGACAATGTCGGCAAGGTCCTTGATCATCTCGAAAAGTCCGGACTCGATGAAAACACCATCGTCATTTATTCCTCCGACAACGGTTGGTTCCTCGGTGACCAGGGACTTTACGACAAGCGATTCATGTATGAGCCGGGCTTGAATGTTCCCCTTCTCGTTCGTGGACCGGGGATCAAGAAAGGCATCACGCCGAATCAGTTTGTCTCCAACATCGATCTCGCCCCCACCTTCCTCGATCTCGCCAGCCTCCCGATTCCCGACTTCATGCAAGGCCGCAGTCTCGCTCCACTCCTTCGTGGTGAGTCACCCGATGACTGGAGGCAGACGTTCTACTATCGCTACTACCACAGCCCCGGCCACCACAACACCGTGGCCCATCTCGGTGTTCGAACAAAGACCCACAAGCTCATCTACTTTTGGGACCGCGACGCTTACGAGCTCTTCGACCTCGTCACAGATCCCAACGAGCAAAACAACCTGCTCTATTCCCCCTCGGATTCCGGAAAGCCCGAAGTTCAGAAACTCTTCAAGGACTTGAAAGCCGAGATCACCCGACTACAAAAGGAATTCAAGGACGACGGTCAATACGCCGACCCCAAAACCTGGCCCAAAGGATCATCCGACAGACCCGCCCAACGTGAAGCCGCTGGCAGCGTGAACATCACGAAGGCCATCCGGTTTGCCGCCGGGAAGTAGCGCCTTCGAGGTAGCCTGCGTTGCCAATTTGGCTAAAACCATCTGGCCGCACTCTCCTGCTCCTCGATGCTTCCGTGGCGTTCATGAGATGTCGTCGTTAAGGGATCGATCGACCTACTCGCCCCACGGCAAGAGATCCAGGCGCGAACAAAAGGGCGATGCAGGAAATCCCGCGCGATTGTAAAGATTCGCGTTTTCAGGATCCCCCTCGCAGGCGTAGCGAACGGCCAATGGCTTCGCCACCGCGTCGCTTTGAGCCACCACCGTCGCGCCTTCAATCTTGGCTTTTGCGGCGTGCCATTTGCCCGAGCTATCGGCGACTTCGAAGTGGGCTAACTCCAGCTCTTTTGATTCAACCGGAGCTGCGAGTCCTTCCTTCCGGGCAACCCTTAACCCGGCTCCGACATGATCGAAGCTCACTCTCATCTGACTCCCCTCAACCTCTGCAACCTTAAACCTGTCTCTTATACACATCTGACGCTGCCGACGATCTACTCTGTGTAGA
>OJIS01000225.1_pt1 | contig 20508 bp, 12 predicted proteins | sample 1595671 | NCBI WGS metagenome assembly OJIS01 (sample SAMN05416814, study PRJEB24817) | seawater metagenome | isolation source: Sea water | place: Canada:Atlantic | collected 2013-07 | reverse complement strand
GTAGATCGTCGGCAGCGTCAGATGTGTATAAGAGACAGGTCGGGGGGCTCGCCCTGGATCCTTCCTCTCTCCAACTCCAATCAATGTCCGACGTTCGCGTCTACTTCATCAGTGAGGGCGCCGGCTACCACAATACCCTCGGGTTTAACACCACCGGGCAAGGTGTTTCGGAAGGAACCCCCCTCCTGATCTTTCCAGATGCCTCCAGCTACCAATCGACTTATACAGATGGTGATACGACCCTCGGGATCCGGGACGCAAGTGCTCCCCTCCTGCCAGGGGATTTCGTCGACCTCGGTAGCTATGATGCCGGCACCCAGTTGGATTTCTTCCTGATCGCCAACGGCGCCAACGGGGGGACGAATGTCTACACCGCCGACGAGAGCCTCAACCCGGATGGGATCCAACACATGGTTGCTTTTGCTCTCGAGGGGAGTCCCTACTTATTAGTTGGGTTCGAGGACCTTTACGGGGGAGGGGATCTGGACTTCAACGACATCCTCTTCGCCGTCGACATTGGGGCAAGTAATGTCGCCGCCGCCATTGCGCTGGCTAATCCTGAACCCACCACCGGCCTCGTCCTTGGGGTCCTGATGGCGAGCCTCCTTCCGTTCTGCCGATGGCGTGCTCTTGCCTAACCAGAAGACCCTGACGAGCAAGAAACATGAAAAATCGTAAATGGCTCTGGCGCAGCGCACTCCTCCTGGCAGTGGTGTTGGCTGGTGCCATCATTGGCCTTCGTCAATGGCGCGATCATGTAAGTTCGAGGCAGCGGGTGGCGATTGATAGCGAGGTACGGGATCTATCAGAGGAAGGACTATTCCGCGAGGCGACGCTGGCCTTCCGCCGTGCCTATCCGCAGCCAGCATCCGGAGACAAGGACGGCAAGCACGTCGAGCGGGAACTCCAACTAGCCGTGGAGGCCCGGGACATTGGCAGGATCGAAGCCCTCGCCGGTGCCCATCCCGACATTTTCCTTGCCAACGAGGAAGCTTCGTTGATGTGGGCGCGCCTGCTTGTGCATTTTCGACGCCAACCCGAGTTTCGTGAAACGCGGGCCGCATGGGCCGGAAGGGAGCAAGACACCGCCGCTTGGTTCTTTCTTGATCTGCAGATCCTGTGCATAGACGGTCGGAGGAAGGAGGCCCGCGCGTTCCTCGAAACCCGTTCCTTCGAAGGCGTTTCCGAGGCCCGGCGCCTCGTCTACCAGGCTCTCCTCGGGGAGTTATCTCCTCAAGACACTCTAAAGCTTCTCGCCAAGGCCCATCAACTCGACCCGAAGGACGACGAGATCCGCACCTTCGCCGGCAATATCTTCGAGTCCGATCGTAAGATCGTACTCGCTCAAAGAGAATACGTGGCAGCGTATCTCGCCGACCCGGTGAACCCTCTAACGCGAGACAATCTCGCCGAGTTCTACCGGCGGCGGGGGAATCTCACCCAGGCCCTCGCGAGCTGGGTTCCGCGTAATTCCGAGAAACCCGTGCCCGATTTTATCTGGTTCAAGTACTATTTCTGGAGCCGGGTTTTCAACGGGAAGTCTATTGATGCCTCCACGATAGAGACGAGTTCATGGAGCAATCTTGCCGGTATTCTCGCATCGGCAGAGAATGCCCGCTTCTGGTCTCCGGAGGCATTGGGAGCCAGTCGACCCGTTACCAGCGGCACCCGCACAGTCCGGAAATATCTCTACTGGCTGGAGGTTTTGGAGACCCTGGCTTCCGGCGATGAGAGCAAGGCCCTGGAACTTATCTACAGTGCATCGCCGAAAGAACTCTCGGTTGCGCCGGTCATGGCAGCCGCCTTGAAACGAACCATTAACTATCGAGAAACCAATCGCCTCGTTTCGGCCAAGCCGCCAAAGCCAAATCTCCATCCCTTCCTTCAGGATCTGTTCATGTCTGATAAGGCTGATCTCCCTCGCGAGTCCGATACCTTGCTTCAAGGTGACCTCGCCCTCACCGCCGTAGCCCTCGCTGGAGGCTGGATGAACGCGGCGCTCCGGTTCCACGCCGACAAGGAGGAGAACAGCATCCAAAACTGCCCCGAGTGGTTTCAATACGCTCTTGCCCAAGCCTATCGCTATTGCCGGGGAGCTTCCCCGGCCATCACCTTCATTGAAAGGCTCGATCCAATGCCCGTCACCCTCATGGCCCTCCGCGGCGAACTCTATATCGGAAACGGAGACATCCAGAAGGGGATGGCCCTCCTGGAAGAGATTTGCCAGGACGAATCAGATGCTGGATTTCGCGCCGCGCTCCTCCTGGCTGTCGCTCATTTCGAGATGAAGGAGTTCGGACGAGCCCGGAAAACCGTGGAAAGTTTGGAGCGCTTGAACCAGAGCATCGTGGGCAGGGAGCTTCTGGCCAAGATCGCCTGGGGTTCTGGATCGACCGTAGAATGTGAGACCATCTATCGAGACATCCTTGAAACTTCGGTCGAGGCCAAGATCTACTTTGCCCGTCAGGCATTTCAGTCCAAGGACTGGGTCAAGGCCCGCAGTCTCACGGAAGAAGCAATTAGCCTGGCTCCCAATCAAGCCGACTTGCACGAGAACCTCATCCAGATCCAACAAGCCTCGGCAAAATTACGATGAGTAAATTTTCATCGATCCTCCGATTCGGCTTCATCCCGGTATTGCTTATACTTATGGCCGGCTGGATCTGGGCGCGTGACCTCTCGTGGACTGAACGCCCGACCGACACCCTCCCGGTCCTCGTGGGACTCGCTTTGATCTGCTGGTTGGGAAGTCCCTGGCGGAGAAGGGAGCCGGCTGGTCCGGGATCCCGGCGGCCCATTTTGTCGGGTGCCTTGCTTCTGATTGCCGGGGTTACGACCAACCTGATCTCCCTGATGGCACTCGGCTGGGCGCTTTTTCTATACGAGTGGTTCCGCTCCAGTTATAGAAAGGGAGCGGTCAGTCCTTCGAGACTTGCCTTGCTCGGCTTCCTCTCGTTTCCCTGGCTGGTCACCGACTTTGCCGCCATTGGTTGGTGGTTTCGGCTCTCGGGAACCTGGGCCACGGAGCAAGTCTTCACCCTCCTCGGATTCAATGCGGATGCCTACGGGACTTCGATCGTCATCGAGGGTTTTCCCGTCGACATCGTCGCGTCCTGTTCCGGAATCAACATCCTGCAGAGTATCCTCCTCGCTGGAACGATGGCCGCTCTGATTTTCTTCCGTCGAGAGCTCGGATTCTGGCTCGCCTTTTCGGTGCTGCCTCTTCTGGCCTGGCTCTCCAATACGTTTCGTATCATCGTCGTCACTGCTGCCGGCCTAACATCCGGCGCTGAATTCGCCAGTGGTTGGTTTCACACATGGGGGGGACTCTTTTCGGTCGTCATTATGTTTCTCACGTGCCTCGCTCTTTTCAGCCGCCTAGGGGAACCCCATTACACTGTCTCGCGCTCCCATGCCCGCTGACCGTCATCAATGGCGAATCCTCGCCGTCATGAGCCTCTATGCATTGTTCGTCTGCTCTGATCTGCCTTATGCCTGGAAGGATGATCCGCTCAACCGCTACGGAGCGATTGCGTTTGGCATTTGGATAACTTCCGCCATCGCGGTTGGGCTTCACTCGCGCAAGACCCCGTATCGCCCTTCCCGCAGCGGGCAATTGTGGTGGATTATCTCGGCTTTCGTCCTGTTGACTATTGGCTCGATGGGCGATCTCAATGTTCTCAAACATTTTGGTCTCGCGCTTTGTGTTGCCAGCTTTCTCCCGCTGTTCCGACAACGCACTGTGATCTTTGCTGCCGCTGCCAGTTGGACGCCCTTCTTTGGCTGGGCCGGGCACTCTCTATTCGGAGCGAACGTCGACCTTCTCCGTATTCCTGTCGCCTTGATAACGGCGGCTTGCTGGCATGGCGGGTCCGCAACTTTCGCGCCACAGACCGGAAAACTCGCCCGAGTGCCAGCCATGATACGCAAACACATTATGGCCATCGTTCTGATCTCGTCTCTGGCGTTGTGCGGCCTGTGGGAATGGTCGCCTCTGAAGGATGCCTCCGACCGGATCGCCGCCATTCCTGAACATGGGGCCACGTTCTCATCACGATCGATTCCATTGACGGAATTGGAAGTGGAAAGTCTTCAGGGAGCGACGGCCATTAAGCGACTCTACGCCCAACAAAAACAATTGGTCTGGTTCTTGTGTGTCGACGGATCCAAGAACAGGAACGCCGTGCACGATCCCAGCTATTGTCTCCTCGCGGGCGGCTGGTCGATCGAGACCAAGGATGAAATCGCGATCCCTGGTGGGGTGGCCCAACGGATCTCCTTTCGTCGGGCTGACGAGACCACGCAAATGCTCTATTGGTTTTACGATGGAGAATCCTGCTATCATTCCCTGCCCCACTACTGGTTCGACACCACCTTGCGCCGGATCACCCTCGGACAAAGTGGTGACGAACCGGTCCTCTTCATCTTGAGGCCCCATCAATCCGCCGGCGCTCGCCCCCCTGACTGGAACCTCTTCGTTCAAACCCTCTTTCCGGAGTGGGATGTGTGCGTGGAGAATAGAAAACACTGAATGATCTCGTTCCTTACTCTTATGAAACTTCCTGGTTCATCGATGTCATTTACAGGGCGTTCGCGGGAGGGCGTATCGAGGTTGGGGATTATGGCACCTGTGATTGGAGGAGCTTGGTCATGACATTAGCTTTGGCAACTTTACCCTCATTTTCGAGCGATATCATCTCAGAGGCAATCGACTTTTCTATGCGCGCTAAACGGTTGAAGGCTCGGATCACGCCGGGAACGAGTCAATCGCTTCCAATTGGGGGCGGTTTATCGGGATGCAAACAGTGCGATCAAAACAGCTTGATCGACCACAGCTTTAGGAGGAATGATCGACCGTGCACGTGAAGAGTCCTTTAATTATCGGTATCGCCGGCGGCTCCGGCTCTGGAAAGAGTTCTGTTACGGACCGGATCGTGGAACGCCTTGGGGCGGACAGAGTCACGATCATTAACCACGATTCCTACTACCGGGGAATTGGAGACGATGGTGAGAGTCCTCCGGAGGGAGTGAATTTTGATCACCCCGATGCTCTTGAAACCTCCCTGCTGGTTCTGCATTTGGAGCACCTCCGTGCCGGGAGGGCGGTGGACGTTCCTTCATACGACTTCGCGAAGCACAAGAGATCGCCCGAGACCCGCCGGGTCGAGGGAGCGGAGATCATCATTGTGGACGGGATCCTGATCCTGGCCGTCTCCGCCCTTCATGAACTAATGGACATCCGGATTTTTGTGGACACGGACGCTGACGAGCGCTTGGCCCGTAGGATCCGCCGGGACATGCTGGAGCGGGGTCGTTCGCTCGACTCGGTCCTCGATCAGTATCTCCACAGCGTGCGCCCCATGCACCTCGAGTTCGTGGAGCCAAGCAAGAAATGGGCCGATGTCATTATTCCGCACGGAGGAGAGAACCGTGTCGCGATCGACATCGTGGCCTCGGGGATCGCGGAGATGGTTCGGGCCGGAAAGTAGCTGACTCCGCAGAATTTGTCGCCCCCTGGAAGGAGGGGCACGTCGTGTGGTGAGGTGGTGCAAGCGTTTGGTCAGGATCCCCGCGCGATGGCGGCCGCGTAAACTGCAGCCGTTTTGTTTGCGGTGAGGTCCCAGCGAAACCGGGCGGCATTTGCGAGTCCTTTCTTGTGCAGGGCGTTGGCAAGGCCGTCCTCCGTCGCCAGGCGGGTGATGGCCGTGGCGATGTCGTCGGGTGATTCGGGATCCACCACCAGCGCCGCATCGGCTACGACCTCCTTGAGGGCGCCGCGCGTGGAGCTGATCACGGGAGTTCCACAGGCCATGGCCTCTACCGGAGGCAGGCCGAAGCCTTCAAACAAGGAGGGATAAACCATTCCCTCGGCGGCGCGGTAGAGTGCGGGCAGGTCGTCGTCCGGAACAAATCCCAGCATACGGATTGAACCCGCGACGCATGAGCTTGCGGCCGCTTCCCTGATCACATCGGCGCCGTGCCAGTCGCCCCCTCCGAGGGCCAGTTCCCAGTCGCTGCCGCTCTCGACCTTAAACTTTTCGAAGGCCTCAATCAGGCGGACGTGGTTTTTGGCGGGATGTTCGAGACGCGAGACGTAGAGGAGGTATGGCTTTTCAAGTCCGCAGCGGCGGGCCATCTCCGCCCGGTCGGCGTCCCGGTCTGCCGGCCGGAATCGCTCGTGATCGATGCCGTTGTGGATCACGTTAATCTGATCTTGCGGGATTCCGAAGAAGGCATTGATGTCTCCGGCGGTGTCATGACTAACGGCGATGAGGTCATCCTGCCTCCTCGCCAGCTTCTTAGCCACCACCTTGCCGTAGAAGCTTCTCATGAAATCGTATTTTCCGCTGAGATGAAAGGGCGCAAGGTCGTGGATGGTTCCTACCAACGGGCAGGACGCGGAGTGAATGAGACGGCGGTAGCTCGGGACGTGAAGGGCATCGAGTCCAAGTTTACGAGCCCTCCCCGGCAGCCCCATCTGATGCCAGAGAATATTCTGCACCGGGCCCGACGCGGACTCCGGGGCCAACTCGAGGCGGCAGGCATCTTTCGCAAAATCAAAGAGGTCGCGTTCGCTCTTCAAGATGAAGAGGGTGAGATCGATGTCGTTCGTTTTGATGAATTCCCGAACGAGGGCGAAGACATATTGGGCGACGCCGGAACGTCCCCCTTGAACCATGGTGGCTGAGAGTCCTACTTTCATGAGCGTAGCAAATAGTCGTGGAGGTTTAGTGAGTTCAGGATCTCGCGGACAGTGTCGGACTCGCTGACGAAAGTCATTGGGATTCCGAGGTGCTGGGCCTCTCTCCGGATACGGAGCATCAGACCCACCCCGGTGCTGTCGATGAACCGGACTTGCGAGAGATCAATGGTGAGGGGAGATCCGGGGGCGGCCCGGTGCAGTTGGCTGGACGCTTGTTCGCCCAAGGTGGGCTCGGTGACGGCCGACACGCTTGGTGGCCATGAGAGAACGGTTTCGGGAGTTGGCAGAAGTGCTTGGGCTCCGTGGGGTGATGCTGCGATCAGGAAGTGATCGCGAAGTTTCATGAGATCGAGGGTTGTGAGCACCTCCGGGAGGGCTCCTATCAGAATGATGTCACCGCCACGATCCCGTGCGAGTCGGGAGAGACGGAGGAGTTTTCCCGTGGCTGTTGAGTCGATGAAGTTTGTCTTCGAGGCGTCGATGAGAAGCCAGGTCGCTTCGGACTGTGTGAAAGATTCTCCAAATCCGGTGTCCCGGACGACTTGGGCATCGAAGCGGACCGGGAGCGTGAGATGTCCCGTGGACCCACCGGCGGCGGCTTCGGTATTGGTCTCTTGATCAGACTCTTCGATTTCTTTGACAGGATCTGGGGGTCGCAGGAAGAAGCCCCGGCCCCGCATCTTCCAGAGTTGTCGGAGGAGTCCCGGACCTACTACCACGATGTCGTTCCAATAACGGCGAAAGAGGCGTTTTGGCTCCTGCATGATTCGCCAGATCCATTCGAGACTGCAGGCACGCATCCACTTTGGTGCCTGCTTTACAGTGCCGGCCAGGAAGTCGAGGGTGGCACCCACACCGATTCCCACCGGAGCATTGGTTTTAGCCAGATTTTGAGCCAGCCACTTTTCCTGTTTCGGGCAACCGAAAGCGACGAGCAGGAGATCGGGTTGCGCCTCGCGGACACGGGCGCAGATGGTGTCATTGTCCATCTTCTCAAGCGGCGCAAAGGGCGGTGAGTAAGTGCCCGCAATGGTTAGGTCAGGCCAGCGCTGGCGGATATTTCCTTCGGCGGCCTTCAAGGATTCTTCACTTCCGCCCAGGAAAAAGACCCGGTGACCTTTCTCTTCCGCTGACTCCAGAAGAAGGGGGACCAACTCGGATCCGGCCACGCGCTGGGGGAGGGGTGCTCCGAGGAGCCGTGACATCCACACCAGTGGCATGCCATCGCAGACTACCAGATCGGCGTGGGTGAGGACCCAGTGCAACTCAGGGTCCGCATCGGCGAGTGCGAGGAAATCGACGTTGGCGGTGGCGAGTTGGTGGGGTCGGCGCGATTGGATCATCGCATCTACCAGTGAAATCGTCTGGTTGGAATCCACTTGATCAAAGGGAATTCCCATCATGACGATCGGAGGCGGAAGATCCAGCGGGCCGGCCTTGGTGGTCGGGCTCTGGGTTTGCGCCATCGCACTAGTGGCGGAGGGCAGGGGATTATTAACTACCTCGGATCCGGATCGCGTATCTTTCCGGGGGTCGAGGTTCGCTGTTCGTTGTTGAGCCTGGGTTGAATTGGGGGCTCCTTTACCACCGTTGGGAGGGGGGGATGGTGACAGGGTTTCTGGAGTTTGCTCATTCACAAGAGATTGATAGCATAACTTGGTCGATCTGTCGTTCCCCGCAAGTGGGGGTGGGCGGGAGAATCACCCCATTTGGGGGTGAACTCACTTCGTACTCGCGGGCCCATGTCCGGAGAGGTAGTTTTTTATCAAAGGTTAATTGATGTTGTTGAGCCAGGAGATTCCCAACCCAGATAATGACTGTAATCGATTGGATTAAGTTGGTGATCGTGTTGCCCGTGTTCTTCGGTTTCGGTCCGCTGTTCGGCGTCTATCTGCGCGACAAACCCGGGGCCCAGCGCTGGGTCTTCGGCGCGATGTGCGTCATGACAATGAACGGTCTCTTCGGACCAGGCAACTGGGGATTGACGCTCGATTCGGTCGAGACATACCGCGGGCACTCGAAGGGCTACCACTTTTATTTCAACAACATCCTCGCCATCGCTCTTGTGGTGGCAAAGCGACTCGAGAACCGTGACACGTTCCGCTGGTTTCCCCCGGGTGGCATTCTCTATGTCCTCCTTGTCGTGGTCTGCACGCTCTCGATCGTGAACGCTCCGCGGGTCGACTACGTGTTGATGGCAGCCCACAAGATGACGTTCTTTTATCTCATTTTCCTGGCTGCTTTCAACTGGATGAAAACACGCGCCGAGATCGAGTTTTTTCTAACCGTCATGGCGGTCATGATGTGCTGGCAGGTTGGCCTGGTCCTGAAGTTAAAGTATCTCGACGGGATCTACCAGGTGCGGGGGACTTTCGAGCACCAGAACCCCCTGGCAATGTATGCGGTAATGATCGCGATGCCGTTGCTGGCGGTGGCGGTCGGTCCCGCCTTCCGGGGACGCTCCTGGTGTATTGCAGGGTTCCTGTCCTGCGGGATCATTGTGCAGAGTGCCCTTTCTCGCGCGGCACTTCTCATGTTTGCGGTCGGGACGATTGGAGTGGTGGTTTTGAGCCTGTTGGAAAAACCGACCAAGCGGAGGTTCGTCATGGTCGGTTCCCTGGCGCTCGTTGGCAGCCTGGGGTTGGTGTTCACGATGGATACGATTATCTCTCGCTTTAACGATGACGGGAACCAAGCCAGCGGGGAATTGAGAGAAGTGCTCAATGAGGCGGCGCGCCAAATGGAGGCAGACCATCCGCTTGGGATCGGCTGGAACAATTATGCCCTGTGCGTGAATGAGCCTTACCCCTACGCTGAAATTCTCTACGATTGGACCCGTGGGCGTGGAATGAAGGTGGACAAATCCAAGAAGAACGCGCCGGTGGAAAGCCACTACTACCTTCTCATTGGCGAGAACGGATACCCCGGGTTATTCGCCTGGCTCCTGGTGATCGGGGCCGGACTTTGGCGTAATGGCCTCGCCATCTGGTCGTTTCGGCACAGTGTTGAGCGCTGCGTTTCCATTGGGATTCTCGTGGGTTGCTCGTTGAACTACGTTCAGAGTCTCCTGGAGCGCGTTCTGACCCAGCCGCGCAACCTCATGCTGTGGCTCATTCTCTATGCGGTGACGGCTCGACTCGCCCTTCTCAGGCGGGAGAAGGACTCTGACGCCGTTCTTTCGGAACCTGAAGAAGCGGGCACCTTGGAGGCGACTGTTGCCGAATCGCAGATTGGAATTAACTTGCTGCCACCGGCTTCATTGGCTACCATTGAAACCTACAAAATTAAGGAGCATGGCGAAGTCAATGAAGCGTGGCCGACTCCGGATTGGGCACAAGACGATCAGGAATCCTGAAGGATGGCGGCGCTGCCGAATTAACTGTTGTCCCCGCGAATCGCACGAAGGAACTTTTGAGGAAAGATCTGGAGATTTACTGGTAAGAAGAGAGAGTGGGGAGATCTCATGACAGACGAAAGCAGCCCCCCCTCCGAGGGTGAGCCTACCCGGATAGCGGTGATCGAAGATGATAAGATCCTTCTTTCACTTTTGGGGAGACTGTTGCGAAAGCAGCCGGATTTTGAATTTGTGGGAGCATGGCCTTGTCCGGAGAAGGCCTTGGAGGAGTTGCCGGCGACGAAACCGGATATCGTGATTGTGGACCTGAACCTGCCGGTGATGTCGGGTGATGTTTGCATCCGGAAGCTTTCGCCACTGCTTCCCGACACCGCTTTCGTGGTGCTCACTGTTCACGGAACCGAGGAACATGTGTTCCGAGCCCTGCGGGCGGGAGCGAGTGGATACCTGCTGAAAAGCAGTCCGCCCACTGAGATCCTTTTTGGCCTGCGCAGCATCCGTGAGGGAGGAGCCGCTCTGAGTCCTGCGGTGGCGAGCATGGTTATTTCGAAGTTCCGAACTCCCCTGGGGCAGCGAGATGATACTGCGGAAATTTTGCCCAAATTGTCTCCGCGCGAACAGCAGCTTTTGGAACTCCTTGCGGCAGGAAGAGCGCCGAAGGAAGCGGCCAGCGACCTCAACCTCAGCTACGAAACAGTACGGGGATACTTGAAGAAAATTTACCAGAAACTTCATGTCCGGTCTCAGACAGAAGCGGTGGTGAAATTCCTGTCATGCCGGCCGGCCGACTCCCCGTGAGGCAGGGTCATTTGCCCGATTCCGGATTTCTGCGGCCTGCCAAGAGGATCCGCTTCGCGAGCTTCTTGAAGGAACTTAGTCCCCCTGGCGAATTAAGGCGCAGGTATTTTTGCAGCAGCGGTTTCATCATCTTTTGGAATGATTCGAGATCGTCCTTGGCGAGGGCCTTAGCAAAGGCGCGATGGCTCATCTCGCGAAGGGCTTCCCGCATCCGGTGACGGTTGCGATCCCAGCGAGAGAGGTGCGATTTCCCGGGGGTGAAGCGTTTTTGCGGGTGCCATTCGCCTCGTTTTTCGGCCAGGTGGAGGCGGTAACGCAGGCCGTCGCGCCGGTGCCTTAGTCCGGCATTCTGGGACTTCGCAGCGTCCTCCGCGCTGATGGGTTCCACCCACAGACGTTCTTGTTTTCCGGCCTCCCGCATGAGTTCGTCGATTTTCGGGTGCCTGGTGATGACAATGTTCGTGCCTTGCCAATCCTCGGCGAATTGGGGGAGCCAGGCGTCGCCCACGACAACATCCGCCGTTTCGGCGAGGACATCATCGCAAAAGTCGCAGGCCTTGTATTTGAAGTAGCCCCGGCCCCAGTCGCCTCCGTCCAGCTCGCGCATTTCCCTTGTTTTGGTCACGGGATGGTTCTCGACGGTGCCCGTGGCCTCGACACCATATTGATCGGCCGGGAGTCCCGGGAGCTTCTTTCGAAAGTCGAAGGATTCGAGGGATTCCGGGGGCACGCCGGCCTGCCAGGCGAGGTATTCAGCGAAACGCTTGCTCTTCAGATGGCCGCAGACGAGCCCGACAAACCACTTCAAACGCTCGGCGAGGACGGGGTCCTGCCGGCAAAGGAGACGGGCCGCTTTGACAAAACAGGGGAGACCGACAAAGACGTAACGCCCCGGCTTCTCCCGGACGATGCGCATGACTTCGGAGAGCTCGATCGGGTAATATCTCGACTTGGAGGAGCGGCGAACTTCTTCGGCATTGGAACAGACGGTATAGCGGAAAAGCAATTCGTCACCCTCGCTGTGTTCGGTGGGCTTCACGTTGATGACGTAGTCCGCCAGCCCTGCCTCGAGCAGTTCACATTGCAGCCAGGATCCCATTCCGCCCGAGCTTCCCTGCGCCCGGTAGGCTCCTTCGGTCACATGGGCAGCGTAGGAGGCCTGGTAGTGGCCGAGCGCCTCGTGTTGGTGTCCGTTTGTGTGTCCAAAGAGTTCCGCACCGAGGAGGTTCTCGTCCGGAGCGCTGTCGGAGAACGGGCACACCTCACTTGCTGACTCAAGGGTGTCGTTTGCGGGGAGGGGGGTGGTCAGCTTGGCTTCGAGCATCCCCCAGCGGTTCAGCTTCATTTCGCAAGGGGAGTTTTGGAGAGAAGCGCAACTTCCGCAACCGACACAGTAGCCCCCGGAGATCACGGCTTGGATCCCGCCATTGGTGGAATCTTTGAGCGGCTCCGCGGCTCGACCCCGCGGACGGGGCATCTCTTGTGGTATCGTCATAGGCTCTGATTGAGGGGCATGCGGCATTTAAGGGTTTGCCGCCATTTTTGTGATTCGACTCTGGGTTGTCTCACAATCCGCTTGATTTGTCTTCACCCTCAAGTGGGGGTAATTGAACGGATGGGGGTGAAAACACCCATCTGGGGGTATTCCCGGGTAATTCAAACGGTGCTACAACTTCGATGTGAGAAAAAACACGTCAGAAATTTATCATTTCGAAGGGATGACTTTGTTTAGCCTTCTCCCCGGAGTCTCTACCACTGGCGCCCTGTTCTCGCGGATGGTGGCTTCGGAACCACTTCCGATCCAACGCCTCAACTGATCACCCATGCCCGCGAACTCTTCATCATCGGAAACCAGACTCCCACCCAAGGGTGACCAGAAGAGGGTGGCTGAGGTGAAAACACTTCTGCCTTTTGACGTGGTCAGGGTCGCCCTGCATGTGGTCAAAGGATGGATATGGATATTGTTGGTCGCGGCGATATGCGGGGCAGCAGCCTTTTGGGTGGGGAAGGCCAAGTTTGTCGCGAAGTATACTGCGCAAGTGCAGGTCGTCCGTCGCGAAGCGCAGAGTTCCCTTCAGGCGACCGAGATGGGCGAATCCTATCAACCAAGGGAGTTTAACGCCGCGACTGTTTCAGCAATGATGCGCTCAGGTGATCTGCTTGAGCGAACCGGGGCGCAATTGAGCCCTCCGCTTAGCGTCCCGCAGATGCAGCAGGCGCTCGTCATCCGGCCAGAGAAGAACACGGATCTTATCAGCGTAGCCTTTACTTCAGATGTCTCGGCGTCCCATGCCGCCACTGCCATCAACCGCTATGCCGGGCAAGTGGTTGATCTTACCCGACAACTTCAGGCCGATGAAGCAAAGGAACTCTATACCTTTGTCACCTTGCAGGTGGAACGTATTGAGGAGGAAATCGGTGTGGCCCAGAAGGATCTCATGGCTTTTTCCCGCGATAGCGGCCTTTACCATGCGGAAAAGGAGATTGAGTCTCTTTTGGGACAGCTTGGTGATTTGGATCTGAAGATCGAAATGGCGCGGATTGACCGTGGCTCGATTGATTATCGGCTCCAGCAAGCCGAGGCTGAATTGGGCAAACAGGATCCTGCTTTGCAGCGTCTTGCGCTCGCGCAGGAGAAACTTGCGGAGTTGTCCAGCAGCTTCACCGAGCAGCACCCGACGGTCGTTGATCAACGATCCAAGGTTGTGATGCTCGAGAAGGAAGCTTCCAAGCAGTCCGGGGATGCCACCGATTCATTCCGATCGACTGGCAACACCGTCGCCAACAATCTCTACCTCGACGTGATTTCCTTCCGGGGTCAGCGCGAACGCCTCGACCTTGAACTCAAGAAACTATCCAGCTTTCGCGATGGACGCGAGGAGATGCTGAAGGCGATCCCCGACAAGAACCTCGGGCAAGCCCGCCTCCAGGCCAAGATGAACATGCTTGAGGAAGCGCGCAGTCTCCTCCGCGGGCGGCAACGGGAAGCGGCCCTTTTTGCGGAACGGGCCCTCGGATACTACGGGCTTTTCAACCCGGCTTCGGTGGACTCGGTTGAAACCAGCGGGCCCACCCGTAATCTTGCGCTCGTCAGTGTGCTGGGCGCTTTGCTCGGTGCCGGGATGGTCGTGGCCTGGCGCAGTTTCCGGGTAGCCGTCAGCGACGGAATCGTCTCGCCCGGTGATCTGCGCCGAATTTGTCGCCGGGAGGTGCTCGCGACTCTCCCCCCGGAGGAGACTATGAATGACCTCGCGATGTCTCGCTGGCGTTTTGCGGCCTGGCGCAGTCTCGTTCGCCACCTTCCGCAAGCCGGTGAGGAGGCCTTGATCGTCGGAATTCTCTCCGCCGCGCCCCGCGAGGGCAAAACTACTTTGCAGCATCACCTCGCCAAGGCCGCTCTGGAACGTGGCCTTCAGGTCATGGTGGTCTCACAGATCGAGAAAGAAGCAGAGGTGCCTGCGGGCCCCGGCATATCGATTGAGGAGGGCTTGTCTGATCCCGGAAAAGTCCGAGCTCATTTGGAAGGCGCAGATCCACCAGCTCTGGAACTTTTTGTTCCGCAAGACTGGGTGTGGACTCCCCGGGAACGCAGTCGATGGCTGGCTGCCTTGGCGAATTGGCGGAAAGAACGTGACCTGGTCATCCTCGTCGAACTTCCCCCGGCCACCAGCATTCAGAGCCTCCTCTTGGCTGAAACACTTCCAGCCACGGTTTGGTTAAGCAACGCCGGTCCCCATGGTCGCAAACAGGCCAAGGAACTGTCGCGTGCTGTTCACGAGAGCGGCGTGCAACTGGTCGGAGCGGTCTTGAATCGGGTGGCCCCGGTCTACCGAAATTTGCCCGATCTCGCCCGCTTTGGCCTTTGCCTCGGGATTGGCTTTCTTCTCGGCAATCCTCTTTCTGCCGATGAACTTCCTGCGACGGAAACGAAGGTCGGGACTGTGACTGTGCCACCTCTGCCCGAGCCACCTCTTCCTGATCCATTTTTGATTGATCCCCTTGTGAACGGATCTCCCCTGGTGGAGCCAATTCCGGGCGACCCTCCCAGGCTCCCGATCCCTGTGACCAAGCCCAATCCGCCCCTTGCCCCGTGGCAGGAGCGCCTCATGCTTGGACCGGGAGACGTCCTGAATCTACAGGTCTACGGCCACCGCGAGTACACCCGCAAGGACGTGCCGATCGGTCCGGATGGTAACATTTCCTACTTGCAGATCCATGACTACCGGGCGGCTGGCTCCACCATTGATGAACTGCGGGAGGGACTAACGAAGGCCCTTCGTGCCTACGTGCAGAATGCGCAGGTCATCGTCACTCCTGTTGCATTCAAGAGTAAGAAATATTTTCTGCTCGGCACCGTCCTCGATCGGGGTTCCTACTCCCTCGACCGGCCCATGACACTCCTGGAGGCAGTGGCTCGCGCCCGGGGAATTTCCACCGGACTGCTCTCCCAAAACACCGTCGAAATTGCCGATATGCGCCGGGCCTTTGTCGTTCGCGAGGGTAAGAAACTCGATATCGATTTTACAAAGCTCTTCTACGAAGGTGATCTCACACACAATGTGCAGCTCAGCCCCGGTGACTACATTTATGTGCCGAGTAATGTCGTCAATGAAGTGTATGTTTTGGGGGCGATCGATTCACCCGGACAGACCGGCGTGACCGACAGCCTGACTGCGATCGGGGCCATTACGGTTCGTGGCGGCTTCTCAGAGGGGGCCTGGAAAAAGCAGGTCCTGGTGGTGCGCGACTCCCTTTCGGAAAATCCAAAGGTCTTTGTGGTCGATGCGGCCGCAGTGATTGTTGGAAAAGCGAAGGACATGATCCTCGAACCACGGGATGTTGTTTATGTCAGCCCGCGTCCGTGGCGACGGGCTGAGGAGATCGCGGATATCGCGATCACGGCCTTCCTACAGGCCGCCACTGCAACTTGGACGGGCAACAAGGTGATCCCGATCATCGACGATTCGGAGAATCCTTGAACAGGCCGCTAAACCATGAATCACCCGATCTTTTTCCTTTGCCTGATTCTCGCGGCGGCTCTGCCGTCCTGCACGCCGCAATCGGCCCCCAATACCGCCAGTGCGATCCAACAGGCCGCGGTCGCACCAGTCGCGGTGAAATCCACGCCTGCGAAACTCGACAAGCGTCTTCTGCGGATGCCTCTTGATCCCTACCGTCTGGGGCCTGGCGACATCATCGATATTGAACTGCTTGGTTCCGGAGACGGTCCTCAACGAACCCTCGTTGGGCCGGACGGCAAGATCTACTTTCATCTCTTGCCAGGGCAACAAGTCTGGGGCCTCAAGCTTGGAGAAGCCCAGCGGACCCTGGAGAACGGCCTGATCGCCTACGTGAAGAACCCCAAGATCAATATTACCCTGCGTGAAATCCACAGCCGAAGGGTGTGGGTTCTCGGGCGTGTGGTTCGTCCGGGCATTTACCCGCTCACCCAGCCCATGACCGTTATTGAAGCCGTTAGCAAGGCGGGCGGGCTCTTTACCTCCCGCATGAGCGGTTCCACCGAGGAATTGGCAGACTTAAATCACAGCTTTCTGATCCGTAACAATACCATGGTCCCGGTCGACTTTCACAAGCTCATCCGGGAGGGCGACACGTCCCAAAATATCTACTTGAAAGCGGATGATTTCATTTACCTCCCCTCGGCTCTGGGGAGCGAGGTCTATGTGCTCGGCGCCGTTTACCAGCCCCGGGCCGTGGCCTTCAAGAACAAGGTGAGCCTCATGACGGCTCTCGCGCACTGCCGCGGCCTTACCGAAGAAGCCCGACCGAAGAAGATCGCTATCGTCAGCGGCTCCCTGCAGTCCCCCTCGATCGTCATCGTCGATGCCGAGGCAATCCTGACCGGGAAGAAGCCGGATATCCTTCTGAAGCCCAAAGATATCGTTTATGTCCCGTCCCGCCCCGTTTTGTCACTTTCAAGATACGCCCGCTTGGTTGTCGATACCTTCGCGAGAACCCTGGCTGCCAATGAGGGCGTCCGGGCTGCGGGCGGCGATGGAGGAGTTGGCGTTAACATCGACGTCGGACAATGATCAAAGGATGAAACCGCACATCGGGAGTATTCCCCAAACAGAATCAACAACCAACCCCAAGAAAAAATCACAATGTATGGCTTAGTAAACAAGGCAATAGAGGAACTCGTCACGACCAATTTCGGTGAAGACAAGTGGGAAATCATCAAGTCCAAAGCGGGTGTCGACGTCGATGTGTTCATCAGCAATGAGGGCTACGATGACAAAGTCACTTACGATCTCGTCGGTGCGGCTTCGGAGGTGTTGGGTCTTCCGGCGGATGACATTTTGATCGCCTTTGGAAAGCACTGGATCCTCAAGACCGGGCTGGAGAATTACGGTCCGATGATGAAATCCGGAGGGTCCTCGCTGAAGGAGTTCCTGGTTAATCTGCCGAATTTCCACACCCGGGTGGCGATGATTTATTCGAAACTGCAGCCTCCGCGCTTCAAGTGCTCGGATATCACGGACGACGGAATGCGCCTGCACTACTTTACCGAGCGTCCGGGGCTGACGAGCTTCGTGGTCGGATTGGTCCACGGCTTGGCGGAGATGTATGAGACCACCTGCACGGTCGAGATTCTCGAACGTAAAACGGATGGAGCGGATCACGACACCTTTGACGTCTCCTGGAAGGTATGAAAGTCGCCGTTGGTAAGTCGCACCTGATTGGATTGCCTCCTGAGGAGGTGGTCCGGATCTTCCCGTTCTGCCTGGCATTGGACGAGGATCTTTGTATCGAGACCGTGGGCGCCAGCATGATCAAGATCTGCCCGACGGTGAAGCCTGGAGATCGCATCGACGCACACTTCCACATGGAGCGCCCGGTGGGCGAGATGACATGGCAGTTCTTACGCGACAACACCGATAAGCTTTTCCTCTTCGGGAATGCGGCTACCGGGATTTCCTTTCGAGGGGAGATCGTGAATTTGGAGGAGACGATGCTCTTTCTGTGTTCTCCCTGGCTGTCTTCCCCCGATCAACTCGAACAGTTCGGATTGAATTTTAGTGATTTCGGCCTGCACGATCAGACCGTGGATCTCCTTGAGATTGTGCAGTCCCAGAAAATGGCGAACAAGGATCTCCGCGATTTGGCGGCCAAGTTGACAACACAGCGAACGAAACTCCGGGAGCAGGAAGCGGAGAGTCGTAAACTTGCCCTGGTGGCATCGCAAACAGATGACGGGGTCATCATCGCCGATGCGGAAGGAAATATCGAATGGGTCAATGCCGGGTTCGAGGCCCTTACCGGATGGACCATCGAGGAAGTGGTGGGAAAGAAGCCGGGAAGGCTTTTGCAAGGAGCGGAGACCGACCAGGCCATCATCGACTTCATGCGGGTCGAGATCGCTGCAGGACGGGGGTTCAATGTCGAGACGATCAACTATCACAAGAATGGCACCAAATACTGGGTTGCGGTGGAAGTACAGCCGGTAGTCGATGACGAGGGAGATCTCGTGAAAATGATCGGAGTTCAGAGGAATATTACCGAACTTGTCCTGGATCGGCAGCGACGATCAGTGCAACTTGCGATCTCCGTAATTCTTGCAGAGAGCGATGACCTCGAAGAGGCGATCGGAAAGGTCCTTGGCAAGCTGGGCGAGTATTGTGGCTGGGGCGTTGGCATCCTTTGGTCTCTCCGGTCCGGTGATCAGCGAGCCGAGCCGGTGGGAACCTGGCACGAGGATGGCATCTCCCGCGAGCGATTCGTGAACGAAATACAGAACAGATCCTTCTCCTTTCCGGAGGAATGGACCGTGGGGGACAGCTCTAAGATCACCCGGGGGACGATCCACGATGGCAGTGGGCTCTCCACATCGCGGCTGGAGATAGCACGGGACTCCGGGCTGGAACAAGAATTCTGGATGCCTATCCACGGGGATCGGGAACGCTTGGGCGTCCTGGAGTTTTTTACTCGCAAGGGCAAGGAGGAGCTCACGGGTGGGACGCACGAAATGCTGGAGGCAATTGGTGCCCAGCTGGGACAGTTCCTGCGCCGCAAGGCGGCGGAAAAAGCTCTCGAGAAGACGACCGCCGAGGCCGAGGCCGCGAACCGCGCCAAGAGTGAGTTTCTTTCGACGATGAGTCACGAAATTCGGACGCCCATGAATGGCGTTCTTGGGTTCGCTGAGATCCTCTTGGAGTCCGACTTGTCCGCGCAACAGCGAGAATATGTCATGACCATGCACAAAAGTGCCAATGCCCTCCTGGTTGTGATCAACGACGTACTGGACTTCTCGAAGATCGAGTCCGGAAACATGGAACTGGAACAGAGGGATTTTGACCTCGTAGTCTGTCTGGAGGGAGCCATTGGGACGATTGCGGCAGCCGCCGAAGAGAAGGGCCTCGATCTTAACGCCCGCTATCATCCCGAGGTTCCGAAGTTCATTTGGGGCGATGAATTCCGCTTGCGTCAAGTGTTGGTTAACCTTCTGAGCAACGCCGTTAAGTTCACCGAAAAAGGCGATGTCGCCGTCGAGGTGGACGTGGAGGGGTGGAATGGGAAGGAATGTCGACTCATGATCAAGGTCAGTGATACGGGAATTGGAATCGAGCCGGAGCTTTTGCAGAAGTTGTTCAGTTCGTTCGTTCAGGCGGACAGTTCAACCACGCGCCGCTTTGGCGGAACCGGTCTGGGGCTTGCGATCTCCAGGAGAATCATCAATCTGATGGGAGGCTCGGTGTCGGTCGAGAGCAAGCCGGGCGTGGGTTCCGTGTTTACGCTGAGTTTGAAATGTCGGGTGCCTGCGGAGCATTCCAGGTCGAGCCGATTTAGTCCGCAGCCCGGATTACAGGGCCGCCGTGTTCTGTTGGTTGAAAAGCTGGAAAGAAGCAGGGAAGCGCATGCCGAAATCCTGACTCACTGGGGAGTCGATCTTCGGGTGGCTGGGTCACCGGGGGAAGCGCTCAAGGCTCTTTCCGGGTGGCTGCCCGAGGTTGTTTTTCTGGACGGAGGGTTCGCCTTCGATGAGATCTCCGACTTCGTGCACCGGGAGGAAATTGCGGAGGGGCAGCTCCACTTGATCGTGCGCCGAAATCATGAGAAGGCTTACCGTCTCGCGTTCGCATCAAAAGTTACCAATTTTTTGACGAAGCCCATTAGCGTCGACCAGCTCATGAAGGTTGTCTCAACCCGCGATCCGGCAGTGGAGATTGAGACTGCCGGGGGTGGTGCTGGCCCAGTGATGCCGGATGCCGGTCCGGCGAAGAAAAGCCTTCGCATCCTGCTGGCCGAAGACAATCGCGTAAACCAGAAGTTCGCCCTCGCGGCCCTCTCTCACATGGGTTTTTCCGCCGATGTTGCGGAGGACGGTTTGCAGGCCTTGCAGGCCGTCGAGCGAAGCGTGTATGATGTGATCCTGATGGATGTTCATATGCCGGAGATGGACGGGCTGACCGCCACCAAGGAAATCCGCGAGAAGGAGGCCCGTGAAGGGTTACCCCGGACCAGAATTATTGGTGTGACCGCGAACGCGGTCCAGGGCTTCCGGGAGATCTGTCTGGAGGCGGGAATGGATGAGTGTCTGGCGAAGCCGGTTCAACTAGAGGTTCTTCGTACTTCCTTGGATGAAGTCGAGGCTGTCTCTTATACACATCTCCGAGCCCACGAGACCGAGGCT
>OJIS01000223.1_pt1 | contig 20564 bp, 16 predicted proteins | sample 1595671 | NCBI WGS metagenome assembly OJIS01 (sample SAMN05416814, study PRJEB24817) | seawater metagenome | isolation source: Sea water | place: Canada:Atlantic | collected 2013-07 | reverse complement strand
ATCTACACAGAGTAGATCGTCGGCAGCGTCAGATGTGTATAAGAGACAGCGGTAATCAAGAATGGTGCTTTCTCCGGGAGTCATTTGACCCAAACCCTTCGGCTCCAGTTCCTCGGTTCCCACCGTGATCCGCATCAACCCCGGAGTGACAACTTCGGTCCCGGTATTCTCCACCGTGACCCTGATCGCGACTTCCCGATCGGTTCCCACCACTTCCCGCGATAGTTCAATTCCCGTCACCGAGACGTTCCGTAATTTTTCTGGCGGCGGGAATGAACGTAAAAGCAGTCTTGGCTTCGCACCATTCGGCAAACCCTCCCAGGCATCACCGAGATTACCCCATGAAGTCGTGCTATCGAACTGCCAGCCAATCCGTTGTAGATCGGTAAAAACGACAATGTCCTTGCTGCTCCCGCGACCCTCTGCAAGAGACAACGTGGCCATTCCGAGAGCATCGTGTGCCCGAAACGGACCACCGACCGGTTCGAGCTTATCGAGGACCTCCAAAACATCTGCACGGTGAGTCAACGGCGTTCCCGTTTTTAACTCTGGAGCCGGACCTCCAAGCACGATGGTGAAGGCCGTTCCCTTCGGGGCTTCCTTGACAAAACTTCGGGCTTCTTCAACCGCCCGTTCGAACGCCGTTCGTCCTCCCTCGCGCAAAAGCATAGAGGTTGAGCCATCAATCACGATGGCAATATCCCGACGCTCACTCGTTTGAAACCGCGTCAAGTTGAGCTTCTTTTCCTGCCAGACCAAGAGTCCGGCTCCGACAATCATCAATAAAGCGGCGACCCGCATCAGCCACTTCCACTTGAGAGCCGAAAGCACAAAGGAACCACCTAACGCCGCAATCCCCAAAAGACCCAGCGGCAAGACAAAGAGCCAGGGAATCTGCGAATTAGGAGGAACAAAAGGCCTCGCAAGCGCCAATGCAATCAGCGCGATCAAAAGACAGCGCGCAATCATCAAAAGAAAATCCTCCCACTCCATGCGCTTCCGACGCGCCGCCACCGTATCAAACAGGAAACGCATCGCGCCCCAGTCGTAAGGCTTCGCCGCCTGACGACGGATCAGGTGCAAAATCACCGGGATCAAAACGCCCGCCAATCCGGCCAGTAACCATGGATTCCGAAAAAGCATCTTACCTCTTCCTCCTTCCCAAATATCTCACCAAGGCTTCGGAGACCGGAGTCTTCGTTGACACCGGCACGTAATCAGCCTTCAGGTTCCCGCAGACCGATTCAATGGAAGCAATGAAGTCCTTCAGCTTCTGAAGGTATGCCGCGCGAATCGCTTGTGGATCGATCTTCAACATTTCCTCAACTCCCTCGAGATCGCGAAAGCGCTGAAACGACTTGAATGGAAAACTTAATTCTTCCTCAGCCAGCACATGAAAAACCACAAGCTCGTGCTGACGATAATCGAAGTGGTGCAGCGCTTCGACAATCTCCGCCGGGTCATCAAAGAGATCACTGATCAAAACCACCAACCCACGCCTCGGGATCCGCTCGGCCACTTCGTGAAGCACCTTACCTACTCCCGTTTCCTTACCCGGCTCGGTTTCATACAGTTGCTCGCAAATCCGTCGCACCTGGCTGGGCTTGCTCTCAGCCCGCATTGAGGTCCGCAAAGTATCGTCAAAAGTCACCAATCCCGAGGCATCTCCTTGCTTGATAAAGAGATAAGAAAGAGCTGCCGCGAGGTATTGCCCATATTCAAACTTCGAAAGCTCGGACTGATCGCCTTTAAAAGTCATCGATCCTGAAACATCCAGCACCATCGTGGCTCGGAGATTGGTCTCCTCGATATACTGCTTCACGACATTGCGATCGCTCTTGGCCATGACCCGCCAATCAAGGTTCCGCAAATCATCACCAATGGTGTATTCACGGTGTTCGGCAAATTCCACCGAGACGCCCTTGTCCGGGCTGGTGTGACGTCCGGTCAAGGTTCCCTGCTTTCGCAAACGGGACAACCACTCCAGTCGACGCAAGGATCCTACAACCTCGGGTGCAAGCAAACGCATGCACTCGGGCATCTTAAGGTGATCAGCAGCTTCAGCCATTCGAGTCGCTACGGTGAGGACTAGATTTTAATGTCGGCATCTTTTCCGCCGATCTCCTCAATGAGGCGCTTGATGATGTCATCGCTTTTCACCCCGGCAGCTTCTGCATTGAAGGTGGTCAAAACACGGTGCCGCAGAACCGGCAGAGCCACCGCAGCGACATCGCCCGTCGTGGCGTGAACCCTTCCTCTCAGCACGGCATGAGCCTTGGCGGCCGAGATCAGCGAAATGCCGGCGCGAGGCCCGGCACCCCAGCCCACCATCTCCTTCACAAAATCAGGCGCGTCATCAGATCCCGGACGAGTTGCCCGGGCCAATTTCGCCGCAAAATCAATGACGTGATCGCCCACCGGAACCCGCTTCACAATATTTTGCAGGTGGATAATTTCCGCCCCCGTCATAATCGGACTCACCTTCGCCGAGTTCGGACTGGTGACCCTTCGAATAATCTCCCGCTCTTCCTCCTCACTCGGGTAATCCACGATGATATTGAAAAGGAACCGATCCAATTGCGCTTCCGGCAACGGATAGGTGCCCTCCTGCTCGATGGGGTTCTGCGTTGCCAGCACGAAGAATGGATCCGGCAATTGAAGCGTATGCTCGCCCACGGTGACGTGTCCTTCCTGCATCGCCTCCAGCAAAGCCGCCTGGGTCTTGGGTGGCGTCCGGTTAATCTCATCCGCCAGCACCATACTCGCAAAAAGCGGACCATTCACAAAACGAAATCCCCGGTGACCGGTCTCCGGATCAACTTCCAGCACGTCCGTTCCGGTAATATCTGCCGGCATGAGATCGGGCGTAAACTGAATCCGCTTATACTGCAGGTCCAAGGCCTGTGACACCGTCGAAACCAGTAAAGTCTTCGCCAAGCCCGGAACACCCACCAAGAGGGCATGCCCACGACAAAACATCGCCATCAAAACCTGCTCCACGACCTCATTCTGACCCACGATTACCTGGGCCAGTTCCTCCTTCATTCGCCCATAACTCGCATGGAGTTTCTCTACAGCAGCTTTGTCATCACTCATGTTAGGACTCCACTACGGGAGCCCCTCGCTCTCTCTTGCTCAAATTTGAAAAGAAAATCAGGAATCCTCATCATGCCTTCAGAACTCTCGCCGCCTCCTTCGCAAAATAGGTCAAAATAACATCTGCCCCCGCCCGCTTAATCGCGATCAGACTCTCCATCATGACCGCTTCTTCATTCACCCAACCATCCGCCGAGGCGCTCTTAATCATGAGGTATTCCCCGCTCACCTGATACGCCGCCACCGGCAAGGTCGTATTTTTTCGCACATCACTAATGATATCTAAATAGGCCCCGGCAGGTTTAACCATAACCATGTCCGCACCCTCCTCCTCATCGAGCTTGAGCTCGCGCAGCGCTTCCCGACGATTGGCCGGATCCATCTGGTAGGTCTTCTTATCTCCCGCCTTTGGTGCCGAACCCAAGGCCCCTCGAAATGGCCCATAGAAAGCCGAAGCATACTTCGCGGTGTAGCTACAAATCGAAACCTTCTCGAAACCGGCCGCATCCAGTGCCTCCCGCAGCGCAGCCACCCGGCCATCCATCATATCACTCGGAGCGACAATATCAGCCCCGGCCCCAGCCTGACAGACCGCCTGCTGGCACAAAACAGCCACCGTCTCGTCATTCAAAATCTCTCCGTCTTCCACCAGCCCGTCATGCCCATCGATATTATAAGGATCGAGAGCCACATCCGTCATCACCACCAAATCCGGATAAGCAGCCTTCAAAGCCCGGATCGCCCGTGGCACCAATCCCTCCAAATTGTAGCATTCCTCAGCGCCCTTCGTCTTCAATGATTCATCAATCGCCGGGAACAAGACCACCGCCGGAATTCCCAGCGCCACTGCTTCTCCCACTTCCTTCACCAAGCCATCCAGAGACCACCGTGTACAACCCGGCATCGAGTCAATCGCTTCATCAACCGTCAAATCGTGCAAAAAAAGCGGTAGCACAAAATCTCCGGGGCTCAAAAGAGTCTCACGGGTCAGTGCCCGCACACCGGGGTTCTTGCGATTACGTCGAGGTCGATTTGGTAGGTCCACACGAGAACTCTAATTTCGAAATTCCAAAATCCGAATCATAAATTAGAGTTCTCCCGTGGCCCACACTCCCTTCAACGAATTCCTCCAAGGCGATCTCAAAACCCTGGAGAGCAATCTCCGTGATCTCCTCGACCCCCATCTTTCCGAGAAAGAGCACCTCAGTCTCCTCAATCTTGCCTGCGGTCGCGGGGACGAAACCGGAGTCCTCGCCAAGCTCCTCGCCGAAAAATCCAAATCAGCCCACCTCCAGGGCCTCGACATCCGCGCTCCTGAAATCGGCGAAGCCAACTCCCGCTGGAAAAAGGAACTCGCAGAAATGAAAGCGAGCGTCGACTTCATCACCCACCGCGGCGACCGACTCCTCGACCTCGCCGAAATCGGCACGCCCGACATTGCCTTCCTCCGCCACCAAAACTACTGGAACGACAAACCGGTCTGGACCCAGATCTTCGACCAAGCCCTCGAACGCCTCAACGAAGACGGCCTCCTCGTCATCACCTCCTACTTTGATCAGGAACACGAACTCGCCACCGCCGCCCTCGAAAAACTCGGAGCGATCCAAGTCGGCTCCATCATCAATCCCAACTCCCGCGCCCTCGCCGACGCCCCCGGTAAATCCGTCGACAAACACCTCGCCGTTTTCCGAAAGAAGATCTCTTAACTTACGGAACTTGGACATTAGTCTGAGTACGGAGCCCAAGCCCCCATGAAAACCGCGATAAATCTCGTTACGCTACTCCTCCTGCTCACCTTCATCGTTTTCCTAAACACCATCACCTACCAAAAGCCCTCCATAAAACACCCCCCGCCCAAATCAACCCGGATCATCTCGCCCTCATCCAAATCCGGCGCAAATCCCTTCGCCGACCTTCAAAACAGCGCCCAGACTCTCACCAACCAAGAGCTCAAATCCGCTATCAAAACCGAGTGGGCTAAACTCGAAAACCGCTCCAACAATCGAGGACTGCCCAAGCTCATCACCCTCCTCCGCGAGTTGGGTCGTCGCGATGGGCTCAGCGGGATTGACTTTTTAGAAACTTTCCAGCCACTCACAATTCATTCAAAACGCTCTAGCACACTCAATCTCGCACAGGCAAAGATCGCCGTGATCGCAGGATGGGGCCTCCATGCCCCCAAAGCTGCTGCAACATTTCTTTACAATGGCCATGGCTACCAGCTTCTCGCTCGCAATAGCCTCACGACCTCGATTCATAGAGATTCACCTGTAAGCGATGCGATAGAACTCGCGGAATACGAAATCCAAAACCACTGGATAAATACCGATAAGAAATCTTTTTTGGCCATGCTTGAGGAAGCTGACGGAGGCTTCCCGGTCATCCCGGCCCGCCGCAGAAAAATCCACGACCGCTTTCCTAAACTGCCTTCACCATTCGGAAACGATCCCGATCCATTTAGCAGTACGAAATGGGATTCAATTAAAATCAAACCCCGCTTTGAACAATACTACCGTTCATCCCTTCCGGGAGAGAGAGCCGACTCCCTCATCGAATGGGCAGCCCGAAACCCCGATCTGGCGCATAAGTTCACCGAAGTATCACTGGACGCTTCAAGCCTGATCTTACCCGGTGACCTCCCCAAAATCATCGAGGGTCTCAGCTACCAGGAGCTCGATTACCAGTCCCTGCTAAACGCTGTTCCTGATCACCAACGGGCCCAAACAATCACCAGTCTGGCCGGATCAATACTGACCGATCAGCAACATTACGAAATCTGGCCCGTCGATGCTCGTCCCAGTCCATGGAAGTGGACCCCAATTGAACGAGCAAGCTTATTGAAGACTCTCCTCCTTTCAGATTCCGCCCTCCCGGAAGCAACACGCGAACAATACCTAGGCACCATCCGAAGAAGACTCTCCTACCAGTAGCCGCACACGCCATCCCCCAACCTTCCGCGTCCTCAGCGTATTCCGCGGTTCAAAACTTCTCACTCACCAAGCGCAGTCGTTCCTCACTCGGAAATAAATTCGACTCAAAGTAGTTCATCACAAACCCGTAGCTCATCCCGGTCCCGACATTCCCAAACCCATAGCTTCCCCCGGCCCCCGGATGCCCAAAGCAATCCTTCTCCGGCCCCAAGCCCAGCATCAGCCCAAACCCAAAGGAGTTCTCAATCCGCTGAATGACATCCAGCCCCTTCACCCTCGGCCGGATCAATTCGCCTAAAAACTCCTGCCGCTGCACCCAGTCATAAAACTTCGCCAGCGCCCGCGCCGTCCCCACGCCACCCATCGCTGGAAATCCCGCCTGCCAAGCACGCGCCTGATTCATATCGCTCACACCGGCCAATTCCGACGGCGACGAAAACGCCAACCTCGTCAGTGAAGTCTTATTCAACAAGGCCTCGTAAAACGGCTTCGGCTCACCCGCTTTCCCAAATCTCGCCGGCACCAATTCCGCGACCCGATGATGCTCCGCCTCCGGCAGTCCAATCCAGAAATCAATCCCCTCAGGCTCGCCAATCTCTTCTCGCCAAAACTCCCCCAGCGCGCGTCCATCGACCCGCCGCACGATCTCATCCGCCAAAAAACCAATCGTGCGCGGATGATACCCATGGGTCCCCACTTCCCAAAGCGGCTCCTGTTTTTCCAACGACGCCACCACCGCCACCCGATCCCAGATCGAAGCTTTCTCATGAAGTCCCGCCAAACCGCCCTGATGCGAAAACATCTCCTCAAAGGTCAAATCACCGACCTTCAGTTCCGGCCAAACCCGCTTCACCATCGACTCGCCATCCATCCCCGCCCGATGCAGCGCCATTAAGACACAAACCGCCATCGGCCCCTTGGTCGCCGACCACACCGGCGCCATCGTTTCTTCGGTCCAAGTTTTCGAACGATTTCGATCCGTGAATCCCACGTGCCGGGACACGACTTCTTCGCCATCTTTCCAGGCCACAAACGACCAACCGATTTCGTCCTTCATAAGTCGAACTCTCCTTGCGTGTTCACTTTGTTGACGTCGATCACTTCTCCCAGATGGGTTGAAACCAAGCGACAACAAACGCGGTCTGGTTCCATCTCAAACACCTCGGCCATCGCCGCCTGATAACTCATCATCTGCCCCGCATATCGAGCCACCAATTGATCTCCTGATTTCACCGCATCGGTCTTGAAATCGATCACCTCCACCGCGATTACATTTCCATCTTTTCGAGTCACGTGAAGCCGATCAATGATACCGCTCATCCACTTCCCCTGTTGAATCAACTCGAACCCTTGTTCCCGATAAAGCTCCTGCCCCTTCTTTTCGAAGACGGCATGAATCGCCGGAACCTTAAGAGCATCTTCCACCATTTTTCCGCCTCGAGAAAACGGCTGCTGCGGAATTTCTCCGTCAGCAAGCCAGCCGATCGCTTCGAACAAGGCATGCACCTCATTTCCAATTCGGCGTCCACTTCCTGTCCCGGTCGCACCTGCCAACTTCCCGGCTGACGGACTTGTCCGACTCCGCTGGGCCTTCCCATCCGGAAGTTTCGGCAAGGCCTCCATTTTTGGCTTCAACGCATCTTCAACAGAAGCTGTCCAGTCAGGATCAGACTCGGGAAATTCCAGCCCCGTTGATTGTCTGACCAGATTCGCCGGAGTCGAGTGGATCTCACCTGCGGGCTTGTCCTTCCGCGCTGCAGGCTCTTCCGGCAGATAGACATAAAGACCCCGTTTCGCCCGCGTGAGCGCGACATACAGAAGGCAAAGAGTCTCATAGCGCTGTGTTTCCTCCCATCGATCAAAGGCCGCTTTTGTCTCAGGATGCCTTTTGTAAGCCCAACTCCCGGGAACCTGTAGAAGCCAATCAACCCCACGTGCGACTTTAAAATCACCCGCACTCGGCACCTGCATGCGATCCGGCAACTCCGGCAACATCACCACATCAAAGCCAAGACCTTTTGACTTATGAATTGTCATCACTTGAATCGCGGCAACCCCCGGAGCCTGGTTGACCTGAAGATCACGCACCCATTCAGCCGCCGCCCGGGGGCAGGCTTCGCCCGAACTATCGAAGTCAGCCAAAGCCGCGATCAAATCCTCAGCCCGGCGACGACCATAGAGTTTCAATCCACTCCACTCCGGCGCTACCAGAGCACTCACGAACCGGGCATACCCACTGACCTGAATCTCCTGCAAAATTCGATCCCATCGCGTCCCCCAATGCTCACCATATTTCTGGATCACGGCCATGAGCGGAGACATCGCAATGACTTCACGGCTATAGGTATCCGCCGGATCAGCAAGCCATCTGAGAAGGTGAATAATGACCACACCTACCGCGTGATCAGTGCCCGGACTTCTTTGTCCGGCCTCGATGACATCAAAGCCTTCGGCCCGAAGTAGGTCGGCATATTTCTTCACCAACGGCCCCGTCCTTACGAGCACCCCACAACTCAGTTTTTTCTCTCCGACACCCATCCTTTTGAGATCAGCAATGAGTAACTCCCCCTCATCATCCTTCGGGACTTCAATCACTTTTCCTTCGCCCGTCACTCCCGGCTGCGAAGACTCGTGATCTTTCCAAAGCCATTCCCCGCGCACCGATTTCCCAAAGAGTTTTTCGATTAAGGGCAGATTACCACAAACCGCATTCACTACCGCCAGCACCGCCGGACAGGATCGATAAGAAATATCCATGGGCTCCACCTTCAAGCCGTGCTCATAACGCTTCAGAACATCATCGAAGAGACTGACATCACCTCCACGCCAGGCGTAGATGCCTTGTTTGCGATCCCCCACCACAAAGAAGCTCCCCTCCGGATCTCCCACGGCCTCATCGATCAGCGGCTCAAGTCCACGCCACTCCGAACGACTCGTATCCTGAAACTCATCAAGCAACCAGTGATCGTAACGACCATCCAAGCGATAATCAATGAGCTCCCGCCGCAGCCGGGCCTCCTCACTCTTACTCCACTCGCCGAGTAAGATCTTCACATCATCGAAACTGAGCATCCCCCGCCTCCGCAACTGAACAAGATGCTCTTGATCGATCTGCTCCATCAACTCCCCGACGGCCTGCGTTTTGGCAACGGCACTCGCCATCTCACAATCAATTGCCAACCGGAAAAGAGCCTGCCAATTCACCCATTGCTCATGGGGAACGGTGAGCATTTTGCGACCATCCTTCACCTCGACCGGACCGGGCTCATCAAGAACTTCAAGAAGGCGTCCCCCGAGGGTATTCAGCTTGAGTGACTTTCCGACGGTGTGATTGTCAAAATTGCCCAGCATGTCAGCCCAGCCCTTTGGCATGGTCTCATCACGCAGGGCCGCAATCAGGCCGTCCTTTTGTGCCAACCAATCTTCCACCTTTGGCAGGTCGGTGAAAATCGCAGTATTCCCAAAGGCTTCCTTGCGCGCGCCCGATTTCCAAATGCGATGCCAGATTCCAATGAAATCTTCCAACGATCTTTGCACTCCTTGCTGGCCACGTCCCAGGGTCGCCTTGCGGAAAGCATGATAAAAGTCCTGCCGCTCTCCAAAACCATCGCGCAACACCCCCTGCAGGATCTCGGCTTCGGCTGTCTTGAGTCGTTCTCCCTCAAGGAGATCAAAAGTCCCGCCACTTAGGCCCAACTCGTACTGGAAACCTCGTACGATTCGCGAAAAGAAACCATCGAGCGTTGTCAACTGAAGCCGAGGAAGTGCGCGGATCACTTTTTCAAGCACCGCTGGAACATCAAACTCAGCACCCAGATCCCGACAAATCGCCTGCGCCTTCTCCTCACTCAGACTCCCCTCCGCCAGCTTCGTCAAAACCGAATCTGCAAACTCACCCGCCGCTTTCCTGGTGAAAGTCAGAGCAACCATTCGTTCCGGCTCCACCCCTTCCACCCCGATCTTGCCAATCACCCGGTTTCCCAATTGGTAGGTTTTCCCGGATCCTGCCGAAGCCAAAATGAGAAGGTTTTTTTCAAGGATGTTCATGCCGCGCCTCCCTTCCAGTTGAAGGCCTTGGCCAACTCCCGGCCATACGTGAGATCTTCAAATTCCTCATACTTCACCTTCTTCGCTGGTGGCCAAAAGACCTCACTCTGCACCTGTTTCACGATCCACTCCGCACATTGCCGGGCCGAAACTTTCTCCTCTTCACCAAACCCTTCCCAAGGCGTGATCTTCACATTGGCTCTATCCTGCCCCAGCGCGAAATACCCCACCTCATCCACTTCACCCAGGGCAAAGGCATAAAAGGGCACCTGCAAATTCGTCCAAATCTTCCCGCCCGGAGCGACCACTTCCTCACCTCGCAAATGCTCCGGCGGATCGTCGCGATATCCCTTCTGATGTTCATCAATCACCTTCTTCGCCTCCTTGCTACTTTTGTAATCCAGAACACGAACCCTGCCATCATCGTGCTCCTCAATTCGGTCAATTTGACCAGTCACCCTCATTCCTCCAATCTCCAGATTGAAGTCCTCCTCAACCCTCACGATCCGCCAACCTTCCGCCCGGATCACCGCCTGCTCCTCCGCAAACCAACCCAAGCGCAACCTCATCGACTCAACCTGCAAGGAAACAGCCAAGGGCAATTCCTCTCCAAAGTGCCGCGTCACCAACTCATCCAGATCCCTCAAAAGCCACCCCTCGATCTCCCTGGCATTCGCTGAATCCCGTGCCTTCTCATCCCGTCCCCATTGCTCCAGGACATCGTGAAGGATGCTGCCAAAGTCCCGATTGTTCCACTCGACCCGCTCGGGTTCCGGCTCGTTCATCCCCAGCACCCGTTGCAAATAATACCGGAAGGGGCACGAAAGATACTTCGAGAAATTCGTCACCGACATCCGATCTCTAGGAGGCACTTCCCGGGGCTTCCATTTCCAATGATCTTCCAACTCCCACGCCACTCCAGAATCCGCCGGCTCCACCTCGGCAAAAAGCTGCTGCACCTGCGCGGCCAACACCTGGCCCTTCGCCGTCAGAAGAAGCCGCGATGGCATTAAAACATCACCACCAAGCGATGACTTCCCAACGATCAAATCCACCCGACCACTCTCGCGACGCATTTCCAGCAGAGCATTCAAAAGATAGGCATCCCGCGCCGCTCGACTAAGCTCACAGGGCAATCCAAGTGCCTGCCGCGCATTCTCCGGCAGCCACGTGTCACTGCTCGCTCGCGCCGGAACGCGCCCCTCATTCATGCCGCAAATAATCAGATGCGGAGCCGGTTCATGCAGCAGCTCCAACCACCCTTGCACATCCAGCACCCGGGCATCCGGAGCCACCTCAGGCACCGGTCCGAGATCTTGCAATAGAAGATCAATCCAAAATCCCGGCGACCGTTTCACCACCTTGGCGGCCTCAGCTGTCGCTTCCAGCCAGTTCTCCAAACCCGCCTCATCATCCCGATCAATCTTGTTCAATAGCGAGCGCATTCCGGCATGAAAGCCCTGCCCCAAAAATCGTTTCCGCAGCGCTCCAAAATCAGCCATCGCTTTTTCCGCCACGAGCGCCGAATCCCGCTGATGACCCAGTCGCTTTTCCTTGCTCTCAGTATTCGCATTCTCCAAAGCCACTTCAATCAATTGACGCGCACGCATGACATCATCCAGCGAACGCACCAAATGCGAATCCCGCAGCACCGAAAGTGCCTCGACTTGTTGCGAGCGAATCCCCTCGACCAAAAATCGCCCCTGATCGAAGGCCAGGAGATCAATCACCTCCTTCACTCCCGGTGTCTGTAGATATCTCCGCCAGCACCCCAGCCAGCCTGCCAGTGACGATGGCAAAGCGGCACCCGGATCATGGATCACCCAGCCTGCCCGGCCAAACGAGCGCACCAACTCTGCTGCAACTTCCTCGTCACCCGTGCCCAATCCGACTTCATCGCTCGAGGTCTCAGCAGCCGCGATACTCGCCACCGCCAAGTCAGCCTGCTGCCGGGGATCTCCCGTCAAAGTGACACTCCCGGAGTCCGGCCACACGATCTCCCGCTCATTCCATTCCAATCCCGGTCGACCCCACTCATCGACGCCGTCTTGCGGCACCAAAACGGTCACCTTTATCTCCGCCTTCTCTAAAAACCGAGTCACCACCGGAGGGAGATCCATCACCCCCGCGATCACAACTTCCGCAACCCCGGCGGGAAGCTCAAGACGCCCCGCCGCAAGGCGCGACGACTTACTCTCGTAGCCCCACGCTTTCAGCTTCTCCTCAACAACTCTCTCCAGATCAGCCAATTGCCCCCATCTCTCCTTCTCCAAGGCATCAACCATACGAACTGCCGCCGACACCATCAGCCCGTTCTCCTGCAAACTTCCACGCAGATCGAAAAATGCCTTCGCCAATCCCAAGGCCCATCCCGGCCCCTCGCTCGAGGGCGACTCCGGAAAAATGGCCGTGAAAGCAGCCCAGTCCTCCACCTCTTCCAACGTCTCCGTCCAAGCCAAGACCTCAATGGCATCGGGAGCCACCCCTTCCTGCAGCATCAAAATCCCGGTCGTAACGACTTTCGGAGCCAAAAGCGCCCCTTGCTCGGCAAGGCCCTGTCTTAACCGGCGACTGCTTTGAGCCGTAGGCACAACCACAAGACATCCCGGCAACTCGCCTTTTTTCTCCCGTAACCAATCGATCACCGAGTTACCGTAAGTCGCGGAAGAGGCGAGATTCACAAGCTGTGGAAGCATGCCGAGAGCATCCCTCATCCCTCACCAGCCTCCAACCTCAAAGCTGGGATTTTGGCGGAAATCTCCTCGCCAACCTACCTTCAATCCCACAATCTTCTCCCCAGTAATTATGTCAAACGTTCAATGGTTCTACGCAGATGCCCAGCAACAACAACAGGGACCCGTTGCTTTCGAGCAGATCCAACAGCTCGCCGCGAGTGGTCAAATCCAAGCAACCACCCTCATTTGGAATGAGAGTATGCCAAGTTGGGCTGCCGCCAGCCAGGTTCAGGGCGTTTTCAATGCCGGAGCTCCACCTGTGACCGCTGCCGCGCCCGGAAATCCCTACGCCGCTCCAGGCTCAGGAAATCCCCTCGGCGCCCCAACTGTAGGCGGCAGCTATCCCATCCCGGTAGTGAAGAAAGTTTCCTATCCCCTTTTTCTAACCACCTTCATCGCCGGCATCGTCCTTTACTTCGTCGCAGTTGGTATTATTTTCTCAAGCGTCGCTAAGACAGCTTCAGAAATGGAGTATCCCGATGAGACAGCCTCCCCGCTCGAAACCATGGGCGATGTCGAAAATCTTGACGCCCAAAGGGAGGCCGCAGCCCAACAACGGGCAGAGCAACAAGCTGAAATAGTGATGGAAGAGTTTCCCATTGCTGCCATCGGGTTTGGCATGGTCGGAATGATCCTCCTTTTGGTCGCCGCAATTCTCGGTTTTATCTGCATCTACCGCGCCTGGTGTTGTCTCCAGCCCGGAGGAGCGCGGACAACTCCTGGAAAAGCCGTCGGATTCCTTTTCATACCGATTTTCCAACTCTACTGGATTTTTGTGGCCTACCACGGCTGGTCACAGGACTGGACCCGCATTCAGGCAAGCCACGGAAACCTGGCCGGAATGCCCCGCGTCTCACCCCCACTTTTTCTGGCCACCCTAATCACCGGGTTTTGCATCATCATTCCGATTCTCAATCTTATTGCCATTCTGGCCTATCCTATCCTCTACCTCATCATGATGGCGCAGATGCATAAGGTCGTGAACGCCATGTCCGCCGCTTCCCAGCCTCGCTAACAGTTCTGTGTAATTCTTGCCTATCGAGGCCTCTGCGCGTAAGCCAGAGGCCTCTCCTTTTCCCCTTACGACCATGCCGACCCAGATTGGACTCATTTCCCTTGGCTGCGCCAAGAACCTCATCGACTCCGAAATCATGCTTGGACACCTCCAGGATGAAGGCATGACCATCGTTCCCGACCCCGAGCTTGCCGATGCCCTCATCATCAATACATGCTCCTTTATCGATGTCGCCAAGGACGAATCTGTCGGAACCATCATTGAAGCCGTCAACGCCCGCCAGAAAGACCCGGCCCGCGAAAAACAAAAAATCATCGTCGCCGGCTGCCTTTCCCAACGTTTTCAAAAAGACCTCCCCGGCCTCCTCCCGGAAGTCGATGCCTTTATCGGTCTCGACCAAATCACCGACGTCGCCTCCATCATCCGCAAGACCCTCGAACGCGATCTCGAAGAAGATGGCTCGCTCGATACCGTCACCGCCAAGTCGCGCTACATTCCCGACTACACCACGCCACGATTTCGCCTCACCCCGAATCACATGGCCTACATTAAGATCGCCGAGGGCTGCAACCACACCTGCGCCTTTTGCATCATCCCCAAGATCCGTGGCCAACACCGCTCACGCACCCAGGATTCAATCGTCCGGGAAGCCAAGGGCCTCATCGCCCAGGGCGTGAAGGAAATTAACCTCATCTCACAAGACACCACCTACTTCGGCATGGACAAGTGGCAGGGCCTTGGTAATCGCCCCAAACCCACCTCCGGAGTCGATTCCACCCGTGGCGAGTCCCTGGCCTCTCTCCTAAAGGCTCTCAATGAACTCGAAGGCGATTTCTGGATCCGTCTCCTTTACACCCACCCGGCCCATTGGTCTGACGAACTCATCCAAACGATCGCCGAATGCCCCAAGGTTGCCCGCTATGTCGACATTCCCTTGCAACACATCTCCGACCATATGCTGGATAAGATGAACCGTAAGACCGACGGCAAATACGTCCGCGATCTCCTCCAACGCATGCGTGACGGCATTCCCGACCTCGCCATCAGGACCACCTTCATCACCAGCTTCCCCGGCGAAACCGAAGAAGACCATCAGGAGCTTCTCGAGTTCATCAAAACCTTCAAATTCGAGCGTTGTGGCATCTTCCAATATTCCAAGGAAGAAGGCACCCGCGCCTACAAAATGGAGGACCAGGTCCACCATGCCACCAAGAAAAAACGTCACCGTGAACTCTCATCGGCCATCGACGAAATCGCACAAGATGTCAACGAACGCCAACTGGGTGACAGCAAACGAGTACTGGTCGAAGAGGAAGGAATCGCCCGCTCCATGTGGGACGCACCCGACATCGATGGCCGTATTTTCGTCCCCATCGACTCAGAGGTCGGCGAATTCCTCGACGTGGAGGTCAGAGATCACCGCGGCTACGACCTCGTCGCCAAGTAGCACGGGCGTCCCGCCTGTATCCACTCCCGACGCACACAGGCGAGACGCCCGTGCTACCTCCGAGATATGCCGCACTTCCGCCCCATCCCGAGCGTCAATTCCATTCAGAAGAAAACACGCAATCTCCCCCACTGGCAAGTCTCTGGCTGCACCTACTTCATCACCTTTCGGCTCGCCGATTCCATTCCAAAAAGCGCCATCCTAAAATGGCGTCGTGAGCAACAGAACTTCCTACGCCACTTCGACGTCAAAGCCCCCGACGAACTTCCTGCTCGGCACCAGGAACAGTATCGCTCCCTCTTCGGAAAACCCTTCCATCAAACACTGGACCAATGCCACGGCTCCTGCTCCCTTCGTGAACCAGAGAACTCGAAGATCGTTGCTGACGCCCTCCAATTCTTCAACGACGAACGCTACCATCTGGGCGACTATGTCGTCATGCCCAATCACGTTCACCTCCTCGTCGAGCCACTTGAAGATCTCGAAAAACTTCTCCATTCATGGAAGAGCTTCACAGCAAAGGCAATCAACCGACTCCTCGATCAAACCGGACAATTTTGGCAAGAAGAAAGCTACGACCACCTCGTCCGAACTTCTCACGATCTGGAAAGAATCATCAACTACATTGCCGGGAATCCAGCGAAAGCAAACCTCTCCCCTCAAGCATGTCGATCCAACCAAGCCACCTGGACGCTCGGCACGAAAACGTAGCACGGGCGTCTCGCCTGTTTATCAACCTCCACGAAGCACAGGCATCCCGCCTACACCTGCCAGCAATACACAGGCGAGACGCCCGTGCTACTTATGCTAAGCATCCTTATACGATTGCACCACGAGTTCGCTGAGGAATTTATCGGGGTCCTTCACGGCAGTCTCGGTCAGAATGAATTCCGCCTGGCCGGTGTTCTTCTGGATGAGCTTAAGGCCAAACTGATAATCCTTAAAGTGCTGCCTCGCGACTTGGAACACGCTCCGCGCTTGCTCACTTGCCATCTTGACCAGGCATGCCACGGCATCATCTGACAGCTTGATCACCACGCCGTGCTTGTCCTTAAACTCGCGAATAAAGGCTTCCACCTCCTGTCGGGCTTTCTCAACGACCAGCTCCTGACCGAGTTCACGGTATCCCTTCAAGTGCTTTTCGCGATTGTCGATCAAGTCCTCATCGAGCACCAATTCGGTCACCGAAGTCCCCGGTAGCTCATATTTAAAATCACGGAGAATTTTTTCTCCCACCGTCATCAACCCCCGCGCTCCGGTCTTCTCTCCTTCGGCCAGCTCCGAGATTCTCTTAATGCCTGAATCCTTCACCTTAAGTTCAATTCCGTAGGCCTCAAATTCACGCTCATACTGCCTCAGTAAACTTCCTTCGGAGTATTTCAAAATCGCTTCGAGATCAGCTGCTTCAAGGTGCTCGCAGACCACCCGCACCGGGATTCGCCCGATGAACTCCGCTTCGAACCCAAAGTCGATGTAGTCCTGGGTCGTCACCTGCTTGAAGAGTTCGCCATCCATGGAAGGCTCGGCCTGCTCGGCTGAAAATCCAATCTGCGCCGCCTGGCTCCGCTTTCTTACGATCTTCTCGAGTCCGGAAAACGCTCCGCTCACGATGAACAAAATATGTTTCGTGTTCACGGTGTCCTTTTCCTTCTTCCCATTCTGCATATCCATCATTGCCATCATCTGGCCGCGCATGTCCTGGGGATTTCGCAACGGGACCTCGGTCTCCTCCATAAGCTTTAGCAAAGTCGTCTGGACCCCACGGCCACTGACGTCACGCCCGATCATCCCTCCGCCTCCGCTCGAAGCGAGTTTATCAATCTCATCGATGTAAATGATGCCATACTCAGCGAGAGAAACGTCACCATTCGCCTTTGCCACGAGTTCGCGAACAAGGTCATCAACATCTCCGCCGACATAACCGGTTTCGGAAAATTTGGTGGCATCAGCCTTCACAAAAGGCACACCGATCAACTCGGCGATATGTTTGACGAGGTAGGTCTTACCAACCCCGGTCGGCCCCACCACCATGACATTCTGCTTTTGCAGCTCAATTTTCTCACCGTTCTCCTCTTCCGCTCTCAGCGTCTTGACGTGGTTGTAGTGATCGCAAACCGCGATCGCGAGTGCCTTCTTGGCCTCATCCTGGCGGATCACAAAACGATCCAGGTGTGCTTTGATGTCCCGAGGCAGCAGATCGAACTGAAAAATATCATCAACCTCAGGATCCACCAAATCCACCTCGTCCGACTCCTCTTCACTGGTGAAGGGAGCCTCAGCCATACCCGGGAAGGAAAAGCCTTCTTTCCCCATCTTTCCAAACATTCCCTCGATCGTCTTACGGATCTCATCGGGATCCGGATATTTTGGTCCTTTGGGGCCGCCTTTGTCGTCGTCGCTCATGAAAACAATATCGGCGGCGATGAAATCGGGGCAAGGGTTGAATTCGACGAAACGAAAGTCGAACCGTTCTACCACAAGCTCGACTATTCGAGCGACAAGAGCCAAACTTCCAAGGCTCGTATCCTTCTATAAAGGCATAGAAAATCAACGACTTAGCAAGAATTTAGGGCTTGTCGACCCCTCGATCTTCGGTCATATCCTTTTCGATAAATGGGCATCGCCCCTTTCCCCCCTTTTTACGGTGCCCGAAGAAAGCTTGAATCAGCACACCATTTTTCTGGCAATAAGATAAAACCCCATCCCTTGACGCTCCATGCTCACTATTTCCTCAAGTAACGGAGAAGCCTTCTGCGACGGTCACACACGCCGCGGGTTTCTCAGAATCGGATCTCTCGGACTTGGGGGAGCCATGCTCCCGCATCTCCTTCAGGCCGAATCACAAAATGTCGGCAAGGCCCGTCCACACAAGGCGCTCATCAATATCTTCCTGGCAGGCGGCCCTCCGCACCAGGACATGTTCGACCTCAAGATGGATGCCCCCTCCGAAATTCGCGGAGAGTTCAAACCGATTGCCACCAATGTCGACGGCATCGAGATCTGTGAACTTTTCCCGCAACTCGCCAGAATGATGGACAAATTTTCGATCATCCGCTCGATGGTCGGCGCACACGGTGGACACGACGCCATTCAGTGCCTGACCGGCCGGACTCCGCGCGGTCCGCAACCTCCGGGAGGCTGGCCCAGCATCGGCAGCGTGGTTTCAAAACTCCAGGGTCAGGTCCATCCCTCGGTTCCGTCCTTTCTCGGTCTTTCACCCAAGTGCGGTCATGACGAGTGGGGCGACCCGGGCAAGCCCGGTTTCCTCGGACCATCGCACGCCGCCTTCGCACCGTTCCGGGGTGCCGGAAAAGACGACATGGTGCTCGACGGGATCAGCCTCGAACGCCTGCAGGATCGTAAGGCGCTTCTGGGCAGCTTCGACCGCTTCCGGCGCGACGTTGATTCATCCGGCGCCATGGAAGGAATGGATGCCTTCACCGAACAAGCCTTCGGCGTTCTCACCTCCAGTCGCCTTGCCGATGCCTTCGACCTGAGCAAGGAAGACCCCAAAACGGTGGAGCGTTACGGAAAAGGCACCGAAAAGCTCACCGCGGACGGTCCTTGGAAGCGACTTGATCAGTTTCTCATGGCACGCCGTCTCATCGAAGCCGGAGCCCGTTGCGTCACCCTCGGCTTCAGCCGCTGGGATTGGCACGGTGGCAACTTTAAGCGGGCCCGCGAAGACTTTCCACTCCTCGACCAAGGAGTCAGTGCCCTCATGCAGGATCTCGTCGATCGCGGGATGGACAAAGATGTCACCGTCATCGTGTGGGGCGAGTTCGGACGCACCCCAAAGATCAATCCCCAAGGTGGCCGCGATCATTGGCCTAAAGTATCGTGCGCCCTCGTTGGCGGCGGAGGAATGAACAACGGACAAGTGATCGGAGCCACCACGCGTGACGGTGGGGAAGCATCCGATCGCCCCGTCGAGTTCCAGGAAGTCTTCTCGACTCTTTATCACAATCTCGGAATCGACGCTCGTCGCACCACCATCGACGATCTTACCGGACGGCCTCGTTACCTCATCGAAAATCAGTTCGCGCCCCTTCCCGAATTAGTCGGGTAATTGCCACGTGAAAATCCTCACCATCTTATTCTGCGTTCTCTTTTCCGCAGCCTCCAACGCCTCTGCTCAGCAGGGTGAGGTGCCCGTCGAATCTGCGGCGGCTCCGAAACCCACTTTGACTTGGAACAAAACTGAGCCAGTCACTCTGATCGGCCCGCACGCCACACTGCAACTCGTCCTCTCCGCGACATCGGCGGACGGAGCAACCCGTGATGTCACTCACGCCGCAGATTTCAAGAGCCAACCGGAGGACGTCATCGATATCGATCCGAGTGGATTCTTACGGGTTCGCGGAAATGGCACCGCCACCGTCACGGCCACCATTGACGGCTCCACCAGTTCCCCCCTCTCCATCACGGTGCAACGCTTCGGCGAGAGCCTCCCGATCAGCTTTCCCAACGATGTCGTTCCCATTTTCACCCGCTTCGACTGCAACAGCGGCGGATGCCACGGCAAGGCCGATGGCCAAAACGGCTTTCGTCTCTCCCTCCTCGGATACGAGCCCGCCGAAGACTTCGAATACCTCGTCAAGGAGTCCCGCGGACGCCGTATCTTTCGCGCCGCTCCCGAGCACAGCCTTCTGCTCCTCAAAGGCAGTGGCGAACTGCCCCATCGGGGTGGTTCCCGAATGGAACGGGACAGCGATGCCTACAAACTCATCGTGCGCTGGATCCAACAAGGCCTCCCCTACGATCCCGAGAACGATCCCAGCGTGACACGTATCGCAGTTTCGCCGAAGGAATGCCTTACCCGTCCCGAAGCCCGTCAACAATTACGGGTCACCGCACACTTCAGCGACGGCAGCACCCGCGACATCACGCGCAGTGTTCAGTATGAATCAAAAGACGATGAAATGGCAGCGGTTAACGAGAACGGATTCGTCACGATGAAGGAACGCACCGGCAGCACGTCCATCATGATTCGCTTCCAGGAACACGTCGACGTCTTCCGCGCGACCATTCCCCTGGGAGCCCCCACCGACAACTTTCCGGAGCCTGCCAACTTCATTGATGAACGCATCCTTGCCGAATTAAAGACCCTCGGTCTGCCTCCTTCAGACCTCTCTGATGACGCCACCTTCGTGCGGCGCGTCACCCTCGATATTGCAGGCCGCCTCCCGACCCTCGCCGAATCCAATCTCTTTCTCGCCAATCCCGACCCAGCCAAACGGCCCAAGTTCTGTCTCTTATACACATCTCCGAGCCCACGAGACCGAGGCTGATCT
>OJIS01000222.1_pt1 | contig 20621 bp, 11 predicted proteins | sample 1595671 | NCBI WGS metagenome assembly OJIS01 (sample SAMN05416814, study PRJEB24817) | seawater metagenome | isolation source: Sea water | place: Canada:Atlantic | collected 2013-07 | reverse complement strand
ATCTACACAGAGTAGATCGTCGGCAGCGTCAGATGTGTATAAGAGACAGCTCGTCTCGCAACAACAACAACAACAACGATGTTGTTGACGAAAGGTAACGGAGTCGTGGAAGAGTTTGTTGACCGGGCGACGGTACATGGCGGACATCACCTCCCCGGGGGGATCGTCGAGTCGGTTCGGCTCGCGAGCGTCCACGTTTGACACGGCCGCGTCACCGGGCGCCGCCGGCCCGGGCAACGCGCGCAACTTCGCGGTGATGCTTTGGCAGGACAACGTCATCACGCAACAGGCGGCAATCGCCGGTTCGAACGATTCCGGCACGGGCTACATCATCGACTTCCTGGCCGCGCCGGCGGTTTATGAGGCCCCATCGCAAAAGACCGGGGCCGGGGACGGCATCAGAATCGAGGTCCTGCGCGCTACGGATAACACCGTCTTGCACAACTTCGTCCACCAGCCGGGCGCCTTTGTTGGAACCCCCGGGAACCTCGGTCTCAGCCTCGGGAGTTTTACGTATGCCGGCGACGGCAGCGGCGACATCAAGTTCCGCATCGGCCCCTCGGCATTTAACGCCGGTCGCTTCGGCGGCGCGATCGATGATCTGCAACTCTCGCTCGCCACTCCGGTCTTCGAAGGCTACCGCACCAACCCTGCGGTTTACGTCACCGGGCAAACGATTGCAGCCAACGAGCCCTTGAACGTCAGCGGCGTTGCCAGCGGTTTCACCATCGCACCCGAACTGCCTGCTAATCTCACGATGAATCCAACGACCGGCCTTATCACGGGCACGCCGACCGTGGACTCGCCGAGCACCGATTACACGGTCACGGCCTCGTTTCCCGCGGGCGGAGATCAGGTGGTGACGCTCAATCTCACTGTGCTCGCCAACTCGACGCTCACTGGATACTCAAGAAACCCCGCGACCTACATCGCCGGGGTGCCGATCGCAGCCAATGCACCGGAAGTGATCGGCGCAGTGCCAAGCAGCTTCGCGATCACCCCGGCTTTACCTCTGGGTCTCGCACTCAACCCCGCCACAGGGCTTATCAGCGGCACGCCTGCGACTGCTTCCGCCGCGGCCAACCACACGATCACCGCAAGTTTCACCGGCGAGCCAAACTCGAGCTTCGATTTGTCTGTCGAAGTCATCGAGTTCGCCTCCACGCTACTGATTTCCGAATTCGTAGCCAGCAACGATGCGAATCTCGACGGCGACGGCAACGGGTCCGACTGGATCGAGATTCACAACTTCGGTGCCGCCGATATTGATCTCGCTGGCTACTATCTCACTGACCGCTCTCACAATCTCACCAAATGGCCGTTCCCGTCAGTGCTCGTCCCGGCAGGTGGGTATCTCGTCGTGTTTGCCTCGAACCAGCCTGTCGATGACTACGTTGATGCCGGTAGCAATTTGCACACGAACTTCTCGCTCTCGGCGAGCGGTGAGTTTCTTGGGTTGATCGAGCCGGACGGGGTGACAATCGCGCATTCCTACGCGCCCACCTTCCCGCCGCAGGTGACCGACATCTCCTACGGAGTCGCTGCCGACCTGACCACTGTCGGCTTCTTCAATACGCCAACTCCAGGCACGGCGAATCCCGCAGCGCTTTCCGAGTCGGGGCCTCTAATTTCCCTGGTCATCGATAGCCCGCAGCCGATCCCGGGCGACACCGATGCCATCGTGATCACCGCGCAGGTCGATGAGTTTCTCACGCCGATCGCGTCGGTCACCCTGCACTACCGCGTGATGTTCGGCGGCGAAGTTGCGCTGCCGATGAGTGATTCCGGCGGCGGATTGTTCACCGCCACTATCCCGCACACCGCCTCCGCGCCGGGCGACATGGTGCGTTGGCACGTGACGGCGGAGGACACGGCTGGCGAGACGCGCCGCGAACCGCCGTTCCTGGCCACCACCAATTCGCCCAAGTATTTCGGCACAGTCATCGCCGACCCTGCCGCCGCTTCAGCCTTGCCAAGCTTGTTCTGGTTCACCGCCTCTCCGGGCGCGGCTGGCACGCGCACAGGCACCCGCTCGTCGGTCTCATTCGACGGGCAGTTTTACGACAACGTGTTCACCCGGGTGCGTGGCGCATCTTCGGAAAGGGTGTCCAAGAAGTCCCTTAAAATCGATTTCAACACGGGTCACCATTTCCGATTCTCCCCCGACGCGCCGCGTGTGAGCGAGATCAATATTAACTCGACGTTTCAGGACAAAGCCTACATCCGCCCTCAGCTCGCTTTCGAATCCTACGCCAACGCGGGAGTGGTCGGCAGCGATGCTGCCACCTGGCGTATTCAGCAAAATGGCTCGTTCTTCAGCGTCGCCAATTTTGTGGAACAGATTAACGCTGATCTGTTAGACAGGAAAGGGCTCGATCCGGAGGGCGCTCTTTATAAAATGTTCAATGGTGTCTCCTCATCGACTTCCGGCGTTGAAAAGAAAACTCGCCGCGACGAAAACAACGCCGACCTGCAGGCCCTGGTCGATGGCGTTCGCCCCTCCAACCCCAACCGCGCAGCGTTCCTTTTCGACCACATCGACATTCCGTCGATGATCAACTACGCCACTGCCGGAATCATCTCGCAAGACTTCGATCGATGGGCCAAGAATTTTTACGTTTACCGCGACACCAACGGGTCGGGCGAGTGGCGGCAGATCCCCCACGACAAAGATCTGACCTTCGGCAACCGCTTCTTCGACGACGAGATTAGCGGAGACGGATTTTCATTCGAATCAGGAATTCCCGCAACGCGCCGTCGCGCCCACCCGTTCCAGGGAGCCGCGCAACACGCCTGCTGTGGCGCGCCCAACCTGATGATCGACATTCTCGTCACCAATCCACGCACCCGCGAGATGTACCTGCGACGATTGCGGACCTTGATGGACGAGCAACTCCAGCCACCAGGCACGCCGACCGGAGAGCTCTTTTTTGAAACGAGGATCGACGAGTTGGCCGCCGCTATCACGCCCGACGCGGCTTTGGATCTCGCCAAATGGGGAGCCATCTACGGCGGCGTTCGTGATTTCCCGACTGCGATCTCCTTGCTCAAGAGCGACTACCTCGATGAACGTCGAACCTATCTTTACACAACCCATGCCGAGGGCGGCCCCGCCGGAACCGTCGGGATCCCGGTCGCCCAGCCGTCTGGCGTACCGCTTGCAATCGGAATGATCGAATTCAGCCCGGCCTCCGGCAATCAAGCGGACGAGTTTGTGCAGATCACCAACCCCAACAGTTTCGCCGTCGACGTTTCGGGCTGGACGGTCGAGGGCGGAATTGAGCACACCTTCAAACCGGGAACTGTGATTCCGTCGAACGCCACCGGCCTGCCGCTCCACCTCTCGCCAAGCGTCAACGCTTTCCGCACCCGGGGAACAGCGCCGACCGGCAATGAGGAAAACCTTGTCCAAGGCAACTACAGCGGCCAGCTCTCGGCGCGCGGCGAGACCATCACCATCCGCGACACAGACGGCAGCGTCGCAGCCTCGACGACTTACCTTGGTGCGCCGAACGACGCGCAGCAATTCCTGCGCATCACAGAGCTGCACTACCATCCGGCGGATCCAACCGCTGCGGAGTTCGGTACCGGGTTCACCAATGATGGCGAGTTCGAGTTCGTCGAACTGAAGAACATCGGGCCGGCCGCGATCGACATCGGCGGCGTACGCTTCGAGTCGGGAATCGAGTTCGTCGTTCCCGGCGGAACGATGCTGGCACCGGGCGAGCATAGCGTGGTCGTCAGCAATCAGAGCGCCTTCGAGGAGCGTTACGACAACGGTGTCAGGATCCTCGGCCAATACACCGACCGCCTGAGCAACAACGGCGATGAGGTGCTACTGCGCGATGCCGTCGGCGAAAACATTCTCAAGTTCACCTACAACGACCTTTGGTATCCGGCGACCGATGGCGATGGTTACACGCTGGTAATCCTCGACGAGAGCGCCGACTGGGGAGCCTGGGATCTTGCTAACAGCTGGGGCATCGGCGGGCCATTGCACGGCAGTCCCGGAGCTGCGAATAGCGCAGTCATCCTGCAGCAATACGAGGGCTGGTTGAATCAGCACTTCAGCACCGCTGAAATCGACGACCCGCTGGTCTCAGGACCCGACGCCGACGCCAACAGCGATGGTTTTTCCAATTTCCATCACTACGCCTTCGGCACCGATCCGCGTGCAACCGGCGGTATCGCCGAGGCCCTACCGAGCATCGCTTTCAACGGAGTGTCGCTCGAGTTCACCTATCGCTTTCGTAATCCCGCTCTCGATCTCGAGTTCATCGTCGAGGAGTCGAGCGATCTGCGCTCCTGGACGGAGGCGACAACCGAGCAAATCGGGTCCGAAAGTGATGGCGAGATCACCACGATTACCGTGCGAATCCCTGCTTCCGAAGCAGGAGTGCCAATCCGTAGATTTGTGCGGGTCGCGGCGAGGCCGAAGTCTCCTTAGGATCGTGTGGGTGGGTTCAGTCCGTCGTCAACCGTATGCGTAGACGAGGACTTTGGTGATCCCTCCTTCTGCCGTTTGACCAATCAATCCAGAACAGCCCTTTTCACCTCTGCATCTGGTTGTTCCTTCTTGGCCGGAGGTGTTTTCCCGGTCAGCAGATTCTCGAATCTGCTCCATCAAAGTCCTCCCTCGTCAACAACTCGCTCAAATTGCGCCCCCTTTTTCAGTGCCCTCTTCATGACAATCGAAGCAGTAGTGCTCAAGGATCTCGGTCGCCTGATCCTCGGCTGCCCCGGCGTGGGAGCCCAAGATGGTTCGGACGCATAGGGAAAGAAACCCTACCATCATTCGCTTAGTCATCCATCGATTCATCCGTCTTCTTTCCATTAAATAATTAATCAGTGCTGCACCAAATCATGCATGGCCGCACGGGTCTATTTCCCCTTGCCTGACATGGTGTAGTCCAGCGAGAACTTGCTTTTGGGGCGTATGAGGAATTCATCCAGGACAGGCGAATAGGTCTGGACCTCAATCGTGTTTTTGTCGGGACGGAACGTCATGATGCGAAGGAAACCGCTGCCGGCCTTGATTCTGGGAAGATCGAAATACCAGTAATCCGCCTGAACCTGGTGCACCACATTTCCATGTTTGCCCCGACTGGTGAGCCGATTTTCAAGAGCGTGCCCGGAAAGGACCAGGAAGATGTTCTTGTGCCGACTGACGAATTTCTCCCAGATTGATTCTCCTGAATTTCCTTTGACCGGATAGTGGTCGGAAACTGATCGCTGCCATTGTTTTGAGGTGAGATAGCTGTGCGTCACGACGATGGTCCGGCAATCCGAATGCCCGGCAACAACCGTGTTTGCCCATGCAAGGGTTTCATCGCGAGGCTTGAACTCCAGCGTGAGGATCAGGAACTTTATTCCCCCTGCTTCCAGAAACAGGAAGTAATTCTCGATCTCCCCTTCTTTACGAAAGTGCCGACTCTCTTTCTTACCGAAATGGGAGTCATACAAAGGGTTCTTCGTGAAACGGGTCGGAGGAAAATAGGACCCAAAATGGCTTGTGCGGGAGTGGCTGGTCTTTCGGTCTTTTGGGGAATAACCCATGTCGTGATTTCCCGAACACAAAATGTAGGGAACATGGTCGTCAATCGTCTTGAAAGCGGCATCGGCGATCTGCCACTCTTCATCGTGCTCGGTTTGGGTAATGTCCCCCACATGGACCGCCATCGCGATGTTCATCTTCTCCTTGTTCTTCTTGATCCATTCGGTCTGTTTGAAAAAACAGGCGCGCTGATCCCCAATGCCCGGCCAGTGCTTCTGCGTCTCCTTGTGCCGGGTATCGGCGTAGCCCTGTGTGTCCGGCAGAACAATCAGCGTAAAGAAATCGGGAGTCTGTTCCGATTTCTCATCTCCCGGAGTGGCCGGTTTCTCCGCAGCCGTTACTCTGATGGCAAGAAACACCATAAGGATCAGAACGTATCTCATTGTAGATTCTTGCTAAGGATTTGCTTTTGGGCTGGAGCGTTTTGGGTCGCCGTTGAGAGGAAAAAAGGGCGTAATCAGGCTCTGATCTCCGTCATTTCGCCCGTGCTGTCGGCGAATTTTTGCGTCGGGGTCTCCACCGCATTGAGCATGGAGACAAACAAGTTCGACAGCGGCACTTTTTTCTCACCCTCGAAAGAGTGCAGATTGCCGTGCTTGAAGCCCAGGGCATTACCGCCGGCCACCTGAATCGGGTAGTTCTTGGTGCTGTGTGAGGCATGCGGGTGGGCAGACCCCCAGAGAACAACGGTCTGATCGAGCATATTGCTATCACCTTCAGGGGTGTTGCGCATGCGCTCGAGGAAATAGGCGTGTTGCTTGGCCCGCCAATTGTCCCATTGTCCGGACTCGATTGGTCGCTTATGGGCAATGTCATGGGTGGCCCCTTTGTATCCCAAGGTATAGGTTGCGTAGTTCCACAACTCGGTGCCGCTGGAGTGCTCGCTCTCCAACATGAGTGAAGCAAAACGCGTCGAGTCGGTCTGCAGAGCAAGATACAACAGATCATACATGCAGCGGGTATATTCCTCCGGATTTTTGTGCGTCACCTCAAGATTGAGACCCTTGGTATCGACATTCGGCAGTGACTGGTGCGTCCACTGGCTGGTTCTCTCCACGCGTTTCTCCATCGCACGGATCGAATCCAGATACTCCTCCATCTTCTGCTGGTCTTCCCTGCCCAGCCTGCCGCTCAGCCGCTTTGAGTCATCCATCATGAGATCGAGGACACTGGCTTCGCGCTTGAGATCGGCGCGAACTTGTTCGATGCCTTTTCCGGCGTAGGGATTGAAGAGACGATTGAAAATTTCCTGCGGTTTGTGCATCGACGGGATCGGCTGTCCGGGGCCGGAGTGGGATAATGTCTTACAACTCCCGTACGAACCCGTGCCCCCTTCCGTGCCCAATACCAACGATGGATAGCGGGTCTTGTGGCCATTCACCTTGGCAGCGAGTTGATCGATGGAAATGTTGTTCGTTTTCTCATGACCCGACATGTTGGCTCCGGTGGCGAAGACATCACCACTGCTGTGACCGCCCAGCCCGAAGCCACCCGCGTGGTCGAGGCCTTTGAGATAACTGACAGAATCCTTAAAGGGAGCAAAGGGTGCGGACGACTCATTAAAGCTGAGTGGACCGGCATCTTTGCATGGCCACCAGTTCCAGTCGTGGTGCGAGCCATCCTTAGTGCGCGGATCATAAACACCGTATGCGATATAGCTCACGACCATCCGCTTCGGCAGTGCTTTTCCCGCAGCGGCCCGGCCCCATGACATGCCGTTGAGAAACGGGAGTGCCAGCGCCGCTCCGCCGCCTTTGATTAAATCACGCCGATTGATGTGCCAGGATTTTTGTTTCATGGTGTTATTTTCCTTTCGTTTTGATGCCTGTAAATGTCCCGCTTTGACAGATCGATACGATCATGTCCTTCAATTTGTAATCGTTCTTTTTCGCCAGTTCGAGCAAACGCTCCACCTCGAACCTGTCACGGTAAGTGAGCTCCCGGGCAATGCCATAAGTCATCAGCCTGCGTATGACGTTTTGGGAAATCTCATCCTTGCGATCCTTAAGTAAATAAGTTTTGAGTTTCTCCATGCCATCGACCTCGGGGCCGTGTGGTACACGCGAGGAGGCATCAACCTCGACCTTGAAAAGCGTTTTTAAATACTCTTTATACCCATCAAGAGTTTTGTCTGCCTTATGGTTGAACCCCCTGACCCTGGCTCCATCTTTCGGAACGAACGGCTGGTATTTTCCGATCGCGCTGTAGCGTTCAAAGGGAATACCCCAAGGGTCGAGGCGCACGTGACAATCGTAGCAGCTTTCCTTGGTCCGGTGCAGAGCCAAAAGATCCTTGATGGATGATGACTCGTCGGCAGAGTCACCGGCAGAATCCGAAAGCGCCGGGACCTCAGCGGGCGGCGGTTTGACTTCGTCACCGAGGATCGCCTCACGCAGCCACACCGCACGGTAGATCGGATGAGGCGCTGATCCGGTGGAGTTTCCGATCAGGACCGAACCTTGGGTCAACAACCCGCCCAGCCGATGCTCAGGCTTGATCGAAACAGGGCGCAAACCCAGCCCCTTCACACCCTCGACACCATAATGCACGGCCAGCCGCTCATTCAGATAGGCAAAGTCTGAATCCACGATATTCAGGACACTCGCATTGCGCTTAATCAGCTCGCCGATGAAACCAATGGTTTCCTCTTCCATGTCATCACGGATCGTCGGCCGAAACGATATCTCCTGGCCGCGTCGTTCCCCAATATGAACCGTGTAAAGGAAGCGCGGGAAGAGATCCCTGTTGATGTTCACCGTCTTCATCTTGGCAATGCTCAGCCACTGGGTGGTAAAATTCCCAACGAAATCTGCCGACCGTTTGTCTGCCAGAAGACGGCGCGCCTGAGCCTCGATGACAGCCGGATCTGCCAGCTTGCCCTTGGCGGCCAAGTCCAAAAGTTCCTGATCCGGCATGCTTCCCCACAGGAAGTAGGACAGACGGGAAGCGAGTTCATACTGCTTGGTCCCCGGGCTATCTCTGATGACGGTGTGATAGAGGAACTGGGGCGAAATTAGCACCGTGGTCAAGGTCTCACGCATCGACGCCTCAAGCGTGTCGAACTCCGCATTGTAGATTTTGTAAATTGCGTAAAAGTGGTCCACTTCGTCTCTGGCGACGGGGCGGCGGAATGCTCGCTCCATGAAACGCCCAATCACCTCATAAGCATACTGACCTGTATCGGTTTTACGCTGAGGTGATTTGAAAAGGATTCTCGTGTGGTGCTCCGGTGGCCAGACGTCTACGACCGGAGCATCGAACTCAAGCGATGTTAAAACCACCCGAGGTGCCTCGAGGCTCCAAGAGGCATCGAACCCGCTCTTGCGATGATCATTGAGCTCTCCATTATCGAAGAGGTTCTGGGCCGTGATTGTAATACTTGGAGGCTGCACGCCCCTTTTGGTGGATCGACTCGGTTGCACCGGGATGTTCTCAATGCGTCCGCGAAATTCAAATTCCTGAAGATCATCCGGGCTATTTGTGAGGTGAACGGTTCCAATAGGCTGGTAGACTCCGGTGCCAGCGTCAGAACGAAGATCTGTCCCCATGACCAACCGCAGCGGAACCTCTTCGAAGCCCGGAGGGAGCTTCCCTGCGGCCTTGATGCGGATCCTGAATTCCCCCGTCGCCGGCCAACTTTTCAATCCAACCGTGCGGTTTCCAACCCCGGGCCCCTGATAAACTGCCATTTCCGCCTGAGTCAGCCCCGCCTTGCCCACCTTTTTGGCATCCCATTTCGCACTGGTCTGGTGTAATATCGGCTTCGCCGGATCAACGATGGCGCTGGCCATCGCCCGACGCGCGCTCTCTTTATAGCGCAGCAACTGATCCGGGCCGATCATCATAAACTTCGCCGTGTTGTTGAAATGATAGGGCTTTTCCGGATCTGCAGGCAAGTTCCCGGCAAGCTCCAACTCGAAACCCAGTAGATCACGCATGGTATTCTGATACTCGAAATTCGTGAGCCGCCGGGTCGTTGTCGCAGTCGCGACCTTGCTCTCCTGTTTGACATAATCCCGCAGACCGGATTCGATCCACTTCACCACGGCAGCGCGATCGGACGCGCTTGGTTGATCCTCTTCCTCAGGCGGCATGTCCACGTGCTCGAGCGCATCGAGTATGGTTTCCCAGCGTTCAAGTTCCTGCCCGGCAGCGAGATCGCCGTCCAGGCTGTGCACCGTGATTTTACCTTTGCTCTTATCCGGTCCGTGGCACTCAACACAATGCGCCTTGAAAAATGGTTTGATGTGGGATTCGAAGCCCGCTTCTCCTTGCGGGATCTCAGCCACAGCTGGTTTTCCATCTGATGAGGTCACAGTTGTGCCAGCATCGGGATTCGTTTCTGCGATCAGGATGCCAGCAAGTAGCGTGCAACCTCCAAGCATCAGTGCCAGGGGAGCTGAATTGGTGCGGTTTTTTTTCAATTGATTACCAGGGATTTACTTTGGGAGGGGCCGTTCAGTTTTTCGTAGATGCGGCAGATTAGGTGCCTTTCAAACGAATCTCTCTCCGATCACCGTGCTGCGTGTGTTTGCGGTTGAGGCAGTGCAACTCCAGGTCAGCAGAAGCTTCGGTGAGCTTCATATCGACCCAGCCATGCGCATGGCCTTTTCCGAAATAGTAGCTCACTGCCGGTTGGTTAATGAGATGGAGATGGTCCCGTCGATCATGCTGCCACTCATGCGTGTGGCCATAGAAATAGGCCTTGGCCTGTTTTCGTTCGGCAAGAAGTTCCAACAAAGACGATCCATCACGCATCCCCTTGATGGGACGCACTCCGCGGTTGGGATACGGGTTGTAGTGACCAAAGATGAGGGCTGGCTTATCCGCTCCTTCATCGAGTTGTTTGGCGAGCCAGATCAACTGTTTGTCTCCCAGGCTTCCCTTTCCTGAATCCAGCAGGACGAGATTCGCGTGCGGTAGTTCAATCACGCCCGCCTGAACGCCCATCTGCTCTTTTTTCAGGAACGGGATCAATTTCCACAAATTTTTACGATTGTCGTGATTGCCGATCGTCACGTGAATGGTGATGCCCGCGGCACGAACCGGCTCCATAAGCCCGAGAAACTGTTGATACTCGGCTTCACTTCCATTGCCGAAGGTGCAGTCGCCGTTGACGATCAGATGAGCGGGTCGAGGATGGAGTGCGATGACGCTTTTGGCCGTCCGGACAAGGCAGTTCGCGATATGCACGCTTTCATGCTCGGACTCCTTGACGGGCGAACCAGGCCACTTTGTCCCCGGGTAAACTCTATTTGGATCGGCACTGATGTGCGTATCTGCAAGCAAAGCAACGCGGTTTGGGTCCAACCCAACACGTTCGCTATCCTCGGTCGCCAACGCGCGAGACGTGATCATCGTAGTGCCGCCAAGAGCGAGCGAGCCCTTAACGAATTGACGACGAGTGATCGGCGGAAGAATGATTGGCATTTTCTTGCCCGGAGTTTGCGTTTTACGTGAGACGTTGTCGAGAGGGGAGAAGTCGAGCGATCTGCTCTTCTGGACGGCCAAGCAATCCAAAACGACTCTTTTCATCGTGCCGTGGTGGAAGACGTTCATTTTGAGAAACTTGCCGATCACTAAACAAAACTGGAGGGATGGTGCGCTGGGGTGGCATGAACGCAGCAAGTGTATTGAGCCTTATTTTGGCCTTGGCAGCTCCACTGAGTGGAACGGAGCCCCCGGTGGACGGCGCACGAACTCCAAAGACAAGCGGGAAATCCGAGGAGGTGGGAGCTTCCTCGGAGGTCTTGGATGCCTGGCTGGACGCAGCCCTAAAGGGGAACTTCAAGGCCTTGGCCGGGGGCGCAACCGGCATGAGCAAGGTGGAACTCCAGAAATTGGAGGAGAGCGGCTGGAAGGCCTACGAGTCAGCGGCGACGAGGGCTGGCTGGAACAAGGACATCTTGCCGACACCCCTTGCGATTGAAGAGATGACGAAACTGCCCAAAGAAAAACAAACTCGTTTACAGGCGGGCGTGCTGAAGTCGGACGGGAAAGAGATGCCCTATGTTTTCGTCGCGAGAGGAGTGAAACCGGCAGGCGGGTGGCCCTTGTTCATCTCCATGCACGGCGGGGGCAAGTTCCACGGCCCGACCAAGGAAAAACCCGGGCCGCATGGATGGAAAGTCAACAGCCGCGAGTGGCAAACCCAGGTTCAATTAAGCGCCATGGTCTACAAGCCTGCAGGCCTCTACTTTGTACCACGGATGGCTGACGACAATCTCGGCCGCTGGTGGCACAAGCACAACATCGAGATCTTCACCCGCATGATTAATCGGGCCATTCTATTCAATGAAGTGGATCCCAATAAGGTCTATCTTATGGGAATCTCTCAAGGTGGATATGGGAGTTGTCATCTCGGACCCTACATGGCGGATCTTTTTGCGGCAGCCGGACCGATGGCCGGAGGAATGATGACAGTGACTGAAAACCTACGAAACCTGCCGTTCCGATCCGACATCGGGGAATTTGATACCGCTTACAAGCGAATCACGCTGGCAAAAGAACTGCACGACAAGATCGATAGCCACCGCAAGGATGATCCTGACGGCTACGAGAATCTACTCGCGATCCAGAAAGGAAAAGGTCACGGAATTGACTACTCCCTGTCTCCCAGCTGGTTGATCGAGCACACTCGCACCCCTCATCCGGACCGGGTGGTGTGGCGTAGTCGTGAGAAGCAGGGACTCTATCGGAAGAGCTTCTACTGGCTGTCTCTTTCCGATTCCCCCGAGCGAGGCGAGGTGAGTCTGGTGGCTTCCATCGACAAAAAGACCAACACGATCCAGGTACACGGAGAGGAAGTGCTTCCCCCCAAGGAAAAGGGCGGAGAATCGATCCGTCGACCGCTGACCACACTGAATGTGGTGGTGCATTTGAACGACACCTTGGTCGATCTCAATCGAGACGTAAGGCTCCTTTACAACGGGAAGCAGGTCTTTCGAGGCAAGGTGAAACGGGAGCAAGGAACGCTCATGCGGAACCTCGTAAAGCGGGGTGATCCAAACTATGCCTTTCCGGCCGAAATTGTGATCGAAACTTCGATCTAATGAGAAGCCTTGCTCCGGGAAATTCGAGTTTTCCGGGAGAATCTTGATTCTGGTTGGCGTCGAGCGCTTGATACCATGAAAATCGTTGCCAATCTCTGATAGATTCAGGAAACGCTCCGGCATCATCTCGCCAATTCCCCCACCTCCGAAAACGATGATCCCCCTGGCACCCCCTCCGTCGGCGAAAATTCTCCTTGTTCCCGCGCGTCCCAAACCATCCACCCCGGCAGACCATCAATGAATGCCCCCCCGATGACGTCCTCAAACGCCCCAACTCAAAAGCAATTTCTGTCCCCCCTCTCGGGCTCGCCCTGGGTGAGACATCAATGAAACTTCCAGTTTTATAAGAGCTTGGAAAGCAAATGCCAGGTCAGCGACTTGTTCCGATTTCCCGGCCCACCCCGGACATCACATCTCAACGAAAGCTCTCGCGATCATATCATTGAGCTGTCTAATCCGAGCTCCGGTGGGCAGGCGTGCCTTACTCATCGCGTGACTCCAAAATCTTGGAAATCTGCGTCTTCAGCTCATCCAGGCCCTCTCCCTCCATCGCCGAGATGGGGATGATGGGCACTTTGGGGAAACGGTTTCTGAAGTAGCCCAGGTTCTCCTCGGCACCTTCGAGATCCATCTTGTTGGCGACGACCATCCAAGGGAATTTCGAGAGCTCCTCATCGTAGAGTTTGATCTCGGTCCGGAGGGTCTGAATGTCCTCGATTGGGTCACGCATCTCGCTCCCGGCGATATCGACGACAAAGAGTAAAACGCGACAACGGGTGATGTGGCGGAGGAACTCATGTCCCAACCCACGGTTATCGTGAGCTCCCTCAATCAGGCCGGGGATATCGGCGACAGTGCAGCGTTGCTGGCGGGCCAAGGTCACCACCCCAACCTGTGGGGTGAGCGTGGTGAAGGGATACGAAGCCACCTTGGGCTGCTTTGCTGAGATCTTGCCAAGGAGAGTCGATTTCCCAGCATTGGGAAAGCCGACAAGGCCGACATCAGCGATGCGACGCAGCTCGAAGTAGAAGATTCCTTCATCACCTTCGGTGCCGAGTTCACGCTCCTGCGGGACTTGGTTGGTCGGGCTGCGGAAGTGGAAGTTCCCCCGGCCGCCCTTCCCGGGTTCAAGAAGAACGAACTCCTGGCCTTCTTCGGTGAGATCACAAACGGGAACCAAATCCACGCCTTCCTCGCTGCGCTCCATCGCGACAGCCTCCATCACTTCGGTGGCAGGGCTACGATAGACCACGGTGCCAGGCGGGACCCGGCCGATCTTGGTTTTACCATCACGACCGTGGCGTTTCCAGCTCTGGCCATGTGCGCCATCCTCAGCGAGCAATTTAGGATCGTAGTGGAAGTTGCGGAGGTTGTCGGTATTACCATCCACAATGAGAACGACCTTTCCACCATCGCCGCCGTCACCGCCATCGGGACCGCCACGGGGGACGTATTTTTCCTTACGAAAACTCACCACGCCGTGACCGCCGTCTCCGGCGCGGCAGTGAACGCGAATGTGATCGACGAATGACTTATCTCTCTTCATGAGCTAATTTTTCCAAAGGTGTTCATTAGTGAGACTTCAAGGGCGAGAGCCTCAACGACATTCGTTTCCAACAAGCGTCGCAGCTCCTCCATGGCCGCAACCCGTCGCAATAGCACGTCTAAATCTTCATTCTCAACCGCTTCTTTCATCACCTCGGTATATTCCGGGAACTCAAGCCCCTCCCCTCCGGCCTTCAATCGCAGCAAATCGCCCACCCACGCGTGGATTGTCTCGATCATCAATGACCTCTCGCCAAGGTAGTCTGCCGAAGCCTGGGCGAGGTGGATTTTCTCACGATCGTCCATCCATTTGGCATCGACGATCTTCTGATACTTGAGCTTCTCCTCCTTAAAGATGGCCGCGTATTCTTTCTCGATCTCCACCTTGCGCGTCCGCAGGAGATCTTCGAGTCCTGCTTTCACCGCGAGGCCGGATTCCAATTCGCCAATTCCCTCGCGGGTAACTTTCTCCAACATTGGCAGGATGCGCTTCACTTGCTCCGGCTTTTCGGCACCCGGGGCGGGTGCCAAGGCGATGTGCACGCAGCGGGACCAGATGGTCGCGAGAAGTTTCTGGGGTTCGCTGGAAAGAAGGAGCAGCAAACTCTCGCGAGGAGGTTCCTCAAGGGTCTTTAAGAAGGCATTGGCGGCGGAATCTCCCATGCGGTCGGCATCGACAATAATGCCAATTTTCCAGGTCCCCTCGGGCGATGACTGGTTCATCATCTTCTCAAGCGCGCGGATGTCATCAACCGCGATCAAACGAGACTTCGAACGGGGTCTCACCACGCGGATGTATTCCCCCTCTTGCCCGGCGAGTGATGGCGCCACGGTCTCGACCGGTTCTCCCCACAAGTCATCACCGTCATCCTTGGGACCATTCAAAAGATGGCCCATCTCCGCTGCAAGCTGCTCCTTTCCGCTCCCCTTGGGACCCGTGACGAGAAAAGCATGGGCCAAGCGGCCACGCTCGTGCGCTGCCGCGATCAAATCAAAGGCCTTGGCCACCGTAAATGCCATGCGCGGAAGCTATCCCGAGCAGGCAGTACCGGCAAGACTATGTCTCGTGATATCCCCCCTTCTTTACTGGCTGGTCACCTTTAAGCGGAGGTAGTGCTCACCGCCTTCGATCGGGACGGGGTGACGGAAAGTCGAGGTGATCGAGCCGTCAGGGTTAACAATATCGGGAAGAATAGGAAGACCGCCCCCGCTCCAAAGATCCAGATCATTGCTGATCTCTGCTGTGAAGACGACTGCTCGCTCTCCGGCTGACCGGGTGAAGGACAGGGTGAGAAAATGCTCACCATCGATCTCTTGTAGGGCTGACTGAAGCACACCCGGGGAGCTCGAATTCACAAGAGGAAGCGACCCGAGAGCGAACTCGAAAAAGTTGCTCCAGCCATCGCCATCCGGATCTTCATCCGGCCCTGAGATGGTAAGATCGGCAAGCTCGGCTGCGGTAAAGATCCCGGATTGCCACCCAGCGAAGTCTAGACTTCCTTCCGGCAAGCCTCCGGGAGATGCCGAGGCCCGCCAGTTCGAGCCCTCGCCATGATCAGCGGCAGAATGAATCACCTGAATCGAGTGCCCATCAAGAGCAGAGAGATCCGGCCAAGGCGATCCTGTTTCAAATTCAAACTCGTGAATGATGGCGTCGTCCGCTCCGATCAGCCGAAGTTGCTCGCCCCCGTTTGAGAGCTGACCTCCAAACTGACCTGCAATGAGATGGTCAAATCCGCCTCCGTAGCGAAAGCGGAAGGCCTCCGGATTTTTTACCAAGATCACCTTCCCGCCGGGCCCAAGGACTCGCAGGGTTGATTCCGAAAAATCAAAGGTAATGCCATCGGTAAACCGAACCGGTCCCAGATCGAGAGTCGCTGCCGAGAAGTTTTCCAGACGAATGAACTCGAAAAGATCTCCGTCGTTGAATCCCGCATCTTGCTCGGCCTGACTTGCCCCAAGCGGATTGTAGAGCATCTCGCTGATGGCAAGATTTTCGTCGGTCGCAGGGACCGTATCAACCGTAAACTCCGCCGAGGTCACAGCACTCCACTCCCCATTTTTAAAACTCCGGGCTTTCAAAATGAGAGGACCGTCAACGATGACCGGCAGATTGGCCCCATCCACCCGTTGTCCGGCAAGCTCGAGATCCAATGCCATATCGCTATTTCCCGGACTGTTGTGCAGTTCAATTGCAATCACATTCATGCCATTGATCAGGAAAGCTGGGTCAAGAGAGAAGGTGGTGTAATCGCCCTCATTCCCATCATCGGTATCAGGACTGGGAAGAGTGTTATAGTCAAATCCGGCAGCAAGATTTGAGCCACGGAAAGCCTCCACTCCATTGAGAGAAATGGCCACTCCACCATCTGACAAGAGGGAAAGATTCAGCGCCAAGAATGCAGAAGCATCCCCGATTTCGAAGGTCTTCCGGAAGTAAGAGGTGGGTTGGCGAGAGGTGCCATTGACCTGCGTCGCCAGAGAGACACTGTCAGTGCCATTTTTGATCCCCCCATATCCGAGAGGACCATTCCCGCGCGACCATTCGCCATCGTCATAGGCGAGAAGCCGCCACGCAGCGCCGAGATCACCATCGGAATCATTATATGCCCACTCATCCCCATTTGAGACAAGCAGTTCATCAACAAGGGATCCAGGTTGTGAAATCGCAGAGGGGTTGGGGCTTCCTCCGACCTGTCGCGGATCGGATCCATCGGTGGTGTAGTAGACCAGGCCAGCCTCATTATTGACCAAGATCGAGGAACCTTCCTCAACCACTCCGCCAAATTGGCTAAATTCTGGCGGGCCAAGCTCAGGCCACAAATCATGATCACGAAAGTCCTCTCTCACAGGCCCGAAGAGATAGCGTCGACGACCAGTGGCCGATCTGACCCACTGGGTAAATTTTGTCCGCTGCAGGGTCTGGTTCTGGACCAGCAGCAGGAGATCCTCGAACTCACCAGCCAGCCCATCAAATCGCTTCCTCATATGGGAGTTGAATTGATCCCGGTCGTCCAGGATTCCGCCATTAAAAAGATGCTTCTGAATCTGATCCGCAAAAACCAAGTGAAACTCTTCCCAGCGATTCAAAGCCCGCCAGAGATCCCGCAGCTCCCCGCGCGTTCCTGTTTTACCAGTCTGACCACTCACAGTCCCAAGAATATAGGTCCGGATCATTTCCTGGGAAATTGGCCGGTCCCCTTTGGTATTCATCGCTCCTTCAGCATCCCAAACATAAAGCCGATACCGGCCTGAGTCGCTGCGTTCCCTGGCCGCCACCCAGTTATTATGAGGCCAGTCCCATGTTGCTCCGTAAATATTCAGGAGGTAGTAATTGGCCATATTTTCAACATCTGCCACTTCGAGAACCTTTTCCCAATTTGTGGGATTCATGGAAGCATTCAGGCGGGAGAGCATGTCGTTCCACGCTCCTTTGTCTCCCTCTGCAATATTGTCGTTACCCTCGAATTGTAGAACATCCCACTGGGCATTATCTTCCGAGCCATGGAGCGAGCGAAAGAAGGGTTCGCGAAGTCTCTCGACCATGTTGTAGTAGCCTTTGAATTCACCGTTCACGTAGAGACTGTTGATCACTCCCAAGCTCGCTCCATTACCCATGTCATGGCTCAGTCTGCGGAAAAACTCATCAGTGATATAGGGATTTATGATGTCATTTTTTCCGGCCCGGACTCGGAAGCGTTCGTATCCACTGAAGGTTCGAGCGGGTCCATTGAGGGGGAGATCAACCGAGGGATTGCCGTAATCATCCCGGAAATAGAGATTAAAGGAAGGCTTCTGCAGCCCCTGACTTAGCCAGGGAGAGCGAGCGGTCTGATTCAGCTGCATTCGAGGCCTCGAATATGTACTCGCGGCGACGCGAAGACCGACATCGGAACGAAACCCTACCGTCCCATCAGCGAAATAAAACTCGGCATGGATTGGTCGCTCGTAAGCACGCCCTCGATTGATCACGTTGTTGTAATCGGCCGGGCCTGTCGACTCCCACAAATTATCGTTATACCGGCCACCATTGATTCCCATGACCCCGAAAGGATCATAAAGAGCGCGCTCGGGATCCCCCGCGTAGACCAACGAGGGACTGTTCCGGAGACGGGCATCCTGGCCGATCAAGAAAGTGTGTGTTTTTGTATTTGAGGAAATGAAGCCATCCAAAAATGCGCGAGCACGGATGACGTGTCCCTTTTGAGTGGTGATCCTCGCCAAGGAAAGAGGCAGGGTGTAATCGTTGCCGTTCGTGAGCGTGGGCTCGGTTCCATCGATGGTGAAGCGAATGGTGGCACCGGGAGTTTGGGAAGTCAACGTGACCGCAATGGCATCGTCATAGAAGCCCCCCTTTCGATCAAAGTCCGGTGCGTCCACTTTGTCCTGAAAAACCTGCCCTTCATTGGCATCACCCGGAGTGGGAGTGGCGTAAAAAGCCATCATTCCAGATGAATCACGACCGAAACTGAAGTTCGGATATTGCCGGGGGAATTTCGGAGCGAAAGACGAAACGGCAAGCCCACTCTCATTGAACAGCCCCAGGAATTCACCCGAGCCACTCAACTTGAAATTCGCATGCAAATAAGCCGCATTTGCAATCGGCGAAGAAGGGTCATCCGCAAGCACCAGCAGGTAGTCTCCCGACGCAATACTGGTCCCGGCCGGGAAGGTCCACTGTGCGGGATTCGAGACATCGTCACTCAAAGTCCACCCCGTCAAATCAACTGCAGCAGCACCATCATTGTAGAGTTCAATCCAGTCCGAAGGATCTTCAGCCGGAGTGGCAGGCTCCACCAGACCCGAGGTCATCTCACGAAGCCCCGGTAGATAATTCACTTCACTCCCTGAAGTGAAAAGCTGCGGATCACCCCCTGAGGGTCGATTGATCCTGAGCGACATATCGAGCCGCATATTTCCGCTCAGGGTATGGTTATTCACTTGAACTGCCAAAACGTTTTCACCTTCCACCAACAGGCTGGCAGCACTTGCCAAACTGATCGTTTCGTTCGAGGTATTCAAGCCACTCACCCGATAGGACAACTGATCATGGAAGAGGTGAGCCTTGTCAGCGCCCATGTTCCGGCGAGCAATCTCGACACCATTGAGCCACGCAATAAAGCCGTCGTTATAGTTAATACTCAAAACCACAGGATCCGAGACCGCGGCTTCGCCGGTGGTCACCGTGAAATTTTTCCTGACATAAAAAGAGGGAGCCACATTCCGCAAATCGCCCCCGAGATTAGTTGCAATCGATCCAAGCGAATAACCGATCGGCATGTTCCCGGTTTCCCAGTCTAAGGCAGGAAATCCTGATGACCACCAAGCAGGACCAGCGCCCGCGAAAGCCTGGTCATTTTCATCCCAGCGTAAATTCCGGGGGGCATGGGTGGCCGCGATCTCGTTGATCACGACATCGCCCAGCGCGAGAGTTGGAAGTAAAATCCCACTTAAAATTGCGAGTGTGTGGCTCATTGAAAGATCACTATGAGCGATAGAACACCACCATGACACTCCGAAATCCTCACTTTTTTCTGCCTCCGAAATCACAAAAAGATCCCCGCCAAAGCCGCACTCATGAGATTCGCCAAAGTCGCCGCAAAGACAGCCTTCAAACCCAAGCGCGCGATTTCCTGCCGCCGGCTTGGAGCCATCACCCCGAGCCCGCCGAGCAGAATGGCAATCGAGGAGAGATTCGCAAAGCCACAGAGGGCAAAGGTGACAATCCCTTGCGTCTTCACACTAAGGCCTTCCTTCATCTCCCTGAACTCCCCAAAGGCGACAAACTCATTCAAAATCAGCTTTTGCCCGATCAGACTTCCCGCTTGCTGAATCTCACCGCTTTCCACCCCGATCAGATAGGCCACCGGCGAAAAGACCCAGCCGAGCACTTTTTGGAGACTGAAATCCTCATCTCCAAACCAACTCCCCACCCCGCCCAAAAGAAGATTCACCACCGCAATCAAACCGATAAAGGCCAGCAACATCGCCCCCACATTCAGAGCCAACTTCAACCCGCTCGAAGCGCCCAGAGCCGCCGCATCGATGACATTGGCAGGCTTTTCCTCACCCTCCGAAAGCTCCACCTTTGAGGAATCCGGTGTCTCGGTCTCAGGCAGGAGCAATTTCGCAAAAAGAAGCCCTCCCGGTGCCGCCATAAAACAGGCCGCGATGAGATGATCCATGCGCGCGCCCATCTCGGAATACCCCACCAACACCGACCCCGCAATGCTCGCCAGACCGCCGACCATCACGGCAAAAAGCTCCGAGGTGGTCATCTTGGGCAAGTAAGGTCGGATCACCAACGGAGCCTCCGTTTGCCCCACAAAAATGTTCGCCGCCGCCGAGAACGACTCCGCTTGGCTCGTCCCCAATACCTTCTGCAATCCTCCCCCTACCACCTTGATGATGAGCTGCATCACACCTGTCTCTTATACACATCTGACGCTGCCGACGATCTACTCTGTGTA